>Ga0209148_1000208_pt1 | contig 103781 bp, 77 predicted proteins | sample AraplaCol_mMF_r2_2_FD_184288 | JGI IMG/M metagenome (GOLD analysis project Ga0209148, IMG submission 184288) | Arabidopsis root microbial communities from North Carolina, USA - plate scrape CL_Col_mMF_r2 (SPAdes) (version 2) | ecosystem: Host-associated > Plants > Roots > Endosphere | place...
GCGTGGTCGCGCGCCGCTGTCGAGCCGGTTACTTGGCCGGGGCGGTCGCGGGGGGCGCCGGATCGTCGGGCGCGTCTTCTTTCAGCAGCGGCACCACCACCTTCTCCAGCTCATCCAGCTCGAACGCGCCCGCCTTGGCGTATCGCACCACGCCTGCGCGATCGATCACGTAATTGGTCGGCACGCCATTATCGATGATAGGATAGGCGTTAGCATGCGCGTCATCGTCGAGCACGACGGGAAAGTGGACCAGTTCGGCAAGCTTTCGCATTGCGCTTCCGCCCTCCGCGCCGCCGGTCTCGATCGCGATTACGGTGAAGCCGTACTTCGCCCGGAACGGCATATATTTCTCGAACAGCAGGAACTCCGCCCGGCACGGCACGCACCAGGTCGCCCAGCGGTTGACCACGACGACCTTGCCGCGGAGCGAGGCGAGATCGATCTTGTCCTTGGTCAGCGTCTTCACGCGGAAATCGGGTGCCGGCTGGTCCAGCTTGGCGCGCGCGGCTTCGGCTGCCGGTGCGGTCACGGCAAGAGCGAGTGCCGCCCAAAAAGCTGCTTTCAATGGGGCCCCCTTTGCGGCGAGGGTCGGATCATCGGCCCGTCAAGTCAATCGGCCGAGCGGGATAATGTATCCGATCAGGCGTCGATTCCCGCCTCACCTCAAGTCGAGCAGGCCGATAATCTCTTCGGTCGTGCCGGTCTCGCCGAGGCGCGGGAAGATATGGCGGACGCTATTCTCGTGCGTCTCGGTCTTGAAGTCGCTCATTGCATCGATCGCGAGCGTGACGTTGAAGCCCGCCTCATAGGCCTGGCGCGCGGTGGTTTCGACACCGATCGCGGTGGCGATGCCGGCGATCACCACCTGCGTCACGCCCTGCGCCTTCAGATGCTCCTCCAGCCCGCTATGCGTGAACGCGCCCCATGACTTCTTCTCGACGATATGATCGTCAGCCTGACGGTCGAGTTCGGGCACGAACTCGATCCAATCCGGCGATGGAACGGGCGGCCTGGGCTGGTCGGTGCGTACGGGCGGCCCGCCCGTCACGTGCACCAGCACCACCGGCAATTTGCGCGCGCGGAACGCCCTGACGAGCATGGCGGCCTTCGCCACCACCTCGGCCGAAGGGTAGGGCTTGGTGTCGCGGGCGACGATGCCCTTCTGCAGATCGACCAGGATCAGCGCCGTGTTCGGATCGAGCGTCGTCAGGGGCATCTTGCAAATCCTTCATCATTGCGAGCCGCGCAGCAATCCAGGCCCGAGAGCGTGGAACTGGATTGCTTCCCCCGGCTTTCGCCGGGGTCGCAACGAGGTTTCTACAGGACGTATTTACTCAAGTCCGTGTCCCGCGCGACGTCGGCGAGTTGCGCATCGACATAGGCCGCGTCGACGGTGAGCGTAGTGCCGGTGCGCTCTTCGGCGTGGAAGCTCACATCCTCGAGCAGTTTCTCCATCACCGTCTGCAAACGCCGCGCACCGATATTCTCGATGCTTTCGTTCACCTGCGCGGCGGTGCGCGCGATCGCGGCGATGCCGTCCTCGGTGAAGCTCAACTCGACCTGCTCGGTCGCGATCAGCGCGCTGTACTGCGTCGTGAGCGAGGCGCGCGTATCGGACAGGATGCGCACGAAATCCTTCTCGGTGAGCGGCTTCAATTCAACGCGGATCGGCAGGCGGCCCTGCAATTCGGGCAAGAGGTCGCTCGGCTTGGCGACGTGGAAGGCGCCGCTCGCGATGAACAGGATATGGTCGGTCTTCATCGGGCCATATTTGGTCGCAACCGTGGTGCCTTCGATCAAGGGCAGCAGGTCGCGCTGCACGCCCTCGCGGCTGACCGATCCGCCGCGCACGTCGCTGACCGCGATCTTGTCGATCTCGTCGAGGAAGACGATACCGTTCGCTTCCGCATCGGAGAGCGCGACGCGCGCGACATCCTCCTGGTCGAGGCGCTTGTCGGCTTCCTCCTCGACCAATTTGGTCCAGGCGGAGCGGACCGACAACTTACGCTTCTTCATGCGCTGGCCGCCCAATTTGCCCATGATCTCGCCCAGGTTGATCATGCTGACCTGGCCCGGCATGCCCGGGATCTCCATCGCGCCGCCGCCCATATCCTCGACCTCGATCTCGACTTCCTTGTCGTCGAGATGGCCATCCTGGAAGCGCTGACGGAAGGAGGCACGTGTCGCCTCGGACGCGTCCTTGCCGACGAGCGCGTCGATCAGGCGCGCCATCGCGGCGTCCTCGGCCTTGTCCTTGACCGCGGCGCGGCGGCGTTCCTTCTCCAGCCGGATCGCTTCCTCGACCAGGTCGCGCGCGATCTGCTCGACGTCGCGGCCGACATAGCCAACCTCGGTGAACTTGGTCGCCTCGACCTTCACGAACGGCGCGTCGGCGAGCTTGGCGAGGCGGCGGCTGATCTCGGTCTTGCCGCAGCCCGTCGGCCCGATCATCAGGATATTCTTGGGGCTGACCTCATCGCGCAATTCGGGCGCGAGCTTCTGGCGGCGCCAGCGGTTGCGCATCGCGACCGCGACCGCGCGCTTGGCGTCGTCCTGGCCGATGATATGCTCGTCCAGCGCGGCGACGATGGCTTTGGGGGTAAGGGCTTCGTTCATTCTTCTGCTTTCGTCATCCCAGCAAAAGCTGGGATCTCGTGAGTGTGGGGCAGGTCGCTTTTTCTTCCTGAGGCCCCAGCTTTCGCTGGGGCGACGGACCTAGGCCGCGTCCATCGTCTCGATGGTGAGATTGCCGTTGGTGAAGACGCAGACCTCGCTCGCAATGCCCATCGCCTTGCGCGCGATCACTTCGGCGTCTTGCTCATAGTCCACCAGCGCCTTGGCCGCGGACAATGCATAATTGCCGCCCGATCCGATCGCAGCGATGCCCGCTTCGGGTTCGAGCACGTCGCCATTGCCGGTCAGGATCAGGGTCACGTCCTTGTCGGCAACGATCATCATCGCTTCGAGGTTGCGCAGATATTTGTCGGTGCGCCAATCCTTGGCGAGCTCGACCGCGGCGCGCATCAATTGGCCGCGATATTGTTCGAGCTTGCGCTCCAATCGCTCGAATAATGTGAAGGCGTCGGCGGTCGCACCGGCGAAGCCGCCGATCACCGATCCGTCGCCGAGCCGCCGCACTTTCCGCGCATTGGGCTTGATCACCGTATTGCCGAGGCTGACCTGGCCGTCGCCCGCGACGACGACCTTTCCGTTCTTCCTCACCGACAGGATGGTCGTTCCGTGCCAGCCGATCTTGTCTTCGCTCATGTTCATCTCCGCTCGGCGGCGGATATGGGAAGGCCAGTTCCGTTTGCAATGTCGCCGGTCGGAATCGGCAACGGTCCGATCAATCCATGCATTCGTCGCGAAAAATTACAGTTAAGCCGTCGGAATGGCTGGCAAAGTAACGAAACCGGCCTATATGGCCCGTCCCCCCAAGGAGTATTAACGTGGCGAACGACAATCAGGAACTGATTACCCTAACGGCCGACATTGTCGCGGCGCATGTCAGCAACAACTCTGTCCCGACCGCGGAAGTCGGCGCCCTGATTCAGAGCGTCTATACCGCGCTGTCGCAGGTCGGCATCGCAGCATCCGAACCGCAGGCTGAAAAGCCCAAGGGTGCGGTTTCCGCACGCGCCTCGATCAAGCCGGACTATCTGGTCAGCATGATCGACGGCAAGCAGTACAAGATGCTGCGCCGGCACATCTCGCAGCACGGCTATACGCCGGAAAGCTATCGCGAAGCGTTCGGCCTGGCGCGCGATTATCCGATGGTCGCCGCCAATTATGCCGAGCAGCGCCGCGCGCTGGCACACAAGATCGGGCTCGGCCGCAAGCCGCGCACCGGCGCCAAGCCAGGCCGCAAGCCCAAGGCTGACTAAAAGCCGTCGGGAAGCGCGCTGAAGAGCGCGTCCCCAGGCGCAAGCCTTAAGCCCGAAAAGGGCGAGGAGCGGTCGCGGCCCGAAAGGGTGCGCGGCCGTTTTTTCGTCTGAGCCTTGCCGCAACGCAACGGAGCGCGCATAGGCGGCGCCATGCCGACCGCCGACGTCTCTCCTCCCGCGCCGCAAGGTGCCGGGCCCGGAATGCGTTTCGGGCTGTTCGTCGCGCTGATCGGTGCGCTGATGGCGGTGACGCCGCTCGGCATCGATTCGATGCTGCCCGCTTTGCCGCATATCGGCCGATCGCTGGGGATCGCGAACGAGAACCACCAGCAATGGGTGATCGCGGTCTATGTCTTCGGCTTCGGCGCGGCGCAGATCGTCTATGGGCCGCTCTCGGACCGGTTCGGGCGCAAGGCGATCCTGGTGCCGAGCCTGTCGCTGTTCGCGGCGCTCAGCATCCTCGCCGGCTTCGCCTCCAGTTTTCCGCTGCTGCTGACGGCGCGGCTGTTCCAGGGCATTGCCGGCGCGTCGAGCCGGGTGCTCACCATCTCGATCGTGCGTGACTGCTTTTCGGGCCGCCAGATGGCACGCGTCATGTCGACATCGTTCATGGTGTTCCTGATGGTGCCCGTGCTTGCGCCGAGCATCGGACAGGGGATCATGCTGGTCGGAAGCTGGCGGCTGATCTTCTTCTTCCTGGCGGCGTTCGCGCTGTCGGTCGCGGCGGTGCTCAGCTTCGCGATCGGCGAGACCCTGCATCCCGAATATCGCCGGCCCCTGTCGCCGCGCGCGATCGGGCAGGCGGTGTGGCGCACGCTGACCGACCGCAGCGCGCTCGGCTATACGCTGGCGATCACGCTGATCTTTGGCGCACTGATGGGCTTCATCAATTCGGTCCAGCAAATATTCCAGGACATCTTCCACGCGCCGAACAGGTTCCCGTTGGTGTTCGCGGGCATAGGCCTGTCGATGGCGGTGGCGGCCTTCACCAATGCGCGGATCGTCGAGCGGCTGGGGACGCGCAAGGTATCGCATACCGCCTTGCTGTGCATGATCGCGGTGGCGGGCCTGCACAGCCTGTTCGCCGTATCCGGACGCGAAACGATCCTCAGCTTTGCGCTCTTCCAGTTCGCGACGATGTTCTGCTTCGGCCTGATCGGCTCCAATTTCGGGTCGATGGCAATGGAGAATGTCGGCGAGATTGCCGGCACCGCCTCGTCGGTGCAGGGTTTCGTCTCGACCTGCTGCGGCGTGTTGCTCGGGCTGGTGATCGGCCAGGCGTTCAACGGCACGGTGCTGCCTCTCACGCTCGGTTTCTTCATATTCGGCGCGATCGCGCTGGCCGTGGTGTTCGTCACCGAGCGCGGCACCTTGTTCCGCGCGCACCACGCCCCGCCACAGTCAGGCGCGGCGCATTTCGATTGAACGGCGCGGCGGTCACTCCGAAGCGCGCGTTGCGGTTGCCGCGTCGTCGAAGCGATAGCGATCCATCAAGGCGGCGGTGACGCCGTTGGTCCAGCCGAAGCCATCCTGCACGACATATTCGCCGCCGCCGCCGGCCTTGCGTTCCTCGACGTCATATTTCTCGATCAGGCGGCCGGTATTCACGTAGAAAGCGGCGACAGTGTCGAACCAGCGCCGCGCGATCTCGTGCGCGAGCTTGCCTTCGCCATAACGGTCGAGCCCCTCGATCGCGACCCACTGGAGCGGCGCCCAGCCATTGGGTGCATCCCATTGCTGGCCGGTGCGCACGAGCGAGGTGCGCAGGCCGCCCGGCGCGACCAGCCGCGCCTCGGTCAGCCGTGCCATGCGATGCGCCTGATCGGGCGTCGCCAGCCCGACGAACAAGGGTTCGAGCAAGGCGGCGGAGATGACCGATGTCGGCGCGCGCGCCGTGCGGTCGTAATCGGCGAAGCGGCCTTCCGTGTTCAGCCACAGATATTTGGCGATCGCGGCTCGGCGCGCGTCGGCGCGGCGGGTGAAGTCGCGCGCGCAGGCTTGGTCGCTCAGTGCGGCGCAGCGGCGCGCGATCGACCGCTCCATGGTCCACATCAGGCTATTGAGATCGACCGGCACGATGTCGGTCGTGTGGATCGTCGCGAGCGTGCGCCCGTCGGCCAGCCAGCGCGAGCCGAAATCCCAGCCGCTCTCGGCGGCGGCGCGCAGATTGCGATAGACCTCGGTCGCGGGACGCGTCGCCGCGGCGGCGGAGGTGGCGCGATCCTCGGCATAGGATTCGTCGCGTGGCGTATCGCTCGCGTCCCAATAACGATTGAGCAGGCCGCCGTCGGGCATGCGCACGACATGCTCGCACGCGCCCGCTGCGCCGAGGCATTGAGCGCCCGCCATCCAATAATCATGTTCCTTGCGCAAAGCCGCGAGCCGTTGCCGCGCAAGCGTCGGATCGCGATTGTCCGACAGGTCGAGCATCAGCGCGTAATAAGGCGGCTGCGAGCGCGAGAGATAATAAGTCCGCGTGCCGTTGGGGATATGGCCGTAGCGCTCGATCAGGCTCGTGAAATTGGCGAGCATATTGTCGATCAGCGCCTGCTGCCCATCCGCCTTCAGCCCGAGCATGGTGAAGTAGGTGTCCCAATAATAGAATTCCTGATAGCGCCCGCCCGGCACGATCGAGGTGGCGGTCAGCGGTAGCGCTGACGCGCCTTCGGGCACGGCCATCGGCGGATGCGCGAGGATTGGCCACAAGGCGCGGATATGTTCGCGCATGGTCGCGTGGGGATGCGTGGCATTGGGCGTAGTGAAGTGGCGCGCGACGAAATCGAATAGCGCGGCCCTGCTGGCGGGATGTTCGGCGCGGTAATCGGCCATGATCTCGGCAGGCGATTGGCGTGGGACCATGTCGACGAAAGTCTTGCTGTCGGGGAAGACGCGTTCGAGCTGCACCGCCTCGAACAGCGGACCGTAAAGCTGTTGCGGCGATGCCGGCATCCGCGTGGCTGCCGACGATTGTAGCGTCCGCGCAACCGCCGCCGTGGCCGGGGCCAGCCCGATCGCGAGCGTGAGGAGGAACTTGATCAGCGTCTTTCCAGCCATCGTCGGGTCTTTGCAAAACGGCCGGCCGGCACGCCATGACGCGCCGGCCGGCAGGGGGAGAGTATCAGAACTTATAGGCGGCGGTGATCGTCGCATGCCGGCCGAAGATCGGACGGCCGAGGAAATAGCCGTTGGCGTTGGCCGATCCGACGGTGCGGATATTGCCCTCCGTCAGCGCGAGCGTGTTGGTTACGTTCTCGACCGTTGCCTGGATCGAGAAGCGGTTGTTGAGGTCGAGCGACGCGCCCAGATCGAGCGTGTCATATTTGCCGAGCGCCTGCTTGTTCTCGATATCGGCATAACGGTTGCCGACATGCGTGTAGGTGCCGAACAGCCTTGCCGTGCCCACGCTCGTGTGGAAGCTGTAGGACGGGATCACCGCCGCGAGGAAGCGCGGCTGGCGCGCGACGTCGTTGCCGGTGTTGACGCCGAAATCCTTGAACTTGCCATTCTGGATCACGCCGCGCGTGGCAATCTGGAAGCCGGCGAAAGGTCGCACCGCGCCTTCGAATTCCAGGCCATAGGCCCGCGATCCGCCGAACAGCACGCGGTTGGTGGTGGTGCCGTCGGGGTTCTGGATGATGTCCTGGAAAAGCAGGTTGTGGAAGCGATTGTAGAAGCCGGTCAGGAACAGGTCGTAAAAATGGGTCGAGGTCTTGAGCCCAATTTCATATTGGCGGGCCTTCTGCGGCTTGATCAGGTTGGGCGTGGTCGCATTGCCGCGCAGATCGTCGAACTGCGGCAGCAAGGCGCCGCTGTTCGCGCGCAGGAAGCCGTTGAGGTGCGGATTGAACGCATAGTCCAGGCCCGCGGTCCAGCTCACCTGGGTCTTGCTGTAGCTGACGGAGTTGAAGCTGCCGTTCAGATAGGTGGCGTTGTTGTTATAGGCGGTCAGCGGATTGGCATCGAGATCGCCGCTGCTGAGGTTCTCATACGTGTCATGGAGCCTGGTGTGCTCGACGCGGATGCCGCCGTCGAGGCGGAGATCCCCGATCTTCCATTCGTCGCTGACATAGCCGGCGACATTGTCGCTGCGGTAGCGGGCGTTGACATCGAAGCTGTTCGCGCTGGTGAAGCCGTTGCGCGTCAGGATCGTGCCGTTGGCCAGGCTGGCATTGAGCACGCGCGCCTGCGGCTCGAGCGCGAGCAGCACGCTGTTGCCCAGATACCAGACGTCATGGTCCTTCACATGCGCATAATAGCCGCCGACGGTGAGCGTGTTGCCCGCGAACAGTTCGTGGCTGAGCCGCAGTTCGTCGGTGAAGCTCTGGATATGCTTCTGCACCGACCAGATGCCCGCCTGGATCACCTGCTGCGTCGGTGAAACCGCCTGGCCGCTATCGGCGAAAGTCACCGTGCCGGGGCCGCCCGCGGCGGCGAGATAGTCGGCCGCCGATTGCGGGTTGCTGCCCGTGAACAGGGCATAGGTATCGGCATGGCCCTTGGTGAAGTTCATATTGTTCTGCAGGACGAGGCCGCCGAAATCATAGCTGAAATTGCTGCCGGCGGTGAAGATGTTGGCGCCGCGGCCCTTGGACAGATCGATATCCTTCTTCTGGGTCGGCCCGCCGTTCACGCCCGGCGCGATCTCGATCTGGGTGTGCTCGATCTCCTTGCCGACGAGCGTGTCGTCGCGCGCGTCGAACCCCGGGATGGTGTGGAATTTGCCGTCCTGCTCGAGCAAAGGCATCGGCGTATAGAAGGCGTTGGCATCGTCGAGATACCGGCCATAGACGGTGAGCTTACCTGCGTCGAACTTGTGCGTGACGCTGGCCGTGATCTGGCCGCCATCGTCACCGCGGAAGCCGGTGTGCCGCAGCCCCTTGCTGTAGCGGTAGAAGCCGCCGACCATATAGGTCGTATCCTCATTGATAGGGCCCTGGGCCACGACATCACCGCGATACATGCCCTCGGTGCCATAGGTGCCGCGAACCGAGAATTGCGGATCCCGCGTGCCTTCCTTGAGGATGAAGTTGGTGGTGGCGCCCGGCTGACCGTTAGCGAAGATGGGGCTTGGTCCGCCGCGCAGCACTTCGACGCGCTGCACCGTATCGTCGATGCGGAACAGCGAACTGTCCTCCAGGAACGACAAGGACGACGGCGCGATGATCGGAGATCCGTTCATCTCGATCGTCAGGAACGGCGCGTCGCCGGTCGACGGAAAGCCGCGGATGAAGACGTTGGCGCCGGTCTCGCCGCCCGACGTCTCGGTCCAGACGCCCGGCACGATCTTGAGCAGGTCCGCGGTAGAGAGCGGCTGGACCTGGCGGATCTGCTCCTCGCTCGCGGTCGAGATGGAGTAGCTGGCGTCCAGCTTGCGCTGGCCCTCGCGGTTGACGTTGCCGGTGACGACGATCTCCTCGGCCTGCGTGGGCACGTCGGCGGCAGGCGCGGCCGCGGGCGTCGGTGCGGCGGCATTCTGGGCGAACACGGGCGATCCCGCCAAGGCGGTGCCCGAAAGCAGCGCGAGCGCCGCGGTGCGGAGTGTCAGAGCCTTCATTTTCATTCCTTCCTGGGATTTCGGCAAGCAACAGGCCTCCGGCTCGCGAAACGCGGTTCTGCGCGCGCGATCGGATGGCGAAATTTGGGGAGTGGCGCGCTTTAGGGCGGGCTGCGGGGCGAGGGCCGGGCGCTCATCTCAAAACCCATAACGCAGGCTGATTTCGGCGGATCGGCCGAGGATCGGCCGCGCGAAGATCGGGCCGCTGCCCTGCGCGCCGACATTCCGCGGATTGCCTTCGGTCAGGCCGATAACATTGGTGAGATTGTCGCCGATCAGCTCGACCGACACATGGCGGCTGAGCTTGAGCGCGGCGCCCGCGTCGAATTTGTAGAAATGCGGCAGCAGCTGCGCATTCTGCACGTCCGACCAGCGGTTGCCCATGTAGCTCAGCGTGGCGTGGAGCGACGCCCCGTGCCCGGCAACGTCAAAATCCCAATTCGGATTCAGCCGCCATTGCCAGACCGGCTGGCGCTGCACGCGATTGCCGGTGAGATCGGTCATGCCGTCGTCGGTGAAGAAATGATGGTAGCGCGCGTCGAGCCATGATCCCGAGAAGGCGATCGAGATGCCGGCGGCAGGCCGCACCACGCCTTCCAGCTCGACCCCGGTGGCGCGCGCGCCGCCGATCGAGGCGATCGGCGCGCCCTGCGCGATCACGGTGGTGGCGAGGCCCCGGAAGCGATTGCGGAACAAGGTGGCATAGAAAGCGAGCGGGCGCGTCGCGAATTTGAGCCCGCCTTCGATCGTATCCACTTGCGGCGCGACATCGATCCCGTCGCGCAGATTGTCGAAGAAGGGGAAGCTGTGGCCGCGGCTGAAGCGCGCGAAGGCGCCAAGATCGGGACTGATGTCGTAATTGAGCCCCGTCGTCCACGACCAGGCGCCGCCACGATAGCGCACCGGCCGATAGGTGCCATCGAGGATCATGTCTTCATTGTCATAGAGCGTGGCAGCATTGCCGTCGGGGCCGCCCGGGCCTGCGGTCGTGTCATTCCCGACCTCGCCGTCGACACTGTGAGTTTGGCGGCGGACACCGGCATCGACGCGCACCGCCTCGCCCAGCCGCAGTTCGTCGACTGCGTAAAAAGCAAGGTCGTTGCCGCGATACTGCGCGTCGACCGCGAAGCTCGATCCACTGGTGAAGCCCTGGCGGGTGACGATCGATCCGTTGGCGAGCGTCAGATCGAGGCGGCGCGCATGCGGCTCGGCGGTGAGCAGCAGATTGTTGCCGAGGTTCCACCAGTCGCGCGACGTGTAATGCGCGGCATAGATACCGGCGGTCGCCTTGTTGGCGCCCGTCCGCCATTCCAGCGTCGCGTCATTGACCCAGGCAGTGATCCGCTTGGAGACGCGCCAGATGCCGGCCTCGACCACCGCCTGATTAGGTGATGCCGGGGCGCCGCTGTCCACGAAACGCAGCGATCCGATCGTTCCGCCGAGCGCGGCGGCATAGGCGCCCGCGCTCTCGGGCGGCACGTTGCTCGATACCAGCCCGGTCGTGTCGGCATGACCGGCGAGCCAGCTGGCCTTGTCGCGCAGGGTGAGGCCATCGGTGAGCCGCGCTTCGACGTTGGCGCCGAGATTGACGATGCGCGCGCCGCGTCCGTCGGCAAGGTCGTAACGACTGCCGTCATTGAGCAGGCCGGTGCGCGTATCGGGGCCGGCGAGCGTGCCGCTATTGGCATCGAAGCCGGGATAATCGTGGATGTGCGCGCCATGCTGCTCGACCGGGATCGGCAGCAGCCATTGGCTGCGATCGCTGAGGTAGCGTCCGAACAGCAGCAACGAACCGCCGGCAAAATCGTGGCGCAGATTGGCACTGATCTGTCCGCCGCGATCGGCATCGAAGCCGGGCGAGCGCACGCCGTCTCCGGCGGAATAATAGCCGCCGACCATGAAATGCGTGTCGGGCGCGAGCGGTCCTGACAGCCAGGCATCCGCGCGGCGCTCGCCATCGCTGAACAGGCCGATCTTGGTTTCGCCCTCCAGCCTCGATCCGCCCTCACGCTGGACGATGTTGATCGTCACACCGGGTTGGCCCGAGGCGAACAAGGCGCCGGTGCCGCCGCGGACCGCCTCGACCCTGCGGACGGTATCGTCGAGCCGGATCAGCTGCGAATTTTCGAGGAAAGAGAGCGTCGCGGGCGGAAAGAAGGGCACGCCTTCGGTCTGGAAGGTCACATATTCGGCGTCGCCGCCCGACGGATAACCGCGCACGAAGATGTTCGCGCCATTCTTCCCGCCCGAGCTTTCGATGGTGAGACCGGGGACCAGCCGCAACACCTCCGCCGTACTGGCGGGCGCGAGCCGCTCGATCGCGGGCTGATCGATCGTGGTGACCGCATAAGCCGCGTCGCGCCGGCCGATACCCCCACCCGGCGTGCCGACGATCACCACATCCGGCAGCATCGGCGCTTCGGTGGTGGTGGCGGTCGCGATCGGCGGCAGCGCCGGCGGCGGGACGGGGCGGGGGGCAGGCTTAGCCACGGGCGGCGGGTCCGCGACGATCAGGACGGCGCCGCCCGGCGGATGCTCGGCATGCAATCCGGTGCCCCGCAGCAATCGTGCGAGCGCCTGATCGGGAGGCATTGCCCCATGCACACCATGCGCTTTTTTGCCGCGCGCCAGCTCCGGCGCGAACAGCATCTGCTGATGGCTCTGCTGCGCGAAGATCGTCAGCGCGTTGGCCAGATCGCCTGGTGGAATGGCAAAGGAAGGCGGGGCGGCCAGCGACCGGCCCGGCCCCATCGCGATGGCGAGCAGCGCCACGATCACGATGCGACGAGCTTGCTCGCGCCATCCCAAGTCCCTCCTCCGTTTCGGCCGCGTCTTCTGCGCGCCGTTCAGAGGGTAAGACGCAGGCCGCTCCGGAATCCGAACCACCGGCTGCATTTTTTTAAGAAAAGGTCATTTTTGCCTCGGGCCTGTCAGCGCGAGGCGATGACGGCTCCCGCACCCTGTTTCTGAATCACGCGTATCGGAAAACCTTGCTTGAGCGCATCGGTGAAAGCGGGCGTCTCGACAGTCCGGAACGATCCGCTGATGCGCAGCGCGCCGGCATTGGCGTCGGCGATGCCGATCGGCTGGCGCCGATAGCGGTTGAGCTCGCCGACCGCGGCTGCGAGCGGCATGTCGTCGAACAGCAGCATGCCGTCGCGCCAGCCGGTGAAGGATGCCGGGCGGTCGAGCCGTCCGATCGAGGCCTCCTCGCCGCGCACGGTCAGCAGCTTTCCGTCGCCAAGCGCGATCGAGGAAGAGCCGGATGCGAGGGATAAAGTGCCGGTGGCCGCATAGGCGCGGACCTGACCGGGATCGGTCCGCACATCGAAGCGGCCCGGCCCCGCGGTGAGCGCGCGGTCGGCGGCCTTGATCACGAACGGGCGGTCGGCGGCCTTGACGTCGAACCAGCCCTGGCCGTCGAGCATCACCTCGCGCCGCTTGCCGGTAAAGACCACGCGCAGGCGGCTGTTGGTGTCGAGCCGCACGGTCGAGCCATCCGGCAGGGTCACGTCGGCTTGCTGGCCGATCAAGGTGCGGAAGCTTTCCTCGAACGGCGCGGGCGCGGGGACGAACAGCCACCGGCCGATCGTCCATGCGGCAAGCGGCGCGGCGGCGGCGAACAGGAAGAAACCCGCCGCAACCGAGCGTTTGCGGAACCGGCGGCGCGGCGGTACCAAGGTCGCACGCGCCAGCGCCTCCTGCCTCAAGGCAAGCAAGGCGGGCTCCTGCGCGAGCGAGGCCACACGGACATGCACCTTGCTGACCTGATCGTAAGCCGCCTGATGCGTCGCGTCGGCGGCGATCCATGCGGCAAAGCCGCGGCGCATCGCCGGATCGGGCGCGTCGCGCATCCGCTCATGCCATTCGGCAGCCTGGGTCAGGGCGATCGGGTCAGCGATGGCGCCAATCCTCCAGCGCCTGCGCGACATGCGCCAGCGCCTTGGCCTGATGCTTCTCGGCCGCGCGGGTGGAAATCGAGAATGCGCGCGCCACGTCGGCCATCTTCATCCCTTCGATGACACGCAGCACGAAGATGTCGCGCGTGCGCTCGGGCAGATCCCGCAACGCCGCCGCCAGATATTCCGCCGCCTGTTTACTCTCCAAGACGCGATCGGGCGCAAAGTCCGAACTTTCGGCGAGCGAAATTCCGGCGATGTCGTCGTCGGCGGCGCGGCGCTGCGCTAGATCGTGGCGCGCGCGGTCGCGCAGCACGTTGGCTGCCGTCACGAACAGGAAATGTTCCGGCTTCTCGATCGCGTTGGGATCGTCCATCCGGCTGAGGCGCAGGAACACCTCCTGCACCAGATCGGGCACGTCGGATTTGCTGGGCACGCGCCGTTCGAAGAAGCGGCCCAGCGCGCGATCATAGGTGCGCGCCAGGCGTGCCAGCGCGGAGTCGCGCGTCGCGGCCTGATCCCCGGGACGTTCGGGTGCGCTCTTCATGGCGCCTTTTTCTCCCAATTGGCCGCCAAGGCAAGCGCACGGCGTATCGTGCCCCCCATCCGCTCGCGGGCTCAATAATCCTTCGAGACGCGCAAATTGGTGCTCTCGCGGCCGATGGTGGAGATGGTGCCCAGCACCGACAGCCAGCGCGTGATGCGGAATTCGACGCTGGTCGCGGAATAGCCCGCGCCGTCGGTGATCAGCTCGACATAGGTGCGCCGTCCGATATTCTTGCCCGCCGCGACCGCGGTCTTCATGCCGGTGGTCACGTCGGCGGGCAGGATGCGCAGCCGGTCGAGGTGGACCGCGCGCCGTACCGCGTTGATCGGATCGAGGTTGAAGCCGCCGCCATTGCCGCCGCGCAAGCTCGCCACCGCCGCCGCCAACTGGAGCGCCTCGGGCGCGGACAAGTTGGTGATCGAGGTTCCGAACAGCAGGCGCGACAGCAATTCGTCCTCGGGCAAGGCGGGCACGCTCTGGAAGGCGATGTCGGGATGCAGCCCTGTGCCGGTGACATGGATGGTCGCGCTCAGACCCTGAATATCCGCCAATGCGGTGATGTCGAGCACCGGATCGGGTGGCGCCTCGCCGGTGAAGCGGATCATGCCGCGGTCGAGATCGAAGCGGCGTCCGGCGAACTGATAGCCGCCGCGCACGAGATCGGCGCGGCCGGCGATCGCGGGATTGTCGACCGCGCCCTTGATCACGAGGTCGGCACGCCATTCGCTGTCGAGACCGAGCCCGGTCACCATCAGCCGGCTGGAAGCGTGCGCCTTCAGGTCGAGCGTCCAGGGAACGATCGCATTGTCGTCCTCCTCCGCGTCGTCGGGGCGGTTGAGTTCGGTCACCTTGAGGCGCGGCACCTGCGCGGCGGTCGCCGAACCCAGCCGGAAATGGCCGCGCTCGATCCGCACGTTGCCGCCAATCGTGCCGCCGCGCCCATCCGACTTCAACGTGAGCGGACCGTCGACGGTCGCGCCGATATCGTCGCGGTTGAGCAAGACCGCATTCTGCGCCTGGATCGCGAGATCGATGCCGAGGCCCTTGCCCGCGCCGAAGTTGAAAACACCCTTGCCCGTGATGCTGCCGCCCGCGCCCGCGCGGCCGGTCAATTGATCGATCACCAGCCGCGATCCGTCGAAATTGCCGCTTGCCTTGATGCCGTCGATCACGGTGCCGGTGACCGCGCTTTCGATGCGTGCGCCGTCGCTCGAGAGGCGACCGGAAATCTGCGGGTCGGCGGGCGTGCCGCGAATGTCGGCTGCGACCGAGACCGGGCCGGAGAGGTCGATCGTCTCGATCCCGATCAGCCGCCACAGCGTATCCGCGGGCCCGGCATAGCGCAGCTGCGCGAACAAGGGCGCCTTGACCAGGCGGGAGAGGATGTCGTCGCCGGGCGCGAGCGGCGAAAGCCTCGCCTGCGCGCGGCCGATGATCGAACCGTTGCTCACCACCACAGCACGGCCCGCCGCGCCGTTCGCGGTCAGCACTCCGGCGAGGCCGAGATCGACCGGCTGCGAACTCAGCACCAGCCCGGAACGGGTGAGACCGCGCACCGCGACATCGATCCGTCCGGTCGGCGAGGTGCCGACGATATGGTGGAAGGTGAAATGGCCGCTCGCATAGCCGCCCAAGCCGAGCTTGGGATTGAACAGATCGAGCACGGTCAGCGGCATATGGTCGAGCCCGGCGTCGATATTGACCACGTCGCGCGCGAACCGGCCCGATACGGTCGCGTTGCCGCCCGCATAATCGATCCGCGTCGGCGACAGATTCCACTCGGAATCGGTCATGGTCAGATCGACCGGACCCGACAGCGTCAATGGCTTGCCCTCGACATTGCCGCCGCCGGTGATCGTCATATGGCCGGGCGTGATCCGGATATTGGCGTGGATGTCGAAGGCGCGCCGCGCCGCGCCCGCCGCCGTGACCGCAATGCTGCCCTGGCCGCCCTTGAGATGCGCCTCCGCGCCGATCCGCGCGAGCGACATGCTGCCGTGCGACAGGCCGGCGGCGCGTACCGTCCCGTCGATCGCAACGCCGGCGGGGTCGAGCAGGATCGTGCCGTCGATCCGCGCGCGCCGCACCGTCATCGGCTGGAGCGTGGCGAGCGTGGCGTTGCTGAGCTGGAGATGTGGCTCGATCTTCTGGAGCATGCCTTGCGGCGCGAAGCCGACCGATCCGCCGATGCCGCCGCCGACGAGATCGATCCTGCCGGTGAAGCCGCCGGGGCCGGAGGTGAGTTTGCCTTTGCCGTGCGTGCCCGTGACCGCGATGTCCGCAATCTCGATCATCGTCGGCTGGCCCGGCGCGGTGCGGATCAGGCCGTTGGCGGCGAAGGGGCCGACGGCCGATCCGCCATGCGCGGTGAATTTGAAGCCTTCGGGCACCGGATCGAGATTGAGCATGACCTGGGTGAGGCCGAGCGCATCGACCGGATGGTCGAGCAGGAGCTGGACCTTGGGATGGTCGATCTGGCCGTCGAGCTGGAGCTTGAACGGGCCGTAGGTCGCCTGCGTGCCCGCGCCCTGGAACTGAAAGGTCCCGTCGCGCCGCCTTATGCCCGATCCGGCGATGCGGATTGCGGGGCCAGTCAGCACCGTATTGGAGAAATGCATGATCCCGTCGGTGGTGCGGGTCAGGCGCGTGTCGAGCCGCGGATTGCCGCCGGCGAGGCTGGCAAGGAAGGCATTGTCGAAGCGCCGCACGAACGCCTGGCCGGTGCCCGCGATGACCGTGCCCAGGCCGTTCGGGCCGGGCATCACGCTCACTTTCGTGGTGACGTCGACGATGCCGAGCCCCGGGATCAGATAGCGGGCAAGGCCGCCCGCCACCGCCGCGTCATAGCGCCCGCTGACCAGGTCGATGCGCAGCTGGAGCTTGCCCTTGAGCTTGTCCGAGTTGAGCGCCAGATCCTGGCCGACGACCTGTTTGGCATCGATCCTGAGCACGCCCGCGACTGAGAGGTTGCGCAATATCCCACCCGCGACCGTGCCGACGCCGGTGACCTGCGCAGCCTGCAACCTGATCGGCAGCGCGACCGGCGCCTTGCTCCAGCGGCCTTCGCCGGTGGCGCGCAGCGTGTCGAAACCCGTCGTATCGAACGCGATGTGCGGGCTCGCCAGCGCGTAACGGTAAGTGAAAGCGCCATAGGGGCCCGCGAGCGTGGCATGGAGATGCACGTCGCGCCCGGTCATGTTGGGGAAGAGCGCGGGCGGCTTGAGTAATTTCAGGTCGAGCGCGAGCGGGGCGAAACCGCCCTCGGCAAGATCAACCGTGCCCGCCGCCGCGAACTGCAAGGCGGGCGAGGCGAGGTTGAGATGGCCGCTGAGCTTGCGGTTGGCGAGCGTGGCTTCGCCCAGCACCCTGATGCGCGGCTGGGTCAGACGCTGGAGCTTGCCATGAAGCAGCTCCGACGGCGCGAGCGTGCCGCCCAGGCTGTAGCGGCCGTCGCGCACGCCGAGGCCCAGATCGACGATCTTCCTGCCGCCCAGCGAGCCTTGCGCGCTGCCGTTCCAGACGTGCCAGGTGCCATGCCCGCCAACGCGCAGCGCGAGCGGCTCATGCAGCCCGGTCAGGCCCGCAATCACGCCGTTGGCCGGCCCGTCGACGGTGCCCGCGAGCTTGAACCTGTCGCCATCGGGCTCGGCGTCCAGGTCGACCATCATGCGGTCGCGCGCGGTGGAGAATGCATGCGCTTGGATCAGCGCTCGGCGGCCGTGAATGTCGGCTTTGGCGGCAAGCCTGACTACCTCCTCATGACCGGCGACCGCCTTGCCCAACTTGAGCCGGTCGACACGAAGTGAACCGATATGGAAGTCGAAGCCGGGCAAGATCGGCCCGCCGGGCTTGCTCTTGAGCTTGGGCAGGCGGTCGAGGATCAGCAGCGGCGCCGACAGGCTGGTGATGTCGAGCTTGTTGTGCGCCCAGGCGAAGGGGTGCCAGTCGAGCCTGATCTCGGGCGCTTCGAAAAATTGTCCCCTAAGATCGTAGAGGCGGACGTCGCGCAACGTCGCGCGGCGCCAGATCGATCCCTCGATCCTCCCGATCTTGATGCGCAGGCCGCTGGACGGCCGCATCTTGCCGATATGGTCGGCGATCAGGCGATGACCGGGCTGGGTGTCGATGCTCCACAACGCTACGAAGACGAGCGCGATCAGCCCGACGATGGCGATACCGATGCCGCGCAGCAGGCGGATATGCCAGCGGCGGCGCTGCGTCGGCGTCTCCGCGATCTCCGCCTTCTCCACCATCAGAAGGCTTGGCCCAGCGAGACATAGACGGCGACGCGCGATTCGCCTGGGTGCCGGTTGAGCGGGGTGCCGACATCGACGCGGATCGGGCCGAAGCTCGAATAATAACGCACGCCGATGCCTGTGCCGTAACGGAACTTGCTGAACTTGGGGATGCTCGACGCGTAGAGATTGCCGCCATCGAGGAAGGGCACGACGCCGAAATTGCCGAACCGCACGCGCGTTTCCAGGCTGAACTCGGTGAGCGATTTGCCGCCCAGCGGATCGCCATTCTGATCGACCGGGCCGATCTTCTGGTAACCATAGCCGCGGATCGATCCGCCGCCGCCCGCATAATAACGCCGCGACGGCGCGATGCTGTCGCGCGCGACGCCGTCGATCGATCCCAGGCGCAGCCGTTCCGCGAAGACGAAGCGCGATCCGAGCGGCTGGTAGGCCGAGGCGTCGATCTGCGTTTTCGCGTAGGTATGCGTGCCCGATTGCAGCGACAGTTCGGGCGAGAAATGCACCGCAAGGCGGAAGCCGCGCGTGGGATTGAGCAGGTCGTCCGAGCCGTCATAGGACAGGCCGGTCGGCAACGCCGCGACCAGATAGGTCTTGCGCGTCGGATCGCCGGTATGGCGTTCGCTGGTGGCGACGAACTCGGTGCCGAGCGACCATGTCCAGGTCTTTTGCCAGATGATGTTGGTTTGCCGCTCCAGGCCTGCGCCCACGTCGAAAGTGCGCGCATCATAAGCATCGAACTTGGTGTGGCTCGCCACCACCTGCGCGGTCAGGACGCGGTCGCGCGCATGGAAATTGGCCTGGCGCAGCGTCGCGCCGAGCGACTGCTCGCGGGTGCCGAGCACGCCGCGGAACGTGACAGCGCCTTCGGGCTTGATCAGATTGCGGTGCGTCCACGAGGTTTCGACGCGCACGCCTTCGCCCGTCGAATAGCCGAGCTCGCCCGCGATCGTGCGCGGCGGGGCGCGGTCGATCTGGACATGGACGTCGACGATGCCGGGATCGCGCGTCGCGACCGGGGTGATCGTCACAACCGAGACAAGGCCGGTGGCGATCAGCGCGCGGCGGAAATCGTCAAGGCGGGCGGCATCATATTGCTGGCCGGGGTGGAAGCGCGCGATCGTCCGGAGATGTTTGGCCGAGAAGAGCGGGCGCGTGCCGGTGGGCACGATCTGGCCGAAACGCGCGCGCTCGCCGGGCGTGACCTGGACGGTCAGCACTGCCTTGTTGGTCTGATGGTCGATCGCGACCTCGGGCTCGCCGACCTTGGCGAAGGGATAGCCCTGGCGGCCAAGCTCGACCTTGAACGCGGTGACCGCGTTCTGCACCGCGTCGGCATCGACCGTGTCGCCGGTCTTGACCCCGAAATCCTTCGCGAGCCGCGGAGCCTCGTTGCCCGCTGCGTCGAGTCCGGCGAGCGTGACCGCGCTGAACTGGAAGGCGTCCCCCGGCGTGACCTGGACGTGGACCACCGTGTCGCCCGACTGGGGGTTGGAATTGACCACCGAGACGACACGCCCGTCATAATGGCCCTGGGCCGCGAGCAGCTGGCGCACCAGATCCTCATCGTCGCGCGCGCGCCGATTGATCTGCGCGGCATTGGCGGGCTTGCCCTGGTTGGTGACGAGTGCGGACAATTGATCGAAACGCGTGCGGAAGGTGGAACCGAGCGCGTCCGCACCCTCAAGCAAGGTGCGGTAATGCTGTAATTTATCGGCGGCGATGCCCTTGACCTCGGTTGGGCCGCCAACCGACGGCGCCGCATCGATCCTGGCAGGATCGGGCCAGTCGACGCCGAGGTCAGGCATCGGCGCCAGATCGCTCGCGGGCCCGACCGTATCGACCGGCGCCGGCGGCGTGATGAGGGGAGGCGGTGGCGCAGGCGCGGCAATGGTCGCCGCTCCGGTCTGGGCGCGCGCGGCGGATATTGGCAGCAGTGCGACCGCGACCGTCAAAGATACGGCTTGTCGCGGCGAGACCCGGACCATTCCCCAATCCTAGAGGGTGAACCCCGATGCTGCCAGCGCCGTTTGAACGATTTTGTTTCATTCCCGTCGCGATTTTGTGGCGGAATGTGCGACGAACTGGCAGGAAAGCACCATGACCGACCAACCCCAGAGCCGCGGCGCCGGCATTTTCATCGTCCTCGCTATCGCGATCGGGACCGCGGTGGGAACCGCGATGGGCCAATCCTCGGCGGGGCTCGTGGCCGGGATCGCGGTGGGCGTCGCAATTGCGGTCGTCCTCTGGCTGCGCGACCGCAAAAGGGTGGGGCGGTAGGACAGAGCCTTCGGCCGACCCGCCGGAACGTGGGCGCATCGCCCTCGTTCAGCGGGCATGGCTTCGACGAGACTAAGGCATAGCAGCGACGGGATTCCGGGAATCACGCGCAAGAAATCGGGCCGTGGCTGGGCCTATTTCCGCCCCTCGGGCGAGCGCATCACCGACCGTGACGAGATCGACCGGCTGAACGCGATCGCCTTGCCGCCGGCCTATACCGATGCCTGGTTTTGTCCCTATCCGAACGGCCACATCCTTGCGACGGGCGTGGATGCGCGCGGGCGCAAGCAATATCGCTACCACCCCGATTTCCGCGCGCAACAGGAAGCCGACAAGTTCGAACGCTGCGCCGATTTCGGCCGTGCCTTGCCCCGATTGCGCGCCAGGGTGGGCCGGGACCTGGATGGGCGGAAGCTGGCGCGCGACACCGTCATCGCGGCGGTCGTACGGCTGCTCGACCTGGGCCATATCCGTGTCGGCAGCGAGGCTTACGCCAAAAACAACGAGAGTTTCGGCGCGACCACGCTGCGTAACCGCCACGCGCGGGTTGAGGGGCCGTTGCTGCGGCTCGAATATGTCGGCAAATCGGGGAAAAGGCAGCGGCTGACGATCGAGGACCAGCGGCTCGCGCGCATCGTGCGGCGGACGCAGGACCTGCCCGGCCAGCATCTGTTCGAATATCTGGACGAGGACGGCACGCCGCACCCGGTCAGATCGGAGGACGTGAACGATTATATCCGCGAGGCGACGGGCACCGACTTCACCGCCAAGCATTTCCGGACCTGGGGGGCGAGCCTGCTCGCGTTCGAGCATATCCTCGATAGCGCGAGAGACGGGAAGATCGCGCTGAAGCCGATGCTGGAGGCGGTCGCGTCGGCGCTGGGCAACACGCCCGCGATCAGCCGCAAATCCTATATCCATCCCGCCTTGATCGCGCTTTGCCGCAACGGGGAGATCAGCGAATTGTGCACACTCCGCCTTCCGCGCCCGACCCAATATCTTTCCGGTCACGAGCGTGCGCTGATCGGCTTCCTTGACGGGATCGCCGCCGCCCAGCACAGCCATGCCAACGCAGCGCACGCCGAGGCAGCTTGAAGATGGCGAATATGACCGACCCGCAGATCGCTGGGCCCCTGCACATCTCCAAAAGCTCGATCGAGATGCTCAAGGACGAGAGCATCGCCTGGGTTCTGAGCCATTATCTCCAGATCGGGATCGCGCTCGGCATCGGCGTGGTGATTTGCCTGGTTCTCTACGGCATCCGCATGTTGGGTGTGCGGCTGTGCCAGAAACGGCAATCCTTCACGCATTGGCCGGAGACGATCGGGCGAGTCATCGCCGCGACGAGCTTGTGGTTCATCATCCTGTTCGCGGCGAAGCTGGTCGACGGCTATGCCGACCCGCCGCCGATGGTGGCGCAAACCATATCGGTCATGTTCACCATCGTCGCCGCGATCCAGGGCGCCTTGTGGGTGCGCGAGCTGATCCTGGGCGTGGTCGAATATCGCGCTGGAGGCACGGCGGTGTCGGGCGGCGCGCAGGGATCGGCAGTAGGCGTGATCCGGCTGCTGGTGACGATCGCCTTGTTCGCGGTCGCCGCGGTGCTGATCCTCGACAATCTCGGCGTCAACGTGACCGGGCTGGTCGCGGGCCTCGGCATCGGCGGCATCGCGATCGGCCTCGCCGCCAAGGGCATTTTCGACGATCTGTTTTCGGCTCTGTCGATCATCTTCGACAAGCCTTTCCAGCGCGGCGACCAGATACGTTGGGACAAGACCACCGGCACGGTCGAGGAGATCGGCCTCAAGACCACGCGCGTGCGCGCCACCACCGGTGAAGAGGTGGTGATCTCCAACACCAATTTGTTGAGCAAGGAGCTGCACAACATGCAGCGGCTCAACCGCCGCCGCGTCGAATTCACGCTCCATATCGCCTATCACACACCGCCGAGCGAACTGGGCCGTATCCAGACCCTGGTGAAAGAGACGGTGGAGACGCAGGACAAATGCAAGCTTGTCCGTTGCGGTATTTCGGACCTGACCTTGCCCACGATCGAGATCCAGGTGCAGTTCGACGTGCTCAGCCAGAGCTGGGACAAGGTTTTCCAGGCGCGCCATGAAATCGCGATCGCCTTGCTCGATACCTTCGAGAAAGCGGGGATCGAATTTGCCGGGCCGGATGGAAAATCGATCACCCCACCCGTGGTCCAGCCGCCGCCAGGCACGGCGGGTGCGCCGCCGGCGGGGGAGGGTTCTTGACCGTCGCCCCAGCGAACGCTGGGGTCTCAGGAGGTTCGCACCCAGCCGCCTGAGATGCCAGCTTGCGCTGGCATGACGAATCCTGGAGTGACGGTTACCCCCACAAATCCGGGCCGGGCGGCTCCAGCAATCCATTCTCGCACGCCATTGCTGCGGGGCGATCCTTCGCCAGCAGCATCGCCCCATCGAGATCGACCCAGCGCGCCGCGCCGGCCAGCAGGAAGGCGGGGGCGATACCGAGCGAGGTGGCAAGCATGCAGCCGACCATCACCTCCAGCCCCATCGCCTTCGCCTCGGCGGCGAGCGCGAGCGCTTCGGTCAGGCCTCCGGCTTTGTCGAGCTTGATATTGATCGCCTGATAGCGGCTGGCGCAGCGCGCGAGATCGGCGCGGTCCTGACAGCTTTCGTCCGCCGCGAACGGGATCGGGCTGATGACGCCGTCGAGCAGATCGTCGCGCCCGCGATGAACCGGCTGTTCGATCAGCTCGACGCCGTAGGCGGCAAGGATCGCGGCTTCGGCGGCGAGGTCGCGATCGGTCCAGGCCTCGTTGGCATCGACGATGAGCCGCGCATCGGGCGCACCCCGGCGGACGGCGGCAACGCGCGCCTCGTCGCCTTCGCCCGCCAGCTTGAGCTTGAGCAAAGGTAGATGCGCCGAGGCGCGTGCGTCCGCCTCCATCCGGTCGGGCGCGCCGAGCGAAATGGTGAAGGCAGTGATCAGCGGCCGGGGCTCGGGCAGGCCCGCCAGCTTCCACACGGGCAATGCCATTTTCTTGGCGTCGAGATCCCACAGCGCGCAGTCGAGCGCGTTGCGCGCCGCGCCGCGCGGCAGGCGGGTCTGGAGTTGGGCGCGGGTGAGGCCGTGCGCGATGGCGTCCGCCTCGGCCTGGACTTGCGCCAGCACGCTTTCCGCACTCTCGTCGTGATAATAGATTGCGGTGCCCTCGCCGCGGCCGACATGGTCGCCGTCGACGATCTCTGCCACCACGACGTCGACATATGTCTTGGCGCCGCGCGAAATGGCGAAGGCGCCGGCGACGGGCCAGCGTTCGATGCGGGCGTGGAGTGTCATGGGCATGGCAGCCCTAATACAACCTCGTCACCCCAGCGAAAGCTGGGGTCTCGTGAGTCTCGCCTGGTCTCCGGAGACCCCAGCTTGCGCTGGGGTGACGACCAGCGTCAGGCTTCATGCTTCTGGATGAACGCCTCCAGCACCGGCGCGATTTCGGTGCGCCAGCGGCGGCCGTTGAAGATGCCGTAATGGCCAACCTTCTTGGCGAGCAGATATTCCTTGTCCGCGTCAGGCAGGTTGGGCGTGATCTTGAGCGCCGCCTTGGTCTGGCCCATGCCCGAAATATCATCGCGCTCGCCCTCGATCGCGAGCAAGGCCACGTCGGTGATCGCGGCCGGATCGACCTTCTCGCCGCGATGCATCATCTCGCCCTTGGGCAAGGCGTGGCGCTGGAAAACGGTGTCGATCGTCTCGAGATAGAATTCGGCGGTCATGTCGCAGACCGAGCGATATTCATCGTAGAAGGCCTTGGTCGCGTCCGCGCCCTCTTGGTCGCCGTCGACGAGGTGGCGGAACATCTGCCAATGGCTGACGAGGTGATTGCCCCAGTTCATCGCCATGAAGCCGGTCAATTGGAGGAAACCCGGATAGACCTTCCGCCCGCTGCCTGGATAATAGATTGGCACGGTCGCGATCACATTCTGCTCGAACCAGCTGAACGGGCGCTGGGTCGCGACGGTGTTGACCTCGGTCGGCGCCTCGCGCGTGTCGATCGGGCCGCCCATCATGCTGAGCGTCTTCGGTCGCGCGGGATTTTTGTGTGCCGACATCAGGCAGGCGGCGGCGAAGGCGGGCACCGCCGGCTGGCACACCGCGAGCACGTGCGTGTTGGGGCCGATATGTTCGAGCCACGAGATCAGATAATCGACATAATCGTCGAGATGGAATTCGCCCGCCTTGAGCGGAACCAGCCGCGCGTCGCGCCAGTCGGTGATCCAGATATCGTGGCCCGGAAGCATGCGCTCGACCGTGCCGCGCAGCAAGGTGGCGTAATGGCCCGACATCGGCGCCACGATCAGCAACTTTGGCTGGTCCTTGGGCGCGTCCGGGCGGGTGAAATGGATGAGCTGGCCGAACGGCTTGCGCTCCTCGATCTGCTCCACGACCGCGACCTGCTTGCCGTCGACGATCGTGACGGGCAATCCGAATTCGGGTTTGCCGTGCGGTGCGGAGGCATGCGCGAACACGTCGAGACCGGAAGCCATCATCGAACCTAATTGGGTCCGGGCAAACGGATTGGCGGGGTGCGCCATCCACTCGGACCCCAGCTCGGCCATCGCGCTCGCCCCGGCGAGCAGGCTCCGCTGCATTTCATAGGCTTCGTACAACAACTCGAAAACGCCTCCCTTGGGGGAGAGATAGATACGACAATCGCGCCGCAATGCAACAAACGACCAAATGGGAGTTTGGTTGAGGGGCTGCGCCTTGCTATCTGGGGATCATGGCCCGCAATTACGACCCCATTCCGTCCCGCGGCGAACGCCGCTCCATCGGCGAGTTGCGCATGATATGGGGGCTGGCGGCGCATTATCCCGGGCGGATCGCGGCGGCACTGGCGTCGCTGTTGGTGGCATCCAGCGCCACGCTGGCGATTCCTTATGGCTTCAAACGGATCATCGACCGTGGCTTTGCGGCCGGCGGCAGCGCGCATGGAGTCGATTCGTCCTTCCGCTATTTGCTGATGATCGTGGTGGTGCTGGCGCTCGCGACCGCCTGCCGCTTTTACTTCGTCTCCTGGTTGGGCGAGCGCGTGGTCGCGGATCTCCGGCGCAAGGTGCAGGCCAATCTGCTCCGGCTCGCGCCGCGCTTCTTCGAGGAGAATCGGCCGTCGGAGATTGCGTCGCGCATGACCAGCGACACCGCAATCATCGAGCAGATCGTCGGATCGACCGTGTCGATCGCCTTGCGCAACAGCTTCACCGGCATCGGCGGCGTGATCTATCTGTTCGTGCTCGCGCCCAAACTGGCTGCCGCGCTTCTGCTTGGTATCCCGCTGATCATGGGACCGATCCTCGTTCTCGGACGGCGCGTGCGCGGCTTCAGCCGATCTTCGCAGGACAAGATTGCCGAGATCGGCGCGATGGTGGCCGAGACGCTCGGCGCGATGAAGATCGTCCAAGCGTTCAACCAGGAAAAGCGCGAGGAGGAGCGGTTCGGCGTCGCGGCCGAGAATGCCTTCGCCGCCGGCAAGCGTCGATTCACGATCCGCGCGGCGATGACCGCGATCGTGATCGGGCTAATCTTCGGGTCGATCACGATGGTGCTGTGGCAAGGCGCGCGCGGCGTCACCAGCGGTGAGATCAGCGGCGGCACGATCGCGGCGTTCGTGCTGACGGGCGGCTTCGTCGCGGGCGCGTTCGGCGCGCTGACCGAGGTTTATGGCGACCTGTTGCGCGGCGCGGGCGCGGCGGCGCGGCTGGGCGAATTGCTCGCCGAAAAGCCGGAGATCGCGGCGCCGGCCAAACCGCAGGCCTTGCCGATGCCGCCGCGCGGGATGCTCGCCTTCGACCATGTCGAATTCCGCTATCCGACCCGGCCCGAAATCGCGGCCCTTCACGATTTCAGCCTGACCGTCTCGCCGGGCGAAACGGTGGCGGTGGTCGGCCCGTCGGGCGCGGGCAAATCGACCTTGTTCCAGCTGGCGCAACGTTTCTACGATCCGAGCGCGGGCACGGTGCGGATGGACGGCGTCGCGCTGACCCAGGCCGATCCGGCGGCGGTGCGCCAGCGGATCGCGGTGGTGCCGCAGGAGACCGTGATCTTCGCCGCGAGCGCGCGCGACAATCTGCGCTACGGCCGCTGGGATGCCGACGATGCGCAATTGTGGGCGGCAGCCGAGACCGCCAATGCCGCGAAATTCCTCCAGGAATTGCCGCAAGGGCTGGACACGTTCCTGGGCGAGGGCGGCGCGCGCCTGTCGGGCGGACAGCGCCAGCGGCTCGCGATCGCGCGCGCCATCCTGCGCGACGCGCCTTTGCTGCTGCTGGACGAGGCGACTTCGGCGCTCGATGCCGAAAGCGAGCGGCTGGTGCAGAAGGCGCTCGAGCGGCTGATGATCCGGCGCACCACGATCGTGATCGCGCACCGCCTCGCCACCGTGCGCGCGGCAGACCGGATCATCGTGATGGACCAGGGCCGCATTGTCGAGGAAGGCCGCCATGACGAATTGGTCACCAAATCAGGCCTCTACGCCCGGCTGGCGCAATTGCAGTTCGAGGGCGAGGCGGCCTGAGGTCCGCGGTCGGGCGAATCCGAACGCGCAAAGGAAAACGCCGCCGGTCGGATGACCAGCGGCGCTTTTTCCTCTCCGCTATCGCTTAGGCTTTAGCGGCGGTCATGATCCCAGTCGCCCCGGTCATGATCCCGATCACCGCGGTCGTGATCATGCCAATCGTGCCAATCCCGACGATCATGGCGATCATAGCCGCGGCCATAATTACCGCCGTCATAATAGCCTCGGTCGTAGGTGACGCCGTAGCTATAGGCCGGCGCGGCATAATAATTCGTGGGTGTGTCATAACCATAATAGCCGTCATTGTCGTAATGGCGGTCATGATGGTCCGACGAGGCGATGGCCGCCCCGACGCCAAGCCCGATGATCCCCGCAAGGATGGCAGTACCCGTATGGTCCCGCGCCTCTGCAGGTGCGGTCCCGGCGAGGCTGCTGCCAGCTAGAAGCGCCGCAGCAAGGGCGCCTTTGATTACCGCACGCATAGTCACTCTCCTCTCGAGTCCTTTAATAGGACAAGACGAGTTATGGCCGATTCGTTGTGAACGACTTGGGAACGATGCTGGCAGCATTCGTTCAGCAAATAGAGCGCGGCACGATGTTTCGTTTATCCTGCGGAAAGCATGATCGGATCGGGGGAAATGCGGGGCAGCAAGAATCTTTTGAGGGCAACCTGCGGATCGGGCCGGCACGTGCCGTCTATCCCATGCGTTAGGGGAGAGTGTGATGCTCAGGCTGATCTTTGCGATCATGGTGGCGACGCTGGAGAAGACGCCCAAGCGGTCCTGAGGCGGGTGCGGTCGTTCGATCGCCCTAGCCGCCGGCACGTGATGGGCATGGTTTCGGCGTTGCTGCTCCCGATCCCGGCCGAGGCGGCGGACCAGCCGCTCTGGCCGCTGGGCAAAGCAGGCGCGGTCAGCCTGACATATGATGACGGGCTCGACAGCCAGCTCGATCTCGCCGTGCCCGCGCTCGACCGGTTCGGCTTCAAGGCAACCTTCTTCCTGACCTTCGACAATATAACGCGCCGGCTGGACGACTGGGCCGCGCTGGCGAAGCGGGGGCACGAACTCGCCAACCATACGGTCACGCATCCCTGCGATCTCGGGCCGTTCACCGCCGCATCCTATCGCCGGCGCGAGCTGGCGCCGATGGCGCGCTGGCTCGACCGCGCCGATCCGCGCGAGGCAGTGCGCAGTTTTGCGTATCCGTGCGACGTCACCAATCTTGGGGGCGGCGATGCGAATCGGCAGGAGGCGCGCTTCGATCGGCTGCTGAGCCGAATGGGCATCGCCGCCGCGCGCACGAGCGAGGGCGAACCGAACCGTCCGGCGACCGCGCTCCGCCGTCCGCATCGTCTGCAGGCGCTGGCGGTGGGCTTCGATGCGACCGAGTTCGCGGAGGTCAACGCCTATCTCGATCGGGCGGTGACGCAGGGTTATTGGGCGATATTGGTGTTCCACGATCTCGCCGCGGTGCCGACCCTAGCCGGCCAGACCGGGCTGGCAATGCATGCCGAAATCCTGAACGCGGTCGCGAACAAGCCTTTGTGGTGTGCGCCGCTCGCCACCGTCTTCGACCGGATCCGCCGCCAAGCGTGAGCGTCATGAAAAGGCCGCCGATTCGTCGGGCGTGCGCCAGTGTAGTACGCGACTAAGACACATTTTGGCGGATTTCGCCACGTCTTCGCAACCGTCGCCGCCTCGAAAAGCCCTGACCTGTAGGCATAGGAGGGAAGGCCGATTTGGCATGGCTTCTGCAAAGCTTTTGCCGTGGCCGGCGACGGGCCGGTCATCAGTCCCGTTGGGAGGAGCCCCTGTTATGAAAATGTCCGCAATCCTGATCGCCGCAGCCGCTTTGGGCACCGTCGCGCCGGCCTTCGCCGCGCAGCGCGGTGATCCTGATCAGCCCCGGATCACCTATGATGCGAAGCACGATAAATTCTGTATTTCTCAGATGGTTACGGGTAGCCGTTTGCCGGTGCAGGATTGCCGCACCAAAGAGGATTGGGCCAAGGAAGGCTTGACCCTGAGCAAGTCGGACGACGGCAAGGCGCTCGTGTCGAAATAAGGACGCTCAAGCCACAGGCCGCTCGCCGGTGCGGCGCGCTTCCTGTCCGGAAGCGGACGACCGGTGGGCATCGGCCCCGACTGTCCGCCCCCGGCCAGTCGGGGCCGATCAGGTCGATCAGTGTGCCGCCGCCGGCAGTGGTCGGGGCATATGCAAGGTCAGCATCACCAATTTGCCGCCGTCGATCCCGAACCAGTGCGGCACGCCTTCGGGCACGAGCACCACATCGCCGGGCTTGAGCGGCCGTGTTGTCCCGCCGACGATGTCGCCGCCATTGGTCTCGTCATACCAATGATGCGCATTGGCAAGCGTGCCGCCCGAGACGAGCGTGCCCGATCCCTCCAGCACATAGACCAGTTCCGCCTCCTTGAGATGTGCCGCCGCCTGCTTGGGCCGCACCCAATATTCGACGGCGACCGTATAGGGCGCCTGCGAGAGGAGGGGATGGTAGAGCATGTCCTCGGCGGGTTTGATGTCATGCGCCATCTGCCCGACCACCGCGCGGACCTCGGCCGAACTGGCAAAGCTGGTGGGATCGGGTGGGGTTTGGGCGTGGACGGCGATCGCAAGGCCCCATGAGCCGATAAACCAGGCAAGCCTGCGCATCCCCTGTCTCCCTTTGTTTGCGGGATGGTAGCGTTCGTGCCCGCCTGCGACAACGGGGCGATCACCCTTTGAACTTCCGAATAGTCGCCCGGAACAGCGCCCGGTCGGCGCGCGAGAAATAGAGCCAGGCGTGCCCGCCGCCGAACACGATCGAGGCGGCGAAGGCGATGTCGGTCGCCATCCGGTTGGGCGAGGGTGGGGGCGCAATCAGCGGCTCGATACAGCGGTCCACCACCTTCGAATATTCGGCGTCGAACGCGATCCAGCCGATCCGCCAGCGGGCATCGTGCGTGGCGCCATTATAGAACATGACGGGCATGTCCTTGTCGTCGGTGAGCAGTGGCCCCGTCGACAGGTGGAAATTGTCCCAATGCCCCTCGCGCGGCGCGAAAGGCTGGCGCTGATGCTCCCACGGCCCATCCACATCCTTGGCCATAGCGAGCCCGATCAGCGACGCCTCGTTCGCCGCATATTCGTAGAACATGCGCCAGCCGCCATTCCTGGTGCGGTCGACGGTCGCTTCCTTGACGTTGCCCTGCGACGGCGTCGAGGCCATCGCGACGCCTTTCTTCTCGAGCCGGTCGATACTCGGCCCGGAAGCGTAGAGCATTTCGCCATGGCTGTGATCGGCGGTGACGCCGGTATAATAGACGACATAGCCGCCGTCGGGCAGTTCCACGACGGTCGGGTCCTCGCAACCGCCGACATCCTCCGGCTCCGGGCCGGGCGTGATCACGGGCCGGTCGGTCGTGGTGAAGATAATCCCATCCTTGCTGGTCGCGTACCAGATCGTACCCGTGTCGCCCTCGTCGCCCATTCTGGGCACGGCGCGGACCATCATCTGATAATCTTCGCGGTCCCTCGTCTTCCAGACATAGGGGCTCATCAGGTCGCGCTGCGTGATCGCGTCGGGGCCGTGCAGCACGACCGGCTCAATCTTCTCCACGTTGAAATCGAGCTGCGCCATATCAGGCTCCCAGCGCCTGTTCGAGCGTCAGTCCACCGTCGATCACGATCACTGCGCCGGTGATGTAATCGGACTTGTTGGAGCAGAGATAGACGGTCAGGTTCGCCACCTCGTCCGGCTGGCCGGCGCGGCCCCAGGGGATGTGTTTCTCCGCCTCGGCCAGGTAGGCGCGGTCGGTCTCGGCGCGCTGGTTCATCGGGGTGAGGATCATGCCCGGCGCGATCGCGTTGACGCGGATCTTCAGCGGACCGCACTCGACCGCCATCGTGCGCGTGAGATTGTCGAGCCCCGCCTTGGCCGAGCAATAATCGGCGCCGCCGGCACGGACCGCGCGGCTGTGGATCGAGCTGATATTGACGATCCGCCCCGGCTTCCCGGCGGTGCGCAGGCCACGCACGAGCGCGCGAGACGTGAGGAAGGCGCCGGTCAGATCGGTCCGGATCAGCCGCTCCCATTGCCCGAGTTCCATGTCCGCGACGGGTACGCCGCTCATATTGAGCCCGGCGCTGTTGACGAGGAGATCGGGCAGCCCAAGCTGTGTGCGCGCGGCGGCGAAGGCCTGCTCGACCGCCGCCTCGTCACCGACATCGGCCTGGACGATGATCGCGCGGCGGCCGTAAGCCGCTACCCTATCGCGCACCGCGCCCGCGGCCTGTGCGTCCTTGTAGAATAGCACCGCCACATCCGCGCCTGCTTGGCCGAGCGCATCGGCGCAGGCCGCGCCGATTCCGGATTCGCCACCGGTAACAAGCGCGATCCGGCCATCCAGCAAACCCATATCCTGTCTCCGCTTTGGCGGAGAAACGGAATTGGGCGCGGAGGGTTCACCCGATTCACGCGATATTGTCGGGCATGGGCGGGTGGGGAACGGATATGGGGCGGCGACGGTTGGGGCGAGCGGAGAAGGGAGACATCCCATGCGCATCGATGAGGGACTGGACCGGCGCGCGGCCTTGCTCGCGGTGGCGGGCATCGGCGCGCTGGCGACGCTGGAAGGGTGCCATAAGGCCGGCGCGGGCGACGAGGATGTTTCCGCAACCGAAGACATGATGCGCGAGCATGGCGTGCTGCGCCGGATCCTCGTCGCCTATCGCGAGGTGGCGGGCATGATCCGGTCGGGCGCGACGTTCGACGTGGGAGCGCTGGCGGACGCCGCCGACCTCTTCCGCGCCTTCGGCGAGGATTATCATGAGCACAAATTGGAGGAGGAGCATGTCTTTCCCGCGGTGCGCAAGACAGGCGGCCCGGCCGCGGGGCTGATCGACACCCTGCTCCAGCAGCATGAGCGCGGGCGCGAGATCAACCGCTTCCTGATCGCGACTTGCAAGGCCGGCACGATCCCGAATGCGCGGCGGCCGGATGTTGCCGCAGCGCTCGAAAGCTTCGCCCGCATGTATGAGGCGCACACCGCGCGGGAGGATACGATCCTGTTCCAGGCGTGGCGCAAGTCATTGTCGGGGCACCAGCTCAAGGAAGCGTCCGAGCGGTTCGAGGATATCGAGAAAGCCCAGTTCAAGGGCGATGGCTTCGACCTGGCGGTGGACCGGGTCGCGCGGATCGAACAGCGGCTGGGGATTGCGGACCTGGCGCGGTTTACGGCTTCCGTGCCTCGGGGCGTCTGAAGCGCGCGACCACTTGCAGCCCGATCAGCGTGGCGGTGAGCTGCTGCGATACCGCGCGTCCTTTTCGGGCGCGCGGTACGCCTCCGCGCTTGCTTATTGGGCCTGCACGACATCCACCAGCGGCAGCCACACCGCGCTCGGCTGGCTCGCCGAGCGCGACAGAGTGATTGTCGCCTTCTGATAGTCTTCCGGCTTTGCGAAGAAGATGTTGGGGACATATTTCTGCGGGTTGCGGTCGTAGAGCGGGAACCAGCTCGACTGGACCTGGACCATGATGCGGTGGCCGGGCTGGAAGACGTGGTTGGTCTGCGGCAACGCGAATTTGATCTCGACGATCTTGTCGGCCGGAAGCGGGGCCGGGTGCGCGAAGCTCTCGCGGTAGCGGCCGCGGAAGATGTCCATCGCGACCGCCAGTTGGTAGCCGCCCATGTCCTTGTCCATGTCGTGCGTCATTTCGGGCGGATATTCGTCGATCAGCTTGACCACGAAATCGCCGTCGGTGCCGGTGGTCGCCGCGAACAGATCGGCGATGGCGGCGCCGCTGATCCGCACCGGATGATCGAGCACTTTTGTCTCATAGCTCATCACGTCGGGGCGGGCATTGGCGTGGCGCTGGTCGGAGACGAGCCACGGACCCCATTGGTCGTGATTGTCGAAATCGACCGGCCGCGGGACGAAGGGCACCGGCGCGCGCGGATCGGACACGTAGCTGTCGCCGGCTCTGGCATCGCCCGGTTTGTCGAAGCTCAGCCCGAAATCGCGGGTGAAATAGAGCGGCGTAAGCGGCCTGGCGCAGCCGGCCGCGCAGGCGAGCGGCCAGTCGGCGAAATGATCCCAATGGTTCTCGCCCGTATTATAGATCTGTACGCGCGCCATATCGAATTTGGGTGCGCCGTCCTTCAGATATTGGTTGAAGAAGGGGACGATCACGTTTTTGCGGAAGTCGGCGGTGGTGTTGCCTGCCCATTTGAGCGGCCCAAGATTATAACCCTCGTAATTGATCTCGCTGTGCCGCCAGGGCCCCATCACGAGATAATTGTTGGCGAGGTGGCCGGCGGCCTTGAGCGCCTCCCAGCTATGGATCGCGCCCCACATATCCTCCTGGTCCCACAGGCCCTGCAGCCACATGGTCGGGACGTTTGAAGGGTTGGCGGCGAGCAATTTGTCGACCGCTTGATCGGACCAGTAGGTGTCATAGGCGGGATGCTCGGCGGTGCGGCGCCACATGCCGAACTGGTCGATCTTGTGGAGCTTGGCGAAATCCCCCGCCGATCCGGCGCGCAGATAAGCATCATAATCATCAGCATTGGAGGTGATGAGCGTTGCGTCCGCGCCCTTGGCGCTCTCCTGCCCGACATAATAGCTGAAGCTCGCCTGGCGGAAAGCGCCGTAATGGAACCAGTCGTCGCCCATCCAGCCATCGACCATCGGGCTTTCCGGCGCCGCGACCTTGAGCGCGGGGTGGGGATTCAGCAGCGCCATCGTGACGGTATAGCCCTCATAGGAGGAGCCGATCATGCCGACGCGGCCGTTGCTTTCGGGCAAATGCTTCACCAGCCAGTCGATCGTGTCGTAGGCGTCGGTTGAATTGTCGACCTTGGTGGGATTCAAGGGGCCGATCGGCGGGCGGTTCATGACATAACCGCCCTCGGATTTGTGCTGGCCGCGCACGTCCTGGAACACGACGATATAGCCCGCGTCGGCGAAGGCGTCGTAGCTTTGCAGCAGGATCGCTTTCATGTTGCCGCTCTTGGTGCGGCTGGCATGGCCGTCCGCGTCGTAAGGCGTGCGGTTGAGCACGATCGGCGCGTTCTTCGTGCCCTTATGCTCGACGATCACCGTGTGGAGCTTGACCCCGTCGCGCATCGGAATCTCAACTGTGCGCTTGACGTAATCGTAGCTTTCGGTGGGCTCGACATATTTGTCGGGGCGATCGGTGCCGCTGGCGGGGAAGACCGGCTCGGGCGTGGTCTGGGCCTGCGCCTGGCAAGCGGTTGCGAGCAGCAGCAGGGCGATCACTTTGGTCATGGATGTTTCCTGTCGGAGGAGATGGTCCGGACGTACGAGATTCTTGCGGTTCGTGTCGAGGAGCGAAGAAGGCTGGTGCCCTTTAAGCCCTCTCCCCTTGTGGGAGAGGGTTGGGAGAGGGGTCGCGAGCATCGCGAGCGTCCCGCACTAATCGTGCTCGCAGCCATCGAGGCTGCTCGCCCGATCCCCTCTCCCCGCCCTCTCCCACAAGGGGAGAGGGAGCTTATGCGATGACGAGCACGGTCTTCCCCACATGATCCGGCGCATCCAGCCGCCGATGCGCGTCGGCGGCGCGGGCGAGCGGGAAGGTGGAGTCGATCACCGGTTTCAGCCGCCCGTCTGCGAGCAAGGGCCACACGGACCGGATCAACTGATCACGCACCGAAGTCTTGAAGCCGACGTCGCGGGCGCGGAGCGTCGATCCGGTCAGCGTCAGGCGCTTCTGCATGATCTTGTGGATCTGGATTTCGGCCTTCGAACCGCGTTGCACTGCGATCGAGACGTGCCGGCCTTCGGGCGCGAGGCATTCCAGGTTGCGCGCGACATAGTCGCCGCCGACCATGTCGAGCACGAGCTGCACGCCGTCTGGCGCGAGCCTTTGCACCTCGGCCACGAATTCCTGCGCCTTATAGTCGATCGCATGGTTCGCGCCGATCTCGAGCGCGCGCAGGCATTTTTCGGCCGAGCCCACGGTGACGATCACGCTCAATCCGAACAGCCGGGCGAGCAGGATTGCGATCGTGCCGATGCCGCTGGTGCCGCCATGGACCAGCAGGGTCTCGCCCGGCGCGGCGCGGCCGCGCTCGAACACATTGCTCCATACGGTGAACAGGGTTTCGGGCAACGCCGCGGCCTCGACCATCGAGAGCGAAGGCGGCACGGCCATGCATTGGCCCGACGGCGCCACCGCATATTCGGCATAAGCTCCGCCTGCGACGAGGGCCATGACGGGGCGGCCCAGCAGCCGCGCGTCCGCGCCCTCGCCGAGCGCGACGACCTCGCCGGCAAGCTCCAGCCCCATGATCGACGATGCGCCCGGCGGAGGCGGATATTTGCCCTCGCGTTGCAGCAGGTCCGGGCGGTTCACGCCGGCGGCGGCGACCTTGATCAGCAGCTCGCCCGGCGCGGGCTGCGGCACCGGGCGTTCGACCAGCTGGAGGACGTCCGGGCCCCCCGCTTCGGCGGGGTCGATCGCGATCATGGAGGCGGGGATTTGAGCCACCCTCTTACTCCGTCATGCCAGCGCAGGCTGGCATCCATCTCCTGTCAGTATGACAGGCCCGGCAGCCGGGAGTTGGACCCCAGCTTTCGCTGGGGTGACGGAAGGAAAAGATCATCACGCACACTTCATTGACAGACTCAGGGCCTTGGTCAACGATCCGGCCATGGACCTGGACGACATCCTGCCCAAAAATCCTGGCGACCCCCTGGTCGCGCTGACGAAGCAGGACCTCGATCCTCTCTCGGTCGACGAATTGACCGCGCGCATCGCCACGCTCGAGGCGGAAATTGCGCGCGCCCGGGCAAAAATCGACCATGCCGTTAACCATCGCGCAAACGCGGAAAGCTTATTCAAGAGGTGACGGGCGAGTCTCCCTCCGACATGTCTCCGGCAACGGACCTTGATCGGCGGCGGGCGCGTTCCGACATAGGTTGCAGCAGGGCGGCATCCCGGCCGCGCTGCGGGAGTATGTAAATGCCAAGTTTTGCCCGTGAGCTTGAACAGACCCTCCATAATGCGCTGACCGCCGCGTCGTCGCGTCATCACGAATATGCGACGCTGGAGCATCTCCTGCTCGCGCTCATCGATGATGATCATGCGTCGAAGGTCATGGCGGCGTGCGGCGTGGATCTGGACGAGCTCAAGGAGGCGGTCGCCACCTATCTCGATACCGAGCTGGATGCTCTGAAGACCGAGACCGGCAACGAGCCTTCACCCACCAGCGGTTTCCAGCGCGTGGTCCAGCGCGCGATCCTCCATGTTCAATCCTCGGGCCGCGAGGAAGTGACCGGCGCGAACGTGCTGGTCGCGCTCTTCAGCGAGCGCGAGAGCTATGCCGTCTATTTCCTGCAGCAGCAGGATATGAGCCGGCTCGATGCGGTGTCCTATATCAGCCACGGCGTCGGCAAGGCTGGCGGCGCGGTGCCCGAAACGCGCGAGGTCAAGGGCACCGAGGAAAGCCAGACGCAAAAGCCCGAAGGCGGCAAGAAGGGCGAGAGCGCGCTCAAGCAATTCTGCGTCAATCTGAACGAGAAGGCCAAGGAAGGCCGCGTCGATCCCTTGATCGGGCGCGGGCCCGAGGTCGACCGCACCGTGCAGATCCTGTGCCGCCGTTCGAAGAACAACCCGCTCTATGTGGGCGATCCCGGCGTCGGCAAGACCGCGATTGCCGAAGGTCTCGCGCGCAAGATCGTCGAGGGCGATGTGCCCGAGGTGCTGTTGCCCGCGGTGATCTATTCGCTCGATATGGGCGCCTTGCTCGCGGGCACGCGCTATCGCGGCGATTTCGAGGAACGGCTGAAGCAGGTCGTGACCGAGCTCGAGAAGATGCCGCATGCGGTGCTCTTCATCGATGAGATTCACACCGTGATCGGTGCCGGCGCGACCAGCGGCGGCGCAATGGATGCGTCGAACCTGCTCAAGCCGGCTCTGTCGGGCGGCCTGATCCGCTGCATCGGTTCGACCACCTACAAGGAGTTCCGCAATCATTTCGAGAAGGACCGGGCCTTGCTCCGGCGCTTCCAGAAGATCGACGTGAACGAGCCGACGGTCGAGGATACGATCAAGATCATCACCGGCTTGCGCTCGGCCTTCGAGGAGCATCACAAGGTCAAGTATACGACCGAGGCGATCAAATCGGCGGTCGAGCTTTCGGCGCGCTACATCAATGACCGCAAGCTGCCCGACAAGGCGATCGACGTGATCGACGAGGTCGGCGCGATGCAGATGCTGGTGCCGCCCGCCAAGCGCAAGAAGACGATCACCGCCAAGGAGATCGAGCAGGTCATCGCGACGATGGCGCGCATCCCGGCCAAGTCGGTCTCGGCCGACGACACCAAGGTGCTCGCCAATCTCGATACCGAGCTCAAACGCGTCGTGTTCGGCCAGGACAAGGCGATCGAGACATTATCGTCGGCGATCAAGCTCAGCCGTGCGGGCCTGCGCGATCCGGATAAGCCGATCGGCAATTACCTGTTCACCGGCCCGACCGGCGTCGGCAAGACCGAGGTCGCGCGACAGCTCGCCTCGATCCTGGGCATTCCGCTCCAGCGGTTCGACATGTCCGAATATATGGAGCGCCATTCGGTCAGCCGGCTGATCGGCGCGCCTCCGGGCTATGTCGGCTACGATCAGGGCGGTCTGTTGACCGACGCGGTCGACCAGCAGCCGCATTGCGTGCTGCTGCTCGACGAGATCGAGAAGGCGCATCCGGACCTGTTCAACATCCTGTTGCAGGTGATGGATAACGGCAAGCTGACCGACCATCATGGCAAGACGGTCGACTTCCGCAACGTGATCCTGATCATGACCACCAATGCCGGCGCGTCCGACATGGCGCGCGAGAGCCTGGGCTTCGGCAACCTCACCCGCGAGGGCGAGGATGAGGAAGCGGTCAAGAAGATGTTCACGCCGGAATTCCGCAACCGTTTGGACGCGATCGTGCCGTTCGGCTACCTGCCGACCCCGGTGATCGCACGCGTGGTCGAGAAGTTCATCCTCCAGCTGGAGCTGCAGCTTGCCGACCGCGAGGTGCATATCAGCCTGGATGACGAGGCCAAGGCGTGGCTGACCGAGAAGGGCTATGACAAGCTCTATGGCGCACGCCCGATGGGCCGCCTGATCCAGGAGAAGATCAAGCAGCCGCTCGCCGAGGAATTGCTGTTCGGCAAGCTGGTCCATGGCGGCGAGGTCAAGGTCCGCATGAAGGACGGCGTACTCGCCTTCGAGATCGTACCCGCCGCGCCGAAGCCGAAGGGTAAGCGCAAGCCGAAGGCGGAAGCCAAGGCATAAGCGCGACGTTCAACCGATCACCAAGGGGCCCGGCGGAGCGATCCGCCGGGCTTTTCTTATTCTGGGATACAGGACTGGTACAATCAGATCATGGCAGCGGACGATTCCCAAAAACAGAAAGCTGTAGCTCACGAGGTGATGCACAGGCGAAAAGCGGCCCTCCGTGCGATGGCGAAACTCGACGTCGAACGATCCTCCTTGATCGAAGAGATCATGCGGGAAGACGAAGACATCCTGAGCGCGCTTAAGGAAAGATGATCTTCTGCCCGCCGACGTAAGGCACCACTATGCGACCGTAGGAAAAGCAACGTTGAACCAAACAACATTGCCTGCCACCCTACCCGCATGAAAAAGCTCGCACTCCTCCTCGCTGCCCTTCCCGCCGTCGCGCTCGCGGCTCCCGCGCATTTCGATCCGGCGCGGTTGTCGCACCATGTCGAGATACTCGCGTCTGACGCCTTCGAAGGCCGGGCGCCTGCCTCGCGCGCCGAGCCCAAGGTGATCGACTATATCGTCAGCCAGTTCAAAGCGGCGGGCGTGCAGCCGGGCGGGCAGATCCGGAACGGCAAGCGGAGCTGGACGCAGGACGTGCCCTTGCTCCACACCAGCTTCGTCGGCGCGCCTTCAATCACGCTCACCAGCAACGGCCAGCCGATGCCGCTGACGCAGGGCGAGCAGATCGCCTTGCGCGCGCCGCTCACGGGCGAAACGACGCTCAGCCTCAAGGACGTGCCGCTCGTCTTCGTCGGCTATGGCGTGCACGCGCCCGAGCGTAACTGGGACGATTTCAAGGGGGTCGACGTGAAGGGCAAATTGCTCGTCCTGCTCGTCAACGATCCCGATTTCGAGACGGGACAGGGTGATTTCGGCGGCAAGGCGATGACTTATTATGGCCGCTGGACCTACAAATATGAGGAGGCGGCGCGGCGCGGGGCGGCGGGCGTGCTCATCGTGCACGAACGCGCGCCGGCATCCTATGGCTGGGCGACGGTCAAGAACTCGAACACGAGCGACATGTTCGATATCGTGCGCAAGGATCCGAAAGCCTCCCACCCGTCATTCGAAAGCTGGATCCAGCGCGATCTGGCGGTCAAATTATTCGCGGATTCGGGACTCGATTTCGAGGCCGAGAAGAAGGCCGCGCAGAGCCGCGACTTCAAGCCGGTCGCATTGAAGGCGACCTTGTCGGCCGACGCGAAGGTCGATGCCGCGACCATCGTCAGCCACAATATCGCCGGCCGGATCGTCGGCAGTAAATATCCGAACGAGACGATCGTCTATTCGGCGCACTGGGACCATTTCGGCGTCGGCCAGCCTGATGCGAAGGGCGACCGCATCTATAATGGCGCGGTCGACAATGCCGACGGCACCTCCGTGCTGCTGGAGATGGCGCGGGCCTTTGCGCATGGGCCGAGGCCGCAGCGTTCTATCCTGTTCCTGGCGGTGACGGCGGAGGAGCGGGGGCTGCTCGGATCGGAATATTATGCCGCCAACCCGCTCTACCCCCTCGCGACCACGGTCGGCATGCTCAACACCGACGCGCTCAGCACGGCCGGGCCGGCGCGCGATTTCTCGATCTCGGGCAGCGCGAAATTGGGCCTGCTCGACGACCTGATCGAGGAGGGGAAGAAACAGGGCCGCAGTTTCACGCCTGACGCGCATCCCGAGGCGGGCTCATTCTACCGTTCGGACCATTTCACCTTGGCCAAGCGCGGCGTGCCGGCCATCTCGATCGAAAGCGGCGAGGATCTGGTCAATGGCGGCCGCGAGGCCGGTAAGGCGAACGCCGAGACCTATGTTCGCGATAAATATCACCAACCCGCCGACGAATGGACGCCCGCATGGAACGCGACCGGGCAGGTTTTGGATGCGGAACTGATGTTCAACCTGGGCCAGCGTCTCGCCAATTCGCGCGAATGGCCGAACTGGAGCCCGGACAGCGAGTTCCGGGCGACGCGCGACAAGACAGCGGCGGCGCGGAGATAGAGATCCTCCCCGGCACAGGGAGGGGGACCGCGCCGAAGGCGTGGTGGAGGGGGAGCGAGGCTGGATAAGACCTTCTTAGCGACGCACCTACCCTCATGCCCCCTCCACCATGCTGCGCATGGTCCCCCTCCCCCTGCCGGAGAGGATTTGAACAGCTGTTAACCATCTTCTTACTGTCACATTCTATGCTGTAGCCTCGCTCGATCCATGTTCGGGCCTGAGGGGCGGAACCAGGATGCAGCGTCACGATCTGATCGTCATCGGCAGCGGGCCCGCAGGGCGCCGCGCTGCGGTGCAGGCGGCCAAGCTCGGCAAGTCGGTGCTCGTGGTCGAGAACCGGCTGCGCGTCGGCGGAGTCTCGGTCCATACCGGCACGATCCCGTCCAAGACGTTGCGCGAGACCGTGCTCAACCTCTCGGGCTGGCGCGAGCGCGGTTTCTACGGCCTCGCTTACCGCGTGAAGAAGGATATCGAGGGCCGCGACCTCGGCGCGCGGCTCAGCAAGACGCTCGATTACGAGTGCGAGGTGCTGGAACATCAGTTCGCGCGCAACGGCGTGAACACCTTTGCCGGCGCGGCGCGCTTTATCGACAGCCATGTGATCGAGGTGACGCCGCCGGTTGGCGACCCGGTCCGGTTCAAGGCCGACAAGATCGTCATCGCGGTCGGCACCAAGCCCTATCGCCCGCCCAACATCCCGTTCGACGACAAAGTGGTGGTGGATTCGGACAGCCTCGTCGCCGAGCCGCGTGTGCCGCGCAGCCTGACCGTGATCGGCGCGGGGGTGATCGGGCTCGAATATGCGACCATTTTCTCTGCGCTCGACGTGCCGGTGACGATCGTCGAGCCCAGGCCCAATTTCCTCGAATTCATCGACCGCGAAATCATCGACGAATTCGTGCACGAGTTGCGCAAGCGCGGCGTCACCTTCCGCCTCGGCTGTAAGCTCGACCGGGTTGAACTGGACGAGGCCGGCTGGCCGATCGCGATCCTCGACGACCAGCGCCGCGTGCGTTCGGAAATGCTGCTTTATGCCGCTGGCCGGGTCGGCGCGACCGACAGTCTCGGCCTCGAAACCTGCGGACTGGAGGTCGACAATCGCGGCCGGCTGAGCGTCGATCCCGTCACCTTCCAGACGGCGGTGCCGCACATCTATGCCGCGGGCGACGTGATCGGCTTCCCCGCGCTCGCATCGACCTCGATGGAACAAGGGCGGATCGCCGCCTGCCATGCGTTCGGCACGCCGCTCGCGCCCGCACCCGTCTTCTTCCCCTACGGCATCTATGCCGTGCCCGAAATCTCGACTGTCGGCCTGACCGAGGAGGAGGTGCGCGCGAAGGGCATAGCTTACGAAGTCGGCATAGCGCGCTTCCGCGAAACGTCGCGCGGCCACATCATGGGGCTGCAGTCGGGCATGATGAAGATGCTGTTCGGCCTCGCCGACAAGAAGTTGCTCGGCGTGCACATCGTCGGCGAGGGCGCGACCGAGCTGATCCATATCGGCCAGGCGGTCTTGAACCTCGGCGGCACGCTCGATTTCTTCGTCCAGAATACCTTCAATTATCCGACGCTGGCGGAGGCCTACAAGATCGCCGCGCTCGACGCATGGAACCGGATGCCGCGGCTGGCCGAACCTCCGGTCGCGGGGGTAGGCGGTTAAACCGATTTTTCCGGCTTTGCCTCTCAAGAGCTTTCAGGAACCATTGCGCTTGGCGTTAAGGGGCAGGCGGGAGTAGGGTTCCGGTTATGGGGGAAGATCCGTTCGACGCGTTGAGTGATCTTGAAAAGGAAGCTTTGCGCCTGTTCCTGGTCTCGTCGGATCAGAAGGAGCTGGCGCGCCGGATCGGCCGCAGCCCCGCCACCGTCGAACAACGCCTCGCCCGCGCCCGCCGCAAGCTGGGGGTCGCGCGCAGCCTGGATGCCGCTTTGCTGCTTGCCGAACGCGACGGCAACCAGACGTATGGAACGGCCATATATGGCGAGTCCTTACATGGTGAGCCGGAGAAAAAGGCGCTGAAGTTGTGGCCGCCGAAAGATCGGGGGGCCACACAAAGCCTTTCATTCTTCCCCACGAGGGGGCGGCCCTGGAATACGCTCCCGGCATGGGCGCGACTGGCTTTGATCCTGGGTGGGATGCTCGCCTTGCTGATCGCGGCAGTGGCGACGGTCTCGTTGGGGGAAAGTATTTCCAGGATCGTTCGGCAGTTCCACTGACTAGGGGGCCGTGCCTTTGTGCACGGTTTGCGTATCATGGCTGCACAGACTGCCTTTGTATCTCCGATCAATGCTCCCTCGCGCGGTCGCCGCGTACAGAGCGGCATTAACGACCTCAAGGCCACGATCGATGGCGCGCTGGTCGATGGCGGCCGGCTGATGGCCGAAATCATTCTCGCGGGACGAGAGGCGGAAGTGCAGCCGCACGTCAGCCAGCGTGTGATCGAGCGTATATTGGACTGCCTCAAGACCGGCGCTGCGATGCGCTCACTCGCGATCTCGACACACCATGATCTGCGCAAGATCATGGGCCAGCTCGATCTCCAGCAAGTCGGCTGGGGCGACATGGGGCCCACGACCGGTCTTGCCGACTACGAAACGGCGGGCGTCAGCTAAATGCCACCGCTTCACCAGGTTGTCTTCATGACAATGTGGCTCGCCTCATGCTGTTACGCCGGGGTGCGGGGCGGTGCGCCGGAAAGACTGGCCGCCGCCGCGCAATTCGGTGCCGGGGTCTTCACTTTGTTGTGCGGTTTGCTGGGCCACGCGATCACCGATTTCGCCGTCGGTATCGGCCTCGCAATCACCGATCTCTCGTTGTTTGTGGCACTCACGCTGATCGCCATATTCAGCGCGCGATTCTGGCCCATATTGATGGCAAGCATGACCGGCTGTGGCCTGTTCGGTCACTTTGGCCGGCTCATCGGGCCTGACATATTGCCGGACGCTTATTACGCCACGGTGGCGTTCTGGGGTTATCCGACCGTGATTTTGCTCGCTGTCGCAACCTCCCGGCACCGTATCCGGCTTAAGCGCTACGGTGTCGACTATGCCTGGGTGTGGAACCTGCCGCGGCGCTACCGCAACGGCTGGTCGGTCGACGAACTGGCGCGCCCGCTTCCGCAAAACTGATTTCAACGCCTCTCTCCAAGGGAGACCAAGCGTGACTCAAATTCCCGCGCGCGCGGAGCGTTTCGAACGCCAGACGCGCAAATTGATTGAAGATGCCGAAAGGGCCGCAGCCATGCACAATGGCGATCTGACCGACTATGCGCGGCTGACGCTGGTTGGCCGCAAGCAGCGCGACCATTATTTCGACCCGATGCTGTTCAGTAATCCGGCTTGGGACATATTGCTCAACCTGTATGTCGCCGATGCCGAGGGCACGCCGGTGAGCGTGATCGACAGCTGCACCGCATCAACGGTGCCGCAAGGCGTGGCGCTACGCTGGTTAGGTTACCTCAAACAGGAGGAAATGGTGACCGAAACGCCCGACCCTGCGCGGCCGCGTCAGACGATCATCCGCCTCACTGACCAGACCCGGCTGGCGGTCTCAACCTATCTGGGGTCACTGATCAGTCTCGGGCTGGGGCCAGAGATCGTGATGCCTGATATTCCGCCAGCAAGAGATTGAGCGCGAGATCGAGATGCGGTGTCGCGGCTCTGCCGATCGCGGCATCGTCGCACAGGACGAGCGCCTTCTGCAGGAGCGCGATCGTCTCGCTATAGGTCTGGCCGGCTTCGGCGTTCGCCATTGATTCCCCCAAGCCGGCAGGCCGGCATTTCGGCATGGCGGCGGGGCCGCCTCATGATCGTTACGGTAGCGCGCCGTGCCGGTTCGCTCAATGACGCGGTTCGGCCCAATTGGGAATTGGAGCGGGTAGCGGGAATCGAACCCGCATATGAAGCTTGGAAGGCTACCGCTCTACCATTGAGCTATACCCGCAGCCGAGGCCCCCATGCCATCGGCGACGGGCAAAGGTCAACGCTTCTGGCGAAGCTGATCGCTGAGTAGGCGGATGGCTTGTGGGTAAGATGGCCCGCCGCAATCGGCGAGCGATCCAGGAAGGCGCAGCCGGGGGATGGTGGCGATTGCCGGATGGTCGATCATCGCGCTGCCCAGGTCGCGTGCTTTTCCCGCGCCCGTGATCAGGAAATCGGGACGGTGCGCGACGAACTGCTCGAGGCTCAGGTGCGCGAGCATGGGCAGCCCGAGCTCGGTCGTGAGATTGCGCAGGCCGACACGCGTCATCATGTCGTCCATCAGCGTGCCCGCGCCGGACAGATAGCCGTGGCGCTGATAATCGGCGGCGGTGCGGCCGCGGCCCGTTTTGGGAATCGCGGCGAGCGCGGCGTCCATGCGGCGGATCAGCGTCTCGCCGCGTTCGGGATGGCCCACCGCCTTCGCAACGAGGCGGACCTGACCGACGATATCGGCATAATTGTTGGCCGGGGGCACAACCAGGATTTGTGCGCGCAAGCCTGCGCGTATGGCGGGATCGGCCTGGCCGGGCCAGCCGGTCAGGATCAGATCGGGCTGCGTGGCGAGCAGGGCTTCGGCGGATGAGCCGACCGTCGGAAAGCGCGCCGCTTCCGCGGCGATCGGTGACATGTCGGGCATGTGCGACAGGCGCGTCAGGCCCGCAATCTGGCCGGGATCGGCGAGGCGGATCAGGAATTGGTCGGCGCATAGGTTGAGCGAGACGATGTGATGCGGCGGCGCGGCGCGGGCGGGCAAAGCGAGCGCGAAGGCAAGGAGCAGGAGCCGCATCATTGCCCGGCTTCCTAGCGCGCATCCGGGCCTGTAGGAACGCGGCCGTGACGAAATCTGTCCGCATCAATCTGGCGCTGGTTCTGGTTGCCCTGTTTTGGGCCGGCCTGTCGCTGGCGATTGGTCCCGCGCACCTCGGCGCGGGCCGCGCTTTCGCCGCGCTGATCGGGCAGGGCGACCCGATCGCGACCACGATCGTCTGGCAATTGCGCCTGCCGCGCGCCTTGCTCGCCCTGCTGATCGGCGCAATGCTGGGCGGGGCGGGCGCGGCGTTGCAAGGTTATCTGCGCAACCCGCTCGCGGATCCGGGCGTGCTCGGCACGTCGAGCACGGCCGCACTCGGCGCGGTGCTGGCGCTTTATTATGGTTTTGCCGCGCTCAGTCCGCTGACCCTACCCATCTTCGCGATCGCCGGCGCATTGGTGGGGCTGATACCCCTGCTGCTGCTCGCGGCGCGCAGCGAAGGACCGCTTGCTCTGGTGCTCGCGGGCGTCGCCATCGCCACCGCGGCCGGGGCGGGAATCAGCCTCGCGCTCAATTTCGCGCCCAATCCGTTCGCCGCGGTTGAGATCATGACCTGGCTGATGGGCAGCCTCGCCGATCGCTCCTTCCTCCATGTCTGGCTGGCGCTGCCCTGTATCGTAATCGGCCTCGGCCTGATCCTGCTCGAAGGCCGCGCGCTCGATGCGCTGACTTTGGGCGAGGAGGGTGCGACCGCGCTCGGCATCGATCTCAGGCGCACGCGCCTGATCCTGCTGGTCGCGACCGCGGTCGGCGTAGGCGGTGCGGTGGCCGTGTCGGGTGCGATCGGTTTCGTGGGGCTGGTCGTCCCGCATCTGGTGCGGCCTTTCACCGACCGGCGGCCTTCCTCCCTGCTGATCCCGTCGGCACTCGGCGGCGCGGCCCTGCTCGCGGCGGCGGACGCATTGGTGCGGAGCGTGCCGACGCTGGACGAGCCGCGCCTGGGCGTGGTCACCGCATTGATCGGCGTGCCTGTCTTCCTTCATCAGCTCGTGCGGGCGCGGCGCCAATGGTGAGGCTCGATCGCGTTTCGGTCACGCTCGGCACGCGCCGCGTGGTGGAGGCGGTCAGCGCCGATCTGACGGGCGGCGTGATCGGGCTGATCGGCCCCAATGGCGCGGGCAAGTCGACCCTGGTGCGCGCGATTGCCGGGCTGATTCCGGCGGAGGGGATGATCCTGATCGACGGCGCGCCCGTCGCCGCGATGGCGTTGCGCGACCGTGCGCGGCGCATCGCCTATCTGCCGCAGGGGCAGACGGTCCATTGGCCGCTCACCGTCGAGCGGCTGGTCGCGCTTGGCCGCCTGCCGCACCTCGCACCATTTGCCCGGCCGGCCGAGGGCGATGCGCAGGCGATCGAGCGCGCGCTGGAGCGTACCGAATTGGAGGCGCTGCGCGACCGCCCGGTCGACGCGCTTTCGGGTGGCGAACGCGCACGCGTCCTGCTCGCGCGTGCGCTCGCGGTGGAGGCGCCCTTGCTGCTCGCGGACGAGCCGCTCGCCGCACTCGACCCCGCGCACCAGATCGAGGTGATGGCCTTGCTACGCGCCGAGGCGGCGCGTGGCGCGACGGTGATCGCGGTGCTGCACGATCTCACGCTCGCCGCGCGCTGGTGCGATCGGTTGCTGCTGATCGACCATGGACGGCTGGTGGCGGACGGCAAGCCCGCCGAGGTGCTGACCGCCGACCGCATTGGCTCGGTTTATAATGTGTCCGCCTTCATCGGCGAGGCCGGCGGCGAGCCGCTGATCGTTCCGCTCACCCATCATTGACCGCGGTGCGGCATTTGCCTAACCGGGCGCCGCGACAGGTTCCCCGGCAGCGGGGATGAAAAGGGAAGCGAGTCCAATTCTCGCGCTGCCCCTGCAACTGTAAGCGGCGAGCATCGGCCAATATGCCATTGGGAGCGATCCCGAGAAGGCGGCCCGAATGCGCTGACCCGTGAGCCAGGAGACCTGCCCGTCGCGGTCGTCCTCCGTCCGGCCAGGGTGCGCCGTGCGGTCGAGGGATTTCCCTCGCGAGACGACGATGTCGTCAACCGCGAAGGAAATATTTGAATGTCCCATTATTGTTTCCTCCTGCTGGCGAGCGCGCTGGCTTCGCCGGCGTTCGCGCAGGCTTCGTCCGAGGAGGTGATCGTCACAGCGGTCCGCACGCCCACCCCCGCCAATCGGGTCGCATCCTCGGTCACCGTGCTCGACAAGACCGCGATCACCGCCTCGCAACAATTCACCGTGTCCGACCTGATCGCCCGCACGCCCGGCGTCACCGCCTCGCGCACCGGCGGTTTCGGCACCACCACCGGCGTGCGGATCCGCGGCGCGGAGAGCGACCAGACCGTGGTCGTGATCGACGGCGTCAAGCTGAACGATCCGTCGTCGCCCGGCGGCGGCTATGATTTCGGCGATCTCTTCGTCGGCGATGCCGCGCAGATCGAGATCTTGCGCGGGCCGCAATCGACCTTGTGGGGCAGCCAGGCGATCGGCGGCGTGGTCAATATCGTGACCCAGCTCCCCAAAGCGGAATTCCAGGGGACGGGCGAGGCGGAGGGCGGGTCGCGCGGCACCGCCGCCGCCAAAGCGAATGTCGGCGGCAGCCAGAACGGCATCAGTTGGGAGCTGGCAGGCAACGCTTTCCGCACCGACGGCATCTCGGCCATCGCGCCCGAGTTCGGCGGGCACGAACGCGACGGTTACCGCCATTATGGCACGAGCGGCCGGATCCTCGCTGATTTATCCGACGATGTGAGCCTCGATCTGCGCGGCTATTGGAGCCACGGCAAGGTCGGCCTCGATTCAAGCTTCGGCCCTCCCGACGTGGCCGATTATCAGACATCGACCAACTGGACCGGCTATGCTGGGCTCAACTTCGCCCTATTCAACGGCACCTTCAAGAACCGCGTCGGCGTCACGCATGATCAGATCGATCGCGACAATGTGGATCCCACCATCACCACCGGCGACGATCGCACCTTCATCGCACACGGTCGCAACGATCATGTCGAATATCAGGGCAACCTCGCGCTGGCGAAGGGCTGGAACACGGTCTTCGGCGCCGAGCATGAGCATTCGCGTTTCAGCGCGATCTCTCCGCAATTCCAGACCGATCCCGATCGCGGCAACGTCTCGATCGACAGCGTCTATGGCCAGATCAACGGCACTTTGGTCGAGCACCTGATGGTCACCGGTGGCATGCGCTACGACCATCATCAGACCTATGGCGGCCACGCGCTATTTTCGGGCGGCGCGGTCTGGTCGTCGGGCGGCACCACGTTCCGCGCCAGCTATGGCGAGGGCTTCAAGGCGCCGACACTCTACCAGCTCTACAGCGCCTATGGGAATCTCGCCCTCAATGCCGAGCGCGCGCATGGTTGGGATGCGGGCATCGAGCAGAAGTTCGGGGAGCATTTCACCGCCTCCCTCACCTGGTTCGATCGCGACACGCATAACCTGATCGAGTTCGCCGGTTTCCCGCCGCGCGCGGACCGGCCGTTCGGTTATTATCAGAATGTCGACAAGGCCAAGGCGCACGGGATCGAGGCTGGCGCGACGGCGCGCTTCGGCGGCTTGACGCTGGCCGCCAATTACACCTGGACCGATGCGGAGGATCGCTCGGCCGGCGCTACCTACGGCAACCAGCTGATTCGCCGTCCGCGCGACACCGCCAATGCGGACGTCACCTATGCGTGGGCGTTCGGGCTGACGACCACGGTCGCGGTGACGCATGCGAGTCACGCTTTCGAAAACAGCGCCAACACGATCCGGCTGGGAAGCTATACCTTGATCGATCTCCGCGCCGAGCAACCGATCGGCCAGGGGCTGAGCCTGTTCGGCAGGGTCGAGAATATCGGCAATAAGCATTACGAAACGGCCTATCGATACGGCACGCTCGGCCGCAGCTTCTACGGCGGCATCCGGGTGAAATTCTAGGATTGGCAAAGGGCCGTCACCCCGGACTTGTTCCGGGGTCCACCAGGCCGCACGCGATGCGCGCGCGGATGGGTGGATGCCGGAACAAGTCCGGCATGACGGTCAGATTCTCATACGGTCTCCTCTTTGCGCAGAGGAGCGGCGGGACCATGAGGGGATCAGGTTCGCCTGAATCTTGGAAAGACCGCCAATGCCCACCTTGCTGCTGCTGATCTGCTCCAACCTGTTCATGACCACCGCATGGTATTGGCACCTCAAGGGCGGGATGCATAAGTCGCTGTGGCTGGTGATCCTGATCAGCTGGGGCATCGCCTTCCTCGAATATTGTCTGGCGGTGCCCGCCAATCGGATCGGCTATGCGAGCGGATGGAGCGGTGGGCAGCTCAAGATCGCGCAGGAGGCGATCACGCTGATCATCTTCGGCGGCTTCATGGTGCTGGTGCTGGGCGAGCCGCTCCACTGGCGCCATTTCGCCGCCTTCCTCTGCATCATGGCGGCGGTCGGCTTCCTGTTCGTCGGAAAGGCGTAGTTGAGAAATCGCGGAAGAGCGACTTCCATGCGGAACCGGATCTCAAAGAGCGCCCCGCCCTTGAAAGCGGGGGGAAGCGCGCGCAGAGGGGGTGCGGTGGCGCTCATCCTCGGCCTCGAATCCTCCTGCGACGAAACCGCGGCAGCCTTGGTCACGAGTGACCGGCGCATCCTTGCGCACAAATTGGCGGGCCAGGAAGCCGCGCACCGCCCTTATGGCGGCGTGGTGCCGGAAATCGCCGCGCGCGCGCATGTCGAAGCGCTGGGCCCGCTGACCGAGGCTGCATTGGCCGAGGCGGGCGTGAGGCTCGATCAGGTCGATGCGATCGCCGCCACCGCCGGTCCGGGCCTGATCGGCGGGGTGATGGTCGGGCTGGTGATGGCCAAGGCGTTCGCGCTCGCGACCGGCAAGCCCCTGATCGCGGTCAACCATCTTGAGGGCCACGCGCTCTCACCGCGGCTCGCCGATCCCGATCTGGAATTCCCCTATCTGCTGCTGCTCGTCTCGGGCGGCCATTGCCAATTGCTCGAGGTGCGGGGTCCCGGCAATTACCGCCGGCTTGCGACCACGATCGACGATGCGGCGGGCGAAGCGTTCGACAAGAGCGCGAAACTGCTTGGGCTCGGCTTCCCCGGCGGGCCGGCGGTCGAGGCCGCGGCAAAGCTGGGCGACCCTGATAAGGTGCCGCTGCCGCGCCCGCTGGTCGGTTCGGCCGAGCCGCATTTCTCCTTCGCCGGGCTCAAGAGCGCGGTGCTGCGCGCGCGCGACGCCGGCCTCTATTCGGCGGAGGATATCGCCGCATCCTTCCAACAGGCGGTGATCGATTGCCTGATCGACCGTACGAAGCGCGCTATCGCCAGGACATCGGGTGTGAACGCCTTGGTCGTCGCGGGCGGGGTGGCCGCCAATCAGGCGATCCGCGGCGCCTTGCAGCGGCTGGCCGCGCAGCATGACCTCCGTTTCGTGGCGCCGCCGCTCTGGCTCTGTACCGACAATGCGGCGATGATCGCCTGGGCCGGTGCGGAACGCTACGCCGCCGGCCTGACCGATCCGCTCGACGTGCCCGCGCGCGCGCGCTGGCCGCTTGATCCATCGGCCGAGAAAGCGCGCGGGGCAGGGGTGAAGGCATGAAGATCGGGGTGATCGGAGGAGGCGCCTGGGGCACCGCGCTCGCGCAGGTCGCGGCGGCGGGCGGCCCGGTTCTGTTGTGGGCGTTCGAACCCGACGTGGTTGACGCGATCAACGCCGATCATGTGAATCCGGTTTTCCTCGCGGGCGTGCCTTTGTCGCATGCGATCCAGGCGACCAACGATCTGCACGATCTCGCATCGTGCGAGGCCTTGCTGGTGGTCACGCCCGCGCAGCATATGCGCCGCATCCTCGGCGCAGCCCCTGTCGGGACGCGCCCCCTCATCCTCTGTTCGAAGGGGGTGGAGGCGGACACGATGGCGCTGATGTCCGAGGCCGCGGCGCAGACCTGCCCCGATGCGCCGATTGCGGTCCTGTCCGGCCCGACTTTCGCGAGCGAGGTGGCGAAGGGGTTGCCGACCGCGGTCACGCTGGCGTGCGAGGATGACGCGATCGCGGCCAAGCTCGCGCAGCGGATCGCGCGGCCAGGCTTCCGGCCCTATCGCTCGACCGACGTCGTCGGCGCGGAGATTGGCGGCGCGGTCAAGAATGTGCTCGCGATCGGATGCGGCGTGGTCGAGGGCGCGGGGCTCGGCAAGAATGCGCGTGCGGCCCTGATCGCGCGCGGCTTTGCCGAGATGACGCGCTTCGGCCTTGCGCGCGGCGCGCGGCCCGAAACGCTCGCGGGCATGTCGGGGCTGGGCGATCTGGTGCTGACCTGCTCGTCCGAACAATCGCGCAATTTCTCGCTCGGGCTGGGGCTCGGCCAGGGCAAGAGCGCCGAAAGCCTGATGTCCGACCGACGCACCGTGGCCGAGGGCGCGTTCACCGCGCCGGTCCTGGTGCAGGCAGCGCGCGCGGTTGGGGTGGAAATGCCGATATCGGAGGCGGTCGCTTCGCTGCTGGAAGGCAGGGTCGACGTGAAGGGCGCGATCCAGGCGCTGCTCGCGCGGCCATTGAAGGACGAGGCGGTTTAGCGCCGGATCGTCTCCATCATCTACCCCCTGTAGTCGCAAACGGAGCATTGCCCCGGCTGGTCAGAAATCGACCGCGATGCCTTTGCGCTCCCAGTCGCCATAGCGGACGGGGGAGAGGCCGGCGGGATCCTCCTTCGGATCCGCGGCTTTGGGTTCGGGCACGGGTGGGCTTGGCGACAAATGCGCGGGCGGCTTCACATGAGGCGGGCGTCTGGATGGTTCGGTCATAGGCGTTGCGGCTTTTCAGGTTCAGGCCCATGTGGGCCGCGATGAACGACCAGACAAGACGGGATCAGGAAGGCGCGGGCGTGGCTACGCGCGCCGCGGCGCTGCGGCTGCTCGATGCGGTGCTGCGCAAGGGCTTGCCCCTCGAAAGCGCGCTCGACAATGCCGCGCGCGGACTGGAGCGGGCCGACGACCGCGCGCTGGCGCATGCCATTGCCGCCGAGGTGCTGCGGCGCCTGCCCGATCTTGACGCCCTGATCGACAGTGCCACCGCCAAACCTTTGCCGCCCGACGCCAAAGCGCGGACCGCGCTGCGCATCGCGCTCGTCCAGGCGCTGCAACTGAACACGCCCGCCCATGCCGCGATCTCGACGGTCCTGCCCTTGGTCGATGGCGGGCCGCGCAAGCTGGTTCACGGCGTGTTCGGCACGCTCGACCGCAAGGGCGTCAAACTGCCCGAGCTGCCGAGCCTGCCCGAGGGCGTTGCCGCGCGCTGGGAAGAGGCATGGGGCGCGGACGTGGTCGAGGCGGCGCAGCGTGCCATCGCAGCGCCGCCGCCGCTCGACCTGACATTAAAGGGCGAGGGCGTCGAAGGGCTCGAAGGCGTCAGTCTCGCGCCCGGCCACCTTCGCCTGCCCACGGGCGGACGCGTGACCGAACTGGCCGGCTTCGCGGACGGCGACTGGTGGGTGCAGGACCTGTCGGCCTCGCTGCCCGCGCGACTGATCGGCAAAGGACCCGGCCGTGCGCTCGATCTGTGCGCGGCGCCCGGCGGGAAGACGATGCAATTGGCCGCGGCGGGCTGGGAGGTGACCGCGGTCGACATGGCCGACCAGCGGCTGAAGCGCGTGCGCGAGAATCTGGCGCGAACCAGACTCAAGGCAAGGCTGGTCAGCGGCGACGCCCTCACCTTCAGCGACGATCCCTATGACGTGGTCCTGCTCGACGCGCCCTGTTCGGCGACGGGCATCTTTCGCCGCCATCCCGACGTGCTCCACCGCGTGCGTCCGCGCGCGATCGCTACGTTGGCCGAACGCCAGCAGGCGATGCTGGCACGCGCGGCGAGCCTGGTGAAGCCGGGCGGGCTGCTGGTCTATTCGGTCTGCTCGCTTGAGCCGGAGGAGGGCGAGCGGATCGCGGATGCATTCCTTGCCAGCCATTCGGGCTTCGCGGCGAAGCCGATCACAGCGGAGGAATTGCCTGCGGGCCTGGCGCCCAACGCCCAAGGCCAGGTTCGCGTGTTGCCGGGCGATTTGGCCGGGCAGGGTGGCGCGGACGGCTTCTTCGTCGCGCGTTTCCGGCGGGCCTGAGCGGTCACTCCTCGACGGTCGGGGACCGGGCGTTTAGTCCCGTGCGCGGTGAGGTGGGAGCAGAGCATGCAAGACATCGAAGCAGGCCTTCTGGCCATGGAGAAAGCAGCGGCGCACGCCATCGTCTATCGCCGCCAGGTGGCATCGGCACCGGCCACGCCGACGGCCGGCTATGGCGCGATGCTCGATGCTTTCGACGCGCCGCTTCCCGACGAGGGTGGGGATGCGGTTGCGATCATCGAGGAACTGGTCGCGCGCGGCACGGCCGGCATCCGCGCATCGACCGCGCCGCGCTTTTTCGGCTGGGTGATCGGCAATTCGCATCCCGCCGGCGTGGCGGCGGATTGGCTGGCATCCGCCTGGGGCCAGAATGCTGGCAATGTGCTGGCGGCGCCGACCGCGAGCGCGATCGAGGCGGTCGCGGCGCGCTGGCTGCTGGAGCTGCTGCGTCTGCCAACGACAGCGTCGGTGGGCTTCGCCACCGGGGCTACCGTCGCCAATTTCGTCTGCCTTGCCGCCGCGCGCAGTGAAATGCTGCGCCGCGTCGGGTGGGACGTGGAGGCCGACGGTCTGTTCGGCGCACCTGAGATACGCGTGCTGATCGGCGCGGATGCGCACGCCACGGTCTTTTCAGGGCTCAAATATCTGGGGTTCGGCGCGCGCCGCGTGGTCGCGGTCGAAACGGACGCGCTTGGCCGGATGCTCCCCAGCGCGTTCGAACGCGCGCTCGGCACGGGCGACGAGCCGGTCATCGCGATCACCCAGGCGGGTCAGATCAACACGGGTGCCAGCGATCCATTCATTGAGCTTGCGCCGATGGCACGCGAGCGCGGCGCATGGCTGCATGTCGACGGTGCGTTCGGCCTGTGGGCGCGGGCGGCGCCGGCCGTCGAGGAGCAGGTCATGGGCGTGGAACAGGCCGATTCGTGGGCGACCGATGGCCACAAATGGCTGCAGACACCCTATGATTGCGGCTTCGCCATCGTCCGTGACGCGGAAGCCCACCGCCGTTCGATGGCGATATCGGCAAGCTATCTGCCTCCCCCCGAGGGCGGCGAGCGCGATCCATCCGCTTATGTGCCCGAGCTTTCGCGACGCGCGCGCGGCTTCGCCACCTGGGCGATGATCCGTCAGCTCGGCAGCGCCGGTATAAGGGAGATGGTCGAACGCAACTGCCGGGTCGCGCGGAATATGGCCGAGCGCCTTGCCGCGGAACCGGGGATTACCCTGGTTTGTCCGGTGGTGCTCAATCAGTTCATGGTGCGGTTCGAGGGCCCCGATGCAGACCGAGATGCATTGACGCTGGAGACCGTGCGGCAGGTCCAGGCTGACGCAATCGCCTTCATTGGCGCTTCGCAGTGGCGAGGCCAATGGGTGATGCGCACCTCGGTGTGCTCTTGGGCCACGACCGATGCGGATGGAGAGCTCGCCGCAGCGGCCGTGATCGCTGCCTGGCGTCGGGTGCAGGCTCGGAAAGCCTAAAACGTCTTCGCGCCGTTGACCGCGACCAGCACCGAATAAAGCGAGCTGGTCGCGCAGATGAACAGGCGGTTCCGCTTTGGGCCGCCGAACACGAGGTTGGCGACCGTCTCGCCGATCCGGATCTTGCCGGTGAGGCGCCCGTCGGGCTCGTAGCAATGGACGTCGGTGCCCGCGCTGGTCCAGACGCGCCCGTCGCTGTCGAGGCGGAAGCCATCGAACAGGCTGTCGGTCAGGCTGGCGAACACCTCCCCGCCGGATAATTTGCCCCGCTCGTCCACGCGGAAGCGCCGGATGTGGCGCGGGCCGTCGGGCCTGTGGGTCGCGCCGCTATCGGCGACGTAGAGCAGGCTCTCGTCGGGCGAGAAAGCGAGCCCGTTGGGTTTTTCGAAATCGTCGAGCATGCGCGTCACATTGCCGTCCGGATCGATGCGGTAGACGTGCGATCCGCCCTGTTCGGGCTCGGCTTTGTGGCCCTCATAATCGGAATCGATGCCGTAGGTTGGATCGGTGAACCAGACGGATCCGTCGCTTTTCACCACCACGTCGTTGGGGCTGTTGAAGCGTTTGCCCAAATAGCGATCGGCCAGCACGGTGATCGACCCGTCATGTTCGGTGCGCGTCACGCGCCGGCCGCCATGCTCGCACGTGACGAGCCGCCCCTGCCGGTCGACCGTGTTGCCGTTGGCGTAGCGTGACGGGCTGCGGAAGATCGAGACGGAGCCGTCGATCTCGTTGAAGCGCAACATGCGTTCGTTGGGAATGTCGCTCCAGATCAGGCAGCGATGCGCGGGAAAATAAGCGGGGCCTTCGGTCCAGCGGCAGCCGGTATAGAGTTTCTCGACCGACGCGCTGAAGCGGATCTTGCGCCGGAAATCCTCATCCAGCACCTCGTAATCGGACGCGCTCACCTGATCCTCTCCCGCTACTCGCGGCGTGTTTAGCGCAATCCGTGCGAGGCTAAAGGGCTGCGATGGGCGCCGCGTGGAATTCCACCGGCGCATGGTCGCGCACGCTGATCGGTGCGAAGGCCGCGCGATATTGCTGCGGCGTCATGCCGGTCGTGCGCTTGAACAGGCTGCGGAAGAAAGCGAGATCGGAATAGCCGATCGATTCCGCGATCACCTGCACCGGCCGGTTTTCATGTTCGAGCAGGACCTTGGCCGCCTCGATCCGCAGCGCCTGGACATAAGCGGCCGGGAGCTTGCCCGTCGCCGCCTTGAAGTGGCGCACGAAGGTCTTCTCGGTCATGCCCGCGCGATCGGCGAGCTGCTGGGTCGAGATTTCGGTGCGGAAATTCTCCAACAGCCATGCCTCGATCTCGCGGATGCGCGCATCGCCATGCGCCTGCGACACCGGCAGCACCGCATAGCCGGTCTGTGTCTGGTGCAGACGCGGCATTGGCAACAGCAGCGCCTTGGCGGTCTGCAATGCGACCTCATGCCCGCAGAATTTCTCGACCAGATAGAGGCTTATATCGATCGCGCTGCCGACCCCGCCGCTGCATAAAGCGCGTTGATCTTCGGTCACGAACAGTTCGGGTCGCCAGCAGACCTGCGGAAAGCGGCGCATGAACTCGCCGGCCACCGCCCAATGGGTCGTGCCGATTCGTCCGTCGAGCAGCCCCGCCTCGGCCAGATAGGCCGCGCCCATGCATACGCCGACAACGTAGGCACCGGCGGCATAGTGGCGCCGCAGCCAGGGCAGCAGAACGCTATGCTCGACCAGTTTGAGGTCCAGATCGAGGCCCGAGGTCGGCACGATGATGATGTCGCTATGCGCAACCGCGTCGATCGACGCTTCGGGCAGGATCGAGAGTCCATAAGGGCTGCGCACCGGTTTGCCGTCGATCGTGACGGTGCGCACCCGGAAGGGCGGACGCTCGGGCGTGGCGTGGAGGATGTTCCACAATTTGCCCGCCGCATAGAATATTTCGGTCGGCATCACCGCCGTCGACGAAAGCCCATCGTCGAACAGTACGACCGTGACGTCGAGCGGGCGCCGCGCGGGAGTCGGCGCCGGTTTCGTCATGCGCTGGCCGAGGCGGGGCTCAGGCCGCCTTTGATTTCGGTGATCTTGTTGGCGGGGAATCCGCTGATCCGCGCATGTTCGCGGATGAGGTCCTCGTTCTCCGCCTGATAGTGGCAGACGGTGCCGTCCTTCACGATCACCGAATCCACCCATTTGATGCCTGGGCCCAATTGGGCGAGCACCGCGTTCGAATGCGCGGCGGCATCTCTCAACTGATCCGGCGTCAGAGTATCCGCGCCGGGGATGTGCCGTTCGATCAGATAATCCTTCATGGCCTACTTCTCCCATAATATGCCCGCACAATGAAGCCGTGGCGTCGGGACGGTAAGGCGGCGATCCGGACAAAGAGCATGGGCGATTGCGTCCGTCGCGGACCTACACAAAGCGGATTCCCCATCGCGTGAAAGCGGACTAGAGCTTTACCCATGGCGCGCCCCATCCTCATCTCCGCCTCGATCCTATCGGCCGATTTCGCGCGGATGGCTGACGAGATTCGCGCAGTGGATCGGGCTGGGGTCGATTGGATCCATATCGACGTGATGGACGGCCATTTCGTGCCCAACATCACGCTCGGGCCGCAAATGGTGCGGGCGATCCGTCCGCATACGACGAAGACGCTCGACGTCCATCTGATGATCGCGCCGGTAGATCGTTATCTGGAGGCGTTCGCCGAAGCCGGCGCCGACCTGATGACGGTGCATGCCGAGGCGGGCCCGCATCTCCATCGCAGCATCCAGGCGGTGAAGGGGCTGGGGAAGAAAGCGGGCGTCGCGCTCAACCCCGCCACCCCTGCTGAGGCGGTCGATTATATCATCGACGATGTCGATGTGATCATGGTGATGAGCGTCAATCCCGGTTTTGGCGGCCAGAAGTTCATCGACAGCCAACTCCGCAAGATCGAGGCGTTGCGCAAGCGGATCGACGCCACCGGCCGTGACATCGGGCTTGAGGTGGATGGCGGGATCGGCACGGAGAATATCGCCAAGGCGATCGCGGCGGGCGCCAATGTGCTCGTTGCCGGCACCGCGACCTTCAAGGGCGGCCCGAGCCATTATGCCGCCAACGTGGCCGCGCTGCGCGAGGCGCGCTGATGGCGGACGGGCCCGACCAGGGCGGCGGCACTTCGGACGGCAGCCAGCACCGGGCGGGGCAAAGGGCGGGTTCGTCGCTCAGCGAAACGCTCGGGCGCGCGATCAAGAAGCTGAGCTTCCGTACCCCGGTCCACAAGCTGCGGCTGCGCGGGCGCTATCCGTTGCAATTGCTCGACGTGCCGGCCGATCCGATCCCGGGCAGCATCCGCGCGGGACGCGCGCTGCTCGACGGCAAGATGGTCGCGGCCGGCGAGAGCATTCCATTTGAGGCGCTCGAGCGCGGCGGTTTCTCGCCGGCTTTCACCGATTACTGGCAGAGCTTCGCCTGGCTGCGCGATCTCGCTGCGGCGGTCGAACGGCGCGGCGCGGCACCGGTCGCCGAGAAATTGATGCGGCAATGGCTCGCCGCGCATGCGCGTACCGTGACCGAGCCTGCCTGGCGGCCCGATCTGTGGGGCCGGCGCATCTTGTTCTGGACCGCCTACGCGCCTTTCATCCTCGACACGCGCGACGGCGAGTATCGCAAGGAGGTGCTTAATGCGCTGGCGCGCGGCGCGCGTCATCTCGACAGCGCCGCCGATACCGCGCCGCAGGGCCTGCCGCGCGTGATGGCCTGGGCCGGCGTGATCGCGGCGGGCCTGCTCTTCCCCGGCGGCGATCCGCGCGCCGCGCATGGCGAGGCGGGGATGACGCGCGCGCTGGCGCTGGCGGTGCATGCCGACGGCGGGCTGATCTCGCGCGCGCCGGTCGAGCAATTGGCGCTGGTTGAGCTGCTCGCGCAGTTGCGCGGCGTCTACGAGGTGCGCGCGCGGCCGTTGGGCGGCGCGGTGGCGCTGGCACTTGGCCAGGCGGTTCCGGTGCTGGCGAGCGCCACGTTGGGCGACGGCGGATTGTCGAGCTGGCAGGGCGGTGGCCCGGCGAGCGCCGCGCGGGTCGCGGCGGCGTTGGCCGCGGTCAATTTCCGCGGCGGCGCGCGCGACGATGCTCGCGACTGGGGCTATCAGAAATTGGTCTGCGGCGAGACGCAACTGATCATGGATGCGGCACCGCCGCCGGCAGCAGCCTTGTCACGCGGAGCCTGCGCATCGACGCTCGCGTTCGAGATGTCGGATGAAGGCCATCGGCTGGTGGTCAATTGCGGCGGCGGACCCGGGCTTGCGCCCGATCTCGCCAGGGGCCTGCGCACCACGGCGGCGCATTCGACCCTGGTGCTGTCCGAAACCAATTCGACCGCGATCCATCCCGACGGATCGATGGGGCGCGGCGTCACCGAGGTGGCGCTGATCCGCGCCGAGACGCCCGACGCGCGCCGGATCGAGGCCGCGCATGACGGCTATGTCAAACGCTTCGGCTTCAGCCATCGCCGTCGGCTGAGCCTCGCCGCGGACGGCCGCTCGCTGGAGGGCGAGGACAAGCTCACGCCCGAAGGCCGCAAGAAGACCGCGCCGAGCACGCCGCTCGCCTTATGGTTCCATCTCGCGCCCGGGATCGAGACCGTGCTCACCACGGACGGGCAGGGCGCCCTGCTCCGTCCCGACGAGGGCACCGGCTGGCAGTTCCGCACGCGCGCCGGCACACTTACCTTGGAAGACAGTATCTGGATCGACGGCGCCGGCCGCCCGCGCCCCTCCAGGGCGTTGGTGGTGACGCTGGAAACGCCCGATACGGGCGTCACCATCCCCTGGTCGTTCAGACGGGTACGTTGATCACCCCTCCCCATTATGCATGGGGAGGATCTATTTCGCCAGCAGGCCCCGCGCCTGGGCCGCGACCTGCGCGAGCATCGCCGCGCTTGGTGTGGCCGCGAGGCGGGCGCGGTCCACCAATATCCGGAACTGGTCGACGCGCGCTGCCTGCGCCTTGAGCCAGGCATCGACCGCTTTTTGCGGATCGCTGCCATCGGCACGCGCGAGGAATTCGAGGCGGAGTTGCTCGAAATCGCGCGCGAGGCCCGCCGCGAGCAGCCGTTCCCACGGATCGGAGGAGACGAAGCGCAAGGCGGCTGCCTTGGCCCAGTCGAGCCCGAGCGCCTCGCCTAGCCGGACATAAGCCTGCGTCACTGCAAGCTCGTCGGCTGAGATGCGCGCGGCGAGGCTGGCGGTGCCGATCGCGCCGTCCAATTCGTAGAGCCGCACGATCCGATCGATGATGTCATTGCCCGCGCCGTCCACGCCCAGCCGCGCGCGGAGCGCGGCCGCGCCCGCGCGCGCCTCCTGCTTGAGCAGGCTGTCGAGGCGGGATTCGAGACGCTTGACGCCCGGCCCGAGATCATCGGCGAGCGTGCCCGGTGCGATCTCGCCGCCGGAGGCGCGCATCGCGTCGGCGACATGCAGCCGCGAGGCCGAACCCGCCGCGGCAAGCAAGCCGAGACGCGCGGTTTCGGGCAAGGTCGCGCGTTCGATCGCCTCGAACAGGCTTTCCAGCTGGAAGATGGCATCGACCGCGAAATAGGCCGCGGCGACCTGCGCCAACGCGGCGCCTTCCTCCTCGGCCAGCTCGAACGGCGTAACCAGGCCGAGCCGGTTGACCACGCGGTTCGCCATCTTGGTCGCGATAAGCTCGGGTCGCAGGCGATGGTCGTCGATCGCCTGGCCGAAGCGTGCCTGCATCGCGGGCGGGAACGCCGCGTGCAGGATCGGGCGGAGCAGGGGATCGGATGCGACGTTCGACGCCTCGATCGCGGCCTGAATCGCCAGCTTGCCGTGGCTCAATATCACCGCGAGCTCCGGCCGAGTGAGGCCATTTCCCTCTTGCGCGCGGCGCAGCAGGTTGGCGTTGCTTTCGATCCCGTCGACCGAGCGGTCGATCCGGCCCGACGCTTCGAGCATCTCGACCACGCGCAATTGCGCGGGCAAGGCCGCCGCGCCGCCATGTTCGGCAAGGCTGAGGCCGAGCGTCTGCAGGCGGTTATCCTCCAGTACGATATGCGCAACGTCGTCGGTCATCTCGGCGAGGAAGGCATTGCGATCCTCGAACGAGAGGCGGCCCTCGGTCATCTCGCGGTTGAGCGCGATCTTGATGTTGACCTCATTGTCCGAGCAGTCGACGCCGGCGCTGTTGTCGATGAAGTCGGTGTTGATCCGTCCGCCATTCTCCGCGAATTCAATGCGGCCCGCCTGCGTCACGCCCAGATTGGCGCCTTCGCCGACCACCTTCGCGCGGACGTCGGCCCCGTTGACGCGGTGCGCGTCGTTGGCGGGATCGCCGACCTCGGCATTCGACTGGGTCGCGGCCTTCACATAGGTGCCGATTCCGCCGAACCAGAGCAGGTCGGCAGGCGCCTTCAGGATCGCGGAAATCAGCCCGGAGGGGTCGATTTCGTCGACTTCGAGGGCCAGAACCGCCTTGATTTCGGGCGAAAGCGGGATCGATTTCTGCGTGCGGGGGAAGATTCCGCCGCCTTTCGAGATCAATTCGGGATTGTAATCGGCCCAGGAAGAGCGCGGCAAAGCGAACATCCGGGCGCGTTCGGCCCAGCTTTTGGCCGCATCCGGGTTCGGATCGAGGAAGATGTGGCGGTGATCGAACGCCGCAACCAGCCGGATCGTGCGCGACAAAAGCATGCCGTTGCCGAACACGTCGCCCGACATGTCGCCGCAGCCGACGACGGTGACGGGATCCTCCTGGACGTCGACCCCCTGCTCCAGGAAGTGGCGCTGGACCGAAACCCAGGCGCCCTTGGCGGTGATGCCCATCGCCTTGTGGTCGTAGCCGTTGCTGCCGCCGCTGGCGAAGGCATCGCCGAGCCAGAAACCGCGCTCGACCGCGATTGCGTTGGCGATGTCGGAGAAGGTGGCGGTGCCCTTGTCGGCCGCGACCACGAAATAGGGATCGTCGCCGTCATGGATCGTCACGCCGGCGGGATGGACGACCTTGCCCTCGACGAAATTGTCGGTGACCGACAGCAAAGCGCGGATGAAAATGCGGTAGCTCTCGGTCCCCTCGGCGAGCCACGCGTCGCGGTTGGCGATCGGCGGGAGTTGCTTGGGATAGAAGCCACCCTTGGCGCCGGTCGGCACGATCACCGCATTCTTAACCACCTGCGCCTTCATCAGGCCGAGGATCTCGGTGCGGAAATCATCGCGCCGGTCGGACCAGCGCAGGCCGCCGCGCGCGATCGGGCCGCCGCGCAGGTGGATGCCCTCCACGCGCGGCGAATAGACCCAGATTTCGCGCCAGGGCAGCGGCTTGGGAAGGTTCGGCACGCGCGCCGAATCCATCTTGAAGGCGAGCGCCTCCTGTGCGGCGGGGGCGAAAGCGTTGGTGCGCAGGATCGCGCGGACGACACCGGTCATGCGGCGCAGGATGCGGTCGTCCTCGATCGACGCGACCTGCGCGAGCGCGGCTTCGAGCGCCTGGCCCGCGGCTTTGTCGTCGCCTTTGCGTGCCGGATCGTGACGCGCATCGAACAGGGCGATCAGCGCACGCGCGACATCGGGCGCGCGATGGAGCGCGCCGGCGACGGTCTGAAGGCCGTAGGGCAAGCCGGTCTGGCGCAGATAGCGGAACCAGGCGCGGACCAGCACCACCTCGCGCGGATCGAGCCCCACGCCGACGATCAAGGCATTGAACGCGTCATTCTCGGCAAGGTTGGCGAGCACTGCCGCGATCGCGGTTTCGGCCATATCGGCGCGGGACAGCAAGGCATCCGCTGCCTCGCTGCTGTCCGCCTCGAGCAGGAATTCGTGGATGAAGCCCGCATTGCCGCCATCGAGCGGGGTCGGGATCTCCTCGAGCACGCGGAAGCCGAAATTCTCGAACACGGGCACCGCTTCGGACAGCGGGATCAGCTCGCCCAAGCGATAGGTCTTGAGGCGGAGGCGCGCGCCCGCATCGCCCGCCGCTCGGCACAGCCGCACCGCACGGCCGTCCGTATCCTCAAGCCCCGCCAGCCGCTCGATATCGGCCGCGGCTTCGTCGGGGGTGGAGCGTGTGCGGAACTCGGCGGGGAACTTCTCCGCCCAGTCGAGAGCCAGGCGCGCGGCGCGGGTCGGATTGACGCTTTCGAGCAATTTCGCCTCGATCGCGGGCACCCAGCCGCGCAGCATCTTCTCGATCTGGCCATCGAGCGCCGCCGCATCGGGCAAAGGCGCGCCGAGCGGCATGTCGAGCGTGTAACGCAGCAGTGCGATATCGCCTTCGCCCAGATCGAGCGCCCAATTGGTCACCGGCGCATTGGCGGCCTGTTCGAGCATGGTCTGGATCGCCATGCGCTGGCGCGTCGAGAGCGCCTCGCGCGGCAGCCAGACAAAGGCGAAAAGGTGCCGGTTGAGCGGCCCCGGCGCGAGCACCAGCTTGGGGCGCGGCCGGTCGGCGAGGCTCATCGCGGTCAGCGCGACCTGCTCCAGCACGTTCGCGGAGAAGGTGGTGAGAATGTCGTGCGGCAGATCGGACAGAGCGTGGTGGAGTGCCTTGCCGGCATGCGACGAAGGATCGAAGCCATACTTGCTCTCGATCTGGGCGAGGCGCGTGCGCAGCACGGGCACCTTGTCCGAGGGCGCGCGGAGCGCGGCGCTGGTCCACAGGCCGGCGGTGATCGACAGGCCGGCGATCTGGCCGCCGTCGCGCAGGGGTACGACCAGCAGGTCGAGCGGACCGCGGCGGTGGACGGTGGCGATGCGGTCGCCCTTGACCACCAAAGGCGCCTCGCCGCCTTCGTCGAACCAGCGGAACGCGGCATTGCGTGCGGCGTCGGACCAGAGCCTCTCGCTATCGTCGCGCAGGATGCCGAGGCCGGGATCGGCCGATCCGTCGCGGCGCTCGACATGGTGGCCGAGCAAGGTGATGTGCTTTTCGAGGAACCAGCGCATCAGCGCCGCGCCCTCGCCATCGGGCAGGCCTTGGCCGGCATCGCGCAAGGCGACCTGCAGCTTCGGCCAATCCTCGACCGCGGCGCGCACGTCGGCGAGCACGTGCGCGAGATTATCCTCGAGTGCGCGGCGGTGCTTCGCGTCGACGCGGTCGACCTCCATGTAGATCATGGATTCGCGCCGCTCGCCGCTCGCGCCGGCGGGGAGGATGGCACGCAGCGTGCCGTCGGCGTCGCGCCGCACCGGCAACACCGGGTGGAGCAAGCGATGGATATCCACGTTCTGCGCCGCGAGCGCGGCTGCGACTGAATCCACCAGGAACGGCATGTCGTCGTTGACGATGCCGAGCCGCATGCGCCGATGGACGCTGTCGCCGCCGAGCGATTCCAGTGCGATCGCGGGCTTGCCCGGTCGGCGTAGCGCCGCGACGTTGGCCATGAAGGCGACCGCATCGCTGCGGGCATTGTCGTCGAAATCGTCGGTCTCACCGGGCAAGGCACCCGCCACCAGCGCCGCGCCAATAGCAACGGCAGCCTCCTCCCCGATAGTGGGAGTGGCCAAATCCGTGTTCGTCATCCTGCTCTCCGGCACGATTGAGCGGTCGCTTTCGTGCGCTGTATCTTGGTTAATGCCGGACCTATGCGCTTCTGTGACGCGAGGGACAACCCGGGCGCTTTTGGAAAAGCCGGTACCGGCCCGCTCCCCCACCCAACCTCCCGATCCAGTATATTCTGTCGGGAGGTTGGGTGGGGGAGCGGGCCGGTACCGCGCTTTCTCAAAGCAGGGTTAGCCGGCGCGGCGGACGCGCTCGACCGCGGCTTCGGTGAAATTATCGTCGGCGGGGACGGGGGCGATGACCTCGACACCCTGCGGTGCGCGGCGGCCGATCAGCAGCATCAGGTCCTGGTCGACCGCGAGCTCGATCTGACCCAGGGCGGGCTGCGCGTCGGCCCAATCGCGCTGCTCGCCCGCGGTGGCGGCGCGGCGTTCGGAACGACGCGCGCGGCGCTCGGCGAGCGCGACGGCGATATGGCCGCCATCGCGATCGTCGAGCCAGGCGGGGAGGCGGCCCGGCGCCAGGCCAAGGCGGATGGCGTGGCTCAAAGTGGCGGAAAAGCGGATGCGGTCGATGCGGCGGATGTCCGTCCCGAACACCATCCCCACCAGCTTGCGCGGGGTGAGCACGCCATCGCGCACCGCGAGCATATAATCGTACGCCGCGCCCAGCGCGGCGTGAAGGCTGGCGTCGCCGCGTGTGCGATCGGTCGCGGCGAGCGCGGCCCAGGTGCGCGCCTGCGCGAGCCGCTGCGCCAAAGGCTGCGGCGGCAGGCTCTCGCTCGCGGTGAGCGCGGCGCCGGGGCCGTCGCCCCATGCGCATACGACCGGCGCGCTCGGGCGCGACGCCATCGCGCCGCCGATCGCGGCGGCGATGTCGGGCGCGGGTTCGATTGCGGCGACCTGTTTCCAGCTCATCACGCCATAGACCGCGCTCAGGCGACCCGAATCATCCGAGAAAGGAAGGAGGATGCCGCGATGGAGCAAGCGCGTGTCGGCGCGGCCGGCGAATTCCGCTTCGAAGCCGACCGGCGCTTCGTGCGCCACGATATCGGTGAAGCGGCGTAGCAGCTCACTCAGCAGCGTGCCGGGCGCTATGTCGTCGATGGTGGGGTGGGCGGCGACAATCTCGCTTTCCTCGCGCAGGTCTCCGCCGAGATAGGCGATCACCGGCGCACCCCCCTTTTCGGGCAGGTCGACCAATACGCTGCGATCGGCGAAGGAGGTCATCCGGCGCTGATCCATGTCGCGCACGCACGGCATCCGGCGGCCGTTGAGCAGCGATACCCAATAATCATAAGCGCGCGCATGCATGCGCCGCTCGCGCCCGAAGGCGAAAACGGGCTCATCGCCGAGCTGTGTCGGGATGGGCTTCGCGATCGTGCCGGCGCCGGTCATGGAACCTCCCTGTCCTGTTCCATCCGGAGCATTGCGCCCGGGAGGTTTAGGAAGGGTGAATCCATGCGGCCGCGCAAAGGCGGTGCTTGTCAGGCAGCGGAACCGCTGGTAACGGCCCGCTTCCAGCGCGCCGCCTTAGCTCAGCTGGTAGAGCATCGCATTCGTAATGCGAGGGTCACAGGTTCGAGTCCTGTAGGCGGCACCAGACATACCGGGAACGCGCTCTAGAAAGCCTCACGCTGGTGCGTCAAATCGCGATCGCCCACGGAGCTACGACGCGCATTACAGATGCTCCCGATGGCGGTGCCACGATATGCCTTCGTTTTTGATCACAGTCTTTCGTCGTCCCGCGGGGTTGGCGGTGCCCATTCCGGGGAGAACAGGTCACGGCCATGCGCGCGTACCAGGCCGAGCCTGTCCGCATGACGCAGCAATGGTCGGATCCTCTCGATCAGCTTCGCGTGGGCGCGGCGTTAGCGCGCCTGTGGCGATACGATTCCGATCGCGTCGAGCGCCTCCGGCACGAGCGCCAGATTCTGGATTGCGGCCAGACCCCACTGTGCCGCGGCATTGGTCGAGATCTCAGGCCACTCGACGATTCCAGCAACCTCATGGCGAGGATCGCTGCGCCAGGTCCCCAGGCCCGCTTCGCCTGAAAGGAATTCCGCAGCTGCGCGACGGGCGAGAGCAGGGTCCTTCTCCCCGACAGCGGCGTAGGCCGTCAGCCGCGAATGGCTTTCGCGCAGGTTACGTGCCCCGAACGGCGGACCGAACTTCGCGATGAACTCAGCCTTGGGCGCGTTGTACCAACGACAATATTCAAGCCATGCCGCCCGGTAGTCCGGGACGCCAAGCAGCCGAATCAATTCCGAGCTTACCTCCACCGCGCCAAACACCGCGTTGAGATGTGACAGGCCGATCCCCCCACCTTGGTCAATGAAGCGGCCCGTTGCGAGATCGAATGGTGCGCTCCCAGTCATCCAGCGGTGCGGCAGGCGGGCAATACTATCGAGTCCCGCCAGGATCCGGTCGCGCCAGCGTATGTCGCCGGTGCGCTCCCATTCGGTGAGCCAGGCCGCCGCAAGCGGGCACCAGGTGGTGCCGAAGGTCATCTCGATTGTGCCAGGCGGAAGGGGTGCTTTCTTTGCACCAGGGACCTTGCGACCGATCTCGACGTGCTCGAGCGTCTGATCGGAAATCAGCAGATCGCGCAGCAGGTCGCCGACCCGTTCGTCCGCCGTCAGATAATAGAAGATGCGGCGATAGCTTGCATTGCTGATCCGGGGCTGTTTGGAGCTGTCGCTCCAGTGCTGCACGCCATGGCGTGTGCCGAGGCCTTTGAAGCGGCCAAGATGGTAGACGTCGACCTCTCCCGTATGGCGCGTCATCGCCTCGGCAAAGCGCCATGTCTTCGCGTCGCCCGTGCGCAGCACCTGGTACCATAGCCAAAGGTCGGGCGAGAGCTCGCTATTGTCCCACGCGAAGCCGCCTATGTCGTAGCGCCAACGATGCCGGTCGCTGTCGTACGTGTGCATGATGTCGCCGTGGTTCCAGAAGCCGTACCAGGACCTGCGGTCGACCTCGCCTACGTAGAAATCGATCAGATTGGCGAGTTGGTTCTCGATGATGGTGCGGTTGGGGGTCGAGCGGTCGGGCAGGCCCCAGTCGCCGAATATTGCGGCGGCATGGAGATGTTCGGGCGCGACCATCAACTGGGGCGGCTCGGCCTGCATCGCGGCCATTTGTGCCAGCATTCCGGTTTCGGGCGTAGCCGGCAGTGCCCACAGCATCAGTTCGCTGGTGCGCGCGATACCCGTGGCATTGTCCCAGCCGGGTTCATAATCCTCATAGGTGATATCGAGCCCCTCGTTCTGCGCCGCGTAGCTCTCCATGCCCATCGTTCCGCGATAGGGCCGCAGATCCATCGCAGGCGCTTGTGGAGACCATAGCCAGGCGGTGAGCGTGGCCGTGTCGGACGCGGCATCCTCGATGTGGAGCGCGGTGGGATGGCGCTGCCAGAAATAGCGGACACCGACGGCAGCCCCGCCCTCAGCGCTGCCGATATAGGCCAGACCGGGCGCACGATGCCCTTGCGTCGCGTCGATCCAGGCCTGGCCTGCAGCCGTGCGCTTGGCGATCGCAAAGCCGTTGGCACCGGGCTGCTCGAGATGAAAATCGCCCCATGCCGGAATACGCTCCAAAGCCGAACGGACCGCTACGGCCATTTGTTCGAGCGGCGGCACGGCGCGGCCGGCGACCTGCGCTTCGCGGAAAGCGCGGCCCGGATCGCGGCGCAGCCCCGTGAGCGGACGAATCCCCTCCGCGAACATCTGCCCATCCGTGGCGAGCCTCACGTGGCGGTCGTGCAGCGCGCCGCGCATCGGCACAGCGGCACGCAATCCCAGCGAAGCAAGGAAGTCGTGCCGCGCATCGCCATCATAGACGACGCTATGGACCACCCGCAGCGCCGCCGTGCCGGCATAAGCATAGACCCGTACCGTGAAGGGCAGCCAGCGCCGCGCGCCCGCGGCATGCATTCCGTCGATCCGCACGACGGCACGTACCGGCCCTCGTTGTTCGATCGTCACGGTTTCGATCTGTCCGGTGAAGGCCATCGCCTCGGCGGATGACGGGTCGGTACGGTACGAGCCAAGCAACGTGACCGGACCCAGCACGCGCTTGCCGTCATGCGCAGCGCCGCGGATCAAGGCTTCGCCGGAGCGGCCAATTTCCCATCGTACGGGCTCGGATTCGATCGTGATCGCGTCGGGCGTCTCGGTTACCCGCACGGGCAGCGAAGGCGCAGCTTCATGGCCGCGGACGACAGTCAGTGCCGCCGGAGCCACATTGGCGGGAAGCGCGTGCGCGCTCCACTTGATCGAGCCGTCGGGCCAATGTGCGGTGATCCAGCTTTGTGACGGAACCGTCTCGCCTGTACCGGTGCGAAGGCCAAGTTGCGTGCCACGCTTCAGCGCGCCCCGCGGCCAGGCCACACCGAAGGTTTGCCCGGCGTGCTGGGCGGGCGCCGCGCCATCGATCCAGTGCACCGGAGCAGGCATATATGCCGCCTGCCTGGCCGCATAAGCGACCTTCGGAAGCAACAGGCCGCCGCTGCCAAGCATCGCGGCTTTGAGGATTTCGCGGCGGTTGGAATGCATGGGCAGCTCCGTCGGTAGCGCAGAAAAGTCGGCAAGCACCGGACGGATCGAAGCGCACCCGAGCGCTGAATCATTCAGGTGATCGGTCCGTCCGACGCTCATCGAACCGCATAGACGCTTTCCTGCGGCGATGCCAATCGCGTATCGAATAATGTGATTGAATTCCAATATATGGAATTTTGTGGCATCGATCATGGCCGGCCTTCGGGCTCCTGGCGATCTTATCGCCACGCGATGGATGACGATGATTGTCCCAATAGTTGCGATTGCGTTCCGCATTGTGACACGATACGAAGCGATCTTTATTCATCATATGAATGAATCGGCTCCCGCCGGGAGCCGGCGACGACGGCAAGGGCCGCGTCAAACAGGAAGGGGATCCGATGATGATGGGACATGTCTCATTTCCGTGCCGAGCCAAGATGGGCGGGCTCGCAAGCACCTCTCTGCTCAGCCTGGCGATCGCCTGCGCCGCTGCGCCGGCAGCGGCGCAGGCGCCGGCGGATCAGGCCGCCTCTTTGAGGAGTAGCGACGATGTCGTCGTGGTCGGCACGCGCGCGTCGCTGGAATCGGCGATCGCGCGCAAACGCCATGCCAACACGGTTGTCGATTCGATTGTCGCGGACGACATTGCCAGCTTCCCCGACAAGAATGTCGGCGACGCGATGGCCCGGATCACCGGAGTCCAACTCAGCCGCGATTTCGGTGAAGGCGTGAAGGTCTCGATCCGTGGCGTCGAACCGGATCTCAACCGTGTCGAGATCAACGGCGTCAGCCAGACCTCCGCGACCGGCGACCGTTCGGGCGACTTCCGCGAGCTCGCATCCGAACTCGTCAAGTCCATCGACGTCTACAAGGGATACGCGGCCAATCTCACTGAAGGCGGTATTGGCGGAACCGTGGTGGTCGAAACGCGCAAGCCGCTTGAGCTGCGCAAGGCGCTCGGCAGCGTGGTCTTCTCGGAGCAGCATCTCGACACCACGCAGGACTGGCGTCCGCGCGCCACGATCCTCCTCGGCACGCCGCATCTGTTCACCGATCGGCTCGGTGTGCTGCTCAACGTAACGTACGACAACGTCACGACACGGCAGGATTATGCCAGCAACACCAATTATGGCCGCTTCGCCGACTTCGATCATTCGGACCAGAAGACGGTCGCGAATACCGATTATGCGGCATTTAATAGCTATGCGAGCTGTGGGAACGTGGGCAGTACGCCAACCGCTTCCTTCGCCACGCGGCGTCTGGCTTGCGAGACGCAATTCTTCGACTGGGTGCCGACGGTGCCGCGCTACCGCAACCTGGTGAGGCGCGACAAGCGCCTCTCCGGCGACTTCACCGTGCAGTATGAGTTCGCACACAATTTCCGGGCCTATGCCGAAGCGCAGATCAACAACCGCGATCAGCGGCTGATGGATGTCAATTATTCGCTGGATACGAGCCGGTTCGAGCGCTTCAATTCCGATCCGTCACTCGGTACCAGTTCGCGTCCGCAGATCCAGCTCGGCACGTCCACGATCGACACGAACCATGTCGTGACCAGCTTCACCACCGCGCAGAATTCGGTCAATGTCGGTACCGCCGCCGCACCGGTCTATAACGGATCGAGCAATATCCTGAGCGTCCAGCGCCGCAACTTCCAATATAACCAGAAATCGCAATATTATATCGGCGGCTTCGAATGGACGCTCGATCGCCTGCACGTCAAAGCCATGGGCTCGCATTCGAAGGCGCGAACGGTTGGCGAAACCAATCTGATCTCGATCTCGACCGGCGTTCCGGGAATCAAGGTCGACAGCCGCAACGATCTCGGCATTCCGGTCTTCATCTATCCGACATCGATCGACCCGGCGAACCCGAACATATACACGGACCTCACGCGCGCCGGGAATGTGGGCGCGGCCGGGCCCGTCGTTCAATATCGGCCGACCGATTACAGCAACGGCGAAGATCAGGTGAAGCTTGATGCCGTCTGGGACCTGAAACTGGGTCCGATCAGCGCGATCGAGTTCGGTGGCCAAGGGCGCTGGCAGAGCTATCTGAAATATGATGGCGGCGGTTCGCGTCTCCTGTCGGCGCCGGGGGTGACTCCGCTGGTGTATCAAAGCAGCGCCAACGTTTCCTACACGACGCAGATCAGCAGCACCTCGACGGTGCGCAGCAATGGCAATACTTATTATCTGACGCCCGCAGAATATAGTTCGCTCATATCCTCGGCCGCGATCCTGACGGGCGGGGCGCCGCTTTTCTCCGGCCTCAAGGGAGCGCCGTCGAACATCCCCAACCGGATCGCGCTGGCGGAATTCGACCGAAGCCTGCTTTCAAAATATTACGATCTGTCCGGTTTCGATCAGGACCTCGTCCGCCAGGCGAACGGTCAGCCCCAGATTCCGACGCTCAAGATCGATGAAACGATCGCGGCTGGCTATCTGATGGCCGATGCTGATACCGAAGTGTTCGGCATGCATCTGACGGGCAATGCCGGTTTCCGCTACACCTTCACCCGAGACAACGGCACCGGAACCAATGTCAGCCGCGTGACGCGCCGCACCTCCACGGGCGGGACCGAGACGGTGGTGCTCGCCGCGCAGCAGCTTTCGGTGCGCAACAATTACAGCGACATTCTGCCTGCGTTCAATGCCGCGCTGGAGATCACCCCGAAGCTCGTATTGCGCGCCAACTGGGCGAAAAACCTCGCGCGCCCGAAGCCGACCGATCTGGTGCCGAACATCAATTGTCTCGACGATCAAACGATCGCTGCCGGTGACGATGTTTGTACCGCGGGCAATCCGGATCTGAAACCTTATCGTGCCGACCAGTGGGAGCTGAACCTCGCCTGGTATCCCAACAAGGATACGCTGGTCAGCCTGGGCTATTACAAGAAATATGAGAAGAGCTTCGTCATCTCCAACGTGCTGCAATCAGGCGTGGACCTGTTCCACGACGGCATCACCTATACCGTGCGCCAGCCAATCAACGGTTTTGGAGCGCTGCTCGACGGTATCGAAGCCAATGCGCAAACTGCCCTGACTTTTCTGCCGAGTCCCTTTGACGGCTTTGGCTTGTCGGGCAACCTCACATGGGCGCGGGCGATACGCACCAATCTGACCAATGTGGCAACCGGACTCCCGCTCAGGGAATATCCGGGCCTCTCCAAGTGGACCTACAATGCCAGCATTTATTACGACAAGGACTGGCTCAATGCCCGCTTGAGCTACAATTATCGCTCGAACTGGCTCGATACGGTTGCCAGTGCGACCAACGGGAATTTGCCGATCTATCGCAAGGCCGAGGGTTACCTGGATGGGAAGATTACCTTCCGCTTTCCGCAATGGCACACCAGCCTGTTCGTTGAGATGCAGAATATCAACAAGGAGTTCTCGAAGACATTTATCAAGAATATCGGCGCCTCCGAGGTATATTATCCGGGGCAGCGTTTCTTTGCCGGTGTCCAGTTGAAGTTCTGATGCAGATGCGCGGCTGCGCGGGCCTGACCAGCCCGATGATCTTGCTGCTGCTGGCCGGCGCGATACCGTGGGCGCCGGTGGGGGCACAGGTTGCACGGCAGACCGAAAATCTCTCCGCGCCGGCCAAAAGCTTCGGCCGGGTTTCGTATGACGCGCGTTCGCTGATGATCGACGGCAAGCGCCTCGTCATCTGGTCGAGCGAATTCCACCCCTTCCGTCTGCCGAGTCCCGATCTCTGGCGCGATATCCTGCAAAAAATGAAGGCGAGCGGCTTCAACACCGTCTCGCTCTATTTCGACTGGGGGTATCACAGTCCGAAACAGGGCGTGTACGACTTTACCGGCATTCGCGATGTCGAGCGGGTGCTGACCATGGCGGAGGAGGAGGGGCTCTACGTCATCACGCGCGCCGGACCTTATGTGAACGCCGAATTGTCACGCGGCGGATTTCCGGGGTGGCTGGTCAATCAGCGGGCGCGGGCGCGGACCGACGATCCCGCCTATCTCGCCGCCGTCGACGAATGGCTCGGCCGCATCGATGCAATCATCGCGCGGCACCAGATCAACGGCGACGGTAAGGGCCATCGCGGCACCGTGATACTCCACCAGCTTGAAAATGAGCTGGCGCTGACCGGGCCCGCGCAGCGCCGTTATATGGATCATCTTTACGCCAAGGCACGCGCCGATGGCCTCACCGTGCCGCTCTTCCATAACGATCAGGGCCGTAACGGCTATTGGGTGCCGGAAAGCTCGTCAGTCCCGAACGTCGTACATGGCCCCAACGATCTTTATGCATTCGACGGCTATCCCGGCGGGACCTGCACCGTCCGGCGGGAGCCGACCCGCGGTTCGGCGGCGCCCGACTGGGGTTTCTATGGCGGCGGAGGCGCGAGAGGCGGCGCGTCCGCCTCGCCCGACACGCCAGGCTTCCTCGCTGAATTCGGCGGTGGCTGGTTCGATTATTGGGGCTCCAACGGTGGATATGAATGCAACGCGATCCAGCGCGGCAAGCGATTTCAGCGTGTCTTCTACGGAACCAACCTCGCGAACGGGATCGACATCCAGAGTATCTACATGGGCTTTGGCGGCACCAGCTGGGGCTGGCTGCCCGCGCCCGTGGTGTTCACCAGCTATGATTATGGCGCGGCCATTTCTGAGGCGCGCGATCTGCGGCCCAAGGCCGAGGAGATGAAGCAACTGGGTGGGTTGATCGCCAGCGTGCCCGACCTCGCCGGCATGATTCCCGCCACACCCGTCCACGTCTCCTCGGCCGACATCCAGGTCTATCACAACAAGAGCCCGGAAACGGATGCCCGCTTCCTGCTGGTGACGCACAAGCCGTCGAACGGGCGGACGGACGATAGTTTCACGATCACCGCCGCGCTTCCCGACGGCGATTACAGCTTCCCGCAGGCCGCACCGATGCGGTTGAACGGCTTCGACGCGAAATGGCTGCTCGCGGGCGTGACGCTCGGCGGGCAGCGGCTCGTTTATTCGACCTCGGAATTGCAGGCGTCGCTGACCGCGCGAGGACGTGATTTGATCCTGCTCTACGGGCGCGCGGGCGAAGGCGGCGAAACGGTGTTGCGCTATACCGGCGTGCCGAAGGTTCGGGTGCTTCAGGGACACGTGACGAGTAGTTTTGATGCGGTACGGGGCGATCTCCGCATCGACTATAGCCACGCCAGCCGAGCAGTTGTGCGGATCGACGGCGGTGGCCGACCGTCGCTCACGTTGATCCTGGCCGATGAGGCGGAGGCGGTGCGCTATTGGCGCCATGACAGCGCAGCCGGCCCCGTGCTGGTGCGCGGGCCCGCCCTGCTGCGCCGCGCCGACGCCGCCAATGGCGTGCTGTCGCTTGCGGGAGATGTGAGCGAGCGGACTCCGATCGAGCTTTGGGGCGCGGACGCGGTTCGGACCATAAGCTGGAACGGCAAGAGGCTACGCCTCAAGGGCACTGCGATCGGCAGTCGGCTGACCGCAAAGCCACTCCCCGGTCCGGTGCCCTTGATCTTGCCCGAACTGATCATTTGGCGGACGGCCCCAGGCTCACCCGAGGCGCAGCCGGAATTCGACGACAGCGGCTGGCAGGCGGTTGATAACCGTAGCGGCGCGAGCATCACCGCGCGCCCGGACGGGCAACCCAATCTGGCGATGGACACCTACGGATTCCATGAAGGCGATGTCTGGTATCGCGGCCGGTTCGATGGAATGCCGCAGGCCCAGCGGGTCACTCTCTTTTACGGCGCGGGTGGTGCGGGTCTGCTTCAATTGTGGGTGGACGGCCGGTTCGTCGGCCAGGACGAGCTGCCAGCGGGGCTCCCGCGCCCGATCACCACCGGGGTTGCCCGCTTCGCGCTTCCACCAGCAGTGCAGGCTCCGGGCAGGCACGAGATCAGCGTGATGGTGCGCAACGATGGGCATAATTGGGATCTGGATTCCGACGACGCGCACAAGGAGGCGCGCGGCCTCGTCTCGGTTTCGATCGACGCGCCCGGCGGACGCAGTTTCGAGGTGCCCGTTTCCTGGAGGATCCAGGGCAAGCGCGGCGGCGAGGACCTTCCCGATCCGGCTCGAGGCGCCGCCAACAATGGCGGCCAATATGGCGAGCGCATGGGGTGGCACCTGCCCGACTTCGATGACGGCGGGTGGGCTGCGGGCAAGGTGCCGGCGGCGGCACAGCAGCCAGGCACGACCTGGTATCGGACCCGCTTCGATCTTGCGTTGCCCCAGGGTCAGGACGCGACGATCGGCGTCGCATTTGGCGATACAATCGTACCACGTTCGGTGGCACGCTATCGTGTGCTGATCTTCGTCAACGGCTGGAACATGGGCCAGTTCATTGCGCATGTCGGACCGCAGCGCATTTTCCCGATCCCCGAGGGCATACTCCACCACCATGGCGCCAATATGCTGGCGCTCGCCGTCACGTCCGATGGAGCACCCGGCAATGCGCTTGAGCGGGTCCGACTGGTGACGTTGCGGTCGGTACGCGGCGGGCTGCCGGTCCGCAATGTGGCAGCGCCCGCCCGTCCGGAGGATCTGCGATGAGTGCGGCGGCCGGCCGGGCATGCCGCGGACATCGGGTCACTGCAGATTGACGAACATGCCCCCATCGACCAGGAGCGCCGCGCCCGTCACATAATTTGCGAGGTCGGACGCAAGGAAGACCACCGGGCCGGCCAGGTCTTCCGGCTGGCCGAGGCGGCCCAGCGGAACGCGTTTCTCCATGTATTCGCGCTTGGCGGGATCGGCGAGATCGTCGCGATTAATCTCGGTCAGGATCGTGCCAGGCAGGACCGAATTGCAGCGTATGCCGTGTCGTCCGAGCGCGATCGCCGCGGACTGCATCAGCGAATGCACGCCCGCCTTGGTCGGCGTGTAGTGCGTCTGGAATTCACCGCCGACCAGCGCGGAGATGGAGGATACGGCGATGATCGAGCCACCCCGGCCTTGTTCGACCATGCGATTGGCCGCCGCCTGGACCATATAATAAGCCCCGTGGAGATTGACGCGCATGGTTCGCTCGAATGTCTCGACCGGCATGTCGAGCAGCGCGTGGAAGGGACAAATTCCAGCATTGTTGACGAACACGTCGATGCCGCCGAACGCCTCGATCGCGGCACTGATAAAGTCCTTGGCGGTCTGCGGCTCGGCGACATCGCCCCGCACCTTGATTGCCTGACCGCCCAGCGCCTCGATCTCGCCGACACAGCTGCACGCGCCATCCTCGTCGCGCAGATAGTTGATCGCGACCCTGGCGCCGTGGCGCGCTGCGCCGATCGCCACGGCACGGCCGATCCCCGTTGAGGCGCCGGTAACGAGCAGGGTCTTGCCTTCGAGCAATTTCACCAAAGTCTCCTTGTCCGCTTCGCGCCGGCGCGCGGGCGTTCGCGCCGTGCTTCCGGCGTCCACCCGAGATCGCGGCTGATGGCATCGGCGGTCTCGCGCACCTGCGGGGTCAAACCTTTCATCCGGTCGTCCGCCATATATTGCGCCGCGCTGGAGACGGACAAAGCGGCGACGATATTCCCGCTCGCGTCGCGGACGGGGGCCGCGACGCACCGTATCTGATCCTCGTTTTCCTCAAGGTCGAACGCGTATCCCGCAGTGACGTAATTACGCATCCGCTGTTGCCAGGTTTGGTAATCCACGCCGCGATGTCCGGAATGATCTTCCGCCCGAAAAAGACGGAGCCATTCAGCGTCGTCGAGGTCGAGCAGCAATGCCTTGCCGAGGCCGGTGGAGGTGAGTGGATGGCGGTCACCGACGCGGCTGCTGATCTCGACCCGCCGGCGGCCGGGGATCTTGTCCAGATAGAGCGCGCGTTCGCCTTCGATCACGCCGAGATGGACCGTATCGTCGGTGGCCGCGGCGAGCGCTTCGAGGTGAGGCCGCGCGAGCTGGACCAGATCGGCCTGGTCCTGCGCAAGGAAGCCCAATTCGAGCAATTTGGGTCCGAGGCGGTATCCGACGCGCGGCTCGAAGGCGAGATAGCGGCGTTCGACCAATGCGCTCGCCAGGCGATGCGCGGTGGACCGATTCAGGCCGAGGCGCGTGGCAAGATCGATCAGCGACGTCGGTCTCTCCGCCACGGCCTCAAGCACATCAAGCCCGCGCGAGAGCGTCTGACTGCCGGAAGGCGTCGAGGGTTGGGCGGGAGTGGTTTCAGACGGCGGTTGCGAAGAGTCATTCATGGGGTCATCTCTTGATACGAGTTGCGCGCGCGTATCAAATAGTGGGACGCATGGCTATGCGCGGGCAACGTTGTTGCGCCCCCATAATTGCTCGAAGCGCCAGCCCGAAAGATCCTCCACCAAATCCCTTGCCGAAGGCGATGACGGCTCCGCCGTCGGATTCTGCCGCAGGCGCTCGACCTCGGCGACGAGAATCGCATGTGTCCGAGGATTGAGCCGGAACCGCAACGAGACGAAAACTCCGAAGGCGAGCAGCGCAACCGTGCCCATGCTCAGCAGCAACGCGATCGCGGCGATCGCGGACGGATGCTGGACGTTGGCCTTTGACACGAAACCGGCCGCATCCATCACCTGTCCGACAACGATTACCGCGACGGCCTGGGAAAGCTTGCGGACGAATGTCATGACACCCGCGAAGGCGCCGTCGCGACGTCGTCCGGTGACGATCTCGTCGACGTCGGCCATATAATTGTAGGTCGCCCACGGGATATAATTGAGCGCGCCTCGTCCGAGGCCGGCGAAGACGATCGGCAGCCAAAAAAGCGGATTCGTGACCTTGAGACCGGCCAGGTACATTCCCATCAGGATGACGACGCCCGTCGCGAAGCTGAGCGCCGCCAGTCGATAGGTGGCCGCGGGCGAAAGACGCAGAGTCAGGAGTATCGCCAGTCCGACCGCCAACAATTGCACGGTGAATGTCACTCCGACGAGGCTGGAGACGGTCGAGACCGAACCGGCGAGCGCGAAGATCACGAAATAGGTGAAGGTCGCGTTGTAGATGTCCTGGCTGAGATAGCCGCCCAGATACATGCCGAGATGCAGCCGGAACGTCCGCACGCGCAACGTGGAGAGCAGATTGTGATAAAGCGTGAAGAAGGCGTCCGCGAACCCGCGGCGCGCCGGCCGCCGCTCCGTGGCTTCGATGCCCGGCGCGCGGGGCCGTTCCCAGCTGAGCAGATAGAGCAAGCCCGCCGTCAGCATGAACAAGCCGGCGAAGATCATGCCCAGATAAAGATATGTATCGGGGGAGTCAGGACCTAGCCTTCTGATCAGCCAGCCGGGCACGAAGGCGGCAGCCATCGCCGCCAGTTGGCCCCACAGGATCCGCGATCCGGCGAGCTTGGCTTTGGTCGAATAATCGCTCGCCATTTCGGAGGCGAGCGTCTCATAGGGGATGATCTCGAACGCATAAACCAGTTCGAACAGGACATAGGTCACGAGATAGTACCAGAAGCCCTGTCCGGCGACCCACATCAGGGCGAACGAGGGCATCAGCGGGATCGCGGCAAGGATGAAGACCCGGCGCTGCCCGAAGCGTCGGGCAAGCGCGGTTCCGCCGATCCGATCGGAAATGTAGCCGAACATCGGACTGGCGACCGCGTCGAGGATTCTCGCTACGCCAAAGATGATGGTCGCCTGTGACGCCGACAGTCCGCAGAAGCTTGTGTAGAAAAGCAGGATCCAGGTGCTCGTGACCGCCATCGATCCGGCGCCGAGTATATCGTTCGAGCCATAGGCGAGATAATTATACCATCGCACCTCGCGCGCGCGGACGGGCGCAGCGCTCATATGTAGGTTCTTAGGAATTCCGCCAGCGCGCAGATCGCGAGGCTCTGGCCATAGGGCATGGAGGTAAGCGGGATATCCTTGTAGAATTGCAGCGTATCCCCCATCGCCGTGCCGAAGCTGACCTGCCTGAGCTCTCCGCTTTGATCGATATTGGCCAGCACTGCGCGGATGGCGCGAACGGCGACGGGCAGATAGTCGGCCGAGACGTAGCCCTTGCGCACCGCCTTCAGGATTCCGTAGGCGAAGCCGGCAGTGGCGGACGCCTCGACATAGCTGGTCGGATCGACCAGCAACGTGTGCCACAAACCGCTTTCATGCTGCAGCTCGGCAAGGGCCTTTACCTGCGCCGCCAGCGTCTCGATCAGGAACAGCCTCAATCCGTCGTGCGGCGGTAGATCAAGCATATCGATGATCTCGGGAATGGCGATCGTGACCCAACAATTGCCTCGCGCCCAAAGCGCACCCGCGAAATTGTGCCGCCCATCGAATGTCCAGCCGTGGAACCACAGGCCCGTCTTGCGGTCGGCAAGATATTTCACGTGGGCCAGGAACTGGCGCTTGGCCTCTTCAACATAATGAGGCCGTTTGAGGATCAGGCCGATTTTTGCGAGCGGCAGCACGCTCATCATGAGCGTGTCGTCCCACATCTCCTGAGGATTCTCGTCGTTGAAAACGATATGCTGGAAGCCGCCTTCCTCGGTTTTGGGAAGGCCTTCCGGACTCATCAGCCATTCCGCCCAAGTGTCCAGATAAGGCAGGAAAGTTTCGTCGCCGATCCGCTCGTAGAGATAGGCGAGCGTGAGGAAGGGCGACATCGTGTTGATATTCTTGGTCGGGGTGCCCGCGGCGAAACGATCCTTGAACCAGTCCAGCATGATGTCCAGCGCACGCTGGTCGCCGGTTTGCTCATAGAAGCGGAACATCCCGAACAGGCCGATGCCGTGCGTCCATTCCCAGTCGTTCCACCCCTTGGTGTCGATGACGCGACCATCCTCCAGGCGCAGGAGGAACTCGCCCGTGTCGTCACGCAGGTTGACCAGATTGTCCGTCAGCCGCGCGATGGCGTCCAATATTTCGTCACGTGGAATGCCATGGGTCAGCGCCGCCAAATATCCTCTCCCGCGTTCGTCACGCCAATTTTCAGATAATGAACACTATACTCATATTTTGAAAGGTCAAACGCCAAGTCCGTGCCGTTGTGCGAAGTCGAGGAAGAGCGACGGCCAAGGATGCGGCGTGCCGTTGGACCGCACCAGGGGTAGCCCATGGCCACCCTGCTCAAACACCATGAGTTCAGACGGGATGTGCGCCTGCTGGAGCGCCTCAAACATGGTGAGCGCGTTGGCTGGTGGAACGACCGGATCGTTGGCAGCAAGTGCCAGGAAGGTAGGAGGCATGTCGCTGGGCAAGTCGGTTTCGGCGGAATAACGCCGCGCGCGTGCATCGCTCATATCGCCTCCCAGCAGCTCGCGCTTCGAGACGGAGTGCGCCGCCGGGCCGACCAAGGTTATCACCGGAAAGAAAAGACCAAGTGCCACAGGTCGGACGGGCAGCCGGTCGACGGCATCCACCGCGACATAGGTCGGGAGTGCGGCACGGCTGCCGAGCCTCGCGGCGAGATGACCGCCGGCGGAGAAGCCGCACGCCGCTACCCGCGCCGCGTCTATCTGCCATCGCGCCGCATTGGCCCTGATCCACCGCATCGCTCGTTGGGCATCCTGCAGTGGCGCGTCGGGACCCGCCGCCCAGCCGTCATGCGGAAGTCGATAGAGCAGATCGAACGCGGTGATTCCGCGCGCCGCAAACATGTGCGCGATCTCCGATCCGTTACGTCCCACCGCGACGCGCGTATACGCGCCGCCCGGGCATAACAGCACAGCCGCACCGGTCGGCCGAACTGCCGGCACGACTGTGACCATGGGCGTGGCGACGTGCGGCCAGGCAATATCGTCGGGCGGTCCATCGGGCGTGCGCCGAACCACCTCGTCCGTTACCATCAGCCGCTCTCCGCCGGGCGGGCGAGACGGCCAAATCGGATAGCGTTCGGGCGCGTTCGCCGCGGACGCTTTGGTCACGCTCGCCGCTGCCAGGGCGGCGGCGATCAATGTTCTGCGGTCGATGCCGCCGCTCATTCCACGAGACCCAGTTCAGCCGCACCTTCGGGGCCGGGAATATGCGCCAAGTCCATTGTCGGAACCTCCGGTGCTATGAATGCAGCAAGGGGGCCGCCGCCAGCGCGCATCGCATCTGCGACGGCCCAGGCCATCAGCCACGCGCCATAATCGTCGTGATGGGTGGTATCGCGTCCCCCTTCCGCAAAGGCGACAACCGCGCGAGCGGGGCCGAGCGCTTCATAGAGGCGGACGCTGGCGGCGTTGAGGTCGATCAGCTGCACTTTCTCCTCGGCCGCGACCGCGCGCATCGCCTCGGCATAGTCCGCCAGCGTGGGGAGGATCGTCCCGGCTGCGGTGAAATTGCGCCGTTCGGGCGGTGTCACCAGAACCGGTATTCCCCCCCGCAGCCGAACCTCGGCGATATAAGCGCGCAGCCAGGCGCGATAGGTCGTGCCGGCGGCTGTATAGGTCTGCGGCCATTGGCTTTTCTGGTCGTTGTGGCCGAACTGGATCAGGGCGAAATCGCCTGGCCGCATCGTGGCGAGCGCCTTGTCGAGGCGCAATTCGGTGAGGAACGACTTGAGCGTCTCGCCGGATTCGGCATGGTTGGCGACCGCGAAGCCGCCCGCGATCATCGCCGGCAGCACCTGTCCCCAGCTTCGGTAAGGGAAAAATCGTTGGTCGGTGACGGTCGAATCGCCGAACAGGAAAAGCGTCGGCACGCGGGTGGGGACGATGCGGATCGAGACGATGTGCGGCGCGGCCCCCCGCCAGGTCAGCGAAAGCTTATCGTCCCAGGTGGGCGAGCCTTGCTCGCGCGGATTGAGCCGGACCGCCGCCGCACCGGGCGCATTCTCAGGCGGCAATGCGAGTGCCGGGGTCCGTACGCTAACCACGAAACTGCGCGTGTCCAGCTGCCCCGGCGCGGTGCGGACGCGGGCCATCATGAGGCGGCGGGATTCGGCTTCGATTGCCGTGTCGGCAGCGGCGTACTTGTCGCCGAACGTCACGGTTACGCGATACTCCCCTTCGGGCAAGGCGACCGAGAAGCGCCGTTCCGCGCCCGGCTCGAAGCCGTAGCCAGCCGCATATATGTGGTCCGGGAGGACCATCGTCTCTCCGGCCTGGACGGGGCCGGCGAAGCGAAAGGTTCGGGAGAGTCTGGCTGGTGGCACATCGCACGAGCGGCCCCCCTGCGGCTCTTCGACGAGCAATGCGCCGCGATCGTGCCTGACATGCGGCGAGACAGGCAGGTCGAGCCGGGAAAGGCCGCCGGCGATCACGTCCGCTATGCGTCGTGCGCCGAGTTCCGTGAAATGCGTATCATCGGGAAGAAAGAAGCGGCGCGAGGCCTGCTCGCCTGTCCGCTCCACCCAGCGTTCGGAGAGGGTATCGAGATCAATCAGCGGCGTACCGGTGGCGCGCGCGACCTGGCGCACGGCTTGGGAATAAGCGGGGAAGCTCGGCCTTATCCGGCCAGTGCTCCAGTTACGGCGCGTAACGGGGGTCAGCAGCACCGCGGCGGCCCCCGCTTTGGTCGCGGTGTCGATATAGCGGCGGAGCAACCGCTTGTAATCGGGCACGCTGGTATAGCGTTCCGGTTTCTGCCGGTTGGCGTCGTTATGGCCGAACTGGATGAGCAGCGTGTCGCCTGGCCGCAGATCATGGGCGATCTGGTCGAGCCGGCCTTCATTGATGAAAGAGCGCGTGCTGCGGCCCGCTATCGCGTGGTTCTCGACCGTGACCTGATCGTCGAGGGCGCAGCGCAGCATCGTCCCCCAGCCCGCCTGCGGATATCGTTCGGGAGGATAATCCTGCGCCGTCGAATCGCTGGCGATGAATATCTTCGCCACGGCGACCGCCGGAGCCGGCGGTGCCATAAGTAACATCAGCGGGAATAAAGCTGCCCAGCCATGCCTTCGCGCAATGTGGTTTGCCATCGTCATGCGAGGTGAAACATTGGCACGAGTGGCCATTCACATGGGCGATTGTCCGGCTCCGTCGCCATCAGCGGCGCCATAAAATCCCACCACCGGCGCATCACCGGAAGTGCGGCCAGTTCGCTGCGCCTGTCATCGGGGCGCAGCTTGTAAACCGCGAACAGCGACAGCGATTGTTCGTCGAGGAAGATCGAATAATCATAGATGCCCGCCGCCGAGATGGCGTCGGCAAGCTCGGACCAGATTTCGTCGTGGCGGCGCTTATATTCCTGGATTGCGCCCGGCTTGAGCTGCATCCGAAAGGCATGGTTCTGCATGATCAATGTCCCTTGGCGCGGTCGATCTCGGCGGCATAGACGGCGTTGAACCCTTCCATGTTGGAGCGGAAAACAAGCCATTTGCCGTCGGGCGTGAAATGGATATTCGGCTCGAGCCGATAATCGTGACGGGACATGTCCACGACTTTCTCAGCATCGAATGTGCCGGGAGAGATCAGCTTGTCAGAGCCGGCCGCGTGGATGCCGGCGACGTCGGGAATGTCGCGCGGGTGGAAGATATAGAGCCATTTGCCGTCGGGGGCGTGCGCGACCATCTGGCTGTCGCCGCCGTCGCCAGAAAAGGTCTTCTGATCGGGCGCGATATTATAATGGACCGACCATTGATTGCGGTCGAGATTGTACCAGCGCCTCTTGCCGGTCGCGAGCTCATATCCCGCCAGCCAGAAGACCTGCCCGCGCGGGGTCTGCAAATCATACCAGATTGTCTTGCCGTCGGGCGCCCAGAATTCGTGGCCGGCAATCTCCATGTTCATCGTGCGCCTGTGCACCAGGGTCAGGCCGGTGCCGTCGGTTCGGATCGTCCATATCCGATCGACCTTGTGCCAAGGTCCTTCGTGGCAGAACATCAGCAAATTCGGATCCGTCGGCGAGAATTGGAGATGGTTGAGCCAATCCGTGGCGCGGTGCACCACCCGGCGCTCGCCCGTGCGGATGTTGATCGTGAAAATCTCCATCGGGATCTTCGCTTCCAGTCGCTCATCGAGCCGGACTTCTTTCGCTTCGGCAAAGGGGAGCGGCTTGCCGTCGGGTCCGTTCGCCGCGTAGGCGGCCTGACCGAAGCGCGCATCGCGGCTGCCCGCGCCCGGCTGCAAGGCGACTGGATGCTCTGCTACCGCGCCCGCCAGCAGCGTTTCGTCGGCGTTGATCGTCGCAATTCCGCCCGCGGGAATGTCGGCGATCTTGTGCGCGCGCGCACTGTCGATGTCGGCCGTCCAGATTTGAGTCGGGCCGGTCTCGCCGTCCGCGGTCCGCGAACCGGCGGCTACAGCATAATAGATCGTCCGGTTTTTCCGCCCTGCAAACAGGAGTTGCAGCCCATGACCCTTGACGACGGGTGTGATGCGCCATGTCTTGAGATCGATGGCGCCGATTCCCTCCGGGATCGAGATCACCATCTTGTCGCCTTGGGGGGTGAAGCTCTGCTGATGGAAATAAAGGCTGGCGGACCCCGGCTCGGTCGAGACACGGATCACGCGATGCCCGGTTCTAGGATCGATCCAGGAAGCAGGTCCCGTCTCGGCGGCGGCCGCGCTGGACCCTGCGAGCAGCAGCGTGAGCAGTAACTTCATTCCATCCTCCCGTGCTTGCGCCGACGCCCACTGAAATGAGCATTTGACGCATTCATTCTCATAACATAACGCATCGTCCCATAATGTGAATAATTTGCATGACGGAAAAGAGGGTAGGGGATTGCTCGGCGGCGCAGGCGGTCGGGAATGACAAGTCCCTCGAGATTTACGCGCCAGTCGGGATATTCGATGAAATCTCACCGCATCAAACAGGTCAGGGCGAGCGTCGTGCGCGGCGGCGGCGCCGACTATCACGATCAGTCCGACGGTCACTGGATCGACGACCATATTGCGACGCCGATGGCTCGGTATCCCGAATATCGCGCCTCGCGGCGGAGCTTCGGTATCAATGTGCTGGGAACGCTGGTGGTCGAGATCGAGGCCGAGGACGGCACTGTCGGCTTCGCTGTCACCACCGGCGGCGAGCCCGCCTGTTATCTGGTCGAGAAGCATTTCGCACGCTTCCTCGAGGGGCGAGATCCCTTTCAGGTCGAGCAAATCTGGGACCAGATGTACTTCGCCTCGCAATATTATGGCCGCAAGGGCCTGGTTGTGAATGCCATTTCGGGTGTCGACCTCGCCTTATGGGACCTGCTCGGACGGCTGAGGCAAGAGCCGGTCTACCATATGCTTGGAGGCGCGGTGCGCGAGGAGCTTCAATTCTATGCAACGGGCGCGCGGCCGGACCTTGCCAAGCAGATGGGCTTCATCGGCGGCAAACTCCCACTCCATCATGGCCCAGCCGAGGGTGAGGAAGGGCTGAACAGGAATATAGCAGCATTGGCCGACATGCGTGCAAAGGTGGGCGATGATTTCTGGCTGATGCTCGATTGCTGGATGTCGCTTGACGTCAATTATGCGACCAGGCTGGCGGCGCGGGCGCACGAACATGGACTGAAGTGGATCGAGGAGGCGATCAGCCCCGACGATTATTGGGGCTATGCGGAGCTGAAGCGCAACGTGCCCAAGGGCATGCTTGTTACCACGGGCGAGCATGAGGCCACGCGCTGGGGCTTTCGCATGCTTCTTGAAATGGATTGTTGCGATATCATCCAGCCCGACGTGGGCTGGTGCGGCGGTGTGACCGAGCTGATCAAGATCGCCGCGCTCGCCGACGCGCACGGCAAATTGGTCGTGCCGCACGGATCGTCCGTATATTCCTATCATTTCGTGATTACGAGGGCGAACAGCCCGTTCGCCGAATTCCTCATGATGCATCCGCAGGCGTCGGAGGTGGTGCCGATGTTTCACCCGCAATTGCTGGGCGAGCCGGTCCCAGTGAACGGCCGGATGCGCGCGTCGGCGCTCGACAAGCCGGGTTTCGGCGTCGAGCTCAACCGCGACATCCCGCTCCATCGACCCTACACCCACTGAGGACCCCACGATGAAGTTGTTGCGTTACGGCCCGCTCGGACAGGAAAAGCCCGGCATCCTCGATGCGGGCGGCCGCATCCGCGATCTCTCGAAGGTAATTCCCGACCTCACGCCTGAAACGATTACGCCGCAAGCGTTGGCATCGCTCAGGGCGGTCGGCCTCGAAGCGCTGCCGGTCGTCGAGGGTGAGCCCCGCATCGGCATCCCGGTCCGGGGCATCGGCAAGTTCATCGCGATCGGCCTGAACTACGCTGATCATGCTCGCGAGTCCGGCCTCGAGCCGCCGCCTGAGCCGGTCTTCTTCACCAAGGCAATTTCATGCCTGACGGGTCCCAATGATCCCGTGATGATTCCAAGGGGGGCCGAGAAAACCGACTGGGAGGTCGAGCTGGGCGTCATTATCGGCAAGACCTGCCGCTATGTCGAAGAGGCCGACGCGCTCGACCATGTCGCCGGTTATGTGCTTGCCAACGATGTGTCCGAGCGCGCCTTTCAGAAGGAGCTCGGAAGCCAGTGGGACAAAGGCAAGGGCTGCGACACGTTCGGTCCGGTTGGCCCCTGGCTGGTCACGTCGGATGAGATCGCCGATCCCCAGGCGCTCGATATGTTCCTCGACGTCAACGGCAAGCGAATGCAGACCGGCAATAGCGCCACGATGATCTTTCCGGTGGCGGAGTGCATTGCCTATGTCAGCCGGTTCATCACGCTGCACCCTGGCGACCTGTTGATCACCGGCACTCCGCCGGGCGTCGGCGAAGGGCAAAAGCCCGACAAGATCTTCCTTAAGCCTGGTGACGCGATGCGCCTCGGCATCACAGGCCTCGGAGAACAGCGGCAACGCGTCGTCGCATTCGACCAAAGGGGGGCACAATGACCTGGAACGGCCGCTTCGCAGGGCGAACCGCAATCATAACGGGCGGCGCGTCCGGCCTGGGACGCGAGGTCGCCCGCCGTATCATCGCCGAGGGCGGAACCGTCTCGCTATGGGACGTCAATCCGCAGGCGATCGCCGAGGCCACCGCCGAACTCGGCAGCGTGCACAAGGTCGCGATCGATGTCTCCGATCGGATCGCGGTGGCGACTGCCACCGCCGAAAGCTTCAAGATACTCGGGCGCATCGATGTGCTGGTCAATTCGGCGGGAATTACCGGGGCAACCGCTCCGGTCGATCAATATCCGGTCGATTCCTGGTTGCGCGTAATGGACGTCAACCTCAATGGCCTCTTCTACTGCTGTCGCGCAATCCTGCCGCACATGCTTGCGAACGGCTATGGCCGCATCATCAACGTCGCATCGGTCGCGGGCAAGGAAGGCAATCCCAACGCATCGGCTTATTCCGCTTCCAAGGCAGGCGTGATCGGTTTCACCAAGTCGCTCGCCAAGGAATATGCGACCAAGGGCATCATCGCCAACGCGCTCACGCCCGCAACCTTCGAAAGTCCGATCCTCGACCAGCTGCCGCAGAGCCAGGTCGAGTATATGGCATCCAAGATCCCGATGGGGCGCCTGGGCGAGGTCCATGAGAGCGCCGCGATGATCTGCTTCATGGCATCGGAGGAATGCAGCTTCACCACGGGTTCGACCTTCGACACCTCCGGAGGAAGGACGACTTTCTGATAACGCCCGGATCTCGCGTTCATGCCGGGCGAGAAGGAGCGGCGAAGGCGGCCGGCGCCAGGGGAGGATGATGCACGATCTGCCATTCGTCGATGCGCACGTCCATCTCTGGGACCTGACGCGCATTCATTATCCATGGCTCACGCCGCCGTTCAGCAGTGACGGGCCCAATGGGTCGGTCGAGCCAATTGCGCATAATTACCTGCTCGACGATTACCGCATCGAAAGCGCTCGCTGGAACGTCGTGGGGATGGTTCACGTCGAGGCGGGAGCCCTCGCGGCGCAGGCGTCGATCGAAACCGCTTGGCTTGACGACATGGCAGCGGCGGAAGGGTTGCCGAGTGGCGTTGTCGCCTTCGCTGCGCTGGACGATCCCGACGTTGAAAGCCTGCTTGCCGCCCATGCGCGCCACAAATGCGTGCGCGGCGTCCGCCATATCGTAAACTGGCACGCCGATCCACACCGCACTTACACGCCGCGCGACCTGACCGGAGATGAGGCGTGGCAGCGGGGCTTCGCGCTGCTCGGCGACTTTGGTCTGAGCTTCGATTGCCAGGCCTACCCCGGCCAGTTCGCGCGGCTGGCGGAGCTGTTCGCCCGGCACCCTGGAATTCCAGTTGCCGTGAACCATGCTGGGATGGGCGTGGACGATGCGCAGGAATGGCGGTCGGGCATGAAACAGCTTGCCGCCCTGCCGCACGTAGCGATCAAAATCTCGGGGCTGGGCTTCGCGGTCCGCCCATGGAACCGGCGCTTGGTCGAACAGCGGGTGCGCGAGGCAATCGATATCTTCGGCCCCGCGCGGGCAATGATAGCGAGCGACTTCCCCACCGATCGGCTGTTCGCATCCTTCGATGCGACGCTCGGCACCTATGCCGACGCGATTAGCGATCTGAGCGAAGCCGAGAAGCGCGCGCTGTGGGGCGGCAATGCCGATCGTGTTTACCGGCTTGGGCTGGGGCTGTGAGCCAATCATGAATCCGCTGCTCGGCGTCTTCTTCCATTGGCTCGGTGGACTGTCCTCCGCCAGCTTCTACGTTCCCTACCGCGGGGTGAAGCGCTGGTCGTGGGAGATATATTGGCTGACCGGCGGCCTTTTCTCCTGGCTGATCGCACCCTGGTTCATCGCCGCTATCCAGACGCATGATCTGGCCGGTGTGCTGGCGCAGGTGCCTCGCGCGACCCTGTTGTGGCCGATTGGCTTCGGGATGCTGTGGGGCTTCGGCGGACTGACCTACGGACTGACCATGCGCTATCTCGGGCTGTCGCTTGGCATGGCAGTTGTGCTGGGGCTGTGCACCGTGTTCGGTACCTTGATCCCGCCGCTCGTCGCGGGTGACTTCGCGACCAAGCTGCTCGACACGCAAAGCGGCAACATCGTCCTGCTTGGCCTTGCCGTAACCATGGCGGGTATCATTGTTGTCGCGCTGGCCGGCCAAAGGAAGGACGCGGCGCTAAGCCCCGAACAGAAGGTCGCCGCGGTAGCCGAGTTCGATTTCAGGAAGGGCGTTGCGGTCGCTGTCTTTTCGGGAGTCATGTCGTCGTGCTTCGCCTTCGGTCTGGCGGCAGGCGAGCCGATCAAGGCGCTTTCCGCCGCCGCTGGCACCGGGCCATTGTGGACGGGTCTGCCGATATTGTGCCTGGTGATGCTGGGCGGGCTCGTCACCAACGCGCTCTGGTGCTTCTACCTCATAGCGAAGAACGGCAGTGCCCGCGAATGGCTTGGGCAGCCCGGGCCTGCGGTCGACGCCGACGGGCAGCGCCCGCCGCTGCTTGCCAATTTCCTGCTGTGCGCCGTCGGTGGCACGCTCTGGTATTTCCAGTTCTTCTTCTACACGATGGGCGAGAGCCAGATGGGGCGGTTCGGCTTCTCCTCATGGACGCTGCACATGGCGTCGATCATCATCTTCGGCACGCTCTGGGGCTTCGCGCTGCGCGAATGGAGCGACGCCGCGCCACGTGTGAAATGGATGGTGTGGAGCGGTGTCGGCTTGCTCGTGCTGGCGACCGTCACGATTGGTTACGGCAACAGTCTCGCGGGATGAGCAAGCAGATCCTCCTGCTCCTGGCGGCCGCGCTGATCGGCGCTTCGCCCGCAGACGCGCTCGAACGCCCCGACCAGGTTTTCAGGATTTTCCAGTTCCCCGCGGACGCGATCCCCCGCATCGATGGCAATCCCGATGATTGGGCGATCGTCGGCGACGACTATGCGATCGCCACCGATCAACTCGCCGCCGACGATGGCTCGGGGCGTCGGCCCGATCCCGGCAGCCTGCAGGTCAAGGTACGTGTCGGCTGGGTGAAAGGGCTCAATCGGCTCTATTTTCTGTACGAGGCGTACGACGATTATTGGGATTTCGCCTCGAGCGGTCTGCGCAACGACATCTTCGAGCTGGTCGTCGATGGTGATCGCTCGGGTGGGCCGCTGATCGCACGCTTCCATCCCGATCTCGCGTCGCGGCTGGGTAATGCGCCTCCCGTCTCCGCACTCTCTGATGAGGATGCATGGTGGCATTTCCAGAATATCCAGGCGCAAAACTATCACATCTTCACGCCCGCTTCCGGTAAGGACTGGGCCATGGCGTGGGGTCCGCAGGCCGCATGGATCAAGCGGCTGCCCTGGTCCAACATCGCATATTCCTACAATTTCAAGCCAGGCCAGCCCGGTCGGCTGACGATGGAATTCTGGATCACGCCTTTCGACTATGCCGCGCCTGAGGGACCCGCCAAGTCGGTCGAAACGGAGCTCAGCGAGAACAAGATAATCGGCCTGGCCTGGGCGGTCATCGATCAAGATGACCCCGCCAAGCGCGCCGCCTTCTGGAATCTCTCGCCACGTCACACGATGTATGGCCAGGCTTCAGAGTTGCGAGCGTTTCGCCTGATGCCGCTTGAGCCCGCACTGCGCAAACCGATCGATGCGCAATGGTCGTTCCAGATCGTCGATCGCGAACGCAGGCTCGTCGCCTTCCGCGACGAGTCCGTGGGCGCCACCGCATGGAGATGGGATTTCGGGGACGGCCAAAGCTCCGCCGAGCAGCACCCGCTTCATCTTTATTCCACGCCCGGCAAGTTCGTCGTCGTCCTGACGGTCAGCGGGCCTGCCGGCACATCGCGGCTGTCGAAAGTCTGGGACGTGTCGTTCGTGGGAGATCCGCCGAAATGATCGCACGGCGGATTATGCTCGGGCGCGTGTTCGCCTTGTTCGTCGCGAGCGGCGCCTGGGTCGCGGCGGCCGCCCGGGTCCGCACAAGGCACTTCGATGTCCATGACTTCGGCGCCGTCGGCGACGGACGTACTGCGGATACGAATGCGATCCAGCGCGCGATCGATGCTGCTGCCGCCGCCGGTCGCGGAGCACGCGTCCACCTACGCGGCGGCCATGTATATCTGGCTGGACCGCTGCGTCTCGCCGGCGGGATCGATTTCCACCTCGCGGGGGACGCGCGGCTGTTGGTCAGCGCCGATCCCGCGGATTATGATCCGATGCGGCAAAGCGCGCTGTGGGCGGATGGCGCGGACGGGCTCAGCCTCAGCGGCACCGGCACGATCGACGGGCGCTCGGCCGACTTCATGGATCATTATGATCAGGCGAACGAATGGTGGATCCCGAAGGCTTTCCGTCCGCGCCTTCTGGTCATCGAAAATAGCGCGGACATTGTCATTCGCGACGTGACCTTCCGCGACGCGCCGAGCTGGACCGTCCATCTGCTGGGCTGCCGGGGCGTCCTGGTCGATCACGTCACCATCGCGAACCAGCTCGATGTGCCCAATTGCGACGGTATCGATCCGGATCACTGCCAGGATGTCGAGATACGCCATTGCCGCATCACCTGCGGCGATGACGCGATCGTCGTAAAGACGACCCGCGGCCATGAACATTATGGTCCTTCCCGGAACATCAAAGTCCGAGACTGCGTGCTGGAGACCCAGGATTCCGGCCTGAAGATCGGCACCGAAACCTGCCAGGACATTTACGACATCCTGTTCGAAAGATGCCGCATTCTAACCGCTTGCCGTGGCCTGTGCATCCAGCTGCGTGACGAAGGGGATGTGCACGACGTGGTGTTCCGCGATATCGAATTCGTCGCCCGCTATCATTCGCCGCCCTGGTGGGGGCGCGGCGAGGCGATCTCCTTTACCGCGATCCCCCGCTCCCCAGCGGTGCGCACGGGCGCCATCCGGCGCATTACCGTGGAGAATGTCACCGGCCGGGCGGAGAACAGCATCCGGATCGAAGGCTTGGCCGGCAGCCGGGTGAGCGACATCACCTTCCGCAAGGTGGTGGTCACCTTCGCTCGCTGGACTGCTTATCCTGGCGGGGTGTACGATAACCGGCCCACCGGTGCGACCGAGCCGCTCGAGCGGCACGAAACTGCCGCGATCAGCATCCGCCATGCCGATCGCGTGACTCTCGATCGCTGCAGCATCTTTTGGGGCAGCAACCCACCCAATTATTTCACCCATGCGATCAAGACCGAGGATGTGACGATGTTCGAGCATCGTCACTTCATCGGCTCCGCCGCGCATCCGGACCGCCTCGCGGCCATCGTCACGCGATGACCGCTGTCAAGGGCATCGCCATGCTGAATCACGCTCATATCGCCCGCTGGCTGGCTTTGCCTCTGCTTGCGCTCATGCCGCTCGCCGGCCCGGCCCCTGCGGCGCCTCGCCATCAGGCCTTCGCGTCCGACCGCGATGAGGAAGACCTTGCCCGGTTCGAGCATCGCGCGGCGCTCTCCAGGCAATTGGGCGCGACACAGATGGTGGTCACGGAAGGGCTGCCACTGGCGACCTGGGAGATCGACAATACCGATCCCTATCCTGCCTGGTTCATCCACCACGCAACGCTGTTCAAGATTTTTCCGCCGGCCGAGGTCCAGCCCTATGTGGACATGGCTTACGCCACTCGCGTGCAGCAGATCGTGGCCCGGCGATGCGCGATCCTTCGGCGCCACGGCTTGACCGCGGTGTGGACCGCCAATGAGCCGGCCGTCCTTCCCGAGCCATTCTTCACCGCGCATCCCGAATACCGCGGACCGCGGATCGACCAGATTGCGCGTTCGCGCCGCGCGCATTTCGCGCCCAACGTCGATCGACCCGAGGTGTTGGCAATGTATCGCGCTTCGGTCCGTCGGGCGCTGACCATCTGTCCCGAGATCGAGACCTTCAATTGGGTGACGACGGATGCGGGCTCGGGTTTCGATTGGGCGCCGGGTCTTTATCCCGGAGCCAACGGCAACAGTGAATCTCGCGATCGTCCGCTTGCCGATCGCGTCGTTGGCTTCATGCGCACCATCCAGGAGGCGGCACGGGAGTCGGGCCACGAGGTCCGCGTTGCGATCAACCAGATCGAACCGCGGCAATGGATGATCCCCACTTTCTCGCCCGACGTGCTGGAGAATATCGTGCGCAAGCTACCGCGGGGGCTGGCGGTCAATGGCCGCGAAGGCCCGGACGGGCGCGCCTTCGCAACCGGGCGGCAGCGCAGCAACTGGGGCGGTGCCTTCTATCCGGTGGTCGGGCTGGTGGTGCCGTCGCTGGACGCTGCCCCGCAACCCAGCGGCGCGCCCGAGCGGCTCGTGATCGATCTTGGCGATGATCAGAGCGTCGACTTCATGGCGCGGTTGCTAGGTGCCACTAGGGCGATGCCTATGGATACCAAGTTGCAGCGGATTCAGGCGCTGCGCGCGTTCGCCGGGAAAGAGGTCGGGGACGCGGATGCCGACAAGCTGGTCGAATTGTGGAGCGCGCTTGACGATGCACGCCATTATCTCGACACGCTCGATTTCGGCGGGATGCTCCGTTTCGGCCATGTGCTCAATCGATGGGTGACGCGCCCGATGGTGCCTTTCCCCCTTGAGCTCACCGAAGCCGAGAAGCGTGATTACCGACCGTTCCTGCTCCAAGCGCGGGGAGAGGAACAGGCATCCGATCTCGCCGACATCCAGGCGATGCAGATGTACAAGGGATGGGGCGCGCGCATGCTGTTCCAGCGCACTATCGAACTGACCGTCGCGCGCGTCGAGCGCGCCCGAACGCTGGCCGAACAACTTACCGCAGCTGCCCCGAACCCAGAGGCACGCGCCGAATGGAGCCTGAGCGCGAAACGCCTGCAGGCGTTGATCTACCTGCTCCAATCCGCCGACCACATGATCGGATATCAGGCGCAGCTGGATCGGATAAAAGCGTTGGGCACAAAGCCCGAGACGGATCCGGTCCTCGGAACGCAAGCCTCATGGGATCGGACCGATCTCGTTGACCTGGCGCGGCGCGAGATCGACACGATGGTCGCGCTAAAGGCTTTGCTGGAGAACAGTGATCAGCCGATCCTGGACCTCGCCGCCACTCCGCAGGAAGAGACTATCATGCGCCTCGGCCCCGACCTGCCGCGTCAGCTCAAGCACAAGATCGACGTCATGAACGCCCACTGGCGCGATTATGACCGGCTGTTCACGACGCCGAACCCGTAAGAGGGCACGCCCTCACAGTCTTCCATCTCCGCATAAAGAAGCCCCGCCCGTTTGCGCGGGCGGGGCTGAGGTGGCAGGAGAGGGAGGATCAAAAAGTGTAGGCTGCGCCCAGGAAGAATTGCCGCCCGGTCTTCGAATAGACGCGCTGGGCCTTGCGCACCTGGCCGCTATATTGATCTGCCGGTTGATTGGTCAGGTTGAGCGCATCCGCGGTGATCTTCAGATGCTTGTTGATCGCATAGGATGCGGATGCGTCCAGGTTGGTCGTCGAATAACTATAATTGCCATCCGGCACCTCCGCCTTGAAGGGCAGGGCGGTCAGATACGCGTCCCGATAGGCGAGCGATAGATGTGCGGAGAATTTGCTGTCGTCGTAGAATAATGTCGCGTTGACCGAATTGGGTGAGACGTTGACGAACTGGTCGTGCGTCGTGGTCGCTGTGACGCCTGCGGACAGGTAATAGAGCACCCGCGATTTCACGTAGGTATAATTCGCGGCCACGCCGAAGTGACTCCAGGTGCCTGGCAGGAAGGTGAAAGGCTGCTGGATGTTGACTTCGACGCCCCTGATATAACCGCCCGACGTGTTGCGGTAGCGCGTGACGAGATAGATTGTGCTCGCATCCTGTCCCGCAGGCAGCAGGCTGAGCGGCAGGCCGGTCGAACCATAGGCTTCCTGCGCGGCCAGGTTCTGGATGGTGCTGCCGATCTGCTTGTAGAACAAGGCTACCCCGTAGAGCGCTCCCTTCTCGGGATACCATTCGAGGCTTAGGTCGTAATTCTTCGCCCGATAGGGGTTGAGCAGCGGATTGCCGATAACGGCGGACTGAGCGCCGAAGGTGGTGTTGACCGTGCCGCCGGGCGTTAGGGCGGCGAACGACGGGCGCGCCATGACTTTGGCGAAGGCGGCGCGGGCGATCAGGTTCGGTGTGATATCGAACGACGCATTCACCGCCGGCAGGAAATCGTGATATTTGTGCGGGACGGTGATTTGGGAGGTCGCTGAAGTATATCCGGTCGCGGCGACCTTGGTCTGGACGTAGCGCACGCCAACGTTGCCGCGCAGCACATGCCCATCGAACAGGTCGAAGTGGAAGTCCATCTGGCCGTAAGCGGCAAGGTCCTTTTCATCGACACTGCGATTGCTGCCGAGCGCGGTTTTGTAGCTCAGCGTGAAGTCACCATATTTGTTGGCGCAGTTACAGAGCAGATCCAGCTTGTTGATGAACTGCTGCACGTCCGGCACGACCCAACTCGTGGCGGTTCCGTTCGGCATGCCGAGTTGCTTGCCCCAGTTCGAGACCGTTTCGCTGAGTGTCGATAGGCTCGGGAAATCGGACGCGAATTGCCCAAAATTAAAGGTCTGATAGCCAGTGCAGGCCGCCGGCGGACTGCCCGCGACCGCGGCCGTATTGGTCGAGCTCACGGTGCATGGCGGACCATTGTTAGGGAAAAGGCGCTGCTGCTGGGTCGTGACGAAGCTGAATTGCTTGTACATCCCGCCCGCTTTGAAGGTGAGGTTGTCATCAGCCTCGAATTTGAGGCTGCCGGCAGCGGTCTTGAGCGTGTTCTTCACCGTCGCCTGCACGATGCGGATGTCGGGCGTAAGCCCCGTGCCCGCATTGGTGAACGTCACATTGGCTGGATCATTGACGTCGTAGCCATAGGTGATCAACGGGCGGCGCGGATCGTTGCGCGCGTCCCAGCTATAACCATCCTTGTTGAACGCGTCGTAAGACACGAAAACGTCCCAGGGCTGATTGAAGTCGGATCCCGCGTGACCGATCTTGGCGTTGAAGCTCAGCCGATCGGTGATCTTCTGATCCCAGTTCAGGCTAACCTCATGCGTCTTGGTGCGCGTTTTGCTCTTTTCCTCGATATGTTTCATATCGACGTGATTGATTTTCATATAGTCGACCTGGCCATTCTGGTCGACGTCAGCATCCATGATCTGCGAGTCCACCCTGCCGGCGAAGAGCGGGAAGGCGGCCGAAGCGCCGTTCACGTTGCGGTTGTTTGAAGCCAGCGACAGCGCATAATCCAGCCGGTTCTGATCGAACTGCGAATAAACCGCGTCGAGTGTGACGTGCGTCGCGGAAGACGGCTGATATTGGATCGATCCGGTCAGGCCGAGCCGCTTCTGGTCGAGCGTGAACCGGCCGATGCCGGGATTGCGCGGCAGAAACACGTTGGGCTTGTTGATCTTCGCATAAGCGGTGGGATCCGAGGGCAGGCCTGAGAAACACTGGTTGGCGGGACGGTTGCCGGTGCCGGACAGGGTGTTCACATATGGGATGGGCGTGTTGATGACTTGGCTGCCCGGCTCGTTGGGATCGTCGACCGCCAGACCGCAGAAGCCGTTATTCGCGTCCGAATAGTCGGACTGGGAGGTGTCGCTGTAACCGTCCTCCTGTGCCTTGCGCGTGCTGTAGGCGCCCGAAACCAGAATCCCGAAATCCCCGAATGTGTCGCTGATAAGGCCCGCGACGCGCGGCGCCGCGGTCTTGTTGTTGTCGTAATAAGCGCCTTGCGCGGAGATCGCGGCGCGGAAACCTGCCTTGTCGAACGGCCGCGCCGTCTCCAGGTCGATCGTCGCGGCGAGCGAGCCCTCGTCCATTTCTGCGGACTGCGTCTTGCTGACGGTGACGCTGTTGAAAAGCTCCGAGGCGAAAGTCGAGTAATCGAAGCCGCGCGTGCGGTTGATACCGGCGACCACGCCCAGCGTCGAGCCGGTCGTTGCCGAATAAGCTTCGATACCGTTGAGCAAGGTGCGCACGAAATCGCCGCCGAGCCCTCGAACCGTGACGTTGCGCCCCTCGCCGGCGTCCCGCTGGATCGACACGCCTGGGATGCGCTGGATGGATTCGGCGAGGTTCGCGTCCGGGAAGCTCGCCATGTCGTCGGCCTTGATCACATCGACGATGTTGCTCGACATGCGCTTGCTCGCGATCGCGCTGGCGAGCGCGGCCCGATAGCCCCGCACGATCACTTCGCCCGTATCATTGTCCGACGCAGTGGCCGCTGGCGCCGTCGCGGCCGGCGCTGCCGGAGCAGCTTGACCGGCCTGCGCCTCGCCGGGGGATGTCTGGGCGTGGCCGACCGTGGCGGTTGAGGCGAGCAAGGCGACCAGAACGAGGCTCGAAGGCCTGCTGCGGTGGATCAGTTTTCGGGCCTGAGACGACATTGCTTTTCCCCCTCCTCGGGCCGCATTTTCTAATGCGCGCCCCGTTGCAAGCTGGCCGGTTCTATCGCCCGGCCGTCAGCGTTGAATGACAGGGTCCGACAAACGCGCGCGGCTGTAAAGCCCATTTTTTGTCCTATGCGTTCACATTATGAGATATTTGACATTATTTCGGTGCGCGGGAGTGTCGCATGCCAACAGAAGACGCGGTTGGCTGCATAAGAACTCACAAGAGCAGCCACACCGCAGCGCCGACCGCCGCAATCGAATCGCGACTGGTCCGCTGCCGATAGGAAGAGTAGCTGCCGAATTGATGCGGCCGTTATTCGGGACCCTCTGGCTGTGGAGAAGGTGTGAAATCTAATCGGATCGCCCTTATCGGGCCTGGCGCTGTCGGTGGAACCATAGCCGCTTGGCTCCAGCAATCGGAGGACAATGAGGTCACGCTTTGCGCGAGAACCGCCTTTGATCGGTTGATCGTGGAAACGCCGGAGGGATCAATCGAGGCGCGTCCGCGAATTCTTACCGGGCCCGAGAGCGCTGCACCCTATGACTGGATTCTGGTCACGACGAAAACCTACGACGCGGTCGCGACCGCGGCATGGTTTCCAAGCATGGTCGACAGGAACACGCGCGTCGCGGTGCTTCAAAACGGCGTCGAGCATGTGGCCCGTTTTTCCCCTTATCTTGCCGCGGAGCTCCTCCTGCCGGCGGTGGTCGACATCCCGGCCGAACGTGGCGCTCCCGGGCGGATACGTCAGCGCCGCATGGGGACGATCGTCGTCCCCGAGCGCCCGGATGGCGTGGCGTTCGCCGCGCTGTTCGCGCATACGCCTATCCAGGTCTCACTCACCGGCGACTTCGCCACCGCCGCATGGACCAAGCTTGCACTCAATTGTGCCGGTGCAGTTTCCGCGTTGACGCTTCAGCCGAGCGGTATCGCCTGGCGCGATGATATCGCGGATATCCAGCGCGAAATGGTGCGCGAATGCATCGCGGTGGGCCGTGCGGAAGGAGCGCGGTTGAGCGACGATCTTGTGGAAGACGTGATCGAAAAATATCGGGCAGCGCCGCGCGATTCGATCAATTCGCTCCATTCCGACCGGGCTGCCGGACGAGCGATGGAACTGGATGCGCGCAACGGCGTGATCGTCCGGCTCGGCGCCCGCCATGGTATCTCCACGCCGGTCAATGCCTTCATCGTCGCTCTCTTGCGCGCGGCCGCCGAAGGGGCGCCCGTCTAGCCCTGGTCAGGAGCAGGAAGAGTTGCGGCTTTCTCTTCCATGCGAAGCTGCCGCCTCAAATCCGCCCGCGTTGCCTGAATGTGGGCGGCCGCAAGGCTACGAGCATGGTCGGCATCGCGCGAGATCCATGCATTCAGTAGCACCTCATGCTCGAGATGCGCGCGATGCTCGCGTCCGGCGGGTTCCAGATGTTTCAGAACGTAGCGTTCAGCGAGAATCTGAAGGCGTTCGATCAACTGGGTGGTGAGCAGGCGATGACACGGGCGCACGAGCGCCATGTGGAAGACGCGATTCCGCCGGGCAACATCGTCGAGATGTGCATTGGCGGCTTCATCGAGCTCGGAAAGGGCGTCGCGGGCTGCCTGCTGGTCCGCCGCATCGGCCGCAAGTGCGGCGGCCGCTACCGCGCTCGGCTCGATCGCCAGCCGGAGCGCGAATATCTCCTCGGCATCTTCGGCGCCCATCGGGCGCACGAAAAAACCGCGGTTGGCGTGATTGATCAGCAGTCCTTCCTGTTCGAGCCGGGCGAGCGCCTCGCGCAGCGGGATTTTACTGACGCCGAGTTCGCTTGCGAGCGCATCCTGGCGGATTGCACGGTTCTGGGGCAACTTTCCGGCGACGATCCGTTCCCGCACGACGTCGAAAATCTGTTCGGAAAGAGTGCGAACGACGATATTCATTAAAAGGCTGCGTCCCGATTGTAGGAATGGCCTCGCCGTTCGAAAACATTCATTCCGCCGCCCCTCGGCCATATAAGGTATACGCAGGGGCCAACTTCTTCAAGGCAGGCTTCTCCGCCATTCCTACTCCTCATCCGGGTAGGGGCCCTTGCCACCCTCGGCGATGAAGCGATCGATCCGTGCGCGCAGCACGGGCAGCGGCACCGATCCCATCTGCAGTACCGTATCGTGGAAGGCGCGGACGTTGAAGCTGGGCCCGAGCGCCCGTTCTGCCTTGGCCCGCAGCTCCACGATCGTCTTTTCGCCAAGATAATAGCTCAGCGCTTGCCCAGGCCAAGCGATATAGCGATCAACCTCGGTTTCGATTTCGTGATCCGCCAAGGCGGTATTGTCGTGGAGATATTGCTGCGCTTGTGCGCGCGTCCATCCCATGGCGTGGATGCCGGTATCGACCACCAGCCGCGCCGCGCGCCACATCTGGTAACTCAGCATGCCGAAGCGATCGTAGGGCGTCTCATACATTCCCATTTCGTCGCCCAGCTTCTCGCAATAAAGCGCCCACCCTTCGCCGTAGGCCGAGATGTAGGATTGCCGCCTGAAAGGCAGCAGGTCCTTGTTCTCCTGTGCGAGCGGCATCTGGAATGCGTGTCCTGGTGCGCTCTCGTGCAGCGTCAGCGCGGGAAGGGCGTAGAGCGGCCGCGATGGCAGGTTGTAGGTGTTGACCAGATAGACTCCGGGGCCTCCCCGCCCGCTGGTGTAGAAAGGCGCGATGTCGGCGGGCACCGGCACGATCCCAAAGCGGCTGCGCGGCAGCCGTCCAAACCAGCTCTTCGCCTTACCGTCGAAGGTCTTGGCGATCCATGCTGCCCGCGACAGCAGTTCCTGCGGCGTGCGCGCATAGAATTGTGGATCGGTGCGCAGGAAGGCAAGGAAACCGGGCAAGTCACCCTTGAAGCCGGCCTCCTTCATCACCCCCAGCATCTGGGCATGGATGCTGGCAACCTCGTTCAGGCCGATTTGGTGAATCTGGTCCGGGCTCAAATCCAGCGTCGTGAATTCGCGGATCTTCGACTGGTAATATGCTCTGCCGTCGGGCAGCGAATAGGCATCGATACGGGTCCGGGCTCGGGGGATATATTCGTCCCGCAGGAAAGTCAGCAGCGTTCGGTAGGCGGGAATTACCTGATCGCGGATGGCGACCGCGCCAGCTGCGCGCAGAGCCGCCTGGGTTTCAGGCGGGATCGCCGCGGGCATCTTGATGAATGGCAGGTAGAAAGGGTTATCCTGTATCGCCTTGCCCTCGAGCGCCGAGGCGATTGTCGCGTCGCGCCCTTCGACCGTGACGCGAGGCGGCGTAAAGCCGCGCGCCAGCCCTGCCTTCATGTTTGCGGTCTGCTGCGCGAAATAGCGCGGCACGTCGTTCATCATGGTGAGATAAGCGCGATAATCCTGTTCGGTCCTGAAGGTCTCGCGCGCGGTCGCCTGGACATCGCCCCAGAAGCTGGTGTCGGCATTGAGCGGCTTTTCATAATCGCGGTACCGCTGCGCCGCGAGCAGGGAATCGATCTGATAACGATAAACTTGGAAATCGATCTGGGCGTTGGGCGAGAGCCGGGTGGGATCGATCTTCGCGAGCTGCGCCGAAACGTCGGTCCACATGCGCAGCTTCGCCGCTTGAGCCACGGGGCCGACGTCCGGCAGGTGGGGCGAGATATGGCCGTCGCTATCCTCATCATCTGCGGTCTGGCTCTGACGCCAGGTCCATTCCGCCGCATAAATTGCCGTAAAGCGCGTGTCCTCGGTCGAAGCTCCAGCTGCGGGAATGGCCGCACCGGCCGTCCCGGCGAACAGGGCCAAGGCGATAAGCGACGGACCAAGATGAACCCTTTGCAAGGTCTGGCTTTCTCTTGAAGTTGAGCTACAATCGTATAACGTATTCCAGATTGAGACAAGGAGCGGTTTGAATGAAGGCTGGATTCGCCGTGACGCGGCGGGAGCTGCTTGCGGGTGCAGCCCTCCTGACATTGGCTGGGGCCGAAGCGCGTGCCGAGTCTGCCTCGGCGTTCGGGCTGCTGCCAACAAGGGTTGAGCCCCTGCCGCTCAGTCAGGTCCGGCTATTGCCGTCCCCCTTCCTCGATGCGGTGGAGTCCAACCGGCATTATCTTCTGACCCTCGAACCCGACCGGCTGCTGCACAATTTCAGGGCCGGCGCCGGCTTGCCCCCGAAAGGGGAGCGGTATGGTGGGTGGGAAGGCGACACGATCGCGGGACACACGCTCGGCCATTATCTTTCGGCGCTCGCGCTGATGCATGCGCAAACGGGCGATCCCGAGACCAAGCGGCGCGTCGATTATATCGTCGCGGAACTCGCATTGTGCCAGAAGGCGCGCGGCACAGGTTATGTCGGCGGGCTTCTGCGCAAGCGCAAGGACGGCAGCTTGGTCGACGGAGAGGAGATTTTCGGCGAACTCGCCAAAGGTGACATCCGTTCTGGCGGCTTCGACCTGAACGGCGCATGGTCGCCGCTCTATAACATCCACAAGACGTTTGCGGGCCTGTTCGAAGCGCAGGACCATTGCGGCAACGCGCAGGCGCAAGAGGTTGCGGTCGGGCTCGGCCGATATTTTCAGCGGATCTTCGCCGCCTTGTCGGACGAGCAGATGCAGGCGGTGCTCGCATGCGAATATGGCGGCCTCAACGAAAGCTATGCCGAGTTGTTCGCACGCACGGGCGATCGACAATGGCTGATCGTGGCGCAGCGCATCCATGACCGCCGCGTGCTCGATCCGCTGGCGCGACGCGAGGACGACCTGCCCAATCTTCATGCGAACACGCAAATTCCCAAGATTATCGGGCTGGCGCGGATCCACGAACTCACCGGCACGCAGGAATCGGGCATCGCGGCGCGCTTCTTCTGGGATACGGTCACCCGCCACCACAGCTATGTGATCGGCGGCAATGCCGACCGCGAATATTTCTTCGCGCCCGACGCCATCTCGCAGCATCTGACCGAGCAGACCTGCGAGCATTGCAACAGTTACAACATGCTCAAGCTGACACGGCACCTGTACGGCCGGGGAGCGGACGCATCGCTGTTTGATTATTACGAGCGGACGCACTTCAACCATATTCTCGCCGCACACGATCCGGCGACGGGCATGTTCACCTACATGACGCCGCTCATGTCGAGGATTAAACGCGATTTCTCATCGCCGACGGATGATTTCTGGTGCTGCGTCGGTACCGGCATGGAAAGCCACGCCAAGCACGGGGAATCGATCTACTGGCAGGGTAAGGACGCGCTGCTGGTCAACCTTTTCATTCCGTCGCGCGCGCATTGGGCCGCGCAGCAGGCGGATATCGAGCTGCGTACCAGCTATCCCTATGACGGCGAAGTGACGCTCCGCATCGCGGCGCTCCGACGCCCCGGCGCGTTCACGCTCGCGCTGCGTGTCCCGGCATGGGCAAGCAGCGCGTCTATCAGTGTGAACGGCAGGCCTGCGGCTCCGGTGCGTGTGGCGGGTTATGCGGTTATCCGGCGGCAATGGCGGCCGGGCGACGTCGTTTCCATGATCATGCCCATGGCGCTGCGGATCGAATCCACGCCGGATGACCGTGACACAATTGCGGTCCTGCGCGGTCCGCTCGTCCTGGCCGCCGATATGGGCCCGGCGAACCAACCGCTCACCGACGCGGCGGCGCCGGCGCTGGTCGGCGCCGACATCCTTGCAGGCTTCAGCCCTGTCGAAGGCCAACCCGCCGTCTACCGGACGCAAGGCCTTGGTCGCCCCGCGGACATGCGCTTCGGGCCGTTCTATCGTGCCTATGACCGGCGCAGCGCTGTCTATTTCAAACGCTTTACCGATGCCGGCTGGGAGAAGGAGAAGACCGCTTTCGCCGCGGAGCAGGCGCGGCTCGCCGATCTCGCTGCGCGTTCGGTCGACGTCATGCATCTCGGCGAGATGCAGCCCGAGCGTGACCACGGCTTGTCTTCGGAACTGTCCTATCCGGTCGTTTATCGCGGGCGGAACGGGCGCGACGCGCGTTCAGGTGGTTTCTTCCAGTTCCGCATGAAGGTGAAGCCGGGCCCGCTGGTGCTGGAGGCGACCTATTGGGGCGACGAACGCAAGCGCGCTTTTGATATCCTGGTCGACGGGCAAAAGGTGGCGACGCAGGAACTCGAGGCGCTTCAGCCCGGGCGTTTCATCGACATCGACTACCCGGTGCCGGAGAGACTGACGCGGGGCAAAGAAAGCGTGACCGTGCGATTCGAACCGCACGCCGGCCATACGGCAGGCCCGGTATTCGGGGTGCGCCTGTTTACGCCCAAGGCATCGGCCAGCGCGGTCTGATCTGCTTCCCCCTCTGCGGCCGGCGCCGGCGCGCCGGCTGCCTTTTTTCCTCAGTGGGGAAAGACCCGCACCAATATTGTTCCATGGACAGGCACGGTCCAGGTCCGTCGCGCAGGATTGTCGCGCACGCCAGCCCACACATCGACGAGAGGGCCATTGGGAGCGAAGCCCATATCTTCGTCGCGGAACGTGATCTCCCGCGGTATCGTGCCCCGGTTGAAAAGGGCGACGGCAATTGAGCCATCGGCGAGCGGCTTCGTCCAGATCTCGGCATCGCCATCCTTGCGCACGCGCCGCCCCTGCCGACCGAGCGGATCCTGGTCGATGGCAATGACGCCGCGATTTTCCAGAAGCGCGATTGTGCTGGGCGACATGGTCCGGACATCGTTTCCGAGCATCAGTGGCGCAGCCTGAACCGCCCACAGCGTCATGTGCGTGCGATATTCATCCTCGCTCATCCCGCCATTGCCGACTTCGAGCATGTCGGGGTCATTCCAGCCTCCCGGCCCGGCATCATCGGGGTCGCCGTCCTTGTCGAAGCCGATCGCGGCCATCGATTCATATTTGTCCTCAATGTCCCCGGTCGTTCGCCACAGATGGCCACCCACGTCGCGGCCCCAGCGCCCGACGCGATCGCGGCCATATTGGCAGAGGCTGTAGACGATGGAACGGCCAGTCGCGCGCAGTGCCTCGCCCATCTGCTGGTAAGCGAGCTTCACCTGCGCAGCAGTCCGATAGATGCCTTCGCCGGAGCAGAGATCATATTTCAGAT
>Ga0209148_1000211_pt1 | contig 102391 bp, 89 predicted proteins | sample AraplaCol_mMF_r2_2_FD_184288 | JGI IMG/M metagenome (GOLD analysis project Ga0209148, IMG submission 184288) | Arabidopsis root microbial communities from North Carolina, USA - plate scrape CL_Col_mMF_r2 (SPAdes) (version 2) | ecosystem: Host-associated > Plants > Roots > Endosphere | place...
CGCATGTTCGACGGGCCGGAGATGCGGGCGCTGCAACCGCTGCTGGAGATCCAGGCGCGCTGGTCGGCGCTGCCCGGCAGCGACGTGCTCGTCGTGGAAAGCATGAAGAGCCGCGAGGGCCATCACCTGTTCGTGTATCCGTTTGCCGGACGCGCCGTGCACACGGGACTCGCGTCGCTGTTCGCGTTCCGCGTGGGGCGCGTCATGCCCAGCACCTTTTCCATCGCCATCAACGATTACGGGTTCGAGCTCCTGGCACCCGAGGCGGTCGACTGGGCCACCGTGTTCGCGGCGGAGACGGGCGCCGGCGTCGGCCTGTTCGACACGTCGCACCTGCTCGACGACGTGCTGGACAGCCTGAACGCGACGCAGCTGTCGCAGCAGCGCTTCCGCGAAGTGGCGCGCATTGCGGGGCTCGTGTTCCAGGGCTATCCGGGCCAGCCCAAATCGCTGCGCCAGGTGCAGGCGTCGTCGTCGCTGTTCTTCGAAGTCTTCCGCAAGCACGACAGCGGCAACCTGCTGCTCACGCAGGCCGAGCGCGAAGTGCTGGAGCAGGAACTGGAACTCACGCGCCTGCGCGACACGCTCGTCGAGCTGCACGCGCGCCGCATCGCCTACCGCGAGGTCAGGCGCGCCACGCCGTTCGGCTTTCCCCTGATGGTCGAGCGCTTCCGCGAAAAGGTCAGCACGGAAAAGCTGGCGGACCGCGTCGCGCGCATGGTGCGCGAGCTCGAAAAGGCGGCCGAGGCGAGGTGCCCATGACCATCGCGGGCAGCGTGACCGTCGACGTGGGCGGCGAACAGTTGCTGCTGCTGCCGCAGAAGGCCGTCGTCTGGCCGCGCGAAAAACTGCTGGCCATCGCCGACATCCACTTCGGCAAGGCGGCCGCATTCCGCTCGTTCGGCATCCCCGTGCCGCGCGGAACGACGAGCGAGAATCTCGATGCACTCGACGCCCTGATCGATGCGACCGGCGCGCGCCACGTGCTGTTCCTGGGTGACTTCTTGCATGCGCGCGCGGCGCACGCGGCCGGCACGCAGGCCGCGCTGCTTGCGTGGCGCCGGCGGCGCTGTGACCTCATCCTGACGCTCGTGCGCGGTAACCACGACAAGCATGCGGGCGATCCGGCCGACCTGCTCGGCATCGACCTCGTCGACGAACCGTACACGGTCGGACCACTGTCCTTTTGCCACCATCCGGACCTGGACGCGCCCGGCTATGTGCTGGCCGGCCACGTGCACCCGGTTTATGTCTTGGCGACACGTTTCGACGCGCTGCGGCTGCCGTGTTTCGTCGTGGGGCCGCGTCGGATGATTCTGCCATCATTCGGATCTTTTACCGGCGGACATGCCGTGCATCCGGACGAAGGCGACCGCATTTTTATTACCTCCGGGGAAGCCGTGCACAGCGTACGCTAACGCACCGAGCCCGTCGGGACCGCGGCGTAAGCTGGTCGTATCGACAACAAGACAAGTCGGAGGACCTCATGGCAACAACCCGACAGACACTGGCCGCGGCCGTCGTGGCCGCGCTGCCCCTGCTCTCGATGACCGTCACGGCACCCGTGCATGCGCAGGATCACCCGCGCGCAGCCCGGCTGGCGCCGCGCATCGACGGTTTCAACGTGGACGAAGTGCGGCGCCTGGAACCGGGGACCGAACTGAACTTCGACCTGTACGGTACGCCGGGCGGCTACGCCACGCTGCGCATCGACGGCGCCACCCGCAACCTGACGATGACGGAAACGTCGCCCGGCACCTATCAGGGCACGTACACGATCGGCACGCACGACCGCATCGGTCCGAGCAGCGCCGTCACCGCCAACCTGCGCGTGAACAATATGGTGACGACCCGGCTGCTGGCCGAATCGATCGTGCGCGGTCCGGGGCGCGATGACGACCGCATCGACCGTACCGCGTCCAACATGCCGCACGTCGACCGTTTCGACGTGCGCGGCAGCGACGACCTCGGGCCCGGCAACGAGCTGAAATTCACCGTGCACGGCACGCCGGGCGCCAAGGTCGAGGTGCAGATCGCCGGCACGCGCGGCATCTTCTTCCTGCCGGAAGTGCGGCCGGGCGAATACAGCGGCCTGTACACGATCCGCCGCAACGACCATATCGCACCGGACGCGCCCGTCACGGCCACGATCCGCGCCAACGGCCGCTACTCGGTCGCCACGCTGGGCCAACCGCTGATGGCGGGCGGCAATGGCCAGGGCATCAATCCGGGCAACCAGCCGCGCGTGGCGCGCTACTGCACCAATTGCGCGACGGTGGAAGCCGTCAACGTGGTGCAGGTCAGCGGCGACGGCAGCTATCTGGGCACCGGTGCGGGCGCGGTCGTGGGCGGGTTGCTGGGCAACCAGGTCGGCAGCGGCAGCGGACGCACGGCGGCCACCGTCGCCGGCGCCGTGGGCGGCGCGCTCGCGGGCCGCGAGATCGAGCGCAATGCCCACGCGGGCCAGCGCTTCGAAGTCGTCGTACGCTATCCGAACGGTGCCACGCAGACCATCCCGTACGAAAACAATCCGGGATTCCGCGTCGGTGATCGGGTGAAGGTCAACGATGGCGTGCTGATCCGCGACTGAGCGGCGGCGCAACAACAGAAAGCCGGCTTCCGCGAGGAACCGGCTTTTATTTTATCGTCGACAGCGGGACTCGAACCGGGGGCGTCAGGCCGTGGCCAGCACCTGGCCATCGCCGGTGGTGTCCGCTTCGGCCTTGTGCTTGGCATTCTGCTTGGCGCGCGAGCGCGATGGCGGCAGGCGGCGCAGTGTCTTGAGGGCTTCCGGATCCTTGATGCCGATGGTGCGCTGGTCGACCGTGATCAGGCCGATTTCGTTGAATGCGGACAAGGTACGGCTCACCGTCTCGAGCGTCAGGCCGAGATAGCTGCCGATCTCATGGCGCGTCATGCGCAGGTTGAACAACTTGCTCGAATACCCCATCGCGGCAAAGCGGTCGGCCAGCGAGATCAGGAAGCGCGCCACGCGGGCTTCGGCCGACAGGGCGCCGAGCATGCCGATCATGGCCTGTTCGCGCACCAGTTCGCGGCTCATCACGCCATACATCAGGTTTTCGAGTTCGGCATGTACGCGGCCGAGGGCGGTCAATTTCTTGAACGGCACCAGGATCAGGTCGCAGTCGGACAGGGCGACGGCTTCCGACGCGTAATGGCGCGTATGGATGCCATCGACGCCGAGCATGTCGCCCTTCATCGGGAAGCTGAGGACCTGTTCGTTGCCGAATTCGTCGATCAGGACGGTCTTCAGGAAGCCGGAGTTGACGATGTACAGAGTGTCGAATGCCTGGCCGATCGTGTGGACGCGCTGCCCGGTCTTGAACTGCACGTGCTGGAACAACAGTTCCTCGGTGTTCATCGATACGGCGGCCGGGATGTGGAGCAGGTCGCAGACCTCTTTCAGGTTCGACCAGAGACGGCCCTGGCGTTGGCGTCCGGCTTCCATCTGTGACGAGTGCAGGGTCGACGGCGAGGCGTTACGTTGTTCTGAAGTTAGCTGGGACTGCATACTCATCTCCAGGTTTAGGATTTCAAAGAAGCAAGCTGCGGTCCGGTGATGCCGCTGCGGTATCGGAGCACAGAGCAGACTGACTGGATACGGATATGGACCGCAGGCAAGTCGAAACGCTGAAGTCAGTATGCCAACACGAGTCCGGCATTAATATCAGCAACGGCTGAATGTGTAGTAGGAGGGAGCGTCAGGCTGTAGGAATTTTCTTACTGCCAGCCGGGTCGCCCAGAGCGGACCACGAATGAAACGTGGGTAGGATTAGGGGTGAGGACTCAGCCCTGCGCATTCAGGAAAATCTCTGATGCAGGGCACAAAAAGTGTTGTCAGAATGTCGATTTATGTCGGGTGGCGCCCTGTCAGGCTTTCATCGGTGCCAGCAAACGGTGCGCCACCGCATACTGGACCATTTCCGACAGCGACGTCATGCCCATTTTCTGCATGATGCGGGTCTTGTGCGTGCTGACCGTCTTGACCGACAGGTGCAGGTTGTTGGCGATCTCGGTGATCGACTTGCCGCCCACGAGGAGGGAAAATACCTCGAATTCGCGGTCAGACAGTTGCTTGTGCAGCAGCTGTTCGTTCGGCGCCATGATGTTCAGCGCCAGCTGCTCGGCCACTTCCGTGCTGATGTACGGCCGGCCGGACGCCACCTTGCGGATCGCGCCGACGAGCTGCGTGCCCGCGCTCTCCTTGGTGAGGTAGCCCTGGGCCCCGGCGCGGATGGCGCGCACGGCGTACTGCTCTTCCTCGTGCATCGTGAGGATCAGGACGGCGAGCTTGGGCGCCTCGCTGCGTACCTGGCGGATCAGGTCGACGCCGCTGCGGCCCGGCATCGACAGGTCCAGCAGCAGCAGGTCGAAGCCGCCCTGGCGCACCAGCGACAGCACTTCGAAGCCGTTGATGGCTTCTCCAACAATCTCGATGTCGAGCGCGCCGTCGAGGATGCGCTTGAGACCTTCGCGCATGATCGTGTGGTCGTCGGCGATGACAATGCGAATCATAAAGTGTCCCCAAGGGATCAATTGTAAAATGGAAGGTAAAAAGATATCATGCCGGCAACACCAACGTTGCTTTTTTTCGGACAATGCCCACTGTCCGATGCTGCGGTGCCGCGACTTGCGGTAGGCCGTTCAGGTGCCGGGCTCCCGGATCAGGCGGTGCACCAGCACGGGCTTGCTCGTATGCGACAGCACCTTATTGGTCACGCTACCTAGCAGCAATTGCCCCCAGCCGCTGCGGCCGTGCGAACCCATGAAAATCAGGTCGCAGTGTTGCTGTTCCGCCACGTCGACGATCTTGAGCGCCGGCGCATCGGAAAACGCCGTCATGCACGCATGCCTGAGGCTGCAACCTTCGGCCGAGCGCATGATCGAACCCATGTACTCCTGGCCCAGCCGCTGCATCTGCTCGACGTATTCGTCCTCGCTGGGGTAGGCGGGCGGCACGATCTCGACATAGACTGGGTACTGGTACTCGGGCGCGACGAACAGGGCCAGCACTTCGGCCCCCATCTGTTGGGCGAATTTGACGCCGGCGCAGGCGGTGTGCTGCGATACCGTGGAGCCGTCGGTGGTGATCAGAATTTTCTGGTACATGGTGAGTCCTCCCTCACGTCACACTACGCTCTCATTGTAGTTCGCGTTTGACCTCTTGGCAGAACGTAAATGCTTGATCTTGCTCAGTGATGTGCTCGGCTGTCCGCAGGCAAATACCGGATGTCACAAATTACCCAGCGATAAAAAAATACAACAGATACTTTGCGAAATGATTCAGAAACGGCTGTAAAAGATTGTCGGCAGGCCAAGATTCCCTATGATTCGGCTGCGCGGGCATTATCGAAGATTTACCTACGGCAACCACACTGATACACTCGTCGGAAATTCGTACCGTCAGCGTCATGACGGCAGCCGTACCGCACACAGCAAAGATCATCGCGACATTTATATTATGGAGAAGCAGGGACTATGACCGACGCCGCTGACGATTTCGACGCATTATTCGAGGAAGTGGCAGCGCAGCGTGCCAGCGCACCCGCAGCCGCTCCGACACCAGCACCGGCACCCGAGCCCGCCGCCGGCGGTGACAGTGGCGACACCGACGACCTGGAGGCCCTGTTCGACCAGGTCGCGGCCACCAACGCCCCGGCGCCGGCCGTGGTGCCCGCGCCGGCCGCGCCGGTCGCCGCCGCCGCCGCTTCGGCCGAGGCGGGCGAGGAAAAAGGCATGTACGAGCGCCTGGGCGGCATCGTGCGCCTGCTGCACGACTCGCTGCGCGAGCTGGGCTACGACAAGGCGCTGACCGAGGCCTCGTCCCAGATCATGGACGCGCAGGACCGCCTGGAATACGTCGCCACCCTGACCGAACAGGCCGCCAACAAGGTGCTGAACACCCTGGACGACGGCATGCCGGCCCAGGACCTGCTGTCCAAGCAGGCCAAGGACATGGAAAACCGCTGGGACGACCTGTTCGCGGGCAAGCTCTCGATCGAGCAGTTCAAGGCGCTGGCCGGCGATTCGAAGCAGTTCGCCCAGCGGGTGTCGGAGGCGACGGAAGCCGAGAAGGCGCGCCTGCTCGAAATCATGATGGCCCAGGACTTCCAGGACATCACCGGCCAGCTGATCAAGAAAGTCGTGATCATCACCAAGACGGTCGAGAACGAGCTGACCCAGCTGCTGAAGGACAGCGCGCCGCCGGACGTCAAGGAAAAGCTGGCGCAGAAGCAGGCCGCGCAGGAGCAGGAGCAGCCCGTGGCGCTGATGCAGGGTCCGTCGGTGCCGTCCGCGGCGCTCGACCAGGACAGTGTCGATGATCTTCTTGCCGATCTGGGATTCTAATGGATGAAATGCTCAAGGATTTCGTCGTCGAGGCGATGGATCTTGCAGCGAATGTCGAAGAGCATCTGCTGCACCTCGAACGCGATCCCAACAACAAGGAAACGCTGAACGCGGTGTTCCGCTCGTTCCACACCATCAAGGGTGGCGCGGGTTTCATGGGGCTGCCGGCGCTCGTCGCGGCGTGCCACCTGACGGAGAACCTCTTCGATGCGCTGCGTACCGGCGCGGCCCCCGTCACGCCGGCCGCGATCGAGGCGTCGCTGCAGGCGTCCGGCTTCGTGGCCGACCAGCTGGGTGACCTGAACAACGGCGCCACGCCGGACCAGCTGCCGTCGATGCCGCCGGACCTCGAGCGCATGCTCAAGGAGGCCATCGCCGGCCAGGATGCCGCGCCCAAGGCCGCGCCAGCAGTGGCTGTGGCTGCGGCCGCGGTTGCGCCCGTACCTGTCGCCGCGCCGGCTCCGGTAACGGCACCGGTGCCGGCCGCCGCGCCGGGGGGCGACGGCCTCGACTGGGAAGCGATGTTCATGGCGGTGGTCCCGGCGGGCACCTATACGCCCGGCGCGGCCCCGGCCGCGGCGTCCGGGGCAGTCGCACCGGTGCAGGCCGCGTCCGCCGCGGCCCCGCTTGACGGCGCCGCCGCGGGCAGGCCGGGCTGGGACGGCGTCGAGCGCCGCAACGAGGCCAAGCCGGCCAGCACCGGTCCGGCCAAGGACGAGAGCATCCGTATCGACGCGGTCAAGCTGGACGCGCTGCTGGAAGTGGCCGGCGAATCCGTGCAGGCCGCGAACCAGGCCGCCGTGCTGCTGGAGCGCCTGTCGCAGTTCAAGTTCGAGGGCCAGGCCGCCACGCTGATGGCCACGCTGACCGAGACGCTGGAACGCGCGTCGCGCTACTCGGCCGAGCTGCAGCGCGCCACGCTGGCGACCCGCATGCAGCCGGTCGGCCGCCTGTTCCAGAAATTCCCGCGCCTCGTGCGCGAGCTCGCGAAGGACCTGGGCAAGGACGTCGAGCTGACCATCGAAGGTGCCGAGACGGAAGTCGACCGCGTCGTCGTGGACAGCCTGTACGACCCGCTGGTGCACATGCTGCGCAACGCGCTCGACCACGGCGTCGAGGGGCCGGAAGACCGCGTCGCGAACGGCAAGCCGGCCAAGGCGTTCATCCTGCTGAAAGCCTGGCAGGAAGCGAATAGCGTCATGATCGTGCTGCAGGACGACGGCCGCGGCATGGACCCGGCCAAGCTGCGCAAGAAGGCGATGGAAAAGGGCCTGATCAGCGACAACCAGGCCACGAGCGACGACGAAGCGTACCAGCTCGTGTTCCTGCCGGGCTTCTCGACCAAGGAAGTGGCGTCGTCGGTCTCGGGCCGTGGCGTGGGCATGGACGTCGTCAAGACGGCCGTCGAGAAGAACCGCGGCGCGATCCGCATCGACTCGAACCTCGGCACCGGCACGAAGTTCTCGATCCGCCTGCCGATCGAACTGTCGATCGTGCCGACCATGCTGGTGTCGACGTCGGGCGCGCAGCTGGCCCTGCCGATGGCCGTCGTCGAGCGCGTCGTCGAACTGCCGGAGACCTTCATGCAGGTCGGCGGCGCCCCGGTGCTGAAGGACCAGGGCCGCCCGCTGCCGGTGCGTTCGCTGGCGCTGTCGCTCGGCTACGAAGCGTGCGTGGAACGGGTGGGCATCGTCATCAACGCGCCGCAGCCGTACATCATCGCGGTGGAAGCCGTCGACGGCACGGCCGACCTGGTGATCAAGCCGATGACGGCGCTGACCGTCGAAGGCATCACCGGCACCGCGCGCTCGGCCGAAGGGTCGCTGGTGCTGGTCGTCGGCCTGTCGTTCCTGATGGACGGCTGCCGTACGACGGTGCGACTCGCCGCGTAAAGGCGCCTAAAAGGCAGTTGCGGCATTTTTGCTACAAAGCTACGAAAAGCCTGCGCAGGAAATGCGCGGGCTTTTTTTATTTGAATGTCTGGTTACTCATCCGAACAAAATTTTCATAAGGATGAGTTCACTGGAATAATCGTGCTTGAGGGACCTTGCTTCCGCATTGCACAAATATGGCATAATCAAAGACCATGCCCGCATGAAGCGGTCGTTTCTCTGGACTTCGCAACTCATTATGTTAAAAACGCTCTACGACAAACTTTGGGATTCGCATGTCGTGCGTGCCGATGCGGATGGCACCACCGTGCTGTATATCGACCGTCACCTGGTCCACGAAGTCACCAGCCCGCAGGCGTTCGAAGGCCTGCGCGAAGCCGGCCGCCCGCTATGGCGCACTTCGGCCAATCTTGCCGTAGCCGACCACAACGTGCCGACCACCGACCGCTCGCACGGCATCGCCGATCCAACCTCGCGCCTGCAGGTCGAGACGCTGGACGGCAACGCCAAGTCCTTCGGCCTCACGTACTTCAACATGAACGACAAGCGCCAGGGCATCGTGCACGTGATCGGCCCGGAGCAGGGCGCCACGCTGCCGGGCATGACCGTCGTCTGCGGCGATTCGCACACGTCGACGCACGGCGCGTTCGGCGCGCTGGCGCACGGCATCGGCACGTCGGAAGTCGAGCACGTGCTGGCCACGCAGACGCTGCTGGCGAAAAAATCCAAGGCGATGCTGGTGCAGGTCGACGGCGAACTGCCGGCCGGCGTGACCGCCAAGGACATCGTGCTGGCCGTGATCGGCAAGATCGGCACGGCCGGCGGCACGGGCTACGCCATCGAATTCGGCGGCTCGACCATCCGCGCGCTGTCGATGGAAGGCCGCATGACCGTCTGTAACATGGCGATCGAAGCGGGCGCGCGCGCCGGCATGGTCGCCGTCGACGACACGACGATCAACTACGTCAAGGGCCGCCCGTTCGCGCCCGCCGGCCCGCAGTGGGAGCAGGCCGTCGCGTACTGGCGCACGCTGCACTCGGACCCGGGCGCGAAGTTCGACCTGGTCGTGCAGCTGAACGCACAGGAAATCCGCCCGCAGGTCACCTGGGGCACGTCGCCCGAGCAGGTCACGACGATCGACGGCCGCGTGCCCGATCCGGACAATGAAAAAGACCCGGTCAAGCGCGACGCGATGGAAAAGGCGCTGGTCTACATGGACCTGAAGCCGAACACCGCGATGCAGGACATCCGCATCGACAAGGTGTTCATCGGTTCCTGCACCAATTCGCGCATCGAGGACCTGCGCGCCGCCGCCGCCGTCGTGCGCGGGCACCAGCGCGCCTCGAACGTGAAGCTGGCGATGGTGGTGCCGGGTTCCGGCCTCGTGAAGGAACAGGCGGAACGCGAAGGCCTGGACGCGATCTTCAAGGCCGCCGGTTTCGAATGGCGCGAGCCGGGCTGCTCGATGTGCCTGGCGATGAACGCCGACCGCCTGGAACCGGGCGAGCGCTGCGCCTCGACGTCGAACCGCAACTTCGAAGGCCGCCAGGGACAGGGCGGACGCACGCACCTGGTGTCCCCGGCGATGGCCGCGGCGGCCGGCATTGCCGGTCATTTCGTCGACGTCCGTAAGATTTGATCTAGAGGTAGGGTGGACGGCTTTGCCGTCCACCCTACGGAATCAGGAATATGAAGAAAATTTTTGCTCTTGCACTCATCGCACTCGCCGTTACCGGCTGCAACACCATTTCCGGCGTCGGCAAGGACGTGCAGAAGGTCGGCCAGGTCATCACGGGCGCCGGCGGGAAATAATCGGGCTGATCATGGATAAATTCAACGTACACGAAGGACTGGTGGTCCCGCTCGACCGGGCCAACGTCGACACCGACGCCATCATTCCGAAGCAGTTCCTCAAGTCGATCCGCCGCACCGGCTTCGGCCCCAACCTGTTCGACGAGTGGCGCTATCTCGACCACGGCGAGCCGGGCATGGACAACAGCACGCGTCCGGTCAATCCGGACTTCGTGCTGAACCAGCCGCGCTACGCCGGCGCGTCGATCCTGCTGACCCGCAAGAACTTCGGTTGCGGCTCCTCGCGCGAGCACGCGCCGTGGGCCCTGCAGCAGTACGGCTTCCGCGCCGTCATCGCGCCGAGCTTCGCCGACATCTTCTTCAACAACTGCTTCAAGGGCGGCCTGCTGCCGATCGTGCTCAGCGAGGCCCAGGTCGACCAGCTGATGAATGAAGTCAAGGCCTTCCCCGACTACAAGCTCGTCGTCGACCTCGAGAAGCAGACGGTGGGCACGCCGGACGGCCATGCGTCGTTCGGCTTCGCCATCGACGACTTCCGCAAGTACTGCCTGCTGAACGGCCTGGACGACATCGGCCTGACCCTGCGCCACGCCGACGCCATCCGCGCCTACGAAGAACGCCATCTGCGCGCGCAGCCCTGGCTCGCCAACACCATCTGAACCGAGAACAAGAACATGAAGATTGCTATCCTGCCGGGCGACGGCATCGGCCCCGAAATCACCGCGCAAGCCGTCAAGGTCCTGAAGGCGCTGGGCGAATCGTTCGAACTGGAAAGCGCGGAAGTCGGCGGCGCCGGCTATGCCGCGCACGGCCATCCGCTGCCGCAGGGTACGCTGGCGCTGGCGAAAGCCGCCGACGCCGTGTTGTTCGGCGCGGTTGGCGACTACCAATACGACACGCTGGAGCGCGCGCTGCGCCCGGAACAGGCGATCCTGGGCCTGCGCAAGGAGTTGGGCCTGTTCGCCAACCTGCGTCCCGCGATCCTGTATCCGGAACTGGCCGGTGCGTCGACCCTGAAGCCGGAAGTCGTATCCGGCCTGGACATCCTGATCATCCGCGAACTGACGGGCGACATCTACTTCGGCAAGCCGCGCGGCGTGCGCGAATGCCCGGACGGTCCGTTCGCGGGCCAGCGCGAAGGCTTCGACACGATGCGTTATGCGGAAGGCGAGATCCGCCGCATCGCCCACGTCGCGTTCCAGGCCGCGCGCAAGCGCAACCGCCGCCTGACGAGCGTCGACAAGGCCAACGTGCTGGAGACGTTCCAGTTCTGGCGCGACATCGTCACCGACGTGCACAAGGAATACCAGGACGTCGAGCTCGAACACATGTACGTCGATAACGCCGCGATGCAGCTCGTGCGCGCGCCGAAGAAGTTCGACGTGATCGTCACCGGTAACATGTTCGGCGACATCCTGTCGGATGCGGCCGCGATGCTGACCGGATCGATCGGCATGCTGCCGTCGGCGTCGCTGGACGTCAACAACAAGGGCCTGTACGAGCCGTCGCACGGTTCGGCGCCGGACATCGCGGGCAAGGGCATCGCGAATCCGCTGGCGACGATCCTGTCCGCCGCGATGATGCTGCGCTTCTCGCTGGGCAAGGCCGAGCAGGCCGACCGCATCGAGAACGCCGTCAAGAAGGTGCTGGCCCAGGGCTTGCGCACGGCGGACATCTACGAAGAAGGCACCACGCGCGTCGGCACGGAACAGATGGGCGACGCGGTCGTCAACGCGCTGGGTTGATTCAACGTTACGTAGGGTGGGCTCGGGGAGCCCACCCTACGAGCCGGTTGGACGTTTTATGTTGTTGCGGCCCGAGGTCTTCGGATGTCGTAGGGTGGGCACCCCGTGTCCACGCGCAGCAAGTACTTAGGAATACGCCGAACGGGGCGGAATAACTTTAGACGAGGGATCAAAAATGAAATTAGTAGGTCTGGTTGGTTGGCGCGGCATGGTCGGTTCGGTCCTCATGCAGCGCATGCAGGACGAGGGCGATTTCGCCCACATCGAGCCGGTGTTCTTCACGACGTCGAATCCGGGCGGCGACGCCCCGAAGATGGCGAAAAACGAGACCAAGCTGAAAAGCGCGACCGACATCGCCGAACTGTCCAAATGCGAGATCATCATCTCGTGCCAGGGCGGCGACTACACGACCGAAGTGTTCCCTAAGCTGCGCGCCGCCGGCTGGAACGGCTATTGGATCGACGCCGCGTCCACGCTGCGCATGAACGACGACGCCGTGATCGTGCTCGACCCGGTCAACCTCGACGTCATCAAGGGCGCCATGACGCGCGGCGTCAAGAACTTCATCGGCGGTAACTGCACCGTGTCGTGCATGCTGATGGGCCTGGGCGGCCTGTTCAAGCACGACCTGGTCGACTGGATGACGTCGATGACCTACCAGGCGGCGTCGGGCGGCGGCGCGCAGCACATGCGCGAGCTGCTGACCCAGTTCGGCACCATCAACGCGGCCGTCAAGCCGCTGCTGGACAATCCGGCATCGGCCATCCTCGAAATCGACCGCGGCGTGCTGGCCACCCAGCACGGCCTGTCCGCCGAAGAGACCAAGCAGTTCGGCGCGCCGCTGGCCGGCAACCTGATCCCGTGGATCGACAAGGACCTGGGCAACGGCCAGTCGAAGGAAGAGTGGAAGGGCGGCGCCGAGACCAACAAGATCCTCGGCCGCAACGCCGCTGGCGGCAGCGTGATTCCGGTGGACGGCCTGTGCGTCCGCATCGGCGCGATGCGCTGCCACTCGCAGGCGCTGACCATCAAGCTCAAGAAGGACGTGCCGCTGGACGAGATCAACGACATCATCGCGAACGACAACCAGTGGGTGAAGTTCGTGCCAAACACGCGCGAGGCGTCGGTGCGCGACCTGACCCCGGCCGCCGTCACGGGCAGCCTGACGATCCCGGTCGGCCGCGTGCGCAAGATGTCGATGGGCCCGGAATACATCTCGGCGTTCACCGTCGGCGACCAGCTGCTGTGGGGCGCCGCCGAGCCGCTGCGCCGTATGCTGCGCATCGTCCTGGACAAGTGATGTAATCTGTCGCCTGCGGGCGATAAAGGAGGGCGGCTCGCGGGCCGCTCTTTTTATTTGCACCGTGACGCTTGAACGTCGCCCCCGCGAAGGCGGAGGCCAAATTTTGCGCGTTGACGCATCGGACTCGGGTTCCCGCCTGCGCGGGAAGTCGTTTCGTGATGAATTGACACCGAACCATCCAAAAAACATCACAAGTCTGAATAGACCATCTACATATCTCAGACTCGCTGAATGTTTCTCCCTGCAGAACTTGCATGCCACAGTGCATGATGATATGTTGCTGAGACCTCCGGGCAAGGTCGCGCGCCCCCGTCAACCCACTCCGCTTTCGAATCTATGCATGTCACTCACCGCCTCCCGATGAAGTCGTCCGCGCTGAAGAAACTCACCGCGGCGGTCGCAAGTGCGCTGGTCCTGACGTCCGCGGCCCATGCTGCCGGTCTCGGCAAGCTCACGGTGTTGTCCGCGCTCGGCCAGCCGCTGCGCGCCGAAATCGAATTGACGGCCGTGTCCGGGGACGAGGCGTCCGGCCTCGCGGCCAAGCTGGCGTCGCCGGACGCGTTCAAGGCGGCCAACATCGATTTCAATCCGGCCCTGCTGTCGCTGCGCTTCAACGTCGAGCAGCGCGGCGGCCGCCAGTTCATCCGCGTCAGCTCCACCCAGCCGCTGAACGAGCCGTTCGTCGACATGCTGCTGGAACTGTCGTGGAACAACGGCCGCCTCGTGCGCGAATACACGTTCCTGCTCGACCCGGCCGAGCTGCGCGCGACGCAGTCGGCCCAGGTGGCCGCCGGCGAGATGCGCGCCGCACCGCGCCCGCAGGCGGCTGCACCGGCGCCCGCACCCGCGCAGGCACGCCCCGCCGAGACGGACCGCGGCGCAAGCGCCGGCACCCAGCGCGACCGCGCGCGTCCGGCCGCGGAAGGTACGGGCGCCCAGGCCGCCGCGCAGTCGACGTACCACGTCAAGCACGGCGACAGCCTGGGACGCATCGCCGCCCAGCTCAAGCCCGTCGACGTCTCGCTCGACATGATGCTCGTCGCGCTGTACCGCGCCAATCCGGATGCCTTCATCGGCAACAACATGAACCGCCTCAAGTCGGGCCGTATCCTGACCGTGCCGTCCGCGGACGCGGTGCGCGGCACGGACGACACCGAGGCGCATGGCGTCGTCGTCGCCCACGCGGCCGACTTCAACGCCTACCGCAACAAGCTGGCGGGCCAGGTCGGCGCGTCCGAGCCCGTCAAGACCCCGGAGGCGGGGCAGAGCGCGGCCGGCAGGATCACGGCCAAGGTCGAGGAACGCCCGACGGCCGCCAACGAATCCCAGGACAAGCTGCGCCTGTCCAAGGCCGCCCCGGATACGCCGGCCGGCAAGGGCGCGACGATGAGCGCCGAGGACCGCATCGCCAAGGAAAAGGCCCTGGCCGATGCGCAGCAGCGCGTGCGCGAGCTCGAACGCAATGTGAACGATCTCGAGAAGCTGGCCACGGTCAAGAGCCGTGCCGGCGCCGAAGCGGAGAAGAACGCCTCGACGCCGCCCGCGCCCGCGCTGCCCGCCGCCACGCTGGCGAAAGCGCCGCCCCCGGCCGCGCTGCACGAGCAGCCGGCGCCGAAGAAGCTGCCGCCCATCAAACCCGCCAAGCCGTCCGCGGCGCCGGAACCGGGCCTGATGGACTTCATCATGAACAACCTGCCGCTGGTCGGCGGCGGCGCGGCCGCGCTGCTGCTCGGCGGCCTGCTCGTCGCCCAGCGCCGCAAGCAGAAGGTCGTCAAGCCGATGGCCGAGCCGTCGATCCTCGGCGTGCCGGCCGAGCCGGCGCACTCGATGTTCGCCGAGACGGGCGGGCAGAGCGTCGACACGAACAACAGCGTCTTCAATTCCAGCTTCGCGCCGTCCGCCAGCCAGCTCGACACGAACGAAGTCGACCCGGTCGCGGAAGCCGACGTCTACATCGCCTATGGCCGCGACGCCCAGGCCGAGGAAATCCTCAAGGAAGCGCTGCGCACGCATCCGGAGCGCTATCCGGTGCGCCTGAAACTGCTCGAGATCTACGCCGCGCGCAAGGACCAGCGCGCGTTCGAGGCGCAGGCCACGGAACTCTATGCCATGACGCGCGGCCAGGGCGACGAGTGGGCGCAGGCCGCGGCACTGGGCCTGTCCATCGATCCGCTCAACCCGCTGTACGCGCACAGCGCCACGCCGACCGGCCCGGCGCCGAGCACCGAGGAACTGGGCCAGCAGGCATTGCTGTCCAAGGAACTGGACGACGTCTTCGGCGCGCCCACCGCGGTGCCGGTGACGGATACGCCCGTCGCGGACGCGCATGTCGCAAACGCGCACGTGGATGACCCGTTCGCCGCACCGCTCGGCGAGCCGATGGATTTCAGCCAGCACTTCGCCGACGCGATGGCGACGGCCCAGCCGGCACCGGCGCCCGTGACCAACGCACCGTCGACCGAACCGGCGCCGGTCGAAGACGACCATGCGCTCGACTTCGACCTGGGCGGCCTGGCCTTCGAACCGGTCGAACAGGCGGCCGCGCCGCAAGCCGCGCAGCCGCTCGCCGACGTGGGCGATGTGCCCGACCTCGAGTTCGACATGAGCGCATTCGAGACGCCGGCCGTCGCGCCGGCCGCTCCGGCGGTCGCCGCCGAACCGGCCCTCGCCCTGGACAAGGCCGAACACGACCCGCTCGACTTCTCGTTCGACATGGACTTCGCCGCCCCGGCCGCGAATCCGGTGCCGCAGCTGGAAGCGCACACGGACCACGACCTGCTGGCCCCTGCCGCCGCGACGGCCGCCGCCGCCGAGATCGAGATGGCCAACCTGGCCCGCGAATTCGACCTGCCCGACCTGCCGACGGAACTGCAGGCCAACCTGCCGGCCGAACTGGAACCGCACGCCGCCGCGCCAGCGCGCGACCCGCTGTTCGACCTCGACGCCATGGACTTCGACCTGGCCGAGACGCCGCGCGCGGACAGCCCGGCCTCGATCCCGACGGCCGCGCTGGACGAGCATCTGTTCGACATCCCGGCCACGCCGGCCGCGGCCGACGCGCTGTTCGCCGAGCCGGATCGCGTCGTGCCGGAGCGCGCGGAGGCGGCATTCGACATGGGCGGCTTCGACCTCGACCTGCCGGCCGACGGCGCGCTGCCGCTGCCGGAAGTGCAAACGCTGTCCGCGCCGGAATTCGCCGCACCCGCGGCACCGGCCGATTCGGCCGCGCTGTCCGCCGCGCACATGGAGATGGAGACGAAGCTCGACCTGGCCATCGCCTACCAGGAAATCGGCGACAAGGAAGGCGCGCGCGAGCTGCTCGACGAAGTCATCCGCGGCGGCAATCCCGAGCAGGCGGCACGCGCCAACTCGATGCGCACGGCGCTGGCGTAAGGTAACGCGATTTGGCACGCATCGCTTTGGGTGTCCAGTACGTGGGCACCGCCTGGAACGGGTATCAGAAACAACCTTCGCGCGACACGGTCCAGGACCAGCTGGAGATCGCGCTCGAGAAATTCGCCTGCACGCGGCTCGCGACGACGTGCGCCGGCCGCACGGACGCCGGCGTGCACGCGATCGAGCAGGTCGTCCATTTCGACACGGACCTCGACCGCCCGCCGCAATCGTGGGTGCGCGGCACGAACGCGTTCCTGCCCGAGTCGATCGTCGTGCGCTGGGCCCACGTGGTCGCGCCGGACGTCGACGGGCAGGATTTCCACGCGCGCTTCTCGGCCCGCTCGCGCACCTATCACTACGTGTTGTACAACCACGCGAATCCGTCCGCGCTGCTGGCGGGGCGCGCCGGCTGGGTGTTCCGTCCGCTCGACGTCGACCGCATGCGCGCAGCGGCCGCGCACCTGATCGGCACGCACGACTTTTCCAGCTTCCGCGCGTCCGGCTGCCAGGCGAATTCGCCGGTCAAGCAGATGCACGAGGTCAGCATCCGGCGCAGCGGCGACATCGTCGTGTTCACGGTGCGCGCGTCCGCCTTCCTGCATCACATGGTGCGCAACATCGTCGGTTCGCTGATCTATGTGGGAACGGGCCGCAACGAGCCGGACTGGATGGCCGACGTGCTGGCCGCGCGCTCGCGCGACGCCGCGGCGCCGACCTTCATGCCGGATGGGCTGTACCTTGCTACAATCGACTACGATCCGAAGTGGGGCTTGCCGCAGGAGCCGAGGGGTGGAGCAGAGGGGGCAGAGCCCGGTGTTGCCTTTCTAGGGCTCTGACCCCGGTGATCTGCCGCGACGTCCCAACGACCCAAAAACCCGAAACCCCGAAACCCAATCACTGGCTGAGCAACGGCCGGCAACGCCGGGGTCGGAGCCCCTGAGAAGTCACACCGGGCTCTGACCCCTCGACCCATGCAAAACTTGGGTTCCCGCCTGCGCGGGAACGACGGTTGTTAACGCGAGCTTTCCATGCCCCGTACCCGCATCAAAATCTGCGGCATCACCCGCACCGAAGACCTGCACGCCGCCGTCGACGCCGGCGCCGACGCCCTCGGCTTCGTGTTCTATCCCAAGAGCCCGCGCTACGTCACGGCAGAGCGCTACGCCGACCTGGCGCGCGCGCTGCCGCCGTACGTGAGCGCCGTCGCGCTGTTCGTCAACGCGACGGCGGACGAGGTGAGCGCCGTCGTCGCGGCCGGCCCCGTCGCGCTGCTGCAATTCCACGGCGACGAAACGCCCGCACAGTGCGCGCAGCTGGCAGGCGCCGTGCAACGGCCGTTCGTGCGGGCGTATCGTGTAAAACCTGACACGACGGCCGCCGATTTGCTAGAATCGGAAGCTCAATACCGCGCCGCCTCTCCCTGGTTCTCGGGCCTGCTGCTCGACACGTACGTGGATGCCTATGGCGGTGCAGGAAAGGTTTTCGATTGGTCTCTAATTCCAAAAGAGCTCGCGCCTCGGGTCGTTTTGAGTGGTGGCTTGAGCGTACACAACGTGACTGGCGCGGTGGCGCAAGTACGCCCCTTCGCGGTCGACATCAGTAGCGGTGTCGAGGCGAGCAAGGGGATCAAGGATGCCCGCAAGATCGCCGCGTTCGTCGCCGCGGTGCGGGCCGGCGATGCCACCATTGAAAGCCTGACACACCATGAAAGCCAATCAAGCTGACGGCGCACAAGCGCTGTTCAAGACCCCCGACTACCAGCTGCCGGACACCACCGGCCACTTCGGCCCGTACGGCGGCTCGTTCGTCGCCGAGACGCTCAGCCACGCGCTGGCCGAACTGAACGACGCCTACGCGCGCTACAGCCAGGATCCCGAATTCCTCGAAGAATTCCGCTACGAGCTGGCGCACTTCGTCGGCCGTCCGTCGCCCGTCTACCACGCCAAGCGCTGGTCGCAGCAGGGCGCGCATGGCAACCTGGGTGCGCAAATCTTCTTCAAGCGTGAAGACCTGAATCACACCGGCGCCCACAAGATCAACAACGTGATCGGCCAGGCACTGCTGGCCCGCCGCATGGGCAAGCCGCGCATCATTGCCGAGACGGGCGCCGGCCAGCACGGCGTGGCGACGGCCACGATCTGCGCGCGCTTCGGTCTCGAATGCGTGGTCTACATGGGGAGCGAGGACGTCAAGCGCCAGGCGCAGAACGTCTACCGCATGAAGCTCCTGGGCGCGACCGTCGTCCCGGTGGAATCGGGATCGAAGACGCTGAAGGACGCGCTGAACGAAGCGATGCGCGACTGGGTCACGAACATCGAGAACACGTTCTACATCATCGGCACGGTCGCCGGTCCGCACCCGTATCCGATGATGGTGCGCGACTTCCAGTCCGTGATCGGCGAGGAATGCCGCGTGCAGATGCCGCAGATGACGGGCCGCCAGCCGGACTACGTCGTCGCCTGCATCGGCGGCGGTTCGAACGCGATGGGCATCTTTTATCCGTACATCGACGAGTCGGGCGTGAAGCTGGTGGGCGTCGAGGCGGCGGGCGAGGGCCTCGACTCCGGCAAGCACGCCGCGTCGCTCACGGCCGGCTTCCCCGGCGTCCTGCACGGCAACCGCACGTATCTGCTGCAGGACGAGCACGGCCAGATCATCGAGACGCACTCCGTGTCGGCCGGCCTGGACTACCCGGGCGTCGGTCCGGAACACGCGTGGCTGAAGGACAGCAAGCGCGCGCAGTACGTGTCGATCACGGACGACGAAGCGCTGGCCGCGTTCCACGACTGCTGCCGCATCGAGGGCATCATCCCGGCGCTGGAATCGTCGCACGCGATCGCCTACGCGGCCAAGCTCGCGCCCACGCTGCCCAAGGACCAGATCATCCTGGTGAACCTGTCGGGCCGCGGCGACAAGGACATGCACACCGTGGCGCAACGGGCGGGACTCAACTTCGGCTGAGCCCCATCCTCCCTTTGCCAACCACATTCAAGGAAAACAGCATGTCTCGTATCGCACAAACCTTCACCGCCCTCAAAGAGCAGGGCAAGACCGGCCTCGTTTGTTTCATCACCGCCGGCGACCCGGCCCCGGAACTGACCGTCCCGCTGCTGCACGCCCTCGTGGAAGGCGGCGCCGACGTCCTCGAACTCGGCGTCCCGTTCTCCGATCCGATGGCGGAAGGTCCCGTCATCCAGCGCGCCTGCGAACGCGCGCTCACGTTCGGCATCAGCATGACCGACGTGTTCGCCCAGGTCGCCGAGTTCCGCAAGACCAACCAGCACACGCCCGTCGTGCTGATGGGGTACGCGAACCCGATCGAGCGCATGGGCCAGAGCGAATTCGTCCGCCGCGCCAAGGCGGCCGGTGCCGACGGCGCCATCGTCGTCGACTATCCGCCGGAGGAATGCGAAGCGTTCGCGGCCGAGATGAAGGCCAACGGACTCGACCTGATCTTCCTGCTGGCGCCGACGTCGACCGTCGAGCGCGTGAAACAGGTGGCGCGCCACGGCAGCGGCTTCAGCTATTACGTGTCGCTGAAGGGTGTGACGGGCGCGGGCGGCATCGACACGGCCGACGTGGCCAAGCGCGTGGCCGCGATCCGCGAGCACGTCAAGCTGCCGATCGGCGTCGGCTTCGGTATCCGCGACGCCGCGACCGCCAAGTCGGTGGCGGCCGTGGCGGACGCCGTCGTGATCGGCAGCCGCATCATCCAGGAACTGGAAAACACGCCCAAGGAGCAGGGGCCGGCGGCCGTGCGCGCATTCGTCGCGGGCATCAGGGGCGCGCTGGACGCCCGCTGACGCAATTCGTTGACGCGTTCGATTTTCTTGATGGAAACGCCGGGATAGAGTGGACGAGCTGTTTTCTTCCACTTCACCCGGGCGTCCATCATGAAAAAACAAATCGTGCAGGTTTCCGTCGTGCAGTCGGCCAAGGTCATGGCCGCTGTGTATTTCGTCACCGCCATTCCTGTCGTCGTGCTGGCGGCACTGTTCATGTCCGCGATGATGCCGGCCGGCGTCAGCATTGCCATGTTGATCATGATGCCCGTGGCGTACGCGATCGGCGGCTTCGTCGGCGCCGCGGTCGGCGCATGGATCTACAACCTCGTGGCGGCCCGGATCGGCGGCTTCGAATTCACCACGGCCGAAGTCGGCACCGCCGCGGGCTGAGTCTTTTAAGCTGCGTCTTTTCAGTTCGGGGTCGGAGCACATTTCGTGGCAATTGCTCGAAAAAGGGCTCTGACCCCGAATTGTCGGTTATTTCGTTTTGGCATGTGTAATTGCTTGGAAGGCAAGTAGTTGGCGGCAAGAATTCGACAAGCCTGGTGCGAACGGCTACACTACGCCCAATTCCAGAATTGCCGCAAAGGAGAGACCATGAGTTGCTTGGACAAGCCGCTGCCCCATCGCATCCAGCCCTCCGCTGCCGCCCAACCGATGCCAGGCCAACCGGCCAACGTCATCGCCTGATTCGTATCGACCGCGCGGCCGGCTGCTCCCGACAAGCAGCCGGCCGCGCCCGTATTTCCCTTCGCCAGGCTTCATCCGGACGACATCCCATGCACAACCTCCCGACCACCTTGCCCGACTGGCTGGCGCTGCTCGAGTCGCGCCACGCCGAGACCCACATCGACATGGGGCTGGACCGCGTGCGCACCGTCAAGGAGCGCATGGGCCTGGCCTTTTCCTGCCCCGTGATCATGGTCGCGGGCACCAACGGCAAGGGCTCGACCTGCGCCATGCTGGAAGCCATGCTGCTGCAGAGCGGCTACAAGGTCGGCCTGTACATCAAGCCGCACTTCCTCGACTTCAACGAGCGCGCCCGCATCAATGGCGAGATGGCCAGCGACGCCGTCCTCATCGCGGCGTTCGCTGAAGTGGAAGCGCGCCGCGGCGACATCGACCTCACGTATTTCGAATTCACGACGCTCGCGATCATGCATTTGCTCGCGACGTCCGGCGTCGACGTGGCGATCCTCGAGGTGGGCCTCGGCGGCCGTCTGGATGCCGTGAACGTGATCGACGCGGACGTGTCCATCGTCACCAGCATCGACATCGACCACAAGGACTATCTCGGCGACACGCGCGAGGCCATCGGCTTCGAGAAGGCCGGCATCTTCCGTCCCGGCAGGCCGGCGATCTGCAGCGACCCGCTGCCGCCGCAATCGCTGATCGACCACGCGGAAAAAATCGGCGCCGATTTATGGCTGCTCGGCCGCGACTTCAACTACCAGGGCGACAAGCAGCAATGGGCCTACGGCGGCCGCAACCAGCGCCGCAATTCGCTCGCGTATCCGGCCCTGCGCGGCGCCAACCAGCTGCTCAACGCGGCGGCCGCGCTGGCCGCGCTGGAAGCGTTGCGTAACGTATTGCCGGTGGGCGCGCAGGAAGTGCGCACGGGCCTCGCGCTCGTCGAACTGCCGGGCCGCTTCCAGGTGCTGGCGGGCCGTCCGACGACGATCCTCGACGTCGCCCACAACCCGCACGCGGCGGCGACGCTGGCCCAGAACCTCTCCAACATGGGGTTCCACCGTTTCACCTACGCCGTGCTTGGCATCATGCAGGACAAGGACATCGACGCCGTCGTCGCCCACATGGCGCCGTACGTCGACCACTGGTGCGTGGCGGCGCTGCCGTCGCCCCGTTCGGCCGACCCGGCCGTGCTGGCCGCGAAGCTCGAGGCGCTCAAGCCGGCGGGTGCGAAAGACGAGGAATTCTCCGTCAAAACGTTCGCGAATCCGGCCGAAGCATTCGCAGATGCAACGAGCCGGGCCGGCCAGGATGATAGAATAGTGGTCTTTGGCTCGTTCTTCACCGTAGCTGGCGTGATGGCGGCCCGTAAATCTTCTCTTCATTGACGTGACACCGCATGGGCTTGTTCTCCCGTAAAAGCAAGCAGGACCGCCTCACCGAGGACAGTGGCCGCTTCTACAGCAAGGACGACGACGCCGCGATCGGCGAGCGCGCCCGCGCCAAGCGTGCGAGCAATGCCGGCGGCGGTGCGTCGCGCCGTCCCGGCAACGACCCCATGCTGCCCGAAAAGAAGCGGGCCCGGCGCCGCCTCGTCGGCGCCATCGCGCTGGCGCTGGCCGCCGCCGTCGGCCTGCCGATGCTGCTCGATTCCGAACCCAAGCCGCTCGCCGGCGATATCGCGATCCAGATCCCCGCGAAAGACAAGGCGGCGCCGCTGCCCGTGCCTGCCGCCGACAAGCCTGTGTCCGCCGCGGACAGCGTCGACAAGGGCGAAGAGGTGGTCGACGCACCGCCGCCCGCGCCGGCACCGAAGGCACCGGCCACCGTCGCCGCCGCCAGGCCGGACAGCGTGGCCGCCGTGACGGCGCCGAAGCCGGAACCCAGGGTCGAGCACAAGCCGGAACCGAAACCCGAGCCCGCGAAGCCGGAACACAAGGACGTCCCGAAACCGGAGCACAAGGAAGCGCCAAAGGCCGAGCACAAGGAGCCGAAGCCGGAGCCGCGCCTGGCCGAGAAGGAAAAACCCGTCAAGCCGAAAACGGACGACAAGCCCGCGAAGCCGCATGACGACGCGGCGCGCGCGCTGGCCATCCTGGAAGGCAAGCAGGCCGAGAAGGCCGCCGAGAAGGCGCATCCGGCCGAATCCGGCGCGCAGAAATTCGTGCTCCAGGTCGCCGCCATGTCGAGCGCGGAAAAGGCGGCGGAAGTGCAGGCCAAGTTGCGCGAAGCGGGCATCTCGTCGTACACGCAAAAGACGAACACCCCGTCCGGCGAATTGATCCGGGTACGGGTCGGCCCCCTGAACAAGGAAGACGCCGAGAAAGTCCGCGCCAAACTGGGCCGCCTGGGCATGACCGGCGCCATGACGCCGGTCTGAACTGCAGAAACGGCGCCGTGACGATCTTCGACTATGTGGTGTTGTTCATCCTGGCGTCGTCGGTCGTCATCAGCACCATGCGCGGCCTGGTCAAGGAAATCCTGTCGCTGCTCGGCTGGGTGGCGGCCTTCATCGTCGCCAACGCCTTCGGCGCGAAGCTGGCGCCCATGCTACCATCCGTGATTCCGGGCGAAGCCCTGCGGCTGATCGTTGCCTTCGTTGCATTGTTCCTCGGCGTGCGTGTGCTGATGGGCCTGTTGGCCCTCGCGATCGGCGCACTGATCGAGGCCACCGGCCTGACCCTGGCCGACCGCGGCCTCGGCGGCCTGTTCGGATTGGGCCGGGGCATTGTAATCGTGCTGGCCGGTGTCATATTGTGCGGGATGACTTCCATTCCCCAACAGGCTTTCTGGAAAGACGCGCTGCTCTCGCCGATGGCGGAAACCGGAGCGCGCACGGTCAAGCCTTTCTTGCCCGCTGCCTTCGCGCAGCATGTACAGTTTTGAACACTTCTTCACGGTATTAGGAGCACACCATGTGTGGCATCGTCGGCGTCGTCTCGCAAGCCCCCGTCAACCAGCTGTTGTATGACGCATTGCTGCTGCTGCAGCATCGCGGTCAGGATGCGGCGGGGATTGCAACCAATCACAGCAGCATGTTCTCGATGTACAAGGCCAACGGCCTCGTGCGTGACGTTTTCCGCACGCGTAACATGCGTTCGCTGCAAGGCAACTCCGGCATCGGCCACTGCCGCTATCCGACGGCCGGCTCGTCCAGCGAGGAGGAAGCGCAGCCGTTCTACGTGAACGCCCCGTTCGGCATCACGCTGGCGCACAACGGTAACCTGACCAACCAGGAACAGTTGAAGGAAGAGCTGTTCCGCAACGACCGCCGCCACGTCAACACGAACTCCGACTCGGAAGTGCTGCTGAACGTGCTCGCGCACGAAATCGCCCTGGCCGCCGACGGTTACTCGCTGACCCCGGACGCCGTGTTCAAGTCCGTCGCGCACGTGCACCGCCGCGTGCGCGGCGCGTATGCCGTCATCGCCCAGATCGCCGGCCACGGCCTGCTCGCGTTCCGCGATCCGTTCGGCATCCGCCCGCTGTGCCTCGGCATCAACGAGACGGAAAACGGCCCCGAATACCTGCTCGCCAGCGAATCGGTCGCGCTGGAAGGCCTGGGCTTCCGCTTCGTGCGCGACGTCGCGCCGGGCGAAGCCGTCTGGATCGACGCCGACAGCCAGCTGCACACGCGCCAGTGCGCCGCGAATCCGTCGCTGAATCCGTGCGCGTTCGAATACGTGTACCTGGCCCGCCCCGACTCCGTGATCGACGGCGCGTCCGTGTACGCCACGCGCCTGCGCATGGGCGAATACCTGGCCGAGAAGATCCGCAAGGAGATCCCGGTCGAGGAAATCGACGTCGTGATGCCGATCCCGGATTCGTCGCGTCCGGCCGCCATCCAGCTCGCGCTGAAACTGGGCGTCGAATACCGCGAAGGCTTCATCAAGAACCGCTACATCGGCCGCACGTTCATCATGCCGGGCCAGACGATGCGCCGGAAGTCGGTGCGCCAGAAGCTGAACGCGATCGCGTCCGAATTCAAGGACAAGAACGTGCTGCTGGTCGACGACTCCATCGTGCGCGGCACGACGAGCCGCGAGATCGTGCAGATGGCGCGCGAGTCGGGCGCCCGCAAGGTGTTCTTCGCGTCGGCCGCGCCGCCGGTGCTGTACCCGAACGTGTACGGCATCGACATGCCGACGCGCGACGAGCTGATCGCCCACGGCCGCACCGTCGAGGAAGTGTGCCGCGAGATCACGGCCGACCGCCTCGTCTACCAGGACCTGGACGCGCTGCGCAAGTCGATCTCGGACGTCAACCCGGCCCTGACGAACGTGGAAGCGTCGTGCTTCGACGGCATCTACGTGACGGGCGACGTGACGCCGGCCTACCTCGACCAGCTCGAGAGCGCGCGCCACAAGTCGTCGGGCAAGTCGTCGGACGACATCGTGCGCACGCAGCTGAATTTGAATCCGCCCGTCGCGGCGGAGTGATTCGGGCCGGCGGCCCGAATCACGTAGGGTGGACGGGTTTCCCGTCCACGCGTTCAACGGACGCCAGCACGGACACGACATATTTTATGACCCGTATCACCGCGTGGACGGCGAAGCCGTCCACCCTACAATCATGAACGACAAACCATCCTACGGCTTCACCACCACCATCCTGCACAACGATCGCAGCAAGCCGATCGAGCACAATTCCCTCCATAAGCCGGTCCACACGTCGGTCGCCTTCGGCTACACGGACGCGCGCCAGCTGGCGTCCGTCTTCCAGGGCAAGGAACCGGGCTTCCGCTACGGCCGCCAGGGCAACCCGACCGTCGCCGCGCTGGAAGACAAGATCAGCAAGATGGAAGACGGCGTTGCCACCTTGTGCTTCGCCACCGGCATGGCGGCGATCGGCGCGCTCGCGCAGGCGCTGCTGCGCGCGGGCGACCACGTCGTGTCGTCCTCGTTCCTGTTCGGGAATACCAACAGCCTGTGGAACACGGTGGCCGCGCAGGGCACCGAGGTGTCGTTCGTCGATGCGACCGACGTGGCCAACGTGGAAGCGGCGTTGAAGCCGAACACGCGCCTCGTGTTCGTCGAAACCATTGCCAATCCGCGCACCCAGATCGCCGACCTGGCCCGCATTGGCGAATTGTGCCGCGCGCGCGGCATCCTGTACGTCGTCGACAACACGATGACCACGCCGTATTTGTTCCGTCCGAAAGCGGTCGGGGCCGGCCTCGTCGTGAACGCGTTGACCAAGTCGATCGGCGGCCACGGCATGGCGCTGGGCGGCGCGCTGACGGACACCGGCGTGTTCGACTGGAGCGCCTACCCGAACATCGCCGACAACTTCCGCCGCCAGCCGCCGGCCGCGCAAGGCATGGCGCAGCTGCGCGCGAAAGCGCTGCGCGACTTCGGCGCATCGCTGGCACCGGAAGCGGCGCACCATATCGCGGTCGGCGCCGAGACGCTCGCCCTGCGCATGGACCGCACGTGCGCGAACGCGCTGGCGCTGGCGCGGATGCTGGAAGCCGACCCGCGCGTGGCCGCCGTCCACTATCCGGGCCTGGCATCGCATCCGCAGCACAAGCTGGCGTCCGAGCAGTTCCGCGCCTACGGCTCGCTGTTCAGCTTCGAGCTGAAGGAGGGCATCGACTGCTTCGATTACCTGAACCGCCTGAAGGTCGGCATCCCGGCCAGCAACCTGGGCGACACGCGCACGCTCGTCATTCCGGTCGCGCACACGATCTTCTTCGAGATGGGGGCGGCGCGCCGCGCCAGCATGGGCATCGCGGAATCGCTGATCCGCGTGTCGGTCGGTATCGAGGAGACGGACGACCTGTTGGCCGATTTCGGCGCTGCGCTGAACGGCTGATCTGCGATCGTGATCCGTGGTAAAGCTGCGTAAAGCCGGGCGGGCGGACGCCTTCCCGGTTGAGCACGGACGGCGCTGCGGTTATGATCGTCGTGTTGTCATCCCTCTATTCTAGAATTGCACACCCCATGAAGACTGTCCTGTTTTGCGCCGCACTGCTGTGTGGCGGTGTCGCGTTCGCTGCGTCGCCCGCCGCCAAATCGTCCGCCAAAGGCGGCGCTGCGAAGCCGGCTGCCGCCGCCTCGTCTGCCGACTCCGCCGCCGAACTCGCGGAAGCGGATGCGCTGTTCGCCAAGAAATCCTACCCGGAAGCCCTGCAGAAATACACGAAGCTGGCGACCGCGGGCAACGTCATGGCCCAGCAACACGTGGGCGAAATGTATTTCTACGGCGAGGCCGGCAGCGTCGACATGGACAAGGCCGCGCAATGGTTCCAGAAGGCCGCCGCCAAGGGCAATGCCGTCGCCATCGCGTCGCTCGCGCTGATGAAGCAGCGCGAGGCGCGCCGTGCCGACCTCGATTACTGGATCGGCAAGTACGACGGTTCCGACCTGCGCACGAACGAATACCGCTGCCCGGCGCCGCGTTTCCCGGCCATGTCCAAGGTCAACGAGGAAATCGACTATTACAGCGGCAAGATGAAGGACTGGGAGGCCTGCCACAACCGCTGGGTGAAATACCTGAATGCTTCGCTGCCGCTGACCAAGCACATCCCGGACGACATCGCCAAGCTCATGACGAAGGATGAGACCGAGAAGTCGACGGCGCACCTGAAGGAAGTGAGCGATCGCCTCGCGGAAGATACGAAGGTGGCCGGCAGGATGGTCGTCGCGGACTTCGATGCCTGGCGTGCGGGCACCGAGGCTTACGTCAAGGAACACAACGAGATGGTCAAGAACGCGCCGCCGCGCGATCCCGACGACAAGTGACCGCGCGCATCGCGGGGCCGGGCCGGGATGCCGGTCCTTCGATTCGGCAGGCGGCTGACGGCCGCTTTGCTTTGCCGTTAATTTGCAACTAACCGACGAGCGTAGGCAGATAGCGAGAGCATCCAACCAACAATCGCAGGCAGAGGGTGGCAGCATCCAGGCAGGCGACGACGGCATCCAGGATGCAGCGGGGGAGGGGCGAAAACGTTGCGTCGCATCGACGCGACATCGTCGACGCGTCACCGCAGGGGCGACGCGCGACGATACGAGGCCGGCCGCCAGGCGGCAGTCCGGCCAGGATGACTCAGTGCCAGGAACGCAGCAGACCGACCGCCAGGCCCTCCAGCGCGAACTCGTCGCTGTGCGGGTCGACGGTGATCACGGAAAAGTCGGGATTTTCCGGCAGCAGTTCGATCGTGGAACCCGTCTTGCGGTAGCGCTTGACCGTCACTTCGTCGCCGATGCGGGCGACGACGATCTGGCCATTCTTGGCGCTGTCGACCTTCTTGACAGCCAGGAAATCGCCGTCGCAGATGCCGGCGTCGCGCATCGACCAGCCCTTGACCTTCAGCAGGAAGTCCGGCTTGCTGGAGAACATCGCCGGGTCGACGGAATAGGTCGCTTCGACGTGTTCCTGGGCCAGGATGGGCGAACCGGCGGCGACGCGGCCGACGAGCGGCAGCGACATCAGGTTCGGCGGGATCGGCGGCACGAACGACGGGATCGCGGACGATGCGCCGGACTTGGCCTCGGTTGCGGCCTGGCCGACGAGGCGGATACCGCGCGAGGTGCCCGGTGAGATTTCGATCGCACCTTTACGGGCCAGGGCCTGCAGGTGTTCCTCGGCCGCGTTGGCCGAGCGGAAGCCAAGCTCCTGGGCGATTTCGGCGCGGGTCGGCGGAAAGCCCGTGTTGTCGATGGCTTCCTTGATCAGGTTGAGGATCTGTTCTTGCCGTGCGGTGAGCTTTAGCATGTTTGTCTTGGTTGGTACGGGATCAGACTGTATTTTTGTACAGTATTGCGCCGCGCGCAAGGGGATTCGACATTTTTTTCGCACTGCGGCAAACCCCGGGCCAGCGCGGCCGCGACGTGGCGGCACGGGCGCCACAAAGATGGCGTAGGGACGTTTTTACGGTTATAATGTCGGGCTTTCCCTTCCCACACTCGTCTTGACGCCGAGGTGGGCATTTGTTTAAACGTCCTTAAGGAGTGTTTCATGCGTCATTATGAAATCGTGTTTATCGTCCACCCGGACCAGAGCGAGCAAGTCCCGGCGATGATCGAACGCTACAAGACCACGGTCACCTCGCGCGGCGGCAACATCCACCGCGTCGAAGATTGGGGCCGTCGTCAAATGGCTTACCAGATCCAGAAGCTGCCGAAGGCACACTACATCTGCTTGAACATCGAGTGCGACAACGAGACCCTGGTCGAGCTGGAAACCGCATTCAAATTCAATGATGCCGTGCTGCGTCACCTGACCGTGAAGATGAAGAAGGCTGAAACCGCGCCGTCGCCGATGATGAAATCGGTCCAGCGCGAAGACGCAGCCAAGAGCCACCGCGCCGAGCAGGCCGCCGCTCCGGCTGCCGCCGCCTAAATCGCGCGGGAGCATCAGGCCTTATTAATACGTTGTAGTGAACGAGCTGTCCCTGGTCGCGAGCATTCTGGAACGCGATACCCTGCGCTACACTCCGGCCGGCATCCCGATCGTCGGCGGCGTCCTGCAGCACGGATCGACGCAGACGGAGGCAAGGATGGACAGGCAGGTCGAGTTCGAGATTCCCGCGGTTGCCGCGGGCGAGATTTCGGGGCGATTTGCCAATGCCGAGTTGGGCGCGATGTACCGCTTCACAGGATTCCTGGCCCGGAAAAGCCGTCACAGCAAGGCCTTGGTGTTTCACATCATTGATTTCAGTGCCGCCGCATAACGAAGTGTGCGGGCACGTTTTTAGATAGATACAGGAGCCTCAAAATGGCATTCGGTAAAAAGTTCGACAAAAACAAAGCTAAGCTCAAAGAGAAGCGTAAACAGCAGAACCCGCTGTTCAAGCGCAAGAAATTCTGCCGCTTCACCGCCGCAGGCGTGGAACAGGTTGACTACAAAGACGTCGACACCCTGAAGGATTTCGTCCAGGAAAACGGCAAGATCATGCCGGCACGCCTGACCGGCACCAAGGCGCACTACCAGCGTCAAGTTGACACCGCCATCAAGCGCGCCCGTTACCTGGCTCTGCTGCCGTACACCGACCTGCACAACGCTTAATCGTCGGTCGCGACCGCAAGCATAGTCAGATTACTGGAGAATAAAATGCAAGTTATCCTGCTGGAAAAAGTCGTCAACGTCGGCAACCTGGGCGACGTCGTCAAGGTCAAGGATGGTTACGCTCGTAACTTCCTGATCCCGCAAAAAATGGCCCGCCGTGCAACGCAATCTGCCGTGGCCGAGTTCGAAGTCAAGCGCGCCGAACTGGAAAAAGCAGCTGCCGAGAAACTGGCCGCCGCTCAAGCCCAAGGCGACAAGCTGAACGGCATGACCGTCACCATCGCACAGAAAGCCGGCGTCGACGGCCGTCTGTTCGGTTCCGTGACCAACTTCGACATCGCCGAAGCCCTGACCAAGCAAGGTTTCGCGGTCGAAAAGGCACAAGTGCGCATGCCGACCGGTCCGCTGAAGACCACCGGCGAGCACCCGGTGTCGGTCGCCCTGCACACCGACGTCGTGGCGGAAATCACCATCGCTGTCGTGGGCGAAGCTGCCTAATTAAAGTTTCAAAGTAATACCGTCGTCCCCGCGCAGGCGGGGGACCCAAGTGCAAAGCTTGGGTCCCCCGCCTGCGCGGGGACGATTCTTTTTGCAACAGCAACAAGAATTCGCGTCTGGAAACTCACCAATGATTTCAGCGCCTGATCGGGAACGGGTATAATGCCGGCCATGAACACCCCAGCAGACCCGCAGATCGAGTCGCTCCGCATCCCCCCGCATTCCATCGAAGCAGAACAGTCCGTCATTGGCGGCCTGCTGCGCGACAATGCGGCATGGGACCGCATTGCCGATTTCATGCATGCGGAGGATTTTTACCGCTACGACCACCGGATCATCTTCGAACAGATGGTCCGCCTGATCAATGCTGGCAAGCCTGCCGACGTGATCACCGTGTACGAGGCCCTCGTCCAGCTCGGCAAGGCCGAGGACGTCGGCGGCCTGCAGTACCTCAACGCGATGGCGCAGAATACGCCATCCGCCGCCAATATCCGCCGTTATGCCGAGATCGTCCGCGATCGCGGCGTGCTGCGCCAGCTCATCACCGTCGCCGACGAAGTGTCGGGCAAGGCCTTCAACCCGCAGGGTGCCGAGGTCAAGCAGATCCTCGACGAAGCCGAATCCCGCATCTTCGCGATCGCCGAACAGGGCGCCCGCGGCGCCCAGGGCTGGCTGCCCGTGCAGCCGCTGCTGACCCAGGTGGTCGAGCGCGTCGACGAGCTGTACAGCCGCGACAGCCAGGGCGAAGTCACCGGCGTGCCGACGGGGTTCGTCGACCTCGACAAGATGACGTCCGGCCTGCAGCCGGGCGACCTCGTGATCGTCGCGGGCCGTCCGTCGATGGGCAAGACCGCGTTTTCCGTCAACATCGGCGAGAGCGTCGCCGTCGACGCCGGCCTGCCGGTCGCGATCTTCTCGATGGAGATGGGCGGCGTGCAGCTGGCGATGCGTATGCTCGGCTCCATCGGCCAGCTCGACCAGCACCGCCTGCGTACCGGCAAGCTGCTGGACGAAGACTGGCCGCGCCTGACGCATGCGATCCAGAAGATGAACGACGCCCAGATCTTCATCGACGAGACGCCGGCGCTGAACCCGATCGAGATGCGCGCGCGCGCGCGCCGCCTGGCGCGCCAGTGCGGCAAGCTCGGTCTGATCATCGTCGACTACCTGCAGCTGATGCAGGGTTCCAAGCCGGGCGACAACCGCGCCTCCGAGATTTCGGAAATCTCGCGCAGCCTGAAGGGCCTGGCGAAGGAACTGGGGTGCCCCGTGATCGCGCTGTCCCAGTTGAACCGCTCGCTGGAACAACGCCCGAACAAGCGCCCCGTGATGTCCGACCTGCGCGAATCGGGCGCTATCGAACAGGATGCGGACGTCATCATCTTCCTGTATCGTGACGAAGTTTACAACCCGGATTCGCCCGACAAAGGCACCGCCGAAATCATCATCGGCAAGCAGCGTAACGGTCCGATCGGCGCCATTCGCCTGACCTGGATGGGTATGTATACCAAGTTCGGCAATTACAGCGGCAGCCTCGGTATCTACCAGGGCGATTAGTCGTGGGGTACTCGCAAACCTGCGATGCGTCGCATTGGCGGCCTGCGATGCTCCGCTGCGGCGGACCGGCCGTACCGTAAGTACGGCTGGGCTTCTCGGCCATCACTGCTTCCGCTCGCGGCGGTTGTCGAGGCCCGTGTGGCTCAGTAGTGAATAATAAATACGATGTTGTGGCCGGGTGCCGCAACCTTTAAGAAGTCCCAAGAGAACTACCCAACGGAGAACCTATGTTTGGACGCCTGATGCCCACGGAGGGCAAATTTTTCGACCTGTTCAACCAGCACGCGGCCTTGTGCGTGAAGGGTGCACAAGAGATGGTCGGCCTGATGACCAACTTCGACGACCTGGAAAACCGCACGCACGCCGTGGAGAGCATCGAAAAACAGGCGGACAAGGTCACCTACGCGTGCGTCGACCTGCTGCACAAGACCTTCATCACGCCGCTCGATCGCGACGACATCCACAAGCTGATCACCCGCATGGACGACATCCTCGACATGATGGAGGACGCCGCCCAGACCATCTCGCTGTACGACCTGCACGCCGTGACGCCGGAAGCCAAGCGCCTGGCCGAGTTGTGCCTGGCCTGCTGCGAAAAGGTCCAGCAGGCCGTCGGCATGCTGCACAACATGGACAACGCCCAGAAGATGGTCGCCATCTGCGAAGAGATCGACCGCCTGGAATCGGACGCCGACCACGTGATGCGCGCCGCCATGTCCAAGCTGTTCCGCGACGAGCCGGACGTGCGCAACCTGATCAAGATGAAAGCCATCTACGAAATCCTCGAGACCGTGACGGACCGCTGCGAAGACGTTGCCAACATCATCGAAGGCATCATCGTCGAGAACGCGTAACGACCGGACCAATAAAAACAACATGAACTCTATTCACATCAGCATTTACGTGCTGGGCCTGCTCGTCTTTTTAGCGCTGGTCTTCGACTTCATGAACGGCTTCCACGATGCCGCCAACGCGATCGCGACGGTGGTGTCGACCGGCGTGCTGCGTCCGCAGACCGCGGTCGCGATGTCCGCCATGTTCAACTTCGTCGCCATCTTCACCGTCGGCCTGCACGTGGCGTCGACGGTGGGCAAGGGCACCATCGATCCGCACATCGTGGACCAATACGTCGTGTTCGGCGCGCTCGTCGGCGCCATCATCTGGAACGTGATCACCTGGTATTACGGCATTCCGTCGTCGTCGTCGCATGCGCTGATCGGCGGCCTGGTGGGCGCCGCGGTGGCCAAGAGCGGCACCGGCGCGCTGGTCGGCGGTGGCCTGCTCAAGACCGTCGAGTGGATCATCCTGTCGCCGCTGCTGGGCTTCATCCTCGGTTCGCTCGTGATGCTGGCCGTGTCGTGGATCTTCGTGCGCACGCCGCCGCGCAAGGTCGACACCTGGTTCCGCCGCCTGCAGCTGTTCTCGGCCGCGGCCTACAGCCTGGGCCACGGCGGCAACGACGCGCAGAAGACCATCGGTATCATCTGGATGCTGCTGATCGTGGCCGGCGTCTCCAACGCCGGCGAGACCGCGCCGCCGCTGTGGGTGATCATCTGCTGCTACACGGCCATCTCGATGGGTACGCTGTTCGGCGGCTGGCGCATCGTGCGCACGATGGGCCAGAAGATCACCAAGCTCAAACCGGTCGGCGGCTTCTGCGCCGAGTCGGGCGGCGCCATCACGCTGTTCCTGGCCAGCGCGATCGGCGTGCCGGTGTCGACGACGCACACCATCACGGGCGCCATCGTGGGCGTCGGCTCGGCCCAGAAGGCGTCGGCCGTACGCTGGGGCGTGGCCGGCAACATCGTCTGGGCCTGGATCTTCACGATTCCGGCATCGGCCTTCATGGCCGCGATCGCGTGGTGGGTCGGGACGCACATCCTGTAAGCGCGTCGCGCAACCAGCCAAAGCAGCCCCCGGGCTGCTTTTTTATTTCCTAAAACCGGGCTCTGACCCCGGTTTGTTTTTTGCCACAGTTGCGTGTTCCTTTTTCATTTTTATTAACGACGTAGTAATATTACATACGATCGTCGGCCAGCGTTGCCGTCCGGGTCACGCCCGTCGGTCAGAATAAGAATGAAGAGGGGACATTATGATATTCGGAAGTAGTTTGACTTCACGGTTTGGCCTCGCCGTGGCCGCCAGCGCGTGCCTGCTGCTGGCCGGTTGCGGCGCGGGCGATACGGCCCAGCAGGCCACCCAGTCCGGCACCCGGCTGCTGGCCGCCAGCGCCGTCGCCGTCGCCACGCCCGTCGCGCCGGGCAGCATCCGCATGCACTTCCACCGCGTCCAGAACGATGCGGCCCAGTGGGGCGTGTATTCGTGGGACGGTCCGCAGCATCCCAGCTCGGCCTGGATCACCGACCGCTTCATGATGACGAACAGCGACGGCTTCGGTGGCTATGTCGACATTCCGCTGGCCGCCGGCAAGAGCGCGATCTGGTTCCTCGTCACGGACGGCAACGGCACGAAGAATTGCGGCGCCGACCAGCACGCCGACCTGAATGCGGACGTCGCGGCGAATGGCCAGGAAATCTGGATGCTGGAGGGCGACTGCACCGTGTACGCGGCCCGGCCCGCGCTCAGCTACGGCAACCTGGCGTTGGCCAACGCGCACTGGCTGTCGTCGACCACGCTGGCGTGGCCGGGCGCGCCCGCGAACGGCAGCTATAAACTGTTCTACGCCGCGAACGGCGGCCTGGCGCCCAGCGCCGGCGGCACGGTCGGCCTCACGGGCGCGGACAGCGCCTTCGACCTGACCGTCGCGGCGCTGCCGGACGCGATCCGCCGGAAGTACCCGCACCTGGCCGGCGCGACGGGCCTGAGTCTGGCGGCCGCGGACGCGGCCAAGGTCGCGGCCATGGCCAGCGGCCAGTTCGCCATCGCCCAGTACGACGGCGGCGGCAACCTCGTGCAGGTGACCTCGCTGCAGACGGCCGGCCTGCTGGACGACCTGTTCGCCGCGCAGGCGGCGCAGGCGCAGTTGGGCGTGTCGTTCGACCGGAGCGGCCTGGCGACGTTCCGCGTGTGGGCGCCGACGGCGAAATCGGTCGCGCTGAACCTGTACGCGAGCGCGAACGCGACGACGCCGACGACGGTCCCGATGACGCGCGACGCGGCCAGCGGCGTGTGGAGCTACGCGCCCACCAATCCGCAGTTGGCGAACCGCGCCTACTACACGTACACCGTGCAGGTGCTGTCGCGCTGGGCCGACAACAAGATCGTGGCGAATACCGTGACCGATCCGTATTCGCTGAGCCTCTCGGCCAACAGCGCGCGCAGCTTCGCCGCGAACCTCGACAGCGCGCAACTGAAGCCGGCCGGCTGGGACGACCAGCGCATCCCGAAGCTCGACGCGCCGACCGACATCGCGCTGTACGAACTGCACATCCGCGACTTTTCCGCCTCCGACGCCACCGTGCCCGCCGCCCACCGCGGCAAATACCTGGCCTTCACGGACGGCGATTCGGATGGCATGCGCCACCTGAAATCGCTGCAGAAGGCCGGCATGACGCACGTGCACCTGCTGCCGAGCTTCGACTTCGCCAGCGTCAACGAGAAGGGCTGCACGACGCCTGCCATTCCGAATGCCGGCGCGGATTCGACGGCGCAGCAGGCCGCAGTTGCGGCCATGGCGGACGCCGACTGCTTCAACTGGGGCTACGACCCGGTCCACTACGACGCGCCCGAAGGCAGTTATGCGACCGATGCCGACGACGGCGCCGTGCGCGTGCGCGAGTTCCGTGCGATGGTGCAGGCGCTGCACGATGCCGGCCTGCGCGTGACGATGGACGTCGTCTACAACCACACGAGCCAGTCGCAGCAAGGGCCGCTGTCGGTCCTCGACCGCATCGTGCCGACGTATTACTACCGCCTCGGCAACGACGGCCACATCCTGAACGACAGCTGCTGCGCCGACACCGCGCAGGAAAACGCCATGATGGGCAAGCTGATGATCGATTCGGTGTCGTTGTGGGCCCGCCAGTACAAGGTCGACAGCTTCCGCTTCGACATCATGGGCTTCACGCCGCTGGACCTGCTGAAACGCCTGCAGGCGAGCGTCAACCAGGCCGCGGGCCGCGACATCTACCTGTACGGCGAAGCGTGGAATTTCGGCAGCGTCGCCAATGACGCCCGCTTCGTGCAGGCGCGCCAGGCCAATATGGCGGGCACCGGCATCGGCTCGTTCAACGACCGCATGCGCGATACGGTGCGCGGCGGCGGTTGCTGCGACAGCGGCCAGTCGCTGATCAGCCAGCAGGGCTTCATCAATGGGGCGTACCTCGATCCGAATGCGCTGTCGACGCAGACCCGCGACGACGCTCTGCGCCTCGCCGATCTCGCGCGCGTCGCGTTGTCCGGCACCCTGCGCGACTACCGCTTCACGGACCGCTTTGGCGCCGTGCGCACGAACGCCCAGATCGACTACTTCGGCCAGCAGGCCGGCTTCGCGGCGAATCCGGCCGAGACGATCAACTACGTCGAGGCGCACGACAACCAGACGCTGTTCGACATCGACGCCTATAAACTGCCGCAAGCGACGCCGCTGGCGGACCGTGTGCGCGTGCAGACGCTCGGCGCGGCGGTCAACCTGCTGGCGCAGGGCATCCCGTTCTTCCACGCCGGCCAGGAAATCCTGCGTTCGAAATCGCTCGACCGCGACAGCTACAACGCCGGCGACTGGTTCAACAAGCTCGATTACAGCTACGCGTCGAACAACTTCGGCGTCGGCCTGCCGCTGGCGGGCAGCAACCAGGACAACTGGTCGTTGATGGCGCCGATTCTCACCAATCCGCTGATCAAGCCGGACACGCGTGCGATCGTGGCCGCGAAAAATGCGTTCGAAGACTTCCTCGCGATCCGCGCCGACAGCACGCTGTTCCGCCTGCGCACGGCCCAGGACGTGATCGATCGCCTGAAGTTTTATAACGTCGGCCCCGATCAGGTGCCGGGCCTCGTCGCGATGAGCATCGACGGCACGCGGCCGGCCCGCTATCCGGGCGCCCGGTACAAGGCCGTCGTGGTCGTATTCAACGTCGACAAGGTGGCGAAGTCGCTCGCGATCCCGGAACTCAAGGGCCGCAAGCTGCAGCTGCACCGCATCCAGCAGAGCGGCAGCGACGACGTCGTGAAGGGGGCCAGCTTCGACCGCGACAGCGGCACGTTCGCGATCCCGGCGCGCACGGCGGCCGTGTTCGTGCAGAACGCGAACGACTGACCCCCGCGTCCAGCAGTACGTAGGGCGGGCACGCCGTGCCCACCTTGATGTTCGCGAACCGCATGCGTTCGGTGGGCGGAGGGCCGCTCACCCTGCGGCAAAAATGGGGCGTCCCAAAAAGGCGGGCAGTGCGCGCGGCGACGCCCGTCAGTTCTTGGGTGCCGCCCAGTTGTTGGTGCCGTTCATATTCGTGCGGTCGTTCTCGAGCGCCTGCTTGTCGGCGATCATCACGTTGTCGGTGCGGCTCGGCGCCTTGCGCGGGATGAGCGTGCCGGTCGGCGTGTAGCTCGAATCGAGGTATTTGTCGCCCGGTTGCTGGGCATCCTGGGTGGCGCAGCCGGACAGCAGGACGACGACGGCCGCCGCCAGGACGGATGAATCGAAACGGTTCATTACGTTCTCTCCTAAGCGCGTGAAGCGTTGCAGGGTCATTTGATGCAGACGGCGCGCACCATCTTGATGTCGGTGACGCCGTCCAGGATCTTTTCGATGCCGTCCATTTTCAGGGTCAGCATCCCGTCCTCCAGCGCGGCCGCGAGCAGGTCGGCCACGCGCGCGTGCTCGGTCAGCAGGCGCTTGACGCGCTCGCTGCCCAGCATCAGTTCATGCAGGCCGGCGCGCCCGCGGTATCCCTTGTTGCAGTCGGCGCAGCCGACGGCCCGGTACAACGTGAAGCGGCCGTCGCCGTCGCCGTGGCGCTCGCGCCAGCCGGCCAGCACGGCGGCGCGCGCCGCCTGCGGGTCGGTCAGGTAGGCCGCCTGGCCGCGCAATTCCTCGCAATATTCGTCGAGCAGCGCGTCCACCTCGGCGTCGTCCGGGTGGTAGGCCTGGCGGCATGTGGAGCACAGGCGGCGCGCCAGGCGCTGCGCCAGGATGCCGAGGAGGGCGTCGGCAAAATTGAACGGGTCCATCCCCATGTCGAGCAGGCGCACGACCGATTCCGGCGCGCTGTTCGTGTGCAGCGTGGAGAACACGAGGTGGCCCGTCAGCGAGGCTTCGATGCCCGTGCTGACGGTCTCGCGGTCGCGCATCTCGCCGACCATGATCACGTCCGGATCGGCGCGCAGGAAGGCGCGCATGACGGTCGCGAAGTCGAGGCCGGCCTTGCGGTTGACCTGCACCTGGCGCAGGCCCTTCTGGGTGATCTCGACCGGGTCCTCGGCCGTCCAGATCTTCGTCTCCGGCGTGTTCAGGTAAGCGAGGATCGAGTGCAGGGTGGTGGTCTTGCCGGAGCCGGTCGGCCCGCACACGAAGAACAGGCCGTAGGGCTTGGAGACGGCCGATTTCAGGCGCGCCAGGTTGTGCGGCAGGACGCCCAGCGCGTCGAGCGGGATCGGTGCGCCGGCCTGCAGGATGCGCATCACGACGTCCTCGACGCCGCCGCTCGACGGGATCGTCGCCACGCGCAGCTCGATGTCGAGCGGGCCGTACTTGCGGAAGCGGATCTTGCCGTCCTGCGGCTTGCGCCGCTCCGAGATGTCGAGGTCGCACATGATCTTCACGCGTGCGATGAGGGCGCTGCGGTAGCTGGCCGGGATCTCGATGTACGGCACCAGCACGCCGTCCTTGCGGAACCGCACGCCGGTCTTGCCGCGCCCCGGCTGCGGTTCGATGTGGATGTCGGACGCGCCCTGGCGGTACGCGTCGACGATGATCCGGTTGAGCAGCTTGACCAGTTCGTTCTCGACGGCCGCCGAGACGTCGGACCCGCCGCCGTCCGCAGCGTCGTCCGCGTCGTGGTCCTCGTCGAGGTGCGACAGCAGTTCGCCCACGCTGGTGTCGTCGGCGACGGGCCCGCCGAAGAACTGGGCGACGGTCAGGCGCAGGTCGTGGCGGGTCGTCACGCGCCAGGCGATGCGCGCGCGGCCGAACACCTGGGTGGCGATGTGGCTGGCGGCCACGCGTTCCGGGTCCAGCGCCATCAGCACGAGGCCGTCGGGGCCGTCCTCCAGCGGCAGCCAGCCGTGTTCGAGCGCGTACTGCTGCTTCAGGTTGCGCAGCAGCTCGACGGGCTTCACGCGGTCGGCACGGAACGGTTCGTAGGGCACGCCGGCGTAATCGGACAGCGCCTGCCCGAGTTGCGCGGGCTTGAGGTGGAAGTCGGCCAGCAGGACGTCCTCGATGTCGGCGTCGCGCTCGCGCGCGAGGCGCGTGGCCTGTTCCAGTTCCTGCGGCGTCAACAGGGAGCGCACCACCAGGCTGTCGTAGCGGCCGCGCGGCAGCGCGGCGCGCAGGCGCTGGCTGAGCGCGACGGCCAGGGTCTCGCACAACTGCTTCGCGCCGTCGAGGCACAGCTGGGGGAACGGGCCGCTTGCGCGATGGTTGATGAACTGGACGACGCCCAGCAGCGTGCCGCCAGGTTCGGCGGACTGCGCGACCAGCGGCGCCACGAGCATCTCGCGCGTGCGGTAGCCGGTTTTCTGGTCGACGCCGCGCTGGAAGCGCAGGTTCGGCGACAGGCGCCGCAGCTCGGCCTCGTCGTAGACGTCGGCGATGTTGACCGTCTGGCGCGTGTGGGCGACGAAGCCGGCGACGGACCCCGGCCCGATCGGCAGCTTCAGGTCGCGGAACGACGACAGCCCGGTCTTGACCTTGGCGAGGATGGCATCCTGCTCCGGCGTCACGGCGTACAGCGTGAAGCGGTCGCTGTCGAACAGGTCGCAGAAATCCAGGCCCAGGTCGAGCATGATCTGGTCCAGGTTGGCGGTGGCGTGGATGCGCGTGGTGATGGCCTGCAGGCGGCGCTGGAAATCGAGGCGGCGCTCGGCGTCGTTCGGCGCGCGCCGGTCGCCCTTGCGCTGGTCCACGAAGTCCGCGCTCATCAGAGTTCCACTTCCAGGCCTTCGTAGGCCAGCTTCACGGCAAGGCCGTCCAGGCGGCCCTGCCAGCGCGCCAGCGCTTGCCCGAACACGGCTTCCAGCTCGTCGTCCGAGCGGGTCGGCTCGTGGTGGGTGCAGTACAGGCTGCGCGCGCCGACCTTGAGCGCCAGTGCAATGGCGGCGTCGAAGGTGCCGTGGCCCCAGCCCTGCTTGGCCGGGTATTCCTCCAGCGTGTACGAGCAGTCGGCGATGAGCGCGTCGATGCCCTCCATGGCGTGCTCGATCTCCCGTTCGCGCCGCTCGATCTCGCGTTGCGCCGCTTCGTAGCCAGCGCTGCCGGGGGCGTGCGGGTTGAAGAACGGTTCATGGTCGCCCGTGAAGAACACGGCGCAGCCGTTGCATTCGACGCGGTAGCCGAGGTTCATGACGGGGTGGTTCATCACGACGTTGTGCACGACCATGTCGCCCGCCGCGTGCGGCACGCCGACGTCCAGCGTCCGGTAGTCGATGACGGCGTCCATGCGCTCTTCGCTGACGGGGAAGTAGCTGTTCTGCAGCTGCACGCCCATCACGTGTTCGATACCGCGGCCCGTGACGTGGTCGTGGGCGCCGTGCAGGCACACGCGCGTGCCCTTCACGAACAGGGGCGTGAAGAAGGGCAGGCCGTGGATGTGGTCCCAGTGGCTGTGCGTGATGAAGATATTCGCGTGCACGGGGGCGCCGTCCTCGGCGCGACGGCGCATCAGGTCCTGGGCGAGCACATAGATTCCCGTGCCGGCATCGAGCACGACCAGCGTGCCGTCGTCGCCGCGCACTTCGATGCAAGTGGTGTTGCCGCCGTACCGCACGGTGCGCGGCCCGGGGGACGGGATGGAACCGCGCACGCCCCAGAATCTGAATTTCATAGAAGTCCCTTGCTGTGCAGTCTCGTCGTCTGCTTGTGTTTTTTTTATCGCGTCGGGCCTCGGCCGTTGCAATATATGGCAGATGATAGCGGGATTCGTCTCCGGTTTTCTGAAATTTGCAATTTCGCATCGATGTGTGTACAGAGGTGGCTAAGGAAGTTACACTGTGCGTAAATTTCAGTCCGGCAATATTTGTGGCGATCAGGCACACCGGACTTCAGCGAGATAGACACGATCATGCAAGAGCTCACCCCGACCAATATCGTAGAGCGGCTCGACCTGCTCACGGAGGTCAGCGTCGCCCTCGGCGACGGCCATGACATCGAGACCTTCCTCGATCGCATCCTGAAGGTCGCGAAGAGCATGACGAACGCCGACGGCGGCACGCTGTACCGGCCGAGCAGCGACGAGCGCAGCCTGTGCTTCCACATCTCGCTGAACGACTCGCTGGAGCTGTACCAGGGCGGGGCCAGCGGCAAGTCCATCGACCTGACGCCGATCCCGCTGTATGACGACTGCGGCAACAAGAACCTCGCGTCGGTGGCGGCCTATGCGGCCAACCTCCACCAGTCCGTGAACATCGCCGACGTGTACCGGGCCGACGTCTTCAGTTTCTCCGGCATGCGCTCGTTCGACCAGGCGTTCGGCTACCGGTCGAAATCCATCCTCACGGTGCCGATGACGGACCACGCGGGGGAGCTGGTCGGCGTGCTCCAGCTGATCAACGCGGTGGACCGCGAGACCGGCGAGATCCGTTCGTTCTCCGACACCGACCAGCGTTTCATCGAGGCGCTGGCGGCGCAGGCGGCCGTCGCGCTCACGAACCAGCAGCTCGTCGTGCAGATGGAACGGCTGCTGGAATCGCTCGTCAACCTGATCAACATCGGCATCGACGAAAAATCGCCGTACACGGGCCGCCACTGCCAGTTCGTGCCGGAGCTGACGATGATGCTGGCCGAGGCGGTGCACGAGACGAACGCCGGCCCGATGGCGGCGTTCCGCATGAGCGACGCCGACCGCCGCGAACTGTGGCTGGCCGGCCTGCTGCACGACTGCGGCAAGATCACGACGCCGGTGCACGTCGTCGACAAGGCGACGAAGCTGGAAACGATCTTCGACCGCATCCACATGATCGACACGCGCTTCGAGGTGCTGCTGCGCGACGCCGAGATCCGGGCGCTGCGCGCGCAGTGCGAACCCGGCGCGGACCGCGCGGCGATCGCCGAGGGCATGCTCGCCGAGCAGGCGCGCCTGCGCGCCGACCGCGACTTCCTGCGCCATGCAAACGTCGGCAGCGAAGGCATGTCGCCCGCCGACCAGGAGCGCGTGCGCGCCATCGGCGCCTACCGCTGGACGGGGCCGGACGGCATCCTCCGCGACTTCCTCGACGAGGACGAGGTGCGCAACCTGACCGTGCGCTTCGGCACGCTGAACGACGACGAGCGCAAGATCATCAACAACCACATCGTCGTCACGATCCGCATGCTCGAATCGCTGCCGTGGCCCAAGCATCTGAAGAACGTGCCGGAATACGCGGGCGGCCACCACGAGCGCATGGACGGCAACGGTTATCCGCGCGGCCTCACGCGCGAGCAGATGTCCGTGCCGGCGCGCGTGATGGCCATCGCCGACATCTTCGAGGCCCTGACGGCGCGCGACCGCCCGTACAAGAAAGGCAAGACGCTGTCCGAGTCGCTGCACATCCTCGGCAAGTTCGCCCTCAACGGCCACATCGACCCGGACCTGTTCGACATCTTCGTGCGCGAAAAGGTCTATCTCAAGTTCGGCCGCAAGAACCTCGACCCGTCCCAGCTCGACGCGGTCGACGAGGCGGCGATCCCGGGCTACACGCCCTAGGCCCATGGCCAGGCTGCGCAAGGCATTCGGCAAATACGGCGCCCGCTGGGCGCTCGGCTTCGCCCTCACGCTGGCGGCGGTGCTGTACACGAACGGCACGTGGCACAGCGGCGCCATCGAACGCCAGGACGCCATCATCGCCGACCTGCGCATGCGCCTGGAGGGGCCGGCGCCCGATCCGCGCATCGTCATCGTCGACATCGACCCGAAAAGCCTCGCCGCCGTCGGCAGGTTCCCGTGGAGCCGCGACGTGATGGCGAAGCTGGTCGACCAGCTGGCCGGGCACTACGGCGCCAGGGCCATCGGCTTCGACGTGTCGTTCCCCGAGCCCGACACGAGTTCCGGCTACGCCGTGCTGGAGCGCCTCGCGCAGCACGAACTCAAGGACGTACCGGGCATGGCGACGAGGCTGGCCGCGCTCAAGCCCGAACTCGACTACGACGGACGCTTCGCCACGGCGCTGGCCGGACGGCCCGTCGTGCTGGGCTATAACCTGTCGACGGCGCTGTCCAAGGGCGTGCTGCCGAAACCCGCGTTCACCGTCGCCGACCTGCGCGGACGCCAGCTCGACGCCGGCATGTCGTCCGGCTACGAAGCGAACATCGCGCGCCTGCAGGAGGCGGCACGGGGCGCCGGCAGCTTCAGCTTCGATCCGGACGTGGACGGCGTCGTGCGCACGGTGCCACTGCTGCAGCGCGTGGGCGACGGCTACTATCCGTCGCTCGGTCTCGCCACGGCCGCCGTGTACCTGGGCGCGACGTCCATCCGCCCGGACTTCGGCGACGAATCGCTCGTCGGCCAGGACGGCGCTGCCGGCGCCGACGCCATCGTGCTCGCGCTGCCGCGCAAGAACCTGAGGATACTGGTCGGCGACGGCCTGACGACGGTCGTGCAGTTCCGCGGTCCGGGCGGTCCGGCAGGCGGGACGTTCCGCTACGTGTCCGCCGTCGACGTGCTGGACGGGAAAGTGCCCGCCGCCGTGCTGGCCGGGCACATCGCCCTCGTCGGGACGACGACGCCCGGCCTGCAGGACCTGCGTTCGACGCCGGTGAGCAGCGTCTATCCCGGCGTGGAGGTGCACGCCAACGTGATCAAGTCCATCCTCGACGGCCGTTTCAAATCGCGCCCGGACTACGCCACCGCGCTCGAATTCCTGCAGATCGCGCTGGCCGGCACGCTGCTCGCGCTGCTGTTGCCGGCGCTGGCGCCGCTGGCCGCCGTGCTGGCGTCCGGCGCGGTCTTCGCCGGCGTCGTCGGTGTCAACTGGTTCCTGTACCGCGAGATGGACTGGACGATCGACATGTTCGCCTGCCTGCTGCTCGTCGCGCTGCTGTTCGTCGCGAACGTGGCGTGGGGCTATCTGTTCGAGTACCGCAAGGGCCGCGCCCTGGTCTCGCGCTTCGGCGAATACGTCGCGCCGGAACTCGTCGCGCAGATGGCCGAGAATCCGGAAGCCTATACGATGGAAGGCGAGAGCCGCGAGCTGTCCGTCATGTTCGTCGACGTGCGCGGCTTCACGACCATCTCGGAAGGCCTGTCGCCGAAGGCGCTGCGCGAATACATCAACCTGTACCTGACGGCGATGTCGGAGGACATCCGCGCCAGCCACCAGGGCACGCTCGACAAATACATCGGCGACGCCGTGATGGCGTTCTGGGGCGCGCCCGTCGCCTTCGCCGACCACGCCAGCCGCGCCGTCGCGACGGCGCTGCTGATGCAGGCCAGCGCGGCGCGCCTGGACGACGATTTCCAGCGCCGCGGCTGGCCCGCGCTCGCCATCGGCATCGGCATCAATTCCGGCCCGATGCACGTGGGCGACATGGGGTCCGCGATCCGGCGCGCCTACACGGTGATGGGCGACGCCGTGAATCTCGGCTCGCGCCTGGAAGGCATCACGAAAGTCTACGGCGTCGGCATCGCCGTGGGCGCCGCGACGCGCCTGGGCGCGCCGGAATTCGTCTACCGCGAACTGGACCTCGTGCGCGTAAAGGGCAAGAACGAGCCGGTGGCGATCTTCGAACCGCTCGGCAAGCCGGCCGACGTCGCGCCCGCCGTGCTGGATGAACTGGCCGCATGGGACGCGGCGCTGGCCCGCGTGCGCGCCCAGGACTTCGATGGCGCCGAAGCGGCCATCGCGGCGCTGCATGCCGCCCATCCGGGACGGGCGCTGTATGCCCTGTACCTGGAGCGGATCGCGCGCTGGCGTGCGGCGCCGCCGGGCGCCGGGTGGGATGGGGTGACGACCTTCGATACGAAGTGACGGTGTATCGGCGGCACAACGGCGCGCCCGGGATTCCCCCCATCCCCAAGGGGAAGATCCCGAATCCTTAACAATTTTTCTCTCAAGCAAGGAAAACCTGATTACACTCGCATCAAACCGAGGGTTTTCCTCTTCGGCGGCAGCGCCGCGGGCCCGGGGATGCATGGGCTAGAACAACAACGATATGGTCATCCAGAACATGAAACTACGCTTGGCACGCCTGGTCGCGGGCTCGGTGCTGGCCGCCGCCGTCGGCGGGGCCTGGGCGATTGAGCCGATCCGTTTCGAAATCAGCCGCTTCGAGGTGAGCGGCAACACGCTGCTGCCGGCAGCGGAGGTGCAGGCCGCGGTGGCGCCGTATGCGGGCGGCGGACGCGATTTCGGCGACGTCCAGCGCGCGCTGGAGGCGCTCGAAGCGCTGTACCACGCGCACGGCTACAACATCGTCACCGTCCAGCTGCCCGAACAGGAACTGAACGGCGGCGTCGTGCGCCTGAACGTGATCCAGACGGCAGTGCGCCAGGTCGAGGTGACGGGCAACCGCTGGTTCTCGGAAGCGAACGTGCGCGCCAGCCTGCCCACGCTGGTCCCGGGCGCGACGCCCAACCTCGCCGACGTGTCGCGCAACCTCCGGCTCATCAACGAGAACCCGGCCAAGAAGGTCAAGCTGACCCTGGCCGACGCCGACGCGGACGGCGCGGATGCCGTCGACGCCAGGGTGGACGTGGCGGACGAGCGGCCGTGGAAGGTCGTGCTCAACGCCGACAACACCGGCACCGAATCCACCGGCAAGACCCATGCGGGCGTGCTGCTGCAGCATGCCGACCTGTGGGGCCGCGATCATGTGGGCACCCTGCAGTACACGACGACGGCGGAGCGCCCGGACCGCGTGGCCGTGTGGGCGGCCGGCTACCACGTGCCGCTGTACGCGCTGGGCGATTCCGTCGACGTGTATGCGAGTTATTCGAACGTCGACTCGGGCGCCGTCAATGCCGGCCTGTTCGACCTCGCCGTGAGCGGCAAGGGCTCGATCTACGGTGCCCGCTACAACCACGTGCTGGCCAAGCGCGGCGAGCTGGAAAGCCGCGTCGTCTACGGCGTCGACGTCAAGGCTTACCGGAACAACGTCGTCTTCGGCACCCAGGATTTCGGCAACGACGTCACCGTGCGCCCGCTCAGCATCGCGTATGCCGGCAGCCACGCCGCGCCCGACGGCCAGACCGACTTTTCGGTGGCGCTGCTGCAGAACGTGGCGGGCGGCGCGCGCGGCAGCGCCGCCGACTTCGCGGCCGTGCGCAGCGGCGCGAAGGCCGGCTACCGCATGGTGCGCTTCGCGGCCGCGTTCACCAACGTCGTCCAGGGCGACTGGCAGACGCGCGTGCTGCTGAACGGCCAGTGGACGAACGATGCGCTGGTGCCGGGCGAGCAGTTCGGCGCCGGCGGCGCGACGACCGTGCGCGGCTTCGGCGAACGCGATCTCGCCACCGACACGGGCATCGTCTCGAACGTCGAACTGTACACGCCGGACCTGTGCGGCCGCACGGGCTGGCAGTGCCGCGTGCTGGGCTTCTACGACACGGCCTGGGGCGAGCGCAATCATGCGCTGGCGGGCGAACTGCATCGCGCCGCGATTTCCAGCACGGGCATCGGCCTGCGTGTCGCGGCCGGCGGCGCGGCCAGCGTGCAGCTCGACTACGGCCACGGCTTGCACGTCGGCCAGGTGGCCGCGACCAGCAGGAACAAGCTCCACGTGCGCGTGGCGCTGGCGTATTGAGGACTTCCTTATGACTTCATCGTTCAAACGACGGTTCGGCGCGCTGCTGCTGGCGGCGGCCTGGTGCGGCGCGACCGGCGCCGCGCCCACGCTGCCGCAAGTGGCGGCCGGCCAGGCCAGCTTCAACCAGCAGGGCAACGTGTTCTCGATCACGAACACGCCCGGCACCATCATCAACTGGCAAAGCTTCAATATCGGCGCGGGCGAGATCACGCGCTTCATCCAGCGCAGCGCCGACAGCGCGGTGCTGAACCGCGTGCTGGGCCAGGATCCGACGAAGATCCTCGGCGCCCTGCAATCCAACGGCAAGGTCTTCCTGATCAACCCGAACGGCATCCTGTTCGGCCAGGGTGCGCGCGTGGACGTAAACGGTCTCGTGGCGTCCACGCTGAACCTCAGCGACGCCGACTTCCTGGCCGGCCGCAAGCGCTTCCAGGCCGCGCCGAACGCCGGCACCGTGCGCAACGAGGGCAGCATCGCGACGCCGTCCGGCGGCCAGGTGTTCCTGATCGCGCCCGACGTCGAGAACACGGGCATCGTCACCGCGCCCAATGGCGACGTGATCCTCGCGGCCGGCCGCAGCGTGCAGCTGGTGGATTCGGCCGATCCGGATCTGCGCGTCGAGCTCTCCGCACCCGGCGGGCAAGCCGTCAATCTGGGGCAGGTGATCGCCCGGGGCGGCCGCATCGGCATCTACGGCGCCCTCGTCAACCAGCGCGGCGTCGTCAACGCCGACAGCGCCGTGCTGGGCGCGAACGGCCGCGTCGTGCTGAAAGCCAGCCGCGCCGTCGCGCTGGATACCGGCAGCGTCACGAGCGCGCGCGGCAGCGCGGGCGCGGACGGCGGCACGGTCCAGGTGCTGGGCGGCCAGGTGGACGTCGCGTCCGGCGCCAGCGTCGACGCCGGCGGCCGCAATGGCGGCACGGTGCTCGTCGGCGGCGGCTGGCAGGGCGGCGGCGTCATGCGCGCGCAGCGGACCACCGTCGCGGCGGGCGCCGCCATCCGCGCCGACGGCAGCGCCGGCAACGGCGGCAAGGTCGTGCTGTGGTCCGACGGCGCGACGAGCGCGCACGGCACCGTCTCCGCGCGCGGCGGCGCGGCCGGCGGCGCGGTCGAGACGTCCGGCCACGTGCTCGACGTCGACGGCATCGCGGTCGACGCGGCGGGCGGCACAGGGAACAACGGCATGTGGCTGCTGGACCCGTACGACATCGAAGTGGTGGCCGGCGGCACGGCCGGGGCGGGCGACGTCAAGTCGGCGTCCGCCGGCGCCGCGACGGGCGTCACGCGCGTCGCGCCGGACACCCTGGCGAAGGCCGGCACCGACGTCGTCCTGCAGGCGCAGCACGATATCACCGTCACGGACGCCCTGAACACGGCCGGCAGCGTGCACGCGCAGGCCGGCAACGACATCGTCGTCAACGCGCAGGTGGCGGCCGGCGGCGACCTCGATTTCCGCGCGGGGAACGCGTTCACGCTGGGCGCCAACGGCATCCTGAAAACCGGTAACTACATCGACGTCGGCGCCAACCGGGTCACGCTTGCCGGCATGATCGCGGGCACGAGTCAATTGCCGATCCTGACGTTGACGTCGGCCGATCCGGGCCGCGCCATCAGCATCGGCACGGGCACGGGCACCGGCGCCACGGATGTCCTGCTGCTGGACGCCGCGGCCCTGACGCGCCTGAGCGGCAACCTGTACGAGATCAACGTGGGCAACAGCGCGCACACGGGCGCCGTCACGGTCGACGGCAGCTTGAGTGCGGCGACGAACGTCGTACTGGAAAATGCCGGCGACATCCACGTCGGCGCGCCCATCGACCTGTCCGCGAACCCCGCCAGCCGCTTCATCGCCAGCCAGTACGCCGACGGCGGCCTGGTCGACATCGCGGGCGCCGTGACGGCATCGAAGTCTATTCTGCTGCAGAGTGACCGCCTGGCCATCGGCGCCCCGGTGGCCGCCGCCAGCGTCACGCTGCAACCCAACAGCGCGGGCACGCACATGACGATCGGCGGCGAAGGCCCGGCCAACGGCTTCTTGCTCGGCCAGGCGGCGCTCGCCAACGTGAAGGCGAACGAACTCACGATCGGCGGCCTTGCGGGCGGCGCGGGCGGCATCGACGTCGCCGGCGCGACGGCGCTCACGGGCAGCGGCGCGCCCGCGAAACTCACGCTGGACGCCGGCGCCGGCTACCTGTCGATCAATGCGCCGCTGAGCGTGTCGGGCACGTTGGCGCTGGCGTCGAACGCCGGCATCTACGAGAAGGGCGGCACCATCGGCGCGGGCGCCGTGGCGCTGCGCGGCGGCGCGGTCGTGCTGACCGGCGCGAATGCGATCGGCACGCTGGCCGGCACGGGCACCGGCGACCTGTTCCAGGTGAATACGGCGGGCGACCTGCACATCGGTGCCGTCGACGGCCTGTCCGGCATCGCCGCGGCGGGCGCCGCCGTGCAGCTCACCAGCGGCGGCGCGCTGACGCTCGACGCGGGCGTGTCCGGTGCGAGCGCCGTGCTGGACGCGGCGGGCATCGCGGGCAGCGGCGTCGTGCAAGCCGCCAAATTGACGCTGACGTCGGGCGCCGGCATCGGCACCGCGGCGAATCCGCTCAAGACCCGCACCGGCGCGCTGACCGCGACCAACAAGGGCGCGGGCAAGCTCCCGATCAACGTCGCGAATACGGGACTGCTCGAGCTCACGCGGGCCGTGCAGGACGGCACCGGCAACGACGGTGCGATCGCGATCGACAGCGTGGGCGGCATGACCGTGCCGGCCTTTAACGTGGACACCGGCGCCGGCGAAGTGCGCACCAACGGCGGCGACATCGGCCTCACGACGCACAGCCCGTTGACCATCCTGGGCCGCGTGGCGACGACGAGCGGCAACGTGCGCCTGCTGGCCGACAACGGCGGCGTCCTCACGATCGACGCGGCCGCCCACGTGACGTCGGTCAGCGGCGACGTCAGCATCACGGCCGGCTCCACGCAGATCGCGACCGGCACCGTCACCGGCCAGCACGTGGACATCACCACCACGGACACCGCGACGCCGCCGCCACCGCCGCCGCCGGCACCGACGCTGGACGCCTGCCTCGCCAACCGCGGCGCGGCCGGCTGCGGCCCGGTGCTGGCCGCCGCGCTGCAGGCCTGCGTGGCCGATCCGTCCGGTCCGCGCTGCGGCGCGGTGCTGCCGACGTACGACACGTGCGCGGTCCATCCCACCACGGACGGCTGCGCCCCCGTGGTCAAGGAACACGACGCCATCACGGCCTGCATGGCCGACCCGAAAGCGCCGGGCTGCGCGGCGACGCTGCCCGTCTACGACGCCTGCAAGACGGACCCGTCGACGTATGGCTGCGCGGTCGTCATCAAGGCGCACGACGCCGTCGCGGCCTGTATTCTCGATCCGAAAGCGCCGGGCTGCGCGGCGACGCTGCCGGTCTACGACGTCTGCAAGACGGATCCGGCGACGTATGGCTGCGCGGCCGTCATCAAGGAACACGACGCCGTCACGGCCTGCATCGCCAATCCGGCGGCGCCGGGCTGCGCGGCGACCTTGCCGTCGCTGGACCAATGCCGCGCGGACGGCAGCGCCTACGGCTGCGCGCCGGTGCTGGCGCGCGCCCGCTTCGACGCCTGCCTGGCCAATCCATCCGGCGCCGGCTGTGGCGACGTCCTGCCCAGGCTGGACGTGTGCAAGCTGACGCCGTCGCTCGAGGGTTGCACGCAGGTGCTGGCGCTGGGCTTCCAGGCCTGCCTCGCGAATCCGCACGACCCAAGCTGCGGCGGCATCCTGCCCACGCTGACGCAATGCCAGGGCAACAGCAAGCTGCCCGGCTGCGACGTGGTGCTGCCGACGCTGGCCCAATGCATCGGAAGTCCGAGCCTGCAGGGCTGCGACGTGCGCCTTCCGACGCTGGCCGCATGCGCGGCGGCGCCGGCCACGGCGGGCTGCGAGGCGGTGCTGCCGACGGCATCGTTCTGCAGCACGCATCCGGGCGACGCCAGTTGCGTGACGTTCAGCGGCAGCGGCGGCGCCGGCCAGAACACGCAAGGCACGCCGGTCGCCCAGGCGGTGCAGACGACCGTCCAGGTCATCAACACGGCCATCCCCGCGGTCGCGACGTTCGTCGCCGGCGCCAGCACCGGGGACAAGAGCGACAACGCCGCGGCGGGCGACAAGCCGGCCGAACGCCTGGCCGGCCCGGCGCAAGCAGAACTATCTGGAGTCAAGAATGAAAAAGCTGCGACCAAAATGTACTGCAACTGAGGCGTTGGCCCGGGCCTTGTTGGGTGCCGTGCTGCTGCTGGCCGGCGGCGCGGCCTGGGCGGGCCAGGTCGTGGGCGTCGTGGCGCACCTGAGCGGCCCGCTGATGGACCGCAAGGCCGACGGCACAGTCAAGGCGCTGGCGGCCAAGTCCGAGGTCGAGAGCGGCGACACGCTCGTGTCGGAAAAGAATACGTACGCGCAGATCCGCTTCATCGACAACGGTGAGATCACGCTGCGTCCCGGCACCACCTTCAAGATCGACAACTTCGCCTACGACGCCGAGAAACCGGACGCCGACAGCGCCGCGTTCAGCCTGTTGAAAGGCGGCCTGCGCTCGATCACGGGCCTGCTGGGCAAGCGCAACAAGGAGAAGTTCTCGCTGAAGACGCCGGCCGCCACGATCGGCATCCGCGGCACGACGTTCATCGCCCAGTGGGTCGAGCCGCCCGTTCCGATGGCCGCGGCGCCGGTCCTGCCGGCCGGCGCCCCGTCCGGACTGCCGCCCGGCTCTCCGCCCGGACTGCCGCCCGGCTCTCCGCCCGGACTGCCGCCCGGTCTCCATGTGGCGGTGCTGGAAGGGCTGATCGTCGTGTCGAATCCCAGCGGCATGCAGAGCTTCCCGGCCGGCCAGTTCGGCTTCACGCCCAGCATGACTGCGCCGCCCGTCATCGTCCCGCACAATCCCGGCCTGCTGTTCGCACCGCCGCCGTCGTTCAGCGCCATGCCCGGCGGGCCGCTCGCGTCGCAGGGCGCAGCGGCGCAGCACGCCGTGGTGGATTGCATCGTCAGATAAACCGAGTCGCTAAAACACCGTCGCCCCCGCGAAGGCGGGGGCCCAAGGTTTGCCACCGGCGTCGCAATGGTCGGCTGAAGGGCACTTCACGATCAACTGGGTCCCCGCCTGCGCGGGGACGACGTCGGTAAAGTGACCTCACAATAAAAAAAGCCTGTGCACCTTCCGGCGCACAGGCTTTTTGTTTGCGAAGCGTGAAACGTTACAGCACCTCGCTCGCGTGGTCCGCCAGGCGCGAACGCTCGCCGCGTGCCAGGGTCACGTGGCCGCTGTGGCCCCAGCCCTTGAAGCGGTCGACGACGTACGTCAGGCCGCTCGAGCCTTCGGTGAGATACGGCGTGTCGATCTGCGCGATGTTACCCAGGCAGAGGATCTTCGTGCCCGGACCGGCGCGCGTGACGAGCGTCTTCATCTGCTTGGGCGTCAGGTTCTGCGCCTCGTCGATGATGAGGAATTTGTTCACGAACGTGCGGCCGCGCATGAAGTTCAGCGACTTGATCTTGATGCGCGAGCGGATCAGGTCCTGCGTCGCGGCGCGGCCCCAGTCGCCGGCGTCGCCGTCGGACTTCATCAGCACTTCCAGGTTGTCGTCGAAGGCGCCCATCCACGGCGACATCTTTTCTTCCTCCGTACCGGGCAGGAAGCCGATGTCTTCGCCGACGGGCACCGTCACGCGGGTGACGATGATCTCGTTGTAGACCTTCGTCTCCAGCACCTGCGCGAGGCCGGCGGCCAGCGCCAGCAGCGTCTTGCCCGTGCCGGCCTGGCCGAGCAGGGTGATGAAGTCGACCTCCGGATTCATCAGCAGGTTCAGCGCGAAGTTCTGCTCGCGGTTGCGCGCCGTGATGCCCCACACGTTGTTCTTGTTGCTGGAATAGTCGCGCAAGGTCTGCAGCACGGCCGTCTTGCCGTTGATCTGCTTGACCTGGGCGTACAGCGGTGCCTCGCCGTTCTTCGGTTCCAGGTACACGAACTGGTTCACGAGCAGGCTCGGGATCAAGGGGCCGGTCACGCGGTAGAACGTGGACGAGTAGCCGCCCTTGATCTCCTGCCACGATTCGACGCCCTTGCCGTGCTTCGTCCAGAAGTCGTCCGGCAGCTGGACGATGCCCGAGTACAGCAGGTCGGTGTCTTCCAGCACGTGGTCGTTGAAATAGTCTTCCGCGGCCAGGCCCAGGGCACGCGCCTTGATCCGCATGTTGATGTCCTTGGACACCAGCACGATCGCGCGGCCCGGCTGCTCCGTTTCCAGCGCGCGCACGACGCCGAGGATCTGGTTGTCGGCCTTGCCGGACGGGAGACCCTCGGGCAGGGCGGCGCCGTTCAGGCGCGTCTGGAAGTGCAGGCGTCCCTTCGCATCCTTGTTGCCCAGCTTGGCCAGCGGGATGCCGGTCTCGATGGCGTCGTCGTCGACGTTGGCGATCAGCGCGTCCAGCGTGCGCGAGACCTGGCGCGCGTTGCGCGCGACTTCCGACATGCCCTTTTTGTGGTTGTCGAGTTCTTCCAGCGTCATCATCGGCAGGTAGACGTCGTGTTCCTCGAAACGGAACAGCGAGGTCGGATCGTGCATCAGGACGTTGGTGTCGAGTACGAACACCTTCGTGGTGCCCGAGGTGTCGGCCTTGCGGCTGGCCTGCGACTTGACGTTGACCTCGACCGGCTTGTGCTTGGCCGGATGCGGCTCGTTCATGTCGGTCTCGCGCAGCTTGGCGCTTGGTCCTTCTTTCGCGGCCTTGCCCGGTTTCGCGGGCTTGTCGGCGCGTGCGGGAGCAGGGACGGTTGCCGGCGCGGCCGGCGGCATAGCTTCGCGCGCGGGCGCTTCGGCCAGCAGCGCGGCCTTGGACTTGCGGGGTTTCGTGGTCTTGGGGGCCGGCACGGCCGCGCCACTGATCAGGTCTTCGACCGGGTCGTTCTCCGCCTTCGCGGCCGCGCGGACAGGCGACTTGCCCGGTTCGGCCCTGGGATAATCCTTGGCCAGCAGGATGGTTGCCGGCTTGGTGGGTAATTTAGGCAGTGGCATCAGGTTCTCAATCTAGAAAAAAGTCGGAAAAACGCACCGCACGGCACGCGCGCGCCGCCGGGCAGACAGATGCAACTGGGAGGAGCTGCGAAGGCGCCGGCCGGCCCGGACGAGGGCCCTGGCTGGCAGCCAGATTGGAATGATGCGGTGAGGTAAAACTGTGACTCAAAATAGGCGAACGCTCGGCTAAAGGTTTGTCGAAACCATCGCCAGCCCGAAGACAGGGCCTTGAAGAAGCGTCGCGAGCGGCCGCAGCGGTGGTCGAGAAGCGCAGCCGTACTCAAGTACGGCGAGCATCGCAGGCCGGCGCTGCCACGCGCAGCAGCTTATTCAACGCCATGGGGCTGGCTTTTCAAAAATTCCAGCACTTCATTCACGTGATCATTGACTTTCACGCCACGCCATTCTTTCACCAACTTGCCGTCAGCGTCAATGACAAACGTACTGCGCTCGACCCCCCGCACTTTTTTGCCGTACATATTCTTCATCTTCATGACGTCGAACCGGGTGCACACGGCTTCGTCCGGGTCCGAGATCAGCTCGAAGGGCAGCCCCAATTTGGCCTTGAAGCTTTCGTGCGAGCGCAGGGAATCGCGGCTGATGCCGTAGACGGCGGCGCTCAGGGCCGTGAATTCGTCGTGGCGGTCGCGGAAGTTCATCGCCTCCGTCGTGCAACCGGGGGTATTGTCTTTGGGATAGAAGTACAGCACCGTGTAGCGCGCGGGGCGGCCGTTCAGCTCGAACGTCTGGTCGCCGGTCATCGGCGCGCTGAAGTTGGCGACCACCTCATTGGCCAAAGGCGCGGCGGCGCCTTGTGCGGATCCGGGTGCTGCGGTTGGGCTTTCGGCCACGGTGTTCTCCTGTCTGGGTGCGCGCGGCCGCGTCGGCCGCGCGTCACTTCACGGTATCGAGGATGATCAGTTCCCCTGACCGTCCCGGTAATTCGCCCCATTGCACCGGATGCTCGGGCAACGGCGGCGCTTCCTGTTTTATCTTCTCATAATAGTCCGCCATCGAGGCAAGTTGGTAACCTTGGGCTTTCCAACCTGATAACAGCTGCTCGAATATGGGGGCAAGTTTCTGTCCTTCAAGCTCCGCGTGCAAGGTATAGACGTGGTCGCGTTTCGGATGCGCCGTCAGCTTGAGCAGGTGGGCGGCGATGTTGTCCTCGTCGATGACGGTGCCGTCGATCTCGCGGCCCAGCAGCTCGTCCAGCGTGGGCAAGGTCGTCGGCATCTGGATGTGCGACAGGCCCCGGTAGCGGTACGGACCCGCCTGCGGATCGGCCAGCGAGCCGTCGTCGCGCAGCTGGGCGCGGCCGTCCGACGCGTAGCGGTAGCCCACCGCGTCGTGGCGCGCGAAGGCGTGCTGGTTCATCTGCCAGCCGGCCGCGCCGAACGTGTGCGGCGCCTCGCCGAACACCTGAGCGTAGCGCTGCTCGCTCTTCTTCATCATGCGGTCGGTCCAGGCGGCGTCGCGGCCGCGGACGTTGTCCTGCCACCAGACGTGGTCCCAGGTGTGGATGCCGCATTCGAAGCCGGCAGCGTGCACGGCGCGCATCTCGGCGGCCGTCTTCGCGCCGATGTCCGGGCCGGGCAGCAGCACGCCGTACATCAGCGTCTTGAAGCCGTAGTGCTCGACGACGGACGTGCGCGACACTTTCTGGAAGAAGCCGGGACGCAGCGCGCGCCGCATCGCCCAACCGGTGTGGTCGGGGCCCAGCGAAAACAGGAACGTCGCACCGGCCGCGTGCCGCGTCAGCATGCGCACGAGGTTGGGCACGCCTTCGCGCGTGCCGCGGTAGGTGTCGACGTCGATCTTGAGGACGAGCAGCGGTGCCAAGGCGTGTCCTTAATCGACGAGGGCCTGGGCCGCGGCGACCTGGCCGCGGTAGGCGTCGAAGATGTGGCGCAGCGCGTCGGCCATCGTCACGCCCGGTGCCCAATCCAGGTCGTGCTTCGTGTTCTCGATTTTCGGCACGCGGTTCTGCACGTCCTGGTAGCCCGCGCCGTAGTACGCGCCCGAGCTGGTTTCGACGATCTTGACCTTCTCCGCGCCGGCCGCGTATTCCGGATATTCCGCGGCGAGCTTGAGCATCATGTCGGCCAGTTCGCGGATCGAGTAGTTGTTGGTCGGGTTGCCGACGTTGTAGATCTGGCCGGTCGCGCGGCCGTCCTTGTTCTCGATGATCTTCATGAGCGCCGCGATGCCGTCGTCGACGTAGGTGAAGGCACGCTTTTGCATGCCGCCGTCGACCAGCTGGATCGGCTCGCCGCGCACGATGTGGCCGAAGAACTGCGTCAGCACGCGCGACGAGCCTTCTTTCGGCGTGTGGATCGAATCCAGGCCGGCGCCGATCCAGTTGAATGGCCGGAACAGCGTGAAGTTCAGGCCTTCCATGCCGTAGCCCCAGATCACGCGGTCCATCAGCTGCTTGGCGCAGGCGTAGATCCAGCGCGGCTTGTTGATCGGGCCATAGACCAGTTCCGAGTTCTCCGGATCGAATTCGGCGTCGCGGCTCATGCCGTAGACTTCCGACGTCGACGGGAAGATCAGGTGCTTTTTATATTTCGCGGCCGAGCGGACGATCGGCAGGTTCGCCTCGAAGTCCAGTTCGAAGACGCGCAGCGGCTCCTTCACGTAGGTCGACGGCGTCGCGATCGCCACCAGCGGCAGGATCACGTCGCACTTCTTGACGTGGTACTCGACCCACTCCTTGTTGATGGTGATGTCGCCTTCGAAGAAATGCATGCGCGGATTGCCGAGCAGATCGGTGATCCGCTCGGAATTCATGTCCATGCCGTAGACTTCCCAATCGGTCGTCGCGAGGATGCGCTTGGACAGGTGATGGCCGATGAAACCGTTGACGCCGAGGATGAGGACTTTTTTCATGTTGGGTTTTCCTGGAGTTGTGCACGCAGTTCGGCAGGGGTGATGCGCAGGCCGTCGGCCAGCAGGCTGTGGATCGCCAGCGCGCGGCCGTCGCCGCAGACGCCGAGGATGGCATTATCCACGACTGCAAGGCCCGGCGGCAGGCCGGCCACATTACCGTTGTGAAGGCGGGCGCGCTCGATCACGTAGCGGCGCTGCTTGAGGTCCGTGAAGGCGCCGGGGTAGGGCGGCGCGACGGCGCGGTGCAGGTTGTAGACGTCTTGCGCGTTCCGGGTCCAGTCGATGCGGCCGTCTTCCGGCTTGCGCCCGCCGAAGTAGCCGCCCTGGGTCAGGTCGTTGGGCGTGCGCGGCGCCGTGCCGGCCAGCAGGGCGGGCAGCACGCCGTACAGCGCCAGCTCCGCCGCCACCGTCACCTTGCCGAATACTTCGAACGCCGTGTCGTCGGGCAGGATGGGAACGGCCTGCTGGGCGACGATGGCGCCGGCGTCCGGCTTGACCGTCATCTCGTGCAGCGTCGCGCCCGTTTCGGTCGCGCCGTGCAGCACGGCCCAGTTGGTGGGCGCGCGGCCGCGGTAGGCCGGCAGGAGCGAGCCGTGCATGTTGTACGCGGGGGCGATGTCGAGGATCGCCTGGGGCAGCATGTGGCGGAAATAAAAGCTGAACATCAGGTCGGGCCGGGCGGCGCGGATGGCGTCCACGAGGTCGGCGCCTTTCGCGTCCTCCGGCGTCAGGTAGGGGATGTTCTCCGTCTCGCACAACGAGACGACGGATTCGAACCAGATGTTTTCCGTGGCGCTGTCCCGGTGCGTGATGACGAGGGCGACGTCGACGCCGCCGGCCAGCAGCACCTTGAGGCAGCGTACTCCCACGTTGTGGTAGGCGAAGACGACTGCGCGTTTGCGGGGTTGGGTCATGTTCTATGCGCCGTGATGGCGAGTGATAGTTAGCTCGTCGTTCCCGCGAAGGCGGGAACCCAAGTACTGTGCGTCGTCGCGCCGTAAAACTTGGGCCCCTGCCTGCGCAGGGGCGACGTTGTTTTGTGTCGCCCAAGCGTCCAGCGCACGAATTCCAGTGCGCCGGCCGAACGCTCAGCGCACGACCTGGCGCTTCTCGATCCCGTCCGCGTCCGTCAGATCCGCCGGTACGCCCTGCAGGATCGTGGCGACGACGTAGCGCGGCCGCGCGCGCACCTGCTGGTAGATGCGGCCCACGTATTCGCCCACGAGGCCGATGCCGAACAGGATCACGCCCATGAAGAAGAACGCGATCGCGAACAGCGTGAACACGCCCTCGGCCTCGGCGCCCAGCAGGAAGCGGCGCACGACGAGGACCAGCACGAGCAGCGCGGACAGCAGCGACAACGTCATGCCCAGCAGCGAAAACATCTGCAGCGGCACGAGCGAGAACCCGGTCATCAGGTCGAAGTTCAGGCGAATGAGGCTGTACAGCGAATACTTCGATTCGCCGGCCGCGCGTTCTTCGTGCTCGACGACGATCTCCGTCGGCCTGCGCGAGAACTTGTAGGCCAGCGCCGGCACGAAGGTGTTCACTTCGCCGCACTGGTTGACGAGGTCGATCACGTTGCGACCGTAGGCGCGCAGCATGTTGCCCTGGTCCGTGATGTGGATGCTCGTGATGCGCTCGCGCACCCGGTTCATGGCCTTCGACGCGACCGTGCGCCACGCGGAATCCTGGCGCTTGCGGCGAATCGAGCCCACGTAGTCGTAGCCCTCGCGCATCTTGGCGATCAGCTTGTGGATTTCTTCCGGCGGGTTCTGCAGGTCGGCGTCGAGCGTGATGACGATCTGGCCGCGCGTCTGTTCGAAGCCCGCGAGGATCGCCATGTGCTGGCCGTAGTTGCCGTTGAAGAGGACGACGCGCGTCACGTCCGGGCGGATGCGGTACTGCTCCGCCAGGATCGCCACGGAGTTGTCGCGGCTCCCGTCGTTGACGAAGACGACTTCGTACGGCAGGCCCAGCGCGTCCATCGCCGGATACAGGCGCGCGAACAGGTTCGCGAGGCCCGCTTCCTCGTTATAGACCGGAATGACGACGGAGACTTCCGGCTTCATCGCCACCTCCGTCATTTTGCCAGCACCGTCTTGACCGCGGCCACCGCGCGCTCGACGTCGGCGCGGGTCATCGCGTTGAACATCGGCAGCGTCACGGTCAGGCGGCCGATCTTCTCGGCGACGGGGAACCTCCCCTCCTTGAAGCCGCGCTCGCGGTACAGGGTGAACAGGTGGATCGGCGCGTAGTGGTAGCCGGTGCCGATGTTGTGCTCCTTCTGCATGCGCGTCATGAAGTCGGCGCGCGTGCCCGGGCCGTTGTCCGGCAGGATGATCTGGAACAGGTGCCAGTTGCTCGTGCCGAACGCCTGGACCGGCAGCTGGGCGCCGGTCTGCGCTTCGAAGTCCGGGCCGAAGCAGTCGAAGTAGTGGCGCGCCAGCGCGGCGCGGTGCGCCGTCAGCGTTTCCAGGTGCTTCATCTGGCCCAGGCCGATGGTGGCCATGATGTCGCTCATATTGTACTTGCCGCCCAGGACGTCGACGTCGATGCCGTCCACGCCGCTGCGCGTCACGCCCTGCAGGCGATACTTCTCGGCCAGGCGCGCTTCTTCCAGGTTGTTCAGCACGAGGCAGCCGCCTTCGCCCGTCGTGATGTTCTTGTTGGCCTGGAAGCTGAACGAGCAAAAATCGCCGAATGAGCCGATGCGCTTGCCGTTCCACAGCGAGCCGAGGGCCTGGGCGGCATCCTCGACGACGCGCAGCTTGTGTCGATTGGCGATGGCGTACAGGCGGTCCATGTCCATCGGCAGGCCGGACAGGTACACGGGAATGATCGCTTTCGTGCGCGGGGTGATCGCCGCTTCCAGCTTGTCCAGGTCCATGTTGCGCGTGACCGGATCGACGTCGGCGAAGACCGGCGTCGCGCCCACTTCGATGATCACGTTCGCGGTGGCCGGCCACGAGACCGGCGTCGTGATCACTTCGTCGCCCGGCCCGACGCCGGCGATGCGCAGCGCGATCTCCATCGTGCAGGTGCCGGAGTTGAAGGTGCGTACCGGACGGCCGCCGAAATAGTCGGAAAGCAGGGCCTCGAATGCCTGGTTCTTCGGTCCGGTCGTGATCCAGCCGGAGCGCAGTACCGCGCCGACGGCGGCGATGGTGTCTTCGTCGATGGTGGGCCGGGAAAAGGGCAGGAAGGGCAGCTCGGCAGTCATGGGAAGCTCGTTATTCTCTCGGTAAAGATGTCATCCGTGGCAGGCCGTCGTGCGGCTTCCCAGGCTGAAATTGTTGATACGGACAAAGCCGGCATTGTAGCAGCGCGCCGTCCAGCGCCAAATTACGTTCTCGCCAGTAATACCACGCCGACCACGATGACGCCGATCGCCACCAGGCGCTGCGGCGAGACCACTTCGCCCAGGAACATCCACGCGCCGAGGGCCGACACGACATAGCCCAGCGACAGCATCGGATACGCGATCGTCACGTCGGTGCGCGACAGGCCGATGATCCACACGACGAGCGACACGCCGTAGCAGGCCAGGCCGCCCAGGATCGGCGCCTGGGTCACGACCTTGATGAAGGTCTGGAACCAGTTGCCCATGGTGAGGTGGATGGCGCCGCCGAGGGCGTTCGTGCCCGCTTTCAGCAGCAGCTGGGCACAGGCGTTCAGGATCACGCCGGAAATGATGAAGGCAAAAGTGGTCAGGTTCATGTGGGCTATCAATAATTCGCGATGACGGTGCGGCGCGAGTCCGCCGCCACGATGCGCAGCGGAACGCCCTGGCGCCGCAGGTCGGCGGCGATTTCCGGACGGGTGATCGCCACGTCGTGGATGCCGGCCGCCGCGTCGGCGCGCCAGCGCGCGACGAACGCGGGAATCGTCGGGATCGCGAGTTCCGGTTGCTGCTGCAGGCCGAAGTCGAACTCGTCGCGGTAGTCGACGAGGATCACGGGACGGCCGAGATAAAAGGTCAGCGACTGTTCATAGATGCCGACCGAATAGACTTTCACGGCCGGATCCGCGGCGCCGGCCGCCTTCAATGCGGGCAGCAGGTCGACGCCGGCGCGCACCTTGCCGATCGGCTCGAAGCCGACGAGCATCAGCTGCGTGCCGGCGAAACCGGCGACGGCCAGCACGACGACGAACAGGTCGCGCAGCATCTGGCGCGCGTACAGCATGGCGAGGCAGCCGCCGATCAGCAGCACGAGGCCGGCCGCCAGCACCCACGGCTGGTACGCGGCGTACAGCACGTCCTCGCCCGCGTGCTTGGCCAGCTTGAGCATGAACGGGACGGTCGCGAGCAGGCCCGCGCCCAGCAGCGCCGTGAGGCCGGCCGTGAGCATGCGGCCGCGCCGCGTGCCGACGTCCAGGTAGTGGGCCACCAGCAGCGCGACGCCGGGGAACACGGGCAGGATATAGCCGGGCAGCTTGGAATTCGACTTGGTGAAGAACAGGACGATGAACGCGACCCACACCAGCAGCATCAGGCGCGGCCGGAACCTTGTCGTTTCCCCATCGCGGCGCGCGCCGGCGACCAGGCTTTGCACCAGCACGCCGACCCACGGCACGCTGCCGGCCGCCAGCAGGGCGAAGAACACCCACCATGCCGCTTCGCGGTGGTGTTCCTTGAGCAGGAAGCGTTCGAAATGCTCGTGGATGAAGAAGAAGTGCGGCTGCTCCGGATTGCGGATGCCGACCAGCACGAACCAGGGCGCGGCGATCGCGAAGAACAGGATCAGGCCCTTCACCAGATGCAGGCGCTTCCAGATCGTCCAGTCGCGCGCGAAGATCGTGTAGAGCACCAGCACGCCGCCCGGCAGCACGATGCCGATCAGGCCCTTGGACAGCATGGACAGCGCCATCCCGGCCCAGCAGGCCAGCATCCAGTTGCGCCGCTCGGAGGCGGTCGCGTCGTCGCGCTGGGCGATGAGCAGGGCGCACAGGGCCAGCGTCATCATGCCGGACAGCCCCATGTCGACCGAATCGATCTGGCTGCACGCGACCCAGTAGAACGAGGAACCCAGCACCAGCGCGGCATAGAAGCCGACGCGCGCGCCGAACACGCGCGTGCCCGCGACGCCGGTCAGCACGACGCCGAACAGGCCGCACAGGCCCGTCCACAGGCGCGCCTGCCAGTCGCCCAGGCCGAACAGGGTGAACGACAGGGCGTTCATCCACGTCTGCAGCGGGGGCTTTTCGAAATACTTGATGCCGTTCAGGCGGGTCGTGATCCAGTCGCCGCTGGCGAACATCTCGCGCGCCATCTCGGCGTAGCGGCCTTCGTCGGGCGGCACCAGCGTGCGCGCGCCCAGTACGTACAGGAGGACGACGGCAAAGGCGATCAGCAGGGTCCAGGTGAGCGTTTTGTTGCGGTGCAGGTCGTTCATTCGGCCTTCGCGCCCTCGTGGCTGTCGATGATCAGCGCCAGCGTCACTTTGCGGCCCTCGCCCATCAGGATGTTGTAGGTGCGGCAGGCGGCGTGGCTGTCCATGCTCTCGACGCCGATGCGCAGGTTCGAAAGGCTGGCGACGAGGCGCGGATGCACGAAGCGCTGGCGCTCGCCGGTGCCGAGGATGACGACGTCCGGCTTGTCGGCGGCGATGGCCTCGAAGTGGGCGGCCGTCAGGTCCTCGAAGCGCGTCACGGGCCACGGACGCGGCGCGACCTCGGGCATCACCAGCACGCTGTAGTCGAAGCGCTGGGCGTTGATCTCGACGCCGGACCGGTCGTAGCCGGTGACCGTCTGGTATTTTTCGGTGCTGCTGGAATGTAGCTTCATGATGGAAAAGCCGGGAATGACAGGCACAGGGCGCGTATTGTAACTGGTTTCCACTGCGTCCCAGCAATGGCAGGTTGCTTAATCCCCGCTCTTTCGGCAGAATGGAATTTTTCGCATTGCAACAACGGGGGCGTCGATAAACCTGCTGCGCGTTGCATTTTTGTCTGGGCCGCACAGGATCCGATGCTCGCCGTACGCGAGTACGGCTGCGCTTCTCGGCCAACATTGCTGCCGCTCGCTACGGTTTCTCGAGGCCCCCGGGTGCTACCGATCCGCTATGGGGAAGAGCGTTTTTTCCTCAGCCATAAATTTCCAAGGTGATATTTTGCGACCGATTCTGAAATCCAACAAGCTCGACGACGTCTGCTACGAGATCCGGGGCCCGGCGCTGCAGATCGCGCGCCAGATGGAGGAAGACGGGCACAAGATCATCAAGCTGAACATCGGCAACCTGGCCGTGTTCGGTTTCGATCCGCCGGACGAGATCGTGCAGGACATGATCCGCAATATGCAGAATTCGGCCGGCTACACCGACTCCAAGGGCATGTTTGCACCGCGCAAGGCGGTCATGCACTACACCCAGGAAAAGAACATCCAGGGCGTCGGCATCGACGACATTTACCTGGGCAATGGCGCCTCCGAACTGATCGTGATGGCGATGCAGGGCCTCTTGAACAGCGGCGACGAAGTGCTGGTGCCGGCGCCCGACTACCCGCTGTGGACGGCGGCCGTCAGCCTGGCCGGCGGCAACCCGGTGCACTACGTCTGCGACGAGCAGGCCGGCTGGCTGCCCGACATCGACGACATGCGCAAGAAGATCACGCCGAACACGCGCGCGATCGTCGTCATCAACCCGAACAACCCGACCGGCGCGCTGTATTCGCGCGACGTACTGCTGGAAATCGTCGAACTGGCGCGCCAGCACCAGCTGATCGTCTACGCCGACGAAATCTACGACAAGACGCTGTACGACGGCGCCGAGCACGTGTCGCTGGCCTCGCTCGCCGACGACGTCCTGTTCGTCACCTTGAACGGCCTGTCGAAGAACTACCGTTCGTGCGGCTACCGCGCCGGCTGGATGGTGCTGTCCGGCGAAAAACGCCATGCGAAAGACTATATCGATGGCCTGAACATCCTGGCGTCGATGCGCCTGTGCGCCAACGCGCCGGGCCAGCACGCGATCCAGACCGCCCTCGGCGGCCACCAAAGCATCGCCGAACTCGTGGCGCCGGGCGGCCGCCTGGCACGCCAGCGCGACCTGGCCCACCAACTCCTGACCGATATCCCGGGCGTTACCTGCGTCAAGCCAAAAGCGGCGCTGTACATGTTCCCACGCCTCGACCCGAAGATCTACCCGATCGCCGATGACCAGCAATTTATCTGTGAGCTGTTGTCCGAGGAAAAAGTCCTGCTGGTGCAAGGCACCGGCTTCAACTGGAAGACGCCGGACCATTTCCGCCTGGTCTTCCTCCCCAATTCCGACGACCTGACGGATGCGTGCGGCCGTATCGCCCGCTTCCTCGACGGCTACCGGCGCCGCCACGCGCGCTGAGAATGACAGACTGTAAAACGCATATGAAACCCATCAAAGCTGGCTTGCTCGGCCTCGGCACCGTCGGTGCCGGCACCTACCACGTCCTCCAACGCAACCAGGAAGAAATCCGCCGCCGCGCCGGCCGCGGCATCGAGGTGGCCATGGTCGCCGTCCGCAACCTCGAGCGCGCCAAGCGTATCGTGGGCGCCGAAGTCGAGGTCGTGGCCGACCCGTTCGCCGTCGTGAACAACCCGGACATCGACATCGTCGTCGAGCTGATCGGCGGCTACGGCCTGACGCGCGAACTGGTGCTGCAGGCGATCGCCAACGGCAAGCACGTCGTCACCGCCAACAAGGCGCTGCTCGCGCTGCACGGCAACGAGATCTTCGAAGCGGCCCAGGCCAAGGGCGTGATGGTGGCGTTCGAAGCGGCCGTCGCCGGCGGCATCCCGATCATCAAGGCGCTGCGCGAAGGCCTGTCCGCGAACCGCATCGAATCCGTGGCCGGCATCATCAACGGCACGACCAACTTCATCCTGTCCGAGATGCGCGACAAGGGCCTGGACTTCGCCACCGTCCTGAAGCAGGCGCAGGAACTGGGCTATGCCGAAGCCGACCCGACCTTCGACATCGAAGGCGTGGACGCGGCGCACAAGCTGACCATCATGTCCGCCATCGCGTTCGGCATCCCGGTGCAATTCGGCAGCGCCCACATCGAGGGCATCAGCCAGCTGCAGGCCGTGGACCTGCGCTACGCCGAACAGCTGGGCTACCGCATCAAGCTGCTGGGCATCACCCGCCGCACGACGGTGGACGGCAAGGAAGGCATCGAACTGCGCGTGCACCCGACCCTCGTGCCGGGCGCGCGCCTGATCGCGAACGTCGAAGGCGCGATGAACGCCGTGCTCGTGCAGGCCGACGCCGTCGGCGCCACGCTGTACTACGGCAAGGGCGCCGGCGCCGAGCCGACCGCGTCCGCCGTGATCGCCGACCTGATCGACGTGACCCGCCTGGCGACCGCGGACCCGTATTCGCGCGTGCCGCACCTGGCGTTCCAGCCGACGGAACTGGCCGACGTGCCGATCCTGCCGATGGAAGACATCCGCACCAGCTACTACCTGCGCGTGACCGTGCAGGACCAGCTGGGCGTGATGGCCGACCTGACCCGCATCCTGGCCGACGCCGGCATCTCGATCGACGCCGTGCTGCAGAAGGAGCCGGGCGAGAAGGCGCGCACGGACATCGTCATCATCACCCACCAGACCCGCGAAAAATACGTCAACGCCGCGATCGCCAAGATCGAGGACTTGGCGACGACCGTGGCCAAGGTGGTGCGCATCCGCCTGGAGAGCCTGGGCTGATGTTCATGCCGGGCGCTTGCGTCCGGACGGATATGTTGAAGCCGCCTATCGTGCGAACGGTGGGCGGCTTTGTTGTTTTCGCGGGGCGTGCGCCGATAACATGGAGGCGGACGCACGGTCTGGCCTTTCAAGATGAAGTTGATTCGCGCGTCGCTAAACATGTCTTCAAGGCCTACGGCGCGGAGCCGCAAGCGGCGGTCTCCGTGCTGAAGCTGGAAGGTGAATCGGCGTAACTAGCGCGTGATCTTGCGTCGACGAGCGACACCGGCAATGCCCAGGACGCCGATGGCGAACAGGCCAAGGGTAGCGGGCTCTGGCACTCGATGGGTTGTAACGATCTGATTGATCCCGTCGATATAGCCGCCGTACGAGTTCATTTCAAGAGCCATCATGGGATTCACAGTGCCCTTCGTTACACCAGCGAACGAAACGACGACCGCGTGGTGGGTATCGTAATTAGGCCCAGAATAGCCAGGATTGACCCACTGCTCGTAGTAAGCCGAATAACCCATGCTGCCGCTCTCGAAGTTAACCCTCAAAGTCTCGGTGTAAACTTCATTCAGGACATCGAAGAGCGTAAAGCTCGTTGGCCCGTTGCCGCCGATATGGTTGTTGTTAGCGGAGACGATGTTGGACTCGTGGGGGAACGGGTAGAAGGTGGCACTGACGTACTGGCCATGCACCTGAATACGGTAATTCGCGATAGCGTTAGTATCGTCACGTTGAACAAACCAGCCCGTGATGTCCGGGCCGTAAAAGTCGTATTGGGTATAGGTAATGGTTGCGGATGCGCTCATGGAAAGGCTGGCGCCGGCGATAAAGGCAAGGAATTTCTTGTACATGCTTGTTCCTGATGGGTTGGTAAAAACGCATCAAAAATTAGAGCAATAATCGTGCCAGAAGGAAATTTCTTTTCTGTTCAATAGCTTGCGGTTGAGTGCATCAGCCGGTGGTGGCTGCTGTAATGTTTTCCGACAGGTGAATGGTAGTTCTGCACCCCGTTCGTCGGCAATAATTGTGGTCACGCTAAGCCGAAGGGAGACCGAGGCAGGGCGCAGTTGAGGAATTTGGATCGCGGCCGGTCACGACGAGGGACATTAGTCGACACATTGCATTTAACCAGCGCCTTAGGCCGCGGCGCGTGGCCCGGCAACTTGATTTCCATTAACGTACGCCTTGACAGAATCTTCGTTCCAGCTAATTCCAATCATTAGCTTGTTCGATAGGGGTTCTGGCAGAGGACATTCAAAACTAAAATAGGGCAAGGGGAGTCCTGTCGTTGATACTTGAAGTTTGCGCCGTCGTGTTATTAAAGTATTTACAATTGCCCTTCCTTGAGTGAAGGTCGGGAAAAGGACTCCATGCTCCAGACGCTTGGAGCTTGGAAGGTTTGGCACTTCCAATTCGAAAAAGATTGTTCCCTTGGCGTCGTTTAGCGATATCACAGGGACATCAGGCTTGAATGAAAATTTCGTCAACTCAATCTTTGACCCGGAAACGTGGCGAGCCACTGGGCGGCGCCGTAGAAATCCTTGTTCAGTAGCCTTTTCAACAATTCGCTCGCCAACTTCGAGCGTCAGTACCGCGTCCTCGTTGACGACCGCAAAATATGCCTGAATGTCACCGACGGAAAATGAGTTAAGCTTCGCAATAGAGCGAGAAATACCATCGGCCTCATGTGCCGTTCCAGTCTCATTAGCCAGCCGATTTATTAAATGTTCGTGTGAAATTGACTCGCCGTCGATGAAAAACGCCTCATGGCCTTGTATGTAGTGTTTTAATGAAATCGGGGCCAACGGGACGTCCGCTGGCCCACTACCGTCCGCTCGAGTGGAAACAAATGCGAATTGTAGACCTTGCGTCAGTGGATGCTCTATATTGATGCCTTCCGCGGAGCGGATCTGCACTGAATCATCCACGTTTAGCTCTTCGCACATCCGCCAGAGCAAGCCAGGGAGTCCGCTCGATTTGCATATTAGTGCGCGGAGCTGCGTTGCGAGTTGACGCATATGCCCGGCGTCCCCTTCGGCCAAATCCCGCAATGTTCGAGACAGCAGGTAGAGATGGTCCTCCAGAGCGCTCACTAACTGCACGGTGGTTTTTTCAATAAGTTTTGCCATCTCGCTCTTTCAGATTATGTTGCCAATGCAAGCGACCAGCACGGTTTAAGGTTCAATTGGCGTTTAGGGGCGCAAATGCTTTCGAAAATCTCGCCTAAAGAGTAGCACGTCGAACGATAATGTCAGACGTACCAAGCCTTCGACTGCAACCTGCCGTTCAGGCCGCTCCGTAAATCAGATGCTTACGGATACAACCCACGCACCTCGCGCGCCTGCAGGATGCGCGTGCACGCAACGATGAACGTCGCCGTGCGCAGCGACACCTTCTTCTCCTGCGCCACCGCCCACACGGCGCCGAACGCGCTCTGCATGATGCGGGTCAGGCGGGCATTGATCTCGTCCTCGGTCCAGAAGAAGCTCGAGAAGTCCTGGACCCATTCGAAGTACGACACCGTGACGCCGCCCGCGTTGGCCAGCACGTCCGGCACGACCAGCACGTCCTTGTCCGCCAGGATGTCGTCGGCTTCCGGCGTCGTCGGGCCGTTCGCGCCTTCCAGGATGATCTTCGTGCGCAGACGCTGCGCGACGTCCGCCGTGATCTGCCGTTCCAGCGCGGCCGGGATCAGGATGTCCGATTCGATGTCCCAGAAGGCATCGCGGTCCAGGGTCGCGTCGGCGCCGGGGAAGCCCTTGACGCCGCCCGCTTCGGCCACGTGTTGATGCAGCCGCGCGACGTCGAGGCCGCCTTCCGCCACGACCACGCCGGTGTGATCCTGCACGGCGACGATCTTCGCGCCCGCTTCCGCGAAGATCGTGGCCGCGGTGCCGCCGACGTTGCCGAAGCCCTGGATCGCGACGCGCGCCCCGGTGATCGCGACGCCGCGCTGTTTGGCGGCTTCGCATCCGACCACGAACACGCCGCGGCCCGTCGCTTCGCGGCGTCCGAGCGAGCCGCCGAGCGAGATCGGCTTGCCCGTCACGACGCCGGTCGACAGGTTCCCTTCGATCATGGCGTACGAATCCATCATCCAGGCCATGACCTGTTCGTTGGTGTTCACGTCCGGTGCCGGGATGTCTTTCGTCGGTCCGATCAGCATGCTGATTTCGCTCGTGTAGCGGCGCGTGAGGCGCTGCAGCTCGCCTTTCGACAGCGTGGCCGGATCGACGCGGACGCCGCCCTTGGCGCCGCCGTACGGCACGTTGACGGCCGCGTTCTTGACCGACATCCACGCCGACAGCGCCATGACTTCCGACAGCGTCACGTCCTGGTGAAAACGGACGCCGCCCTTGCCCGGGCCGCGCGACAGGTTGTGCTGGACCCGATAACCCTCATAGTGGGCGATGGTGCCGTCGTCGCGTTCGATCGGGACGTCCACGGTCAGGATCCGCTTCGGACGTTTCAGCGTCTCGACCCAGCGCGACAGGCTGCCCAGGTGCGGCGTGACGCGCTCGACCTGTTGCAGGTACTGGCCCCACGGGCCGAGGTCGTCGGGATTCAGGTAGGAGGGGAGGGAATCGTGGTTCATGCAATGTCTCCGGTAGTCGAGTGGTTGGGATCGAGGTTCAAGCGCATGCTGGGCTGCGCGGTCAACGAATCATAGGATGGGCTACCCGATCATTGCCAATGCCCCTTGCGCATGCGGTCATGCGCAAAATGCATCGGGCCGGTCGGCCGCTCCGGCAACCTGCTATGATCCCCGACGGCCGGTTCGGTCATATACGATCCTTAGACAGAATCCAGGGATGAATCATGGGTAAGTCGAAACCCGGGCAGGGTGCCATCGCCTTGCCCATGTTGCTGGTGGTCCTGCTGCGCGCCGCCGCGGCGCAGAGTCCCGCCTCACCGCAGACGGACGGTCCGGCGTCCGCCACCGTGGTCATTACCGCGCCGCGTCCAATCGACATGGACGGCTATCGGGCCACCGAGGCCCGGCTCAAAACGATCGTATTGCACCAGCCTGCGCTATCCAGTCCATTCCTGAGCGGATGCATGGAGAACCGGTTCGCCCAGGAGAATGCCGCAGCCCCCGGTGGCAGTCTTCCGATCGAAGATGACCGTTCGCTGGCGCGCCATATCAAGTGTGGCCGGGCCCATATCGAAGCAACCGACACGACCTTGCGGCGGGGACTCGAGGCATTCGACCACCATGACTATGCCGCCGCGCTTGGGCTTTTTCAGGATGCCTATGCAAAGATGGGAACCCTGGACGCGGCCCTGATGCTCGCAAAAATGCACCTTGACGGACTTGGAACCCCCAAGGACCTGGACCAGGGAATCCAGTGGCTCCGCGAAACGGCCGCGGCCAGGTTCGACCCGCGGCGGGACCGGCTGCGCTTCAACCCGGCAGATCCGCACGCCATGAACGCCCGCATCGAAGCGGCCATGATGCTGGCCCGGATCCACGAGGGGAGGCAGGGCGTGGCGCGGGACGTGAAGGAAGCGGAAGCATGGTATGCGAAGGCGGCGGAATTCGGCTTCGTTCCCGCGCTGGATAGTCTCGGGCAGGCCTACCTGTCGGGGCGGGACGGCGGGCGCGACGGCGTGGCGGGCGACCTCGGGCTCGCCCGCGCCTATGTCGAACTCGCCGCGAAAGCGGGCCACGCGGGTGCGCCGTTCGTGGCAGCAGCCGGGCAGGGGCAACCGGACGCCATGCGCATCCCCGACACAGTGCGGGTCAAGGGCGCAGACGTGTCGAACGACCCGGCCGCCGCGAGCGGCGCGCTTGCCCGGGACAAGCCATCTGTCCCGGACGCGCTCCCCGCGGAGCCCGCGCCGGTCGACGAACGTTTTGCGCCGCGAAACCAGGCCGGCACGGCTGGCGCCGCCGTCGTGCGCGTGGCCGGACTGCGCGCGGTTCCCTGGAAGAGCTATCGCGCGATGCGCGCCGCGGTTGCGGCGTACGAGAAGTACAAGCCGCTCGCGCCGGACGCCATGTTCAGCTTCGCGGTGCTGCCGCCGGCGGGCAAGACGCTGCCGCCCAATTTCAAATTGCGGGTCCGTACGAAGGATGGCGCGGAATTCCCGGTCGCCCTGGAGAGCGGCAAGCTGTTCCAGTTGCCGGTCTTGCCCGATCCGGCAACGGATGCGGACTTCGTGAGCAACTTCAAGGACGGACTATTGCGGATAGGACTGCTCGTCCATACCCGAAACATACCGCCTGAAAAGGAACGTCTGGGCGACGTCCGGCTGAGGAATGAAATCAGCCAGGCGATTGCCGACGTCGATCATCCCAGCGACGATCCGCGGTGTTGGCGGAAGCGACAGGGGAACATCTGCAAGCCGGCCCACGTCACCGTGTGGTACAAGCCGAAGGCGCCCGCCGGCGCCGCCTGGCTGATCGACGGGACTCGACGGGAAGCGCTGGAGGCCGACGGCGATCCGAACGACCCGTCGTACCGGATGCCGATCAATGCCGGGCACTTGAGTAACGATGCCATCATCGAGTTCGACTACAAGAAGCCGTTGCCACCGCTGAAGCTCCCCGTGGTGCTGATCTACGATCCGAACAATTAAGGCGACGAGAAACGCGGCGCGTTATCGGCTTTGCGTAGCAAGCTGCTGCGCGCACAGGAAGTCCCACAGGTCCGCAACAATCGGCTTGCCGGGCCGCGCGCCGGATGGCCGTTCGCGATACAGCCGGATCTCCATCTCGATTTCCCACGCACCCGCGTCGCTCGCGCGCGCCAACTGCCTTTGTTCCAGCTCGCGCACGACCGCCGACTCGGGCAGGAAGGCGATGCCGTGGCCGTCCAGCGCCATCATCTTGAGCCCTTCCGCCATGTCGGTCTCGTAGCGCTTTTCAAAGTGCGGCCCGGGTTTCGCGTCGGCGAGGATCATGTCGACCATCCGTCCCAGATAGGCGTTGGTCGTGTAGGAGAGGAACGGCAGCGGTGCGTCCTTGCGGCCGGGCAGGCGGTATTCCGGTTCGCCGTCCACGCCGCAGCGGGCATACGCGCACAGCGCTTCGCGCCCCATCAGCAACATGTCGTAGCGGCCGGGGTCGAGCTGCACCGGCTGGCGCGGATGGTGGTAGCACAGCAGCAGGTCGCAGCCGCCTTCCACCAGTTGCAGCACGGCGTCGTGGACGTTGAGGGCGATGAGGCGGCTGTTGATCGGGCCAAAATCGGGTTCCAGCGCGGTCAGCCACTTCGGCACGAACGTGAGCGACAGCGTGTGCGGTACGGCGAGGTCGATCGTCCTGGCCACCGTGGCGCGGTTGTTTCGCAGCATTTCGCGGACCCCGTTGATCTGGCCCAGCATCTCCAGCGCCTGCTCGTAGAACACCATGCCGGCCGGGGTGACGCGGGTGGGAAACGTGGTCCGGTCGATCAGATCGGTGCCGAGCCAGTTTTCCAGCGAGCGGATGCGGCGCGAGAACGCGGGCTGCGTCACGTGCCGCAGCTGGGCCGAGCGGCTGAAGTTCTTGGTTTCGACCAGGGAGATGAAGTCTTCCAGCCATTTTGTTTCCATGCCGAGTCTCGTGCTGTGAATCGTCGCGGCATTGTAACGCCCATTCCTTGCCCGCATTCCGAATAAATCCGGCCGGCCGGCGCCCTTCCAATTTTTCATACGACGCCCGCGCCGGCCGTCTGGATTTCGGGACGAAAAAGGCGGGCGCCGGTACGTTTCTCTAATAAAACTCCTTTTAAATCAACTGTTTGCGCGCAAAATTTTCCGGCGATCCCTCTGGCATGCGTATTGCAATTGTGCGTACACCCGGTTCCCGCCGGGTCATGACAACACGCGGCGTCATTCAGCGCCGCGATCTTGGAGATTAAAGTGAAAAAGACGCGCCCCTTGACCCTGTACATCCTGATCGCGATGGTACTGGGTGCCGCAGTCGGCTACGGTTGCCATGAAACCGTCGTCGACAAGCAGCTCAGTGCCGACATCGCGGCACATATTTCCATCGTCACCGATGTGTTCCTGCGGCTGATCAAGATGATCATCTCGCTGCTGGTGTTCTCGACGCTGACGGTCGGCATCGCCCACATGGGGGACGGCCGCGCCGCCGGCCGCATCGGCATGAAGGCCATGGCGTGGTTCGTGATCGCCTCGCTGACCTCCCTGAGCCTCGGGATGCTGCTGTCCAACATGATGCAGTTGGGCGCCCACCTCAACCTGCCGCTGCCGCCGATCGATGCCGCCACCGGCCTGAAAACCACCGCGTTCACGCTCAAGGATTTCGTCGCCCACTTGGTGCCGAAGTCGCCGATCGAAGCGATGGCCAACAACGAGATCCTGCAGGTGCTGGTGTTTTCCCTGTTCTTCGGCGGCGCGCTCGGGGCACTGGGCCAGGCTGCCGCCGGCCTCACCGCCGTGATCGACCAGCTGGCGCAAGTCATGCTGCGCATCACCGGCGTGATCATGAACCTGGCGCCGCTGGCCGTGTTCGCGGCCATGGCGTCCATCATCACCACTAGCGGCCTGGGCATCCTGCTCACGTTCGCGAAGTTCATGGGCGGCTTCTACCTCGGCCTCCTGTGCCTGTGGCTGCTGCTGGTACTGGGCGGTTCCCTGTTCATCGGCAAGCGCGTGCTGCGCCTGCTGGCGCTGATCCGCGAACCGTTCCTGCTGGCCTTTTCGACCGCCAGTTCGGAAGCGGCCTATCCCAAGCTGCTGCTGGCGCTGGACCAGTTCGGCGTGCAGCGCAAGATTTCCAGCTTCGTGCTGCCGATGGGGTATTCGTTCAACCTCGATGGCTCGATGATGTACTGCACCTTCGCCGTGCTGTTCATCACCCAGGCCTACGGCATCGACCTGTCGCTGGGCACCCAGATCACCATGCTGCTGTTGCTGATGCTGACGTCCAAGGGCATGGCCGGCGTGCCGCGCGCCTCGCTGGTGGTGATCGCCGCCACCCTCAACCAGTTCCACATCCCCGAAGCCGGCCTGCTGCTGTTGATGGGCATCGACCAGTTCCTCGACATGGGGCGCTCGGCCACCAATGCAGTCGGCAACGCCATCGCCACCGCCGTCGTCGCCAAGTGGGAGGGCGCGCTGGAGGAGTCGCCCCGGCAGATCGCCCCGCAGCCGGTGCCGACCGTCGGCGCGCGCGCCGGCTGACCTGCCCGCATTCAAATCATATAAATAACGGAGACTCGATTGAAACATCGCTATATCGCCGGCGCCTGCGCGCTCGGCCTGAGCGCCGCGTTCGCGCAGGCGCAATCCCTGGTGAAGGTCTACGGCGTGGCCGACGCCGGCATCGTGCTGGAACGCGGCGGCCCGGCCGGCGCGACGCAGAACGTCAGCAGCGGCGTGGCGTCCGGCTCGCGGCTGGGCTTCAAGGGCAGCGAAGACCTCGGCGACGGCATGCGCGCCTTCTTCGTGCTGGAAAACGGCTTTAACATGGATACCGGCACGGCGGCGCAGGGCGGGCGGCTGTTCGGCCGGCAGGCGGTCGTCGGCCTGGCCGGCGCGGCCGGCTCGGTCAGCCTCGGCCGCCAGTACGCGCCCTACTACAAGGCCGTGCGCGACATCGTCGATCCGTTCTGCACCGGCCTCGCGGGCAATGCGCAGAACCTGTTCCCGACCTTTACCCGGGTCGACAATTCGGTCGAATACCAGACGCCGAAGTGGAACGGCGTGTCGGCCGACGTGCTGTACGGCGTTGGCGAGGCCGCCGGCGCCGCCGCGAAGAACCGCACCATCGGCGCATCCGCCAGCTACGACGCGGGCCCGCTGACCCTGGTGCTGGCGCACCACCAGCAAGGCGATGCGACCGGCGCCGCGCACAGCCGCAACACCATGCTGGGCGGCCGCTACAAGTTCGGCGCGGTCACCGTCCACGCGGCCTATGCGCGCAATCGCGACGCACTGGGCAACGCCAGCCGGGACGCCTTGCTGGGCCTGGCCGTGCGGGCCGGCGCGGGCAGGGTGCTGGCCTCGCTCGTGGCCCACCGCGACGACTTCGGCCGCGACGCGCATGCGCGCCAGGCCGCGATCGGCTATGAGTACAGCCTGAGCCGGCATACCGACCTGTACGCCGCCTATGGCCATATCGTCAACCGCGACGGCGCCGCCTACCGGGTCGGCAATGCCACCGACGCCGGCTCCGGCACCTCCGCCGTGAACCTGGGAGTGCGGCATGTGTTTTAATCGCATTAGTTAAACTCTCAGGACCGCCATGCCAGCAGCCGCCCTCATCGTCAACCCGCCCCGGGCCGGCCGCTGGCCGCGCCGGCGGCTGGCGCTGTGGGGCGTGCTGCTGCTCGGTTGCGTGGCGCTGGCCGGTGCGGCCTATCGCTACGCCGAGGACGCCGCGATCGGACGACTGCGGCTGTCCGGGGCGCAGCGGCTGGACACGTACGCGGCCAGCCTGGAACATCTGCTGTCCAAATACGATTTCCTGCCCGGCACGTTTGAATTGAACAAGGACGTCATCGCCCTGCTGCAACGGCCCGGCGACGCCGCCCTGCGCACGGAAGTCAACGTCTACCTGGAGCGCGTCAACCGCCTGGCCAGGTCGACCACCATCTATATCGTCAACCTGCAGGGCGTGACGCAGGCTGCCAGCAACTGGCGCGAGCCCGACAGCTTCGTCGGCGACAACGTCGCCTTCCGGCCTTACGTGCGCGACGCGCTGCGCGGGGCGCCGGGTGGCTTCTACGGGGTCGGGACCACGCGGGGCGAGCCCGGTTATTATTTTGCGCGCGGCATTTATCACGACGGCCGCATGCTGGGCGTGGCGACCGTCAAGGTGAATATCGAAAGCCTGGAGGGAACCTGGGCCGACGCCGGCGGCAAGGCATTGCTCGCCGATGCGCACGGCGTGGTGTTTTTGAGCTCGGTGCCCGAATGGAAATACCGTACGCTGGCGCCGCTGTCGCCGGCCGTGCGGCAGGAACTGGAACAGTCGCGCCAATACGTCTCCCATGCGCTCACGCCGCTGGGCCTGCGCGACCTGCGCGCGCTCGACAACGGCGCACGCATCGTCGCCGGGCCGCCGCCCGCCGCGGGCGGTCCCATGCTGAGCCAGTCGCGTACGCTGGCGACGCGCAACTGGCAGCTGGTCTACCTGTCCGATCTCGCGCCGGCCCGCGCCAGTGCCCGCGCGGCGGCACTGCTGACGCTGCTGTCGGAAGCGCTGGCGATCATGCTGGTGCTGTATGCGCGCCAGCGCCACCGCCTCGGCCGCCAGCGCCTGCGCGCGCGCGAGGATTTGCAACGCGCCTACGATCGCCTGGAAAGCCTGGTGGCCGAGCGCACGGCCAGCCTGGAAACCATGACGCGCGACCTGCGCGACGAGAACGCGGTGCGCCGGCAAACCGAACAGCAGCTGCGCAAGGCGCACAGCGAACTGGTCCAGGCGGGCAAGATGGCGGTGCTGGGGCAACTGTCGGCCGGCATCACGCACGAACTGAACCAGCCGCTGACGGCGCTGCGCACGATGTCGGACAATGCCCGCGTGCTGATCGAGCGCGGCCGGCTCGATGAGGCGCGCGCCAACCTGGCGACGATCTCGCAACTGGTCGAGCGCATGGGCCTCCTGACCGGGCAGCTGCGCCAGTTCGCGCGCAAGGCCGACGCCATGCTGAGCGCGGTGGCGGTGGGAGAGGTCGTCACGGCGGCCCTGTTCCTCGTCGAGCGCCGGATCGCGCAGGAGCGGGTCGGTTTCCGCATGTCGACGCACCCGCGCGACCTGTATGCGCTGTGCGACAGCAACCGGCTGCAGCAGGTGCTCGTGAACCTGTTCAGCAATGCGCTGGACGCGATGGAGATGGCCGGCAGCATGCCGCGCGAGCTCGTCGTCGACGCCGGGCGCCACGGCGCGCGCGTATTGATTACCGTGACCGACAGCGGTCCCGGCATTCCCGAAGAGAACCGCGCACAATTATTCGAACCCTTTTTTACCACTAAGCCGCAAGGAAAAGGGCTGGGCCTGGGTCTGGCCATCTCCGAGCAGATCGTGCGCGAGTTCGGCGGCCAGTTGCGCGCCGAGCCGGCGCCCGGGGGCGGGGCCCGGTTCATCATCGATCTGCCGCGGGCGGAGTAGGAGACAGCTTATGTACGAATCCATGAAAGTCCTGCTCGTCGAAGACGACGCCATCGTCCGCGCAGGCAGCGTCCAGGCGCTCGATCTCGCCGGCTTCCAGGTCGACGCATTCGACGCCGCCGAGCCGGCGCTGGCGCAGATACGGCCTGGTTTTGCCGGCGTGGTCGTCAGCGACGTGCGCCTGCCCGGCATGAGCGGCCTCGAGCTGATGGCCGCCGTCAAGGCCGTCGATGCGCACCTGCCGGTGGTGCTGGTGACCGGCCACGGCGACATCTCGATGGCGGTGGGCGCGATGCGCGGCGGCGCCTACGATTTCATCGCCAAGCCGTATTCGTCGGAACAACTGGTCGACGCGGTGCAGCGCGCGCTGGAAACGCGGCGCCTGATACTCGAGGTCGCCGCGCTGCGCGACCGCATCGCGAACGGTGCCGGGATCGACGCGATGCTGCTGGGCGAGTCGGCCGCGATGCGCGACCTGCGCCGCCTGATCCTGGACCTGGCCGACGAATCGGCCGACGTGCTGATCTACGGCGAGACCGGCACCGGCAAGGAGATGGTGGCGCGCTGCCTGCACCAGTTCAGCGGCCGCCGCGCGCACCATTTCGTCGCCCTCAATTGCGGCGCGATCCCGGAAAACATCTTCGAGAGCGAAGTGTTCGGCCACGAGATGGGCGCGTTCACCGGCGCGGCCAAGCGCCAGGTCGGCAAGATCGAGCATGCCCACAAAGGCTCGCTGTTCCTCGACGAGGTCGAAAGCCTGCCGCTGTCGCTGCAGGTCAAGATGCTGCGCGTGCTGCAGGAGCGCTATGTCGAGCGGCTCGGCTCGAACACGCCGGTGCCGGTGGACGTGCGCGTGATCGCCGCCGCCAAGGTCGACCTGAAGCAGTGGTCCGACCAGCAGAAATTCCGCAGCGACCTGTACTACCGGCTGAACCTGATCGTGCTGAACCTGCCGCCGCTGCGCGAGCGGCGCGAGGATATTCCCCTGCTGTTCGAGCATTTCATGCTGGGCGCGGCCGCACGCTACAAGCGCGGCGTGCCCACGGTGCCGGGACCGCTGATGCAATCGCTGATGGCGCATGACTGGCCTGGCAACGTGCGCGAACTGCGCAATATCGCCGAGCGCTTCGTGCTGGGGCTCTCGAGCGGCGCGGACGGCCTGCTGGCCGCGCGCAGTGCGGCGCCGGTGCCGCTGGCGGACCAGGTCGGCGCGTTCGAGCGTGCCGTCATCGAACAGGAATTGCGCAAGGCCGGCGGCAGCATCGCCGAAGTCAGCGCCGCGCTCGGCGTGCCCAAGCAGACGCTGTACTACAAGATGCAGAAGTACGGCCTCTCCCCGGACGATTACAAATAACCGCGCGACGGATCTTCCCGACGCCGCGCCAGCTGCCGGGCCGTCAATCCGGAATGGCCCGCATGACCAAGAAAGCCGTCGGCAAATTCGTCCACGCAGCGGCGCGGCATGGCGGCCGGCGCGTGCAGGGGCGCGGTGGTGAGCGCCCGCAGGCGGCGCTCGATCTCGTCGAACAGCGCGTCGTCGGCGCCGGGCATCGGGGGAGGGGTGTCGGTCGTTTTCATGCGCGCATTCTACCTGTGCTGCGGCGCACAAGAATGGTGTCCGGATGCATGTTTGTGGCCGCTCAATGGTCGCAGAATTTGCTGTAACGCATGCTTATCTGTGCGCAATGTGTGGCGAAAAATGGGTTTTGGAAGTGGCTCGGGACGGTGCCGGTGGGGGCGCCCCGCGATGCTTGCGGGCTCGTTGGCGTTGCTTTGACGGCGTGCAAATCATGGGAGGGTCAAGTCCAGACCGATCATCCTGCTGAGGACGAAGGTGCCGAACCCCAGGCCCAGCAGCGCCAGCACGAAGACTGCGGCCACCTTGCCGCCCGCGCGTAGCACCGCGCGCCTCTCCTCCTCCTTGCCCTTCTTCCCCTGGTCGTAATGCCACTTGACGGCGAAGAACATGCCCGTGCCTAACACGAGAGCCTTGAACGTCACGAAGACTATCGGGATCCAATCCATGATTTTGATATTTCCAGGTTATTACTTGCTGGCGACTGCCATGCAAGATGGTGTTGCTGCACGTTCTGAGGCATTCTACTTAAAAGCAATTTCCATACATTGAGACAAAATGTCCCAGTTGAATGCCATACAAGATGAAGATTTGCCAACCTGGTTGCCGCGCTTGGCCGGGAACAAAGGGCCACGTTTCCTGCAGATTGCGGATGCCTTGCAGGCGGCGGTGGCGGAAGGATCGCTGAAACCCGGTGACCGTCTGCCTCCGCAGCGCCAGTTGGCAGCCCGGCTGGACGTCGACCTCACGACGGTCACGCGCGCATACGACGAAGCCAGGCGGCGCAAGCTGTTGGAGGGCCGCGGCGCCCGAGGCACGTATGTCGCGGCGCCGAAGGTCGAATTGACCTCGATCCTCGACCTGAGCATGAATACCCCACCACCGCCGGACGGCGTGGACTTCGGCGACATGTTGAAACAAGGTTTGTCGCAAGTACTGATGAGGGCAGATAACGAATTGCTGATGACTTACCACCTGGGCGGGGGAAGCGATTCCGACCGCAAGGCTGGCGCCACATGGCTCGAACCGATGTTTGGACAGCTGGATTCGCGACAGGTCGTTGTCTGTCCGGGGGCGCAGGCGGCGATCGCCGCATTGATTCTTGCGCTGACGGCGCCCGGCGACGTTATCCTGGCGGAGCCGGCGAATTATCCCGGCTTGCGTGCCGCGGCGACCCAGTTCGGCCGGCACGTCATTGCGGTGGAAGCGGACCGGCACGGGATGGTGCCCGGGATGCTCGAGGAAGCGTGCCGCCGGCACAAGCCTGGGCTGGTCTACCTCAATCCGACGTTACAGAACCCGACCGCCGTCACCATCCCGGAACGCCGGCGCAAGGAGATCGCCGCCATCGCGCAGCGCTGCAATGTACGCATCGTCGAGGACGATCCCTACTGGCTCCTTGGCGCTGCCGCGCCACCACCGATTGCCGTGTTTGCCCCGGAACACGCGTACTACATCTCGACCCTGTCGAAATGCCTGACGCCCGGCTTGCGGGTCGCCTTTGTGCTCGTGCGCGACCCGCACGAACGCGAACGTTTCCTGGTCGCGCTACGGTCATTTGCGCTGATGGCCGCGCCGCTGACGGCCGCACTGGCCACGCAATGGATCCTCGACGGTTCGGCCGCCGCATTGATGGAAGGCGTACGCAACGAGGCGCGCCTGCGCCACCGGATGGCTCGGGACATTCTGGCGGGGCGGTACGGCGGCGCCGGAGACGGCCTGCACGTATGGCTCGAGTTGCCGGCGTATTGGAATTCCTCGCAGCTTGCGCGTGCGGCCGACAGCGAGGGCATCGCCGTCACGCCGGCGGAGGCATTCGCAACCGGCAGCGGAGCCGTGAATGCAATCCGGATCTCTTTGGGGTGCATCCAGGACCGTGGGCACTTACGGGCGGGTCTTCAACGGCTGTCCGACCTGCTTGCGCGGCGGCCCGAGCCGTTCAGCGCTGCCGTGGTTTGACTGTCCAGGACACACTGTTGGTTTGGCGGACCTTCCGATCGATCGCCTACATCCCCGCCGGCAGCTCCCGTGCCGGGAACGTCACGCTGACCTTCAACCCGGGCCCGCCTTCCGCGCGGTCCAGTGCGAGCGTCGCGCCGTGCACGGTCGCGATGTCGCGCACGATGGCGAGCCCCAGCCCGGTGCCGCCCGGATTGCTCTCCAGCGCCGCCGCCGCCCGGTAAAACGGCATGAACACCTTGTCGTATTCGGATGGGTCGAGCCCCGGCCCGCTGTCCTGCACGTCGAGTACGACGACGCCGATCAGCCGGCGCACGCGCAGCAGCACGGTGCCCCCCGGCGGCGTGTAGCGGATCGCATTGTCGACCAGGTTGCTCACCAGTTCATGCAGCAGCAGGGCCTGGCCATCGACCGTCGTGGCGCCGTCGTCTTCCGCTTCCAGCGCCAGGTCGATGCCTTTCTGGACGGCCGGCAGGGCCAACTCCAGGCCGACCTGGCGCGCCACGTCGGCCAGCAGCACCGGCGCGAGCGCGGCGTTCGCGCCGCCGTGCTCGATGCGCGCGAGCGTCAGCAGGCGGTTGGCCAGGTGCACCGTCGAATCCGTCGTCGCCGCGATCGAGCGCACGATGGCTTCCATCGCGGCGGGATCGTTGGCGCGCAGGGCCAGCTCGGCCTGCGTCTTGAGCACGGTGAGCGGCGTGCGCAGCTGGTGCGACGCGTCGGCGATGAAGCGGCGCTGGCTCGCGATCAGGTTCTGCATGCGCGCCATCGTGCCGTTCATCGCCGCCACGAGCGGCCGCACTTCGCGGTGCACGAGGGCCTCGTCGACGTCGGACAGGTCGGACAGCGCGCGCGTCTCCACCACCTGCTTTAAACGCATCAGCGGCTGCAGCACGAGGCGCACGGCGAACCACACGAGCGTGGCCACGGCCAGCACGAGCAGCGCCTGGCGCCACAGCGTGTTGACGAGGATGCGGCGCGACAGCGCGCGGCGCGCGTCCAGCGTCTCGCCCACCTGGATCAGCGCGATGCCGCGCATGGAATCGTCGTACACGGGCTGCAGCAGGGCGGCGATGCGCACCGGCTCGCCGTTGTAGTCGGCATGATAAAAACGCACGAGGGCCGGATACAGTTCCGAGCGCGGCGTGTTCTTCGGCACGGGCGGCAGGTCGTCGTAGCCGGACACCGTTTCGCCGTGCAGGCCGCCCACGCGGTAATAGATGCGGCCCAGCGTGTCGGTCTCGAAGCTGTCCAGCGCCACGTAGGGCACGTCCGCCACGACCTTGCCGTCGCGGACCGACACCCGCTCCGCGAGCGCGCGCGTGGACGCGAGCAGCGAGCGGTCGTAGGCGATGTCGGCGGCGTCGAGGGCATCGCGGTACAGCGACACGGCGTTGGCCGCGACGAGGATCACGAGCGGCACGATCAGCCAGCGCAGCAGCTGGCCGCGCAGGCTGCCCAGCGGCGCCGGTGCGTCTTCGCCCAACGTGCGCCGGCGCGGCCACAGGCGCGCCAGCAGCGGGATCGAGGCGGAGACGGACGCCATCGCGCGCATCAGGACGCGGCGGGCGGCCGTTCCTGCAGCAGGTAGCCGATGCCGCGCAAGGTGGCGATGGCGGCGCCGCCGTCCGGACGCTTGTCCAGTTTCTTGCGCACGCGGTGGATGTACAGCTCGATGGCGTCGAGGTTGGCGTCGTCGTCGAGCGCGAACACGTCGTCGAACAGCTTTTCCTTCGACAGCGCGCGGCCCGGGCGCGAGATCAGCGCTTCCAGCACGGCGTGCTCGCGCGGCGTCAGCGCCAGCGGTTCGCCGCAGTAGGTGAACATGCGCGCGACCGTGTCGAAGCTGAGCTGACCGCAGCGGTGCACGACCGCCTCGTTGCCGACGCTGCGCCGCAACAGCGCTTTCACGCGCGCTTCCAGTTCCGCGAGTTCGAACGGCTTGGCGAGGTAATCGTCCGCGCCCAGGTTCAGGCCCTGCACGCGTTCTTCCAGCCCGCCGCGCGCCGTCAGGATCATCACCGGCGTGCGCCCGCGCGTGCCGCCGCGCGCGCGCAGGCGGCGCAGCACGTCCAGGCCGTCCATGCGCGGCAGCGTCAGGTCCAGGATCACGAGCGCGTAGTCCTGGGTGTGCAGCAGCGCGTCGGCATCCGCGCCGTTGGACGCGCATTCGACGGTGAGATTGGCGTCGCGCAGGGCTTTCGATACCCAGTGGGACAGCTCGACGTGGTCTTCGACTAACAGGATTCGCATCGCGCCAGTGTACGCGCAAAGGCGGCGCGGCGGAAAGCGCCCGGTCCCTCCTGCTACGTGATTTCCACAACACGGCAATTGAAAGGCTCAGTTAAAGCTCTCCTTGAAAGCTGATTGAAAGGTAACCACGCCTATTCTGGCAACACGAGGCGGCAAACGACCGCATTGATCACAACAACGGAGACACTATGAAGAAATCGGCCCTCGCGCTCGCCGTCCTGGCAGCGCTTTCCCTGAACGCATCCGCACAGACCAATGTCCAGGTGTATGGCATCGTGGACGCCGGCGTCGAGTACGTGAACCACGCCGCCGCCAACGACGGCAGCGTGGTGCGGGTCGTCTCGGGCGGCAAGAACACGTCGCGCTGGGGCTTCCGCGGCACCGAGGACCTGGGCGGCGGCCTGAAAGCCGTGTTCAACCTGGAAGGCGGCATCCTGCTGGACACCGGCGCCCAGGACGGCAACCTGTTCAAGCGCCAGGCCAACGTCGGCCTCGAAGGCAACTTCGGCCGCATCATCATCGGCCGCTCGTTCACGACGACCTACGACCTGGTCATCAAGTTCGACCCGATGGGCTTCGCTCCCAACTATTCGTGGGCGACGAGCGGCAACGCCACCGGCCCGTCGAAGTACGGCATGACGACCGCGTTCGACAACCTGATCAAGTACACCGGCACCACGGGCGGCTTCACCTATGGCGCCACCGTCGGCATGGGCGAACAGGCCGGCAACTCGTCGGACGGCCGCAAGTATGCCGTCGGCGGTTCCTGGTTCGGCAGCGGCGTCGGCCTGATGGCGTCGTATGAGCAGATCAACGGCAACACGGTCGTCGCCACCGGCAACCGCGACAAGACGACGGCCTTCCACCTGGGCGCCACCTACAAGCAGGGCCCGTGGCAGTACACGGCCGCGATGCGCGGCTACAAGCTCCAGCCGGGCAAGGCCGCCACGGCGGACGTGCAGGGCGATACCTACTGGGGCGGCGTGACCTACGCGGTCTACCCGTGGACGCTGACGGGCGCGGTCTACCACGTCAACACGAAGAACCTGGCGGCGGCGAAGGATGCCGATCCGACGATGCTCGTGGCGCGCGCCATGTACTCGCTGTCCAAGCATGTCTGGCTGTACGCGTCGGCGGCGCATGCCAAGGCCGACCACGGCCAGTTGGTCGGCCTGTCGCGCGACGATCCGGGCTTCGCGTCGACGCAAACCGGCATCACCACCGGCATCCAGTACCGGTTCTGATCCACGACCCGCGGCCGCAACATCATGAAGCGCGCCCTCCACATCCTGACCGCCGCGGTGTTGTTCGCGGCTGCGGCCGCGGCCAGTGCCGGCGCGGAATGCGTGATCCCGTCCAAACCGGGCGGGGCCATGGACCTGACGTGCAAGCTGGCCCAGAAGGCCTTGCCTGACACGAAGCTCAAGCTGACTTACCTGCCGGGCGGGATCGGCGCCGTCGCGTGGCACACGCTGATCTCGCAGCGGCGTGCCGAGCCGGACACCCTCGTCGCGTTCTCGGGCGGTTCGCTGCTCAACCTCGCCGAGGGCAAGTTCGGCAAGGCGACCGCCGGCGACGTGCGCTGGGTCGCGGCGCTCGGCGTCGACTACGGGATGATCGCGGTGCGCGCCGACTCGCCCTGGCACAGCCTCGGCGAATTGATGGACGCCATCCGGCGCGACCCGCAGCAGGTATTGATCGGCGTGTCCGGCACCATCGGCAGCCAGGACTGGATGAAGATCGCCATGCTGGCGCGCCGGGCCGGCATCGAGCCGCGCCGCCTGCGCTTCGTCGCGCTGGAAGGCGGCGGCGAGACGTTCACGGCGATGAGCGCCAACTATGTGCAGGTGATTTCGGGCGACGCGTCGGAAGCGGTGCTGTATTCCGGTCAAGGCAACGTGCGCGTGCTGGCCGTCCTGTCCGAACACCGCCTGGCCGGCGTGCTGGCGGCCGTGCCGACGGCGCGCGAGCAGGGCTACGACATCGTGTGGCCCGTGATCCGCGGCGTGTGGATGGGGCCCGACGTGCCCGATGCCGACTACCGCCGCTGGGTCGGCGCCTTCGCCCGCATGCAGGCGACGCCCGAATTCGCGCAGCTGCGGCAAGCCGCCGGCCTGCACCCGTTTTCGCTCACGGGCGATGCGCTCGCGCGCTGGGTCAAGCAGGCCGTCACGGAGTACAACCGACAGGCCAGGGAATTCAACCTGGTCCGCTAGCACCGAGGCCGGCACCACCGGCCGACAACAATACCTATCTAGGAGACAACCATGAATTTCAAGAAAACCCTGATTGCAGCTGCGGCATTCGCATTCGCCGCCCCCGTGCTGGCCCAGGTCCCGGCAGGTTACCCGGCCGGCTACCAGCAACTGATCGACGGCGCCAAGAAGGAAGGCAAGCTGGTGATCTACGGCGCCACCGACAGCAAGGCCGCCCAGCCCCTGATCAAGGATTTCAACACGCTGTACCCGAACGTCACGGTCGAGTACAACGACATGAACTCGACCGAGGTGTACAACCGCTTCTTTTCCGAGAACGCGGCCGGCGGCGACACGGCCGACGTGCTGTGGTCCTCGGCGATGGACCTGCAGATGAAACTGGCCGCGGGCGGCTATGCCATGCAGTACAAGTCGGCCGAAGCGGCCAAGCTCCCCGCCTGGGCCGTGTGGAAGGATACGGCCTACGGCACCACGTTCGAGCCGGCCGCCTTCGTCTACAACAAGCGCCTGCTGAAGCCGGAGGAAGTCCCGCAGACGCACGCCGACTTCGTGCGCGTGATCCAGCAGCCCAAGTTCCAGGACAAGGTCACCACCTACGATATCGAGAAATCCGGCGTCGGCTTCATGTTCATGACCCAGGACGCGCGCGACTTCGCGCAATACAAACAGCTGGAGCAGGCGTTCGGCGCGGCCAAGGTGCGCGTGCAGTCCTCGACCGGCACCATGCTCGAGCGGATCTCGTCGGGCGAAAACCTGATCGGCTATAACGTGCTGGGTTCGTACGCGCTCGTGCGCGCCAAGACCGACCCGTCGCTCGGCGTCGTGCTGCCGAAGGACTACACCCTGATCATTTCGCGCGTCCAGTTCATCAACAAGCTGGCCAAGCACCCGAACGCCGCCAAGCTGTGGATCGACTACATGCTGTCGCAGCGCGGCCAGACCATCATCGCCAACGCGTCCAAGCTGTACGCGATCCGCGCCGACGTCACGGGCGAAACGACGTCGAGCGACCTGATTAAACAGATCGGCGAAAAGAACGTCAAGCCGCTGCCGGTCAGCCCGGCCGTGGCGGAATACCTGGAACCGGCGCTGCGCCTCGCGTTCCTGAAGGAGTGGAAGGCAACCGCCGGCAAGAAGTAAGCCGCTTAGTCGTCGTCCTCGCGAAAGCGGGGACGACGGAGTTAAGTGACAGCTGGTTCCACATCGATCGGATTTTCCCATGCCAACTTCAACCATGCCACTGGACACCAAGGGCGCCGGCGACACCGGCAGCCTGCCGGCCGTGCGCGCACCGCGCTTCAACTGGACGCGCGGCGTCGTCGTGCTGCTGACCTGCCTGGCCATTTTCCTGCCGCTGTTCCTGGTGTTCTACCAGAGCGTCCTGAGCGCGCCGTTCTTCATGCCCGACAAGGTGCTCGGGCTGGACGCCTTCCGTTTCATTTTCGACGACCCCGACTTCTGGCTCGCCTTCAAGAACGGCATGCTGCTGGCCTCCGGCCTGGCTGCCATCGCCGTGCCGCTGGGCGGCATGCTCGCGTTCCTGATGGTGCGCACCGACCTGCCGGGCCGCGGCTGGATCGCGCCGCTGCTGCTCGTGCCGATCTTCGTGTCGCCCATGGTGATGGGCTTCGGCTACGTCGTGTCGATGGGCCCCGTGGGCTTCTACTCGACCTGGGTGCACGAGTTGATCGGCATCGTGCCGTGGAACGTGTATTCCTTCACGAGCATCGTCGTCATCGCCGGCCTCACGCACGTGCCGCACGTGTACCTGTACGCCTCGTCCGCGCTGAAGAGCCTCGGCTCCGACGTGGAGGAAGCGGCGCGCGTCTCCGGCGCGTCGCCGTGGCAGGTGATGTTCAACGTGTCGCTGCCGATGATCATGCCGGCCCTCGCGTATGCGGGCGTGCTGGTGTTCTTCCTCGGCTTCGAAGTGTTCGGCCTCGTGCTCGTGCTGGGCGACCCGGAAGGCCACCTCGTGCTGGCGACCTACCTGTACAAGCTGACCAATAAACTGGGCACGCCGTCGTACCACCTGATGGCGGCCGTCGCCGTGTGCCTCGTCGCCGTGACGATGCCGCTCGTGATGCTGCAGCGCTGGCTGCTCAAGTCGGCCAACAAATACGTCTCCATCAAGGGCAAGGGCGCGCGCCAGAAGCCGCTCCCGCTGGGCAAATGGAAGTGGGTGGCGCTCGCCGTGCTGGGCGCGTGGATCCTCGTCACCGTCGTGCTGCCGCTGTCCGGCATCGTGCTGCGCTCGTTCGTCCAGTACTGGGGCGAGGGCGTCAAGCTGGCCGACGTGCTCACCCTGCAGCACTTCCGCGACATCTTCGACGAACCGTCGCTCGTGCGCGGCATCGTCAACACGATCCTGATCGGCGTGATCGGCGGCGCGCTGGCCGTGGCCTGCTACACCGCGATCGCCCTGGCCATGCACCGCAAGAACGACGGCATCACGCGCCTGCTGGACTACAGCGTGCTCGTGCCGCGCGCCGTGCCGGGTTTGCTGGCCGGCCTGTCGTTCCTGTGGGTGTTCCTGTTCGTGCCGAGCTGGCTGGACGGCCTCCTGCACGGCATGGACAACGTGGTTGCCGCGTGGCTGTCGGAGCACTTCATCCCGCTGCTGCGCCAGATCCGCTCGACGATCTTCGCGCTGTGGCTCGCGTACTCCGTCGTGTGGCTCGCCTACGGCATGCGCCTCGTGTCGACGTCGCTGCTGCAGGTGGGGCCGGAACTGGAAGAGGCGGCGCGTGCCGCCGGCGCCAGCCGCGGCCGCGTCACCCGCGACGTGACGCTCCCGCTGATCAAGTTCGGCATGCTGGGCGCCTGGCTGATGGTGTTCCTGATCTTCGAACGCGAATACTCGACGGGCGTGTACCTGCTGTCGCCCGGCACCGAGGTGATCGGCGCGATGCTCGTGTCGCTGTGGGCCGGCGGCTCGACGGACCTCGTGGCCGCGCTCTCGTTCATCAACATCACGCTCGTGGCCATCGGCCTGGGCATCGCGCTGCGCTTCGGCGTCAAGCTGCATAACTAAATCAATCGCGAGACAAACATCATGAACGTTTTGACCGTCAACGACCTGCACCTCGACTACGGCCACGGCGCCACCGCCAACCCGATCCTGAAAGGCGTGTCGATGCACCTGCAGCGCGGCGAAGTCGTGGCGCTGCTGGGCCCATCGGGCAGCGGCAAGACCACGCTGCTGCGCGCCGTGGCCGGCCTGGAAACCCCGAAATCCGGCACGATCGACATCGGCGAACGGCGCGTGTTCGACGGCGCCAGGAAGCTGGAACTGCCGGCCGAGGCGCGCAACCTGGGGCTCGTGTTCCAGTCGTACGCGCTGTGGCCGCACAAGACCGTGTTCGACAACGTCGCCTACGGCCTCAAGCTGCGCAAGCTGGGCGCGCGCGACATCGAGCCGAAAGTGCGCGAAGTGCTCGCGCAGCTGGGCCTCGGCCACCTGGGCGAGCGCTTCCCGCACCAGCTGTCCGGCGGCCAGCAGCAGCGCGTGGCGATCGCCCGCGCGCTCGTCTACAACCCGCCCGTGATCCTGCTCGACGAACCGCTGTCGAACCTGGACGCCAAGCTGCGCGAGGAAGCCCGCGCTTTTCTCCGCGAGCTGATCGTGCGCCTGGGCCTGTCGGCGCTGATGGTCACGCACGACCAGGCCGAGGCGATGGCGATCTCGGACCGCATCCTCCTGCTCAACAACGGCAAGATCGAGCAGCAGGGCAGCCCGCAATCGATGTACGAATCGCCGGACACGCTGTTCACCGCGGAGTTCATGGGCAGTAACAACCGCCTGCCGGCCCGGGTCGTGGCGCGCAACGGCGGTGCGGCCCGCGTGCAGGTGGAGGGCATGGCGCTGAACGCGACGGCGCGCGGCAACGGCGCGCCCGACCTGGACGGCACGGCCCTGATCCGTGTGGAAGAAGTGCGGATCGGCCGCGATCCGGTGGACAACGGCATCAAGCTGCCGCTGTCGACCTGCATGTACCTGGGCGACCGCTGGGAATGCCTGTTCAAGCACGGCAACGCGAGCGTGCGCGCGTATTCCAAGCACCGCGTCGATCCGGGCAATTACTGGCTCGAGATGCCGGCCGAGAAGCTCTGGGTGTTCTGATTCGCCTCCCGCCGCAATTGCCGTTCCCGCGCGGGCTTGCGCTCACGTTCGTGCCCGCGCTGGCGCTGGCCTTCAGTGCCGCGCAGCTCTGCATCTTCCTCGACACGCCGCTGCCGTGGATGATCGGCCCGCTGTTCTCGACCGCGATCGCCTGCATGCTGGGCGCGCGCCTGGCGGCGCCCGTGCAGGCGCGCGAAGCGGGGCAGTGGGCCATCGGCACGGCGCTGGGCCTGTACTTCAGCGCTCCGGTCCTGGCGGCGCTGGCGCGCAATCTCGGCTGGATCGCGCTGGCCGTGACGTTCGCCGTCTGCCTCGGCATGGCCGGCGCCGCGCTGCTGCGCCGGCTGTCCGGCAGCGACGACGCGACGGCCTTCTTCGCGATGGCCGTCGGCGGCGCGTCCGAGATGGCCGTGCAGGCCGAGCGCCACGGCGCCGTCGTCGAACGGGTGGCGGCCGCGCACAGCCTGCGCATCATGATGGTCGTCGGCAGCATTCCGTTCGCCGTGCGCTGGATCGCCGCCCACGGCTGGGGAGAGGGACTGGACCCGTACGTGCCGCTGGCCGGCCGGGTCGACGTCGCCGGGCTGTGCGTCCTCATCGTCCTCACGTCCTGCGCCGCGCTGGCATTGAAACGCCTGCGCCTGCCGAACGCCTGGGTGATCGGACCGCTGATCGTGGCGATCATGCTGACGGCGGCTGGCGTGCAGTTGTCGCGCCTGCCGGAATGGATGATCCGTGCGGGCCAGCTGTTCATCGGCGTCTCGCTCGGCACGCGCTTCACGCCGCGCTTCGTGCACACGGCACCGCGCTACCTGGCCAGCGTGGCCGCCTGCACGTGCGTGACCTTGCTGCTGGCCGGCGTGTTCGCGTTCTGCGTGGCGGGCATCACGGGCCAGCATCCGGGGACGATGGTGCTGGCCACCTCGCCGGGCGGCATCGCGGAAATGGCGCTGACCGCGCGCGTGCTGCACCTGGGCGTGCCCGTCGTGACGGCCTTCCACGTCGCGCGCATGGTGGTCGTGGTGCTCGGGATCGGGCCGCTGTACCGGGCGTGGACGCGGGTCGCCTGACCCGGTACAGCGGCTTGCTCAATGGCTCACATCAGCGGCATTGGTTCCTGCACGACGAATACGTGGTGTCATAGGCGCTTTGCGCCGTCTGGGCGATCCACGGTTGGGAAGCGCTCACGCACGCCTGGAATTCTTCGTACGAATGCGCGGTACTGCCGCAGTTGGTCTGCACCTGCTGCGTCGCCCAGGCTTCCGCCTGCGTGTACGACTGTTTTGCATAATTCGTGCAAATGGTGTCGCAGTCGCTGGCGAAGGCAGGGGTGGCAGCGAGGATCATGAAGGCGGCCGCGCCGGCTGCAAACGATTTGAACGATGCGTGGGACAGATGTTTCATCAATGGTGCTCCTGTTGGATGAATCGTGAATGAAAGGGCACATCATCGATCGCGCCTGTGCGGCACGGCCACGGGCGCGATCGTTTTCGCGCCGCCGGATCGGCAATCAAGTGGATTCGGCGAGCGAAAAGCTGTCGTGCGCGGTGCGAAACATCGAACCGCGCGGCATCGCCTGGCTGGGAGAGGAAGTCCGACATGGCCTGGTTTTTATTATTGCCATTCGGTGAATGCAGGGCATTGTAGGTGGGCGAGTCGGGCAAAAGGCTCACGAATACTCACGGATGGCGATTTATTTTCGAACCGGGTATCCGCGCCAGCCGCTCCTGGTAGTGGAATCCGCAACCATTGATCCGCGCCCAGCAACATCATGTGTTCAACGCGGCGGTTGTGTTGTAGATTGTCGCTTCGTTCACATCCCGCTTCGACGAGCATGAGCCAACCGAACCACACCAGCCAGTTCTCCCTGCTGACCCAGCGCCGCTTCGGTCCGTTCTTCTGGACCCAGTTCCTGGGCGCCTTCAACGACAACCTGTTCAAGACCGCGCTGCTGGTCGTGCTGACCTACGACGCGCTGTCGTGGACGACCGTGCCCCCCGCGCTGCTGAACAACCTGATCCCCGGCCTGTTCATCCTGCCGTACGTCGTGTTCTCGGCCACCGCGGGCCAGATCGCGGACAAGGTCGAGAAGGGCCGGCTGGCGCGCTTCGTCAAGGTGCTGGAGCTCGGCATCATGGCCGTCGCCGCGGCCGGCTGGCTCACACATACCCTGTGGCTGCTGGTCGCCGCCGTCGTCGGCATGGGCGTCCATTCGACCCTGTTCGGCCCCGTGAAATACGCCTACCTGCCGCAGCACCTGAAGCCGGAAGAACTCGTGGGCGGCAACGGCGTCATCGAGATGGGCACCTTCGTCGGCATCCTGCTGGGCGAGGTGATGGGCGCGATCCTGGCGGGCCACGGCGCCATCGGCGTGCACCTGGTCGCGTTCGGGACGCTGGCCGTCGCCGTGCTGGGCCTCGTCACGAGCTGGCGCATCCCGGTGTCGCCGGCTCCGGCGCCCACGCTGAAGATCAGCGCGAACTTCGTGGCCGAATCGGTGCGCAACATCGGGTTCTCGCGCAAGAACCGCACCGTGTTCCTGTCGATGCTGGGGAATTCCTGGTTCTGGTTCTACGGCGCCCTCGTGCTGTCGCAGTTCCCGCTGTACGCGAAGGACTACCTGCACGGCGACCACAGCGTCTTCGTGCTGCTGCTGACCATCTTCTCGCTCGGGATCGGCACCGGTTCGCTGCTGTGCGAAAAGCTCTCCGGCCGCAAGGTCGAAATCGGCCTCGTGCCGTTCGGCGCCATCGGCCTGTCGCTGTTCGGCATCGACCTGTACTTCGCGAGCCTCGGCTACACGAACACGGCCTCCGTCGACTTCGTCGGCGTGCTGGCGCAGCACGGCACGCTCCGCATCCTGGCCGACATCCTGCTGCTGGGCGTGTTCGGCGGCTTCTTCATCGTGCCGCTGTTCGCGCTGATCCAGACGCGCTGCGACCCGGCCCACGTCTCGCGCACCATCGCCGGCATGAACATCCTGAACGCCCTGTTCATGGTGGGCTCGGCCGGCGTGGCCGTGTTCCTGATCGGGCGCGGATTCAGCATCCCCGAGATGTTCCTGACGACCGCGCTGCTGAACGCCGTCGTCGCCATCTACATCTTCTCGCTCGTGCCGGAATTCCTGATGCGCTTCCTGGCCTGGCTGCTGATCCACACGATCCACCGCGTGTCGACCGTGGACGTCGAGCGCATCCCGGAAGAGGGCCCCGCGGTCCTCGTCTGCAACCACGTCAGCTACGTCGACGCCATCGTCATCCTGGCCGCGAGCCCGCGCCCGATCCGCTTCGTGATGGACTACCGCATCTTCAAAACGCCGCTGCTGGGCTTCATCTTCCGCACCGGGAAGGCGATCCCGATCGCGCCCGCGCACGAGAACCCGTGGCTGATGGAGAAGGCCTTCGTCGACGTCGCCCACGCGCTGCACGAAGGGGAACTCGTGTGCATCTTCCCGGAAGGTAAGCTGACGCGCACGGGCGAGATGAACGAATTCCGCGGCGGCATCGCCAAGATCGTCGCGCGCAGCCAGGTCCCGGTGATCCCGATGGCGCTGCGTGGACTGTGGGGCAGCGTGTTCTCGCGCGATACGACGAACGTGTTCGAGCGCTCGTTCGCGCGCGGCCTGCGGTCGCGGCTGGCGCTGGCTGTCGGGCAGCCGGTGCCGCCGCAGGAGGTCACGCCGGAAGGACTGTACGAGGAGGTGCTGGCCTTGCGGGGGGATTGGAAATAGTGGCAAGATGCTTCGTGACAAAAGGGCTAGTCATCCGGTGTGCCTCTGTTATAATTGTGGCCCGAGTCGGGGCGTAGCGCAGCCTGGTAGCGTACGTGCATGGGGTGCACGTGGTCGGAGGTTCGAATCCTCTCGCCCCGACCAATGAATTCAACGAGTTAGGCCAGCTTTCGAGCTGGCCTTTTTCTTGTCTGCCCGAATTACCCCAACAATTAGCCCTACAGTTTTACCTCTACAAATTACCCCTTGGCTGGGTGTCGTTCGATCTCGAATTACCTTGGACAGCGGCGGCAAGCTGCTTCCGTTGCCATTCTGTGATTGCGTCCGAATCCCATGCGACTGACTGCGCGCCGATTCGAATCGGGGCAGGGGACGAGCCATGCTGGATGTCTCGGTATGCGAGCCGCAGGGATTCAGCGTAGCGCACTTCGACCTCCTTCAACGGCGTCTTGATGGGGCTGCCGCTTCGTTTGTCTTCGCGATCGGATCAGCGTTACCGCTACTGATCGCCTCGGGTAATCACAGCAAGGCGTCGATCCTGGCGTCACCGGTAACGGTCTTTTGCGAGGTACCCGTGCTGTCGCGCTGGAGCAAGTCGAGCACACCGGACGGCGTGACGGCGGTGCCAGCGACCTCAACCCTCATCATCGGGACACCATGCATGGTACGCCTCACGGATATAAGTCTAATTGCTAATATATATTGACTTTACTTATATTTAGTCTTATTCTGCTTTATATGAACTCGATTCGATGGGCTCCAAAAGCAACCACGCAAGTGCGCAAGCTGGACAATCAGCACGCAAAGCAAATTGTGGTGGCAGTCGGCGAACTGACCAACATGCCGGCCTGTCAGAACGTGAAAGCCCTGACCAACCATGAACATCAGTACCGCCTGCGGGTGGGGAACTACCGAGTGTTTTTCAACTTCGACGGCGCTGTCCGCATCGTCTCGATTGAGGAAGTGAAGAAACGCGATGAACGCACCTACTAACATTCAGATCATCAACGGGCCGGACGGGAAGCCGGCCTATGTCGTCATCCCCTACGCTGACTACATGCGGAAGCATCAGCCCGAGCAGCCGGATGCATCGATTCCTCATGAGGTTGTCCAGTTGATGGTGTTGGAAGACATGATGCCGGCGCGCGCCTGGCGCGAGTACTTGGGCTTGACTCAGGCCGATGTCGCCGCGCGTATCGGCATCTCGCAATCGGCCTATGCACAGCAGGAAGCTGCGCCGAAGAACCGCAAGGCCACACGTGAAAAGATTGCGACAGCATTGGGCATCTTGCCTGAGCAACTTGATGTGTGATTACGCCTTGCCGACGCTGCGATAGAAAGTGGCCAGTGCATTTTTACAGCCGACAGCAGCCGGCGCCAACATAAAACGGCAACACGTAACCGGGTCGCCTACATCTGCTCGCCCGGCGGTGACGTCGATGCGAGCCAGGCCGCCAGCACGACAACGGCCAGCAGGACAATCGCTTCTATCCACACGATGTGCCGAAAGCGCGCCGGGAGCAGCTCGGCGACCGGATGTCCGGCGGACTCGCGCGCAAGCCAGGGTGGCATGACGATGAATCGATTGAACCCGCCCAATAGCGCAGCCATTCCCACGAGCAGCAGCTTCGCCACGAGCGTGTTGCCGTAAGGGTTGCCCACGATGTTGCCGAGATCTCCCAGGTTGCGCCAGGCCGCATACAGCCCCGTAACGAAAATGCCCGCCAGGGCCACGGTGGCGGAACTGGACAAGGACGCCACGTAAGCGGCACGGGCCCGCCTGTCGATCGCTGTCATGCCTTCGGATTGCCTCAGCATGACGGTCCCCGCGAGAATGACCACGCCAACCCACAGGCTGATCAGGCCGAGGTGGAGCCAGTCGGCAAGCATGGGCAAGCCGAGATCACCTTTTCCGGCAGCGTGGCTGACCATGCTGCGCGTGTACCAGAACACACAGAGCGATGCCAGGGCCGACAGTGCAAGCCCCGGGCTGCGGCCCGTACGCCGGCAGGCGGCGACGGACGCCGCGGCCAGCGCCACCGTCCCGATGGCCCATGCGAGCCCGAAGTGGGTCGCTGTGAGCATGGTGTAGGTGGCGCCCGCGGCTTCGGTCGCCGGCACTTCGGCCATGACCGCCGCTTCCAGCCACAGCACCGCGACGTTGGCCAGTAGCGCGAGCACCGCGCCGGTAATGGCTGCGCGGTGGACAGGCCGGCGCCGTGCCTCGGACCATGGCGAAGTCTGGCGGTCGAGCCACAGGCGCGACACGCACGCGCCCGTGAGGAGGGCTACCGCCAGATTGAGCAGCGCCGTTACGAGGTGCTGGACTGTTTGCAGATCCAGTCCCATCACTTGACCTTGAACGTCAACTCGCCCTTTGTCTTATGGCCGTCGTGGGTCATCGTCGACCACTGGATGCGGTATTCGCCGGACGACAGCTGGGGCAGAGGCGCCGTTATGATGGTGGGGTCTGCCTTGTCGATATTGACGCCGGCAAGCGGTATGTCGTGGTTGCCGGGGCCGGCCAGCCTGATCTTGCTGAACGCCGGCTCCAGCGCTTCATTGAATGTCAGGCGAACCTGTTTGGGCGCACTGCCGAGTATGGCACCGGCTTGAGGATCGGACGATTGCAGTTTCGCGTGCGCGAAGGCCGACGAGGTGGCGACACTCGCGAGGGCGAACGTGAGGGCGGCCAGAACGCGTTGAATGGACATTGATAACTCCTGAATGGGTGGGTCGGATCAAGATGGGCGACACCGTGTCCCGGTATTGCCGCAACGCCGGGACACGGCTTGCATTACTTCGCGGTGGCCAGTTTTGTCACGGTCAGGGCGCCGTTGACGCGCTCGACCCGAAACCGGATCTTGTCGCCGGTCTTGACCTGATCGAGCATGGCCGGATCCTGCACCTTGAATGCCATGGTCATGCCAGGCATGTCAAGATTGTTCAGCGGACCATGCTGGATCGTCAGTTTGCCGGTGTCCTTGTCGACCTTCTTGATCTCGCCCGCCGACAGTGCCGAGGGATCGTGCTGGTCGACGGTGGCCATCGCGTCATGCGGGCCATGCCCGTGCATTGGCATCTGCATTTGAGCGGAAGCGCTGGTGGCGAGGAGCGCGAGGCCGGCCGATACGAGAAAAGTTTTAGCGAAAGAAGACGAACGGTTCATTTGACACTCCAAAAGCGAAATTGCAGACGGTGAACGCGCAGCGGTACTGGCCGGCTGCCGCGGTCGGTTTCGATAGAAATCAGGGAAACGCTGGCGCCGATGCGACCGGACATGATCGGGCAAGCTCGTACCACGGCCCAGGCAGAATCGTCAGCGCTACGGCAGTCAGCCGCGGGGAGGCCGCTCGGGGAGCGCGAGATCGACCGACGGCAGAGCGCCCTGGTCGAAGGGGATCGGGACGGAAGACGATGAGAATACCGGCAGGGCGGCGCCGAACGACAGCGCCAGCGGCAGGCACGAGCAGCAGGTCGCACAGGTAGCGCACTTGCCGGACGGATGATGCGCTGGATGATGACCGGCGTGGGTATCCGCCGCGATGAAAACCTCATGTTCATGAAACACCGGTGCCGCCTCGTCGTCCATCGACGCGTGCTCATGCCGTGCGGCCGGCGTGGCCGGCGCGCAGAGGGACATCGTCGCGGAAGCGTAGCCTTGAAGCGGCAATGCGAGCAACGACATCCAGACGATCAGGATTCTCAGGAAGGCATTCACCTTGCGATTCTAGCATAGGCAAATGCGCCGGGAATCCCCGGGCGATCGGCACTTCGCTCCCGAAAAAAGGGGCCCGCGACACACGAGGTTGCGACACCGTATCGTGTGCCCATGTCCTTTTTGCGCATGTTAGATTGATTGACATGCGCTCTCTGATCCGAACCATCATGTTGTGGGTACTGTTCGCGTCGCTGCCGGTGCAGGGCATCGCGGCCGCGATCAAGTTGCCCTGTACGATGGCGCATGATGCGGCGCTTGCCGATGCACGCGCCGAATCGATGGATGACTGCGACGAGGCAGGCACGGCGATGCCTGCGGCCAAGCCAACGGCACAGGCGCATGGTGGTGCCAGTCTCGCGAAGCCGGATATTCCCTGCGACAAGGCGGGTCATCAGCATTCATGCCGGACCTGTCCCGCATGTCAGGTCGCGGCAGTCGCGCCGCCGCCGTTTGCCATGCCCGTGCTTGCGGTAGCACACGTTGCGTACGACTACGTTTCCCCCACCTCTGCTTTCGAGGGGTGGATTCCCTCCCTCATCGAGCGCCCCCCTCGGTCGTAACCCCGCCGGCCGGCCAGCGCCACGACGTCGCCCGTTTCGATCCGGGTTCGCCGTTGCGCGACATGACTTGTCATGCCGTCGGCGTGTGGCGGCACTGAATGAAGACGGCAGGCGGGCGGCGCGCTTCGACGTGCGCTACGCGCTGTTGTTCACCCAAAGGCTGATCCTCGAACCCGAAGTCGGGGCCAATCAGTACAGCCGCTCGGATCCGGCAAGGGGTCTTCAGCGGCCTGTCCGATCTCGCGCTTGCCTTGCGCCTGCGCTACGAAATCCGGTGCCAGTTCGCGCCCTGCGTCGGCGTCACCTGGGCCCGCGACGTCGGCGGCACTGCCGACCAGGCGCGGGCAAGGGGCGGGCGCGCAAAGGCCACGCAGGTCGTTGCCGGTATTCGTCTGTGGTTCTGAAAACCGGGCAGGTGGCCATGTCCCATCCTGCCATCCAACTATCCAGACTGGTGTCCCGAAGAGCGATTTCCACACTTTTCAAGGAGAACATCATGCAACAACAGTATCAATCGTGTATCGATGCCTGCAATGCCTGCGCCGACGCCTGCGACATGTGTTCGACGGCCTGCCTGCAGGAAGACGACGTCAAGATGATGGCGCGCTGCATCGCGCTCGACATCGACTGCGCACAGATCTGCCGCCTGGCGGCCGCCGTCATGGCGCGCGGCAGCGAATTCGCCGGGGCGCTCTGCCAGCTGTGCGCCCAGGTGTGCCAGGCATGCGGCGACGAGTGCGCGCAGCACCAGGCCCGCCATTGCCAGGATTGTGCCGCCGCATGCCGGCGCTGCGCCGAGGCGTGCCGCCGGATGGGATCGGCGGCCTGATAAGTCGTGTCCGGCCGGCGCCGCCGCCCGTCGGTGCGCGGGCGCCGGCCGGAGTGGGCACGGTTGAGTTTGCGTTCGACATAACCATGCGTCGTCGTGATACTTACGACGACGCCGATGGCGCGGTACGCAGGACGCGCCCGTCAGTGTTCGCCGTGCCCCGCCGGCTTGCGTACCCGTAGTTCGACGTCGGGCTTGCGCGTGGCCGGCATGAGGCTGCGGCCGGCGTCGCCGGTGCGGGCGGGCTCGGGCAACTGGCCGGTCCATTCGTAGGCAACGGTGCCCGCGGGATGCTTGTACCAGCCCGGATCGGTATAGTCGCCACGCTTTTGATCGTCGCGCACTTTCAGCACCGTGAACATGCCGCCCATCTCGACGCCGCCGAACGGTCCGTCGCCGGTCATCATCGGCAGGGTGTTTTCCGGGATCGGCATGTCCATGCCGCCCATCGATCCTCCCTTGTCGCCCATGACCATATAGTCCGGTACGATCTTGCTGATTTTCTCGGCGATGCCGCGGTGGTCGACGCCGATCATGGTCGGGACATTGTGGCCCATCGCATTCATCGTGTGGTGCGACTTGTGGCAATGGAAGGCCCAGTCGCCGGGTTCCGCCGCGATGAACTCGATGGCCCGCATCTGGCCGACCGCGACGTCGGCCGTCACCTCCGGCCAGCGCGAGCCGGGCGGCGTCCAGCCGCCATCGGTGCCGGTCACCTCGAACTCGTGGCCGTGGATGTGGATCGGATGGTTAGTCATCGTCAGGTTGCCCACGCGGATGCGCACGCGGTCGCCGCGGCGTACCGGCATGGAATCGATACCCGGGAATACCCGGCTGTTGAACGTCCACAGATTAAAGTCGAGCATCGTGTTGACCTTCGGCGTAAAGCTGCCCGGATCGACGTCGTAGGCGCTGAGCAGGAACACGAAATCGCGGTCGACAGCGAACGTCGCCGGATCCTTCGGGTGCGTCACCCAGAATCCCATCATGCCCATCGCCATTTGCGTCATCTCGTCGGCGTGCGGGTGATACATGAAGGTGCCGGGCCGCCTCGCGACGAATTCGTAGACGAAGGTCTTCCCGGGCGGGATGCCGGGCTGGGTCAGGCCGGTCACGCCGTCCATGCCGTTCGGCAGGCGCTGGCCGTGCCAATGGACGCTGGTATGCTCGGGCAGTTTGTTGGTCACGAAAATACGTACGCGGTCGCCCTCGACGACTTCGATGGTCGGTCCCGGGGATTGTCCGTTGTAGCCCCACAGATTGACTTTCATGCCGGGCGCGAACTCGCGCACGACCGGTTCGGCGACCAGGTGAAACTCCTTGACGCCATGGTTCATGCGCCACGGCAGGGACCAGCCGTTCAGGGTCACGACCGGGTTGAACGGGCGTCCCGTCGCGGGCGGCGGCGGCACGATCGTCTTTGCGTTGTCCATGAGCATCGCTTCGGGCAGCGATGCCGCGCCCACGCGGCTCACTGCGGCGCTGCTCACCGCGACGGCGCCGGCGCCTTTGAAAAAATCTCGACGGGAAATCATGGTGCTGTCCTCGACTCGGTGCTGCCCGCATTCATGGCGGACTGGAGATTGGTATCGGCGATCCAGAAATCGCGTTGCGCGGCAATCGCGGCATCGACGGCGGCCAGCTGCTCGCGCGATTCGGCGAGCAGCTCGAAGGTACTGGCGAGCATGCCGTTGTAGCGGAGCAGTACCTCGTCGGCGATCTGCTTGCGCAGCGGGACGACCTCATCGCGGTAGCGGCGGGCGATGTCGTAGGCGGTGCGATAGCTCGCATACGCCGCGCGTACCTCGGATCGCGCCCTCACGGCGATCTCGCCGGTGCGATGCACCGCCTGCATGTACGACGCCCGTGCCCGCGCGACGCGCGCGCCGCCCCAGTCGAACAGCGGCAGCTCGAGCGACACCTCATAGCCGTTCTCGCGCGGTGCGCCGGTTGTGCTCTTGTTGGCATAGCCGGCATCGAAAACGTTGATGAACCCGCTTGCCCGGGTCAGCCCCAGTGCCTGCGCCGTTGCCTGGGCATCCTGGCGCGCGATGAGGACGTCGAGGCGCTGCGACAGCGCTTCCGCCTCGGCATTCGTTACCGAACGTGCGGCGGCCGGAAGATCGGGCAGGCGGTCGGGCAGGGTGAAGTCGAGGGAAGGGCCCCACAATCCCAGCAGGCGGACCAGGGCTTCGCGCGCGGTGACGGCCTGCAGGTGCGCCTGCGCCTGCCGGGTGACCGCGTCCTGGTAGAACGCGCGCTCGCGCGCCGCGTCGAGTGCGCTCCAGTTGCCCGCCGCGCGCATGCGTGCGGCAAGCTCGGCGGCCGCCTCGGCCGATCCGCGGACCTGATCGGCAAACGCCGACGACTGCGCCGCGGCGACGGCGGCGTAATAGGCCCTGCGCGTGTCCGCCGCCAGCGTCACTGCCCGCATTGCCGCCTGCAGCCTGGCCTGCTCGAAGCGCCGGCGCTCAATGCCGCTACGTGCAGGCAGGGTCAGGAGGGCGGCCAGGTCGAACGACAGGCCACGGTCGATTTCCGCGGCGCCGCCACCGCGCACCCGGCCGAAGCTGAAGCCGGGGTTGGGCAAGCGGCCGGCCTGGACGAAGTCCGCTTCGGCGACCGCCAGTTCGGCCAGCGCCGCCTGCAGTCCCTGGTTGTTGAGCAGGGCGACGCGGACCGCGGCATCGGGGCCGAGTGGCTTGGCAAGCAGGGCCGCCACTTCGGCCCGCGTGTCCCGGTCCCGCTGCAACGGCGCGGGTTGGGCGATGCGCGCCTGCGTCATCCGGACGACGTCATCGATGCCTCCATCCTGGGAGAAGCCCGCGCAGCCGGCGAGCAGCGCGGCGCTTGCCGCAATGGCGAGCCTGCGCAGGCCCGGTCGTATCGGAGAATTCATCGGTGCGCTCCCTTGTGGTCGCACGCGCCGTGCGACGGGGCCGGTTTCGCAACCCGTCCGGACGCGCCGGCAGGCGACTGCGGCGGTTCTTTCAGTGCGACGCAATCCGCGCCGACCGGGGGAGAGTGCAAGGGCGTGACAACCGCGCTCGCCTCCGCGGCGGCCGGCATGATCCGGTCCGCCTGCGCGCATGCGAGCAGCGGCACGCCGGCTGCGAAGAGCAGCAGGTGTGAATATTTCATGTTTGTTTCGTGTCGATTGAAGGGCCGGGTGACGGCCCGGACGTGCGCGTTAGCGCGCCCGGTAAATCAAACGAGGAAACCCCGTGGCGGCCGCTCGAGGGCAGAAGGGACGAAGGACGTCATCGCGGCCTCCGGAATGGCATGCCGCGACGACGCCAGCAATGGTGCGTGGAACGCTAATGGCAGGGCCGGAGGTGCCGCCGCGCCGACGCAGCAACTTGCGCAGGCAGGGCACTTGGCGTGTAGCGAGGCCGCGGACGTCGAACCGGGCTTGCCGCAGTGTTCTCCTCCGCCTTGCCCGGCGGCCCGGTGGTGCTGTTGGCCGGCTGCAATCAGTGTTTCGAGCGCGGCCCCGTCGGCTTGTCCGGCAGCCGTCGCAGCGCTGCCCAGGAGGGACAAGGCCGTGATCGAGAGCCACAGGAGAAGCTGGAAAAAGACACGCATGGTCCGGCCATGGTAACGCAAATCAAGAGAATTCATCAAGGCATGGCGTTTTTGCGGCCACGGTTGGACGGGGCGTTGCACGGTTCACGGCATGCGCCGCCAGACCGAAATCGGAACGCCGCCGTCCGGCCGCGCCGGCACGCGGTAGCGCAGTTCGTCGCCATGCAATTCGAAGCTGCGCCGCTGCACCGTGCCTTCCCAGTTGGGAAACGACGCGGCCTCGATGCGGAACACCAGCTGGCCGTCTTCCAGCGCGACGGTGCCGTAGTGCGTGCTCGACCCCAGCACGGCGGCGCGGAATTCGTCGCCCGTTCCCGCCGCCTTGTCCGCGGCCGCGAAGCGCGGGCGCTCGGCCTTGAAAATCTGCAGCGTGTAGCGTCCTTGCGCGTCGATGGCGAGACGGCCCTTGGGCGCGGCACCATAGTCACGCTCGATGGTCCCGTCGGGACGCTGCACGTCGGCGGCGACGAGGGTCCAGGTGCCCGCGAGGTCGGGCAAGGCGGCGTGTGCGGCGGGGACGGCGCTGGCCAGCACCATGCCGGCGATCTGCTTGTTCATGTCGTGCTCCTTGGCGATGAAAACATCAGCGTAGCGTCGCAACCGCCTGAACGGAATTCCCGAAATCCGCACCGGTTCCGTGCATAATTGCACAATGCAGAATCCTGACTGGGACGACCTCCGCTTCTTCCTCGCGCTGTGCGAGGCCGGCACGCTGTCGGGCGCGGCGCGCACGACCAGGGTGGAGCACACGACGGTGGCGCGCCGCATCGACGCGCTCGAAACCGCGCTGGGTGCGCGCCTGTTCGACAGGTTCCCCAAGGGCTGGTCGCTGACGGCGGCCGGCACCGCCCTGGTGCCGCACGCGCGCAAGCTGGAAGACGACATGCACGCCTTGCTCAACGTGGCGCGCGGCGCGGCCGAGGTGGCGGGCGTCGTGCGCGTCTCGGCGCCGCCGGCACTGGCGGCCTGCCTGCTGGCCCCGCGCCTGCGTGCGCCGCTGACGCGCCTGCCCGGTGTCGACATCGACTTGCGCGCCGAAGCGCGCACGACGGACCTGACGCGGCGCCAGGCCGACATCGCGCTGCGTTTCGCGCGCCCGACTTCACCTGGCCTCGTCGCCAAGCTGCTGGCGCAAGTCGATTACGCCTTGTATGCGCATGAAGACTACGTCGCGAACCGGTTACCCGCGCAATGGGAATTTCTCGGTTACGACGAACTCCAGCAGGATGCGCCGCA
>Ga0209148_1000212_pt1 | contig 101454 bp, 106 predicted proteins | sample AraplaCol_mMF_r2_2_FD_184288 | JGI IMG/M metagenome (GOLD analysis project Ga0209148, IMG submission 184288) | Arabidopsis root microbial communities from North Carolina, USA - plate scrape CL_Col_mMF_r2 (SPAdes) (version 2) | ecosystem: Host-associated > Plants > Roots > Endosphere | place...
TTCTTCTCGACCGGCGGCTGGCAGTCGCGGTCACGATCGCCACGGCGGCAGATCGGGATCGAGGCGCAGCCACGGTCGTTCGACTGGCTGCCGAACAACGGCTTGCCGCTGGCGGCATAGTTGTAGGTCGCGCAGTTGCGGAGAACGTTGCCTTGCCAGCCCCCGGCCGGCTTGAAGCCGAGCTTGAGGTCGACAAAGGCCCCCGGATTGAGCGTGGTCACCGGATAGGTGCATGTCATCGGGGTGGTGCCGGGCACGCAGACCCAGGGCGGATTGGGCCCTGAACTCAGAGTCGAGCCGGCCGGCAGCGTCACCTCGTCGAGCACGATCTTGCCGTTGTAGGGCGCGGTGCCGACATTGGTGACCCTGATGGTGAAGTCGCAGCCGCCGGCCATGGTGCAGCGCGGGACGTCGGCGCGTTTCTCGACCTTGAGATCCGGTTCCTTGTCCTTGGGCGGACACCTCTGGTCACGCGGGATGACGATGTCGATGGTCTGCGTGCAGCACAGGCCCCAGCCTTCCTTCGGCCCGGCATAGGTCTCGATGCCGGTGACGATGAGGTGGATGACGTCGCCGGGCGACGCGCCGACGATCTTCCAGTTGAGCACACCGCCGCCCACCGGCACCAGCTGGGTGTCGGGGATGATGGTGATGCCGGGCGTGGTGGTCGACACCTGCACCCACTTGCCGCCCATCTCCGGGCCGACCGGCATGTGGTAGATGAAGGCGCCGCCGCCGGGCACGCAATCGACCGTGCCGCGTTCCACCTTGAAGCATTCCTTGCCGGGAGGTGGCGGTGGCGGGTTGCATTTGGTGACATCGATCTTGATCGAGGTCTTCACGCCGGTCTTGTAGTCGCCATCATCGGGCTTGCTCGGATCCTGCGACGGGATGATGGTCCCGGTGCCGGCTTCGTTGCTCACCTTGATCAGGCCCTGATTGTCGATGATCGTCGGCGCGGGAAACGCCGCGTGGTCGATCTTGGCCGTGATCTGGAAGTTGATGACGCGTTCATTGGCGGCACCGGCGCCGTCGAGATCGGCGGCGGAGAGCCGGAAGTCGGACACCGTTGCCGTGTCGTCGGGACCCGCCGAATTGCTGATCGTCGCGCCCGGCAACGGTCCGCCGGAGGAATCCGTGCCGTCGCCGGATACGTTGACGTTGACGATGGCAAGGCCGTGCGGAAGCTGGTCCTTGAACTCGATCTTGAGTTTCTTCAGCAAGCCCACCAGGCCCGGATCGGCAAAGCCCTGCGGGTCGCCGCGCAGGCCGAAGCTCAGTGAGTAGACGACATAGTCGCAGCCTCTCTGGGTGCCTGTCTTGGTGAAGAACGGGACGACCCGTTCCGGCCTCGGATTGACGACACGCGAATTGTCGAGATCGAGCCTCAGTTCCGGTGTGATCGGAGCGGCGTCTTCCGCGTGGCTTTGCACAGGGGTTAGCATGGCGACCGCGATACCGGCCGCCATCAGCCAGCGCGCGCCGCGCCTGGCGTATGACAGGGGTTTCATGATCGTCTCCATGACGGTTGTTTTGTTTTGCGCGAGCGGGGAGAGTGCGAGATTATTCATCTTCCCCTCCTCAACGTTCGCAGCTGACGGCTGGGGTGCGGAGCGGCAAGGTCATCTTGCAGCAAGGGTAGTAGCCACCCTTGTCCTTGTCGGACTTCCTGTAGAAGCAAAGCCCAACATCCACTCGGTCGCCCGGATAGTGGCCGGTGATGTTGATCGTGTACGGCGTGCCGGGCGCATGCGACATGGGTGACGTCACCCCGACGCCTGGCGTCCTGGACTGGGCCTTGATCGAATCACCGCCGAAGCCGGCATGGTCATGGAGATAGAGATCGGCCTCGAGGCCCGAAGGCGTGCAGTAGTACTGGACGTCCTCGACATCGAGACAGGGAGGCAGATTGCCGGGCGGTGGGAAGTCCGGCGGATAGAAGGGTGGCAGATAGCCGCCCGGGATTTCTTCATAATAGCCGGCGCGGCCCTCGCAGGGGTGCCAGACGGCGACGTCGCCGACATGGCCTTCCACTTCCGGATCCTCGAAATAGCCGTCGAAGTCGACGAACCAGGAACCGAAGGGCGGCACGTTGGCCGGCTTGACCAGGTCCTTGGGCGTGATCTGCACGCCATGCACGGCGAGCGGCCCGCCGGCGGCGAGCTGCTCGGCAAGCGTCGGATTGTCGCGCAATTTGTCGCCTGTGTTGACCAGCGTCTGCGTGCACACCGAAGTGTCGAGATTGCCGTCGGCGTCATAGCCATATTGCAGGTCGAGGCCGCCGGCCGACTGCCGGTTGCCCTGCGGAAAGCCGACCGCATATTCCTGCGGCACTTCCACCCAGACCGATTCCGTTGCCGGATCGTCCGGATTCTCATGCCAGTAGCGGATGACCTCGCCTTTGCCGGAATCGGCGAACTGGCTGTAATCATAGCGGTTTTCGACCGGGCCGCGCTGGGCGAGATACATGAAGCCGCTGTTGTCGAAGGCAATGTCGGTGACGGCATAGTCCTTGTCGGCCTTGACCGTCAGTTCCCAGCGCGGGTCGCCGGCGAAGCTGCCGTCGCGGGCAATGCCCACCGACCAGATTTCCGACTTTTCGCCGACCGAATAGTAGAGCCGGCCGCCATGATAGGAGACGGCCCAGACGCGGCGCTCGTCCTGGGTATAGCCCCAGGTCTCGGGGTCTTCCGTGTCGAAGGCGGCGCCTTGAATGTCCATCACCGCGCCATCGTCGGCGACGGGAGCCAGGCCATGCGCCGGGCGCCCGGCGACACCATGATCGAACGTGTCGATCAGCCTGCCGGTAGCGTCGATGCGATGGATCAGGCCGGTGTCGAGGTCCGAGGCGAAGAACTGGCGGTGGTTGGGATCGAAGGTGAGATTGCCGATGCCGGGACCGCTGTTGCTGTCGATATCGGCGAATTTGGCGACCTGACCGGTGATGCCGTCGATCTTCCAGATGGTGCCGGGTCCGCCGCCGTTTTGGGTGCCGAACTGGCCTTCCATGAAGGTGGCGCCCGCCGTGCCGCGGCGCTGCCGCTCCGGCCGGCCGTCGCTGTCGGCGTCAGGCGTGACGATGCGGATGCCGTGCAGCGAGGTGGCGGCGGCGTAAAGGTTGGGAACCCCCGACGGAACCCCGTCGCGCACGCCGTCATCATAGGTGAGGCCGAAAACCTGGCCGATCTGGCCTGATGTCACCTCGAAGGGCGGCGGGGTGAAGACGAGCTGGCCCGAGGCCGGGCCGCCGAGGTGCGAAACGTCGAAAACGCGCAAGGTGGCGCGCGTGGTGTCGATGAAGGTTTCGTCGACCGGATCGACCCCGGGCGGCAGGCCTTGATCGAAATTGGGGATGACGGTGCCGGAAAATCCTGTGACCGCCATCGAACCGGGGTAGATGATCTGGGTGTCCTGCGCCCGGGCGGCGCCGCCAAGCCAAAGGCCGGCGGCCAGGGCAAATGCAACAAATCGGCCGGCTGCCTTGATCAGGCGGTGCAAACGGCTTGTGCGAGAAGACACGAACGGGTCGTGATCGCAAGACATGGAACTCCCCCCGAAGTCTACGGGAGGAACCTCCAGCTGTGCCGCGCGAACCAGGGCAAGGCGCGGCGGTCCGGCTCGTTCTTCCCTGCTCGAATTGTCTGCTTTCCTCATCGTCACGATACGCCTGCTCTTACGCAGGGTCAACGGAATCAGCGGGAAGCCCAGCGCATCGACCCCGTTCCGAAGGCGGTGGTCGCGCCGAGCTCCTGTTGTTCCCGGAGACCTCAGAGCCTCTGGGTTGCTGGTCATGGGGGCATCCTTTCCGGGCCGCACCATGCGGCACCTGGACCTCAGTCGCGGGCGGAGTTGGAAAGGTTCACGGAAGCCTTGCGCAGAATGCTTGCGCCCGATGCTGCCTGTTCTTATATACGCGCCAAGCCGTGCGGCGCCGCAACACCGGTGGCCGGACGGGATTTCTTATGAACAGGGGCTTTCGTCGGAACGCCTTCATGGGTCCTGAAAGCCTGCTTAGAGGAGAGACTAGAAAAATGGCAAAAGTTATCGGTATCGATCTCGGCACCACCAATTCCTGCATCGCCATCATGGATGGCAAGGAGCCCAAGGTGATCGAGAATGCGGAAGGCGCGCGCACGACGCCTTCCATCGTCGCCATCTCGGGCGACGGCGAACGTCTGGTCGGCCAGCCGGCCAAGCGCCAGGCGGTCACCAATCCTGAAAACACCATCTTCGCGGTCAAGCGCCTGATCGGCCGCCGCTATGACGATCCGGTGACGGAGAAGGACAAGAAGCTTGTCCCCTACAAGATCGTCAAGGGCGACAATGGCGATGCCTGGGTCGAGGCCGGCGGCAAGAAGCAGTCGCCCAGCCAGATCTCGGCCATGATCCTGCAGAAGATGAAGGAAACGGCGGAAGCCTATCTCGGCGAAAAGGTCGAGAAGGCGGTCATCACCGTTCCGGCCTATTTCAACGACGCCCAGCGCCAGGCCACCAAGGATGCCGGCAAGATCGCCGGCCTCGAAGTGCTGCGCATCATCAACGAGCCGACGGCTGCCGCGCTCGCCTACGGCCTCGACAAGAAGGATGGCAAGACCATTGCCGTCTATGACCTTGGCGGCGGCACGTTCGACATTTCGGTCCTCGAAATCGGCGACGGCGTCTTCGAGGTGAAGTCGACCAATGGCGACACCTTCCTCGGCGGCGAGGATTTCGACATGCGCCTGGTCGAATACCTGGCGGCCGAGTTCAAGAAGGAACAGGGCATCGACCTGAAGAACGACAAGCTCGCCTTGCAGCGCCTCAAGGAGGCCGCTGAAAAGGCCAAGATCGAGCTGTCGTCGACCACGCAGACCGAAATCAACCTGCCCTTCATCACCGCCGACGCGACCGGCCCGAAGCACCTGACGCTGAAGCTGACGCGCGCCAAGTTCGAAAGCCTGGTCGAAGACCTCGTCCAGCGCACCATCGACCCGTGCAAGGCGGCGCTCAAGGATGCCGGCCTGAAGGCTGGCGAGATCGACGAAGTGGTCCTGGTCGGCGGCATGACCCGCATGCCCAAGATCCAGGAGATCGTGAAGCAGTTCTTCGGCAAGGAGCCGCACAAGGGCGTCAACCCGGATGAGGTCGTCGCTCTCGGCGCCGCCATCCAGGCCGGCGTGCTACAGGGCGACGTCAAGGACGTGCTGTTGCTCGACGTGACGCCGCTGTCGCTCGGCATCGAGACGCTGGGCGGCGTGTTCACCCGGCTGATCGAGCGCAACACGACGATCCCGACCAAGAAGAGCCAGGTGTTCTCGACCGCCGAGGACAGCCAGTCGGCCGTGACCATCCGCGTCTTCCAGGGCGAGCGTGAAATGGCCGCCGACAACAAGGCGCTCGGCCAGTTCGACCTGGTCGGCATTCCGCCGGCGCCGCGCGGCGTGCCGCAGATCGAGGTCACCTTCGACATCGACGCCAACGGCATCGTCAACGTTTCGGCCAAGGACAAGGGCACCGGCAAGGAGCACCAGATCCGCATCCAGGCCTCGGGTGGTCTTTCGGACGCCGACATCGAGAAGATGGTGAAGGACGCCGAGGCCAATGCCGAGACCGACAAGAAGCGGCGCGCGGTGGTCGAGGCCCGCAACCAGGCCGAGGCGCTGGTGCATTCGTCCGAGAAGTCGCTGAAGGAATATGGCGACAAGGTCTCGGAAGCCGAGCGCACGGCGATTTCCGATGCGATCGCTGCGCTGAAGACCGCCGCCGAGGGCGACGACGCGGCCGACATCGAGGCCAAGAGCCAGGCGCTTGCCGAAGCTTCGATGAAGCTTGGCCAGGCCATGTACGAGGCCTCGCAGAAGGAAGCGGCGGAAGCCGACGCCAAGGCGGACGCCGCCAAGGACTCCGACGTGGTCGATGCCGATTTCGAGGAAATCGACGAGGACGACGACAAGAAGAAGTCGGCCTAAGCCGCCTGACGGCAAGATAAAGCGGAAAGCCCGGCGTAAAGCCGGGCTTTTTTGCAACCCTCGCTGAAAAAAGTGCGGGTCCTGCCGAAAAAATCACTGAAAACCACGGACAAGTTCGCGCCGGCCCTAGCATCGGGGCAGCACCGCTCCTAAATCGAGGCGACGTGCCGGCAAACGACGCAACAATGCATCAAGACGTTGAGCATCCGGACAGCGGGAAAAAATGAAAGCTGATTTCTACGAAACGCTGGGCGTGCAAAAGGGCGCCGACGAGAAGGAGCTCAAGAGCGCTTTCCGCAAGCTCGCCATGCAGTTCCATCCTGACCGCAACCCCGGCGATCATTCCTGCGAGCACAAGTTCAAGGAAATCAACGAAGCCTACGAGACGCTGAAGGACCCGCAGAAGCGCGCGGCCTATGACCGTTTCGGCCACGCCGCCTTCGAACAGGGCGGCATGAATGGCGGGGCGCAAGGCTTTGGCGCTGGCGGCTTCGCCGACATCTTCGAGGATATTTTCGGCGACATGATGGGTGGGCGCCAGCGCCGCTCGTCGGGCGGCCGCGAGCGCGGCGCCGACTTGCGCTACAACATGGAAATCTCGCTGGAAGAGGCTTTCGCGGGAAAGACCGCGCAGATCCGCGTGCCGGCCTCGATCTCCTGCACGGAATGCTCCGGCAGCGGCGCCAAGCCCGGCACCCAGCCGGTGACCTGCTCGATGTGCCATGGCCATGGCAAGGTGCGCGCCACGCAAGGCTTCTTCTCGATCGAGCGCACCTGCCCGCAATGCCAGGGCCGCGGCCAGACGATCAAGGATCCGTGCCCGAAATGCGCCGGCCAGGGCCGCGTCACCGAGGAGCGTTCGCTGTCGGTCAACATTCCGGCCGGCATCGAGGACGGCACCCGCATCCGCCTTGCCAATGAGGGCGAGGCCGGCCTGCGCGGCGGGCCCTCGGGCGATCTCTATATTTTCCTGGCGGTGAAGCCGCATGAATTCTTCCAGCGCGATGGTGCCGACCTCTATTGCAAGGTGCCGATCTCGATGACGACGGCCGCCCTTGGCGGCTCCTTCGAGGTGACGACGCTGGACGGCACCCAGACCAAGGTGAAAGTGCCCGAAGGCACGCAGAACGGCCGCCAGTTCCGCCTCAAGGGCAAGGGCATGCCGGTGCTGCGTCAGCCCAATGTCGGCGACCTCTACATCCAGACCGCCGTCGAGACGCCGCAGAACCTGTCGCGGCGCCAGCGCGAGCTGCTGGAGGAGTTCGAACAGCTCTCCTCGCAGGACAATTCGCCCCAATCGAGCGGGTTTTTCGCCCGCATGAAGGATTTCTTCGAATCCTTCGGCGAGCGTTGATGGTGCAAGAACGGCGCGGGAATGCATGAAACGCGACGAGTCGTGAGACGCGACTAAATCTATCTTATCCACGACATGCGTCTCGCAACGCCTTGCCTTGCGTCAACCAGGTGTTAAGTAGCTTTGCGGGGAGCCTTGAGGAGAGCTTGCATGACACGTGGTCACGGACTGCGGAAGGCGCTTGCCGAGAAGTTCGACGACGAACTCAAATTCTTCAAGGGCTGGATCGACAAGCCGAAGACGGTCGGTTCGATCGTGCCGACCAGTTCGATCACCGCGCGCAAGATGGCCTCGATCGTCAATCCCAAGTCCGGCCTGCCGGTGCTTGAGGTCGGTCCCGGCACCGGTGTCATCACCCGCGCCATCCTCGCCCAGGGCGTACGGCCCGAAAACCTCTATGCCGTGGAATACAACACGGACTTCGTGCGCCATCTGCGCCAGCTCTATCCCGGCGTCAACGTCATCGAGGGCGATGCCTTCAACCTCAACGCCACGCTTGGCGAGAGGAGCGGGATGATCTTCGATTCCGTCGTGTCCGGCGTGCCGCTGCTCAATTTCCCGGTCGCCCAGCGCATCGCCTATATAGAGAGCCTACTCGACCGCATCCCGGCGGGCCGCCCGATCGTGCAGCTGACCTATGGCCCGATGTCGCCGATCCCGGCCGGCCGCGGCGACTATACGGTCAAGCATTTCGATTTCATCTTCCGCAACATCCCGCCGACGCAGCTGTGGATCTACCGAAGAGAGGGATAGGGAATAGGCAGTAGGGAATAGTCAGGAACCGCTCATCTCCTACTGCCTATTCCCCACTGCCTACTCTCTTTGCGAAGCAATGGCAGTGATCCCGAAAATCCTCGTCTTCGCCGGCTCGGTGCGCAGCGGCGCCTATAGCGGCAGGACCGCCGATGTGGCGCAGAAGGAACTTGCGGTGCAAGGCGCCGAGGTGACCCGCATTTCGCTCGCCGATTATGCCTTGCCGATCCTCGACGAGGATCTGGAGAAGGAGAAGGGTGTCCCCGAAAATGCCGTCAAACTCGGCCGCCTTATATCAGCCCACGACGGACTGCTGATCGCCACGCCCGAATATAACGGCTCGATCCCGCCACTGCTCAAGAACACGATCGACTGGGTGAGCCGGGTGCGCCGCGATGGCGGCCGATCGGTCAGGCCGCTAGCCGGGAAGGTCGCCGGGCTGTGCTCATCCTCCAACGGCCATTTTGCCGGCATACGCTGCATCAACCACCTGCGCGCCGTGCTGGTACGCTGCCAGATGGAGGTGGTGACACCGGAATGCTCGGTGCCGGACGGCGGCGACGCCTTCGACGAAGGCGGCAATTTCCGTGACGAAAGACTGTACAAATCGATGGAGCATCTATGCCGCACGCTGATCGAAACCTCGCGCATGCTGTCGACCCGGGTCGAGGCGTGACCGCCTCGACCATGCAGGCCAAATCCATCCAGGCCCAGACCATCCAGGAAAGACTGATCGTCGGCCTCGACGTGCCGACCGTAAGGGATGCCGAGCAGGCGGTGCGCGAACTCGACGGCGTCGTCTCCTTCTACAAGATCGGCTATCAGCTGGCCTTTGCCGGCGGGCTCGACTTCGCCAGGGAACTGGCGAGCGGCGGGACAAAGATCTTCCTCGACATGAAGCTGCTCGATATCGACCATACGGTGGCCAAGGGCGTCGAGAACATCGTCAAGATGGGCATGACCATGCTGACAATCCACGCCTATCCCAAGGCGATGCGTGCGGCGGTGGAAGCGGCCAGGGGCAGCGACCTTTGCCTGCTCGCCGTCAGCGTGCTGACCTCGATGGACGAGCAGGACATGATCGATGTCGGCTATGAATACGATCCGCACACGCTGGTGCTGAGGCGCTCGGAACAGGCACTGCATGCCGGCATGGGCGGCATCGTCTGCTCGGCCGCGGAAGCCGAAGCCGTGCGCCGCATCGTCGGACCCGACATGGCGGTGGTGACGCCCGGCATCCGGCCGGCGGGCAGCGACCATGGCGACCAGAAACGCGTTGTGACGCCGGCGCAAGCGATCCGCAACGGCGCCAGCCATCTCGTCGTCGGCCGCCCGATCGTCGCGGCAACCCACCGCCGCGCGGCGGCGCAAGCGATAGTCGACGAAATGCGCTCTGCTTAGAACAAGGGAGAGAACAATGCCGAAGGGATACTGGATCGCCCGCGTCGATGTGCGCGATGCCGAAGGCTACAAGGAGTATATCGCCGCTTCGAAGCTCGCCTTCGACCGTTTTGGCGCGAAATTCCTGGCGCGCGGCGGAGCCCACGAGTTGGCCGAAGGACCTGGCCGCGCCCGCAACGTGATCATCGAATTCGAATCGCTGGCGATCGCGCATGACTGCTACCACTCGCCGGAATATCAGCGCGCGGTCGCCATCCGCCAGAAGGTCGCCGACGGCGAGATCGTGCTGGTCGAAGGGGCTTGAAGCCTATCCCGGTCCAACAGGTTTCAGACGAAATCCTGAAGGTTCACGTCCCGCAGCTTGGCCCCGCCAAGCAGGGCTCCGACCAGCTGTTGCTTGAGGGCAAGGCACTGCGAGCGGGCAAGTTTCACGATGCCGGGAACGTCGCTCTTCTCGCAGGCCTGCAGCAATTGCTTCTGCTGATCGATGATCAGCGGCATGAAATCGCGTGACTTGAAGCCGAGATGGAGCGTCCGCTCCGACTGGTCGAGTATCTGGCTGAGCAGCTGCGCCAGCCGCAAATTGCCGGAAAGCTCGGCGATCGCCAGGCGAAAGGCACGGTCGGCCGCGAGGAACGCGACAGGGCTGCGCAGCGTCTCGGGCTTCAGCACCCTTCTCGCCGCCAGCCTGATCTCGTCCAGTCCGCGCTCGGTGATGCCCGTGGTGGCAACCCGGAAGACTTCCGGCTCGACCAGGCCGCGCACGTCGAAGATCTCGTTGACGTCGCGCAGGGTCAACGTGGTGATGACATAGCCGCGGCGCGGCTCGCTCCTGACCAGTCCTTCCTGCATGAGCCGGGCAAGCGCGGAGCGGATCGTCGCCTTCTTGATGCCGTAGCGCGCCTCGATCTGCTTTTCGGTCAAGGCCTCGCCGGGCGACAGGACGCAGGCGACGATATCGCTCTTCAGCTGTTCGTAGGCTTGTTCGCTGCGCAGCACATCCGCCGTCGACAGCGCCGGCGTCCCGTCCGGGGACGCGGCCGATTTCGATGGCGTGGCTTTTGTCGGCCTCATGCTTCTCCCGCTTTGCATCGGCCTTGACATTGGCCATCTTAGTTATGATAACTGAGCATCTCAGTCAGGAGCTGTGGCATGCCTCTGCTCGCCGACTCCCCTCTCTACCCCGCGATCAGGGATATCGTCAACGCGGCGGCCGGCGCCAATCCCTTCGAGGAGGTCATGGCCGTCTTGAGCGACTATACCAACCGCTTCCACGCGCTCGGCGGGCTGGTTCACGAGGAGGAGGACGACGAGCTCCTGCTGCATGCCAGCCCGCAGCTGACGATCTACCACATCACGCTTTCGCCCGGGGTGCAGTATCCGCCGCATAACCATCTGATGGACGCCCTGATCGGCATCTATTGGGGCGGCGAGACCAATTTCATCTACCCGCTCGCCGGCCAGAAGGTCGACGAGCCTGAGCGGCAGGATTTCTCGGCGCCCGCGCTGTTGCACATGTCTTCCAACACCATTCATTCGGTCGCCAATACCGGCACTGCCCGCTCCGGCGCCCTGCATGTCTACCTCGGCGATCTGCCGGGCACCGACCGCCAGCTGTGGAGCCTGGCCGACAACCGGCCGGAACCGTTCGACAACGCCAGGTACATGGCCGGCGCACGGCCGATATAGGCCGAGCCTAGCCGCCGCGGCGCTGGCCGATCAGCCGGCTGACGGCCGTCTCGGCCATGGCGTCGGCAAGCTCCAGGCCCCATTGCTGGCGGCAGTAGGCGCGGAAATCGAAGCAGGGCAGGCCGGGGCAGACCTCGAATTCGATCAGGTGAATCGTGTCGTCGACCTCGACGCGCAGGTCGATGGAAAACACGTCGCGCAGGCCGAGCCCACTCATCAACCGCTCTGCGATCGCACGAATCCCGGCGTCGGCCGCCGGCTGAGCGATGGCTACCGGGACGAGTTCCGGTTCGACGTAGTGTCCCGCCGCCTTCGCCGCCTCGCCGGTGTCGCCATAGAGCGCCATACTGTCCGCCATGGTCTGGAAATCCGCGCCGGAATCGACAAAGGCGACGCCGAGCGCCTCGACACCGGTTTGCGGCGTCAGCCCGAGGAAGCTGGCGCGCACGTTGCGGCCGGCGACATAGGGCTGGACGACGACATCGTCGCGATAGGCGGCAAAGACGCGCCGGCTAACCTCCAACGCATGGCCGAGATCACCCACACGTGAATCCGGCCAGATGCCGATCTTGGCGCCAAGCCGGTTGGGCTTGACGAACCAGCCGGCGGCGGAGGCCGGCGGCTCGACCAGCCACTCGCCATCGCGGGCAAGGCCAGCCTGCGGCACCGGCAGGCCGAGCGCGCCAAGCACAGCGCCGGAGCGGAACTTGTCCTGGCAGAGCGCGAACAGCGAATCGTCGGCGCCGATCGTCCGCAACCCCTTGAGCCGCGCCAGCGCCGGGGCCGCGCCGCCACGGAAATAGGCGATGCCGTCGGACAGTGTCCAGACCAGCGTGTTCTCAGCATCCGAACCGTCAAGCGCCTCGGCGGCATCATCGAGTGCCACCGGCGCAAAGGTGAGACCCCGCGCCTCGCAGGCGGCGGCAAGGGCACCGAATTCGAGAGCCAGATCGGTCGACTGCGCCAGGTAGGACGAGATTTCGGTGGCCCGCTGCGGCAGATAGCCGTCTGATATCAGGCGGTCGAAGCAAGCCTTTTCCGGCTCATGGACAAGGATCAGCGTAGGCTTGTGCTTTGACATGATGGGCGGGATTCCAGCGGTGCGATGGCTTGGAGCACGTCGCGTCGAAACGACATGCATTACCATCGCACAGCGCCTGCCATCGGCTTTCGCGAAACCGACCGGACCGGGCGGTTGCGTGACAACGCCCGGCGAAAACCGCTCCTGCTCAGGCGATCAGCACGCGCGGTTCGAACCGGCCATTGACGGGGATGTCGATGACGAAGGTCATACCCGCCTGCGGGTCGAGCTTGCGCTGCTTGTCGTCCTTGCCCTTCCAGGCCGAGGTCACTGCCAGCCGGTCGGCCTTGGCGCCGATAAAGGCCGGGCAGGACGCCTGCGTCGCCGGCATGGGAATTTCGCGCAACAATGTGCCATCGGGCGAATAGGCCTTCACCGCCTTGCCGCCCCAGACAGCATTCCACAGCACGCCATCGCGGTCGACGACGGAGCCGTCGACGTAGCCCTTCGAGGAACGGTGGTCGACGAACACTTTGGACTCGCCAACCGGCAGGCCAGTCACCGGATCGCAGGCGACGCGCATCAAAAGGCCGGTCGCGGTGTCGGTGTAGTAGGCGATCGTCCCGTCCTGCGAAAAGCAGATGGAGTTCGACACGGTGATGTCGGAAAACAGTCTGCGCAGTTCACCCCTGAAAAACCAGTAGATCGAGCCCGCGCCCTTGCTCTCGTCCTTGGCCATCGTGCCGACCCAAAAGGCGCCACAGGGATGGACGCGGGAATCGTTGGAGCGGGTGAGCGGGTTGTCGGCCTCGATGGACGTGTGCAGCGTCATCGCGCCGGTCGCGACATCGCGGACAAAAAGCCCGGTCTCGGTGGCGATCAGCTGGCGCTGGTCGTCGATGATGGCGATCGCGCTGGCCATCTGGCCAAGCTCATGGATTTTCAGGGCGCCCGTGAGCGGCTTTTCCAGGAGCTTGCCGTTGACGATATCGAACCAGAACAGCGCATCGCTGGCCGGATCGTAGCTCGGGCCTTCACCGAGCTGACAGATGTAGTCGGAAAAAACCGAAACCGCGCTCATCATGCGTCTCCGAAAACGGCATCCCAGGCCGCAACGGCGGCGTGCGCGCGGGCCGCGACGTCGTCGACACTCATGCCCGGCTTGAACAGGCTGGAACCGAGACCGAAGACCGTGACGCCCACCGCCTTGTAGCCGGCAAAGTCCTTTTCGGAAACGCCGCCGACGGCGCCGACCAGGGTCTGCGCCGGCAGCACCGCCCGGATCGCGGAAATGCCTGATGCACCGAGTGCGCTCGCCGGAAAGAATTTCAGCGCCGAGGCGCCCAGCCGAATGGCCTGGAACGCTTCCGTCGGCGTGAACACGCCGGGCATGGTCACCATGCCGTAGTGCATGGCGCGCGCCATCACCTCGGCATCGATGTTGGGGCTGACCAGGAGCCGCCCACCGGCTTTGTGCAGGCCGTCGACATCGGCCGCCGTCAGCACCGTGCCGGCGCCGACCAGGGCCGATTTCGGCAGCACTTCGGCAATCCTGGCGATCGAAGAGAAGGGCTCGGGCGAGTTGAGCGGCACTTCGATCGCCTCGATGCCGGCATCGAACAGCGCCTGCCCCATGGCAATCGCTTCAGTGGGTTTCAGGCCGCGCAGGATGGCGACCAGCCCGCGCTTGAGTTTTGGGAAGGCTGCGGTCTCGGTCATGCCAAGGCTCCAGTTCTGGCGATCATGCCGTTTTCGCGCGCGGCTTCGATGAGGCCGGCGCGCACCGCCTCATCCGCGTCGACGATGCGGACGGCAAGCCCTGCAAGGTCGAGTGCGGCCTGGTAGAGCACGGCGAGCGCACCCGAGGCAATCAGCACGACCGGCGCATCGCCTACGCCATAGCGGCGCTTCGCCGAGGCGATCTCGCCGCCGATCAAAAGCCCGGACAGGCAGGCCGCCGCATCTTCCGACTTCAGGTCCTGCAGGAGCCCGGCGGCGCGGATGGCAAACAGCTTCGACGTGACGTCGCCACCCTCGCCAAGCGCGCGTTCGCACCACTGCCGGAAGAACGGGCCGTCCGCAGCGACGGGAGCCGGATGCTCGCCGAGCGAATGCTTGAGGATGGAGTGCGCGGCCAGCACCGAAAACAATTCGCCGGTCGGCCATGTGCCGAAGCCGGCAACCGCGCCATCCTCGACCACGACCCATTTCGAATGCGTGCCGGGCATGCAGGCGAGATGCCGCCCCTTTGCCGGCAAACCGGCGCCGGCAAGCTGCGTTTCCTCACCGCGCATGACATCGGGCGCATCGGCCAGACGCTGGGCGAGGCCCGGCACGATACGGATGTCACGTTTCTGATCAGCCACGCGGGCGGCACCGCGCAGGATGGCGCCGAGCGGCGCCGGCACGGTCACATAGGGCGCCTCGATCCAGCCCTGACGGGAGCCGGCCATGCCGCAGATGATGACGGGCAGCCCGTCAGGCGCGCCCATGGCGGCCAGATGGCCCTCGAGGACGTTGGAGAACCCCTTCTCGCGCGCGGTGATCAGGCCGTCATCGCCGCGGCGCTCGGCTAGCACCTTGCCGCCGCCGTCGATCAGCCATGCGCGAAGCCGGGTCGTGCCCCAATCGAGCGCGGCTACCGCCGGCATATTGCCGGCAAATTCTGGGCTCACAGAAAACCTCCGTCGACGATCAGCATCTGCGCGGTCAGCATGCGCGAGGCATCCGAGGCCAGGAACAGCACCGTGCCGACCATGTCGTCCGGGCGCATGAACTCCTTGATGCACTGCTTGGCGACATGGGCGGCGAGCGCCCCTTCGGTCACCCAGCGTTCCTGCTGCCGTTCGGTGATCACCCAGCCGGGCGCGACGGCGTTGACGCGGATGCGGTCAGGCCCGAGCTTGCCGGCCAGCCCCTTGGTGAGGCCGAGAATGCCGGCCTTGGCGGCGGTGTAGGCCGGCATGTCGGGATGGTTGATGAGATAGGATGTCGATGTGAAGTTGATGATCGAGCCGCCGCCGGCCCGCTTCATGCCCGGCGCCACCGCCTGCGCTGTGAAGAAATGTGGCCGCAGATTAATCGCCTGGTTGTTGTCCCAGAACTCCACCGTCACGTCCTCGATGGCGTGGCGCTCGTCCCAGGCGGCATTGTTGATCAGCACGGTGACATCGCCATGCGCCTCCGCCGCCCTGGCCGCCGAGGCGCGCAGCGCCTCGATGTCGCGCAGATCGGTCTTGAGGTAGAGCGGCCGCCGGCCGAATTCCTTCTCGATGCGGTCGGCAAGCAGCGTGCTCGGCCCCTCGGCGATGTCGATGAAGGCGACATTGGCGCCCTGGCGCACAAAACCCTCGGTCAGCGCCGCGCCGATCCCGGAACCGCCGCCGGTGATCAGAACCGAGGCGCCCTTGAGGTCGGCAAAATCCGCCGATGGCATCATGTCTTTTCTCTCCCCAGCGCATGACCCCGAAAATCGGATCGATTTTCGGATAGGGTTCATGCGCAAATATACGTTGCTACAGCGTCCTTTTGCGCGTCCCAAGGGACGCGCGGCGCTGTAGGCGTGGACGGCGCGCATCCTAGCCACGCAAGTCGTGCGGGCAAGGGCGAAACGTCGTATCTGCAGGCTTAAGTCAGACAAAACGACAATGCGCCGCAGGGAAGCGCGCCGCGACATCGGCGGAATGCCGATTACGTCGAAATCGCCGGTCAGATCGCCTTGGCGCGCAGCGCGCCACGGAAGGAATCGCGGAGATAGCCGAGCGTGGCGTCGGCATCGACCGGCTTGCCGAACAGATAGCCCTGCCCGCCGGCGCAGCCGAACTGGACCAGGCGATCGGCCTGGGCTTCCTCTTCGATGCCCTCGGCGACCACATCCATGCCAAGCCCTTCGCACATGGCGAGAATGGCGCGGATGATGTGTTCGGACGGGCGGTCGTCGAGGATGGAGGAGACGAAGGCGCGATCGATCTTGAGCTTGTCGAAATGAAACTCGCGCAGGCGGCCAAGCGAGGACTGGCCGGTGCCGAAATCGTCGAGCGAGACACGGATGCCGACGCGGCGCAGGTCGTCGACGATCTGCGCGGCCGAGGCCGGATCGTTCATCAGGCCGGTCTCGGTGATCTCGATCTCCAGCCGACGCGGATCGAAGCCGGTGCGGTCGAGGATCGCCAGTATGTGCAGGCCGGTGTTCTGGTCGACGAGCTGCGAGGGCGACAGGTTGAAGGACAGGAACAGGTCGCTCGGCCAGCTCCTGGCCGCCTCGGTCGCCTTGCGCAGCACCAGTTGCGACAGCGGGCCGATAATGCCGCGTTCCTCGGCGATGGGGATGAAGACCGTCGGCGGCACCGCACCGAGATCGCGATCGGTCCAGCGCGCCAGCGTTTCGAAGCCGATGGTGCGGCGCGTGCTGAGGTCGACGATCGGCTGGAAATGCGGCTCGACCTCGCCGGCCGAGACGGCACGGCGCAGCGCCTGCTCGATGCGGGTGACGCGCTTGGCCGCCTCTTCCATCTCGCGGGTGTAGACGACGACGCGGCCACGGCCGGAACGCTTGGCGTGGTAGAGCGCCGTTTCGGCCTTGTTGACGAGGATCTCGGTGGTTTCGTCGCCGGAATAGAACAGCGAGCAGCCGACCGAGGCCGACAGCCTTGCGGTGCGTTCGCCGACATCGTAGGGCGCCGACAGGATCTCGATCAGCATGCGGGATTTTTCCGCCGCCGCTTCCTCGGAGAACACCAGCGGATAGAGGAAGGCGAATTCGTCGGCGCCGATGCGGCAGACCGTCGAATGGCCGTCCATCGAGGCGCGCAGCCGCATGGCGACCTGGATCAGGATGTCGTCGCCGGCCTTGTGGCCGAACAGGTCGTTGATCGGCTTGAAGCCGTCGAGGTCGAGAATGCCGACGGTGAAGGGCGCGGGATCGTCGGCGCGGTCGCTGATCAGGCGATCGACCTTGTCGAAGAAACGGCGATGATTGCCAAGCCCGGTCAACGGATCGGTGAAGGCCAGATCCGTGCTCTCCCTGTTTGCCTGACCGGTGCCAAACGAAGTTTGCATCGGTGTCCCTGTTTTTACGTCGGAATTTATGTCGGAGACTGGCAGCAAACCCTTTAGGAAACGTATCTCGAAAATCGTTTTTTTCGGCCGGGACATGATCTGGAGAAACGAAATCCGGTTTTCACCGGCGATCTTGCCGCGGCAGAAGGCCGGACACCCGCAGAAAGCCGGCTAAACCATGCATCAAGCCTTTGTTTTCGCGCTGATTCTCAGCTGCTGGACTTGACGCGATAGAGCTCAAGCTGGGCCCCGATTGTCCCGGCCACCGGCTCCAGCCAGTCCGGCAAATTGCCGCGCGTCAGCCCGGCCAGAAAGCTGTCCGGCGCCCTGTCGACGAGCAGGCGGGTTTCCGGGTTGCCGCGGCAGAGCGCGACAAGCCCGACATGGTGGCTTTCGACCGCCTTCCTGGCATCGGCGTCCGATCCCAGGAAGGTATCGAGTGCAAGCAGGTTTCCCGCGACGTTGCGATGATACGGCCCGGCGAACACGCGATGTCCGGAATAGGCCAAGATGGGCGAGCCAAGATTGGAAATGGCGAGCACGGTGGTGTCAGGTAGCTGGCTGAGTGCCGCGAACGAGGTCTTGCCTTGGCAGGTCGCATTGACACTGGCTCCCTTGACGTCCGCACCGGTTTCGAAGGCGCTTGACACAGCCACGGCCGCGCACGCCCAGAGTGCGTTGACCGAAACCAGCCAGGCCGCGGCCAACCTGAGCGTGGAGCCGAGCGACGGGCTGGCTTCGGCCCGCTGCCGCCATTTGGCGATCCAGGCGCAAAGCGGCAGCACCGCCAAGGCAATGGAGAAGGTCGAGCCGCGCACTTGCCAGGCGCTGACCAGGAACGCCACCGCCAGCAGCGCGCCAACGAGGCTGTCCTGTCGACGCGAGCCGCCACGGCCGAGGCCAAGCGCCATCAGCATGATCGCCACCAGTGGCGTGGCAAAACGCTCCACCACCGCGACCCGATTGTAGATGACAAGCTTGTACAGCGACTGCGCCTCTTCGATGTTATCGAGCCACAATTCCCTGAGGCGCGGATCGAGGTTCGCATAGGGGGCTGCCAGGCATTGCGGGAACAGCGACACCACGACAGCGCCCAGCACGAGCACAACCAGGCCGAGCGCCACGAGACGCCGGCCGACGGTGGCGTTGGCCATTTCGAGCGAAGCCACGGCGGCAAGGCCGCATCCGGCGAGCGCGGCCACCACGAACTGCACCGTCGAGAAAGCGTCGCATTGCGGCTGGCCCCACGCGGATGGGGCGATGGTGGTGACGAAGACCAGCCCAGAGACACCAGCAAAGCCAAGGCCGAAATCCCTGGCGATCCGCCCTTCACTCCCGGGGTCGGCGACAAACAGCAGGGCGATGCATGCCCCGATGGTGGCGACGTAGGGCGCCGTTTCCATGCCGACGGCCAGCATCAGCGCCGCGCACAGGCCCGCGAACAGCGCGGCCCAGCGCTGCACGGGTGCATCGAGCAGCAGGCTCAGGCAGGCGATGGTCAGCGTCAGCTGGACATTGTGATGGTCGAGCGAGCCGGGCGAAAAGATGCCGATGAAATGCAGCGCCGCCGCGCCGATGACGACGGCCGGCAGCACGGCGTCGGCACCGGCGAAACTGCGCGCCGCACGCGCGGTAAAGAGCAAAGCGAGGAAAAAAAGCAGCGCCGGCCAGAGCACCTCGGCGACGGTCTCGGCCATGGCCATGCTGCCGGTCAGCGCCGAGGCTACGAGAACGATGGCGGCGATCGGCGCGTCGACCAGCCGCGACCAGTGCATGACGAAGCCGCCTTCAAGACCCATCCGGTACTGATGCAGGTCGAACCAGCCCTGGCCGGCCAGCATGTCGCGAACCTCGACCAGACGCAGCAGATTGTCATTGTCACCGCCGGCGTCGGTCAAGTCACGAAAGCCGCTGAGAGCGCTGACGGCAACCATCACCAGCGTGGCGACGAGCGCTAGCGCCAGGTCGTTGCGCCGTGACGGACGTGGCCTGGCCTCGGCGGAGATCATGGTATCGGCAGGAGTCACGGCACGGCCTCTGGGCGTTTTCTTCGGCACGGAAGCTATCGCGAACTCACTGCACAAACCTTAAATCGGTCCTGCACAAAGCATTTCCATTGGACGTAAAGCCCGAAGCTGGGGTGTCGAATGCCTCACGCGGCTCTTTGATCGTCGCGAAACACCCAGACCGATGAGAGCACATAGCTCGCGGCGCTTGCGGCGACCGTGATGATGGCCGACATGATCAGCGGCGAGGCGGAAAATATCGACACCGCGACATGGGCGGACAGGCCTGCAAACGCCGCGCAGACCAGCTGGGTGACGAGATACCGTGGAAACGCATGGGCGTGGGCGTGCTGTCCTTCGAACGTCCAGCCACGTTGTGCCGAATAGGCCACGACGAAGGCCAGCATGTAGGCCATGACGCTTCCGGCGAATGGCGGCAACCCGGCCGACACCAGGGCCCATGACAGTGTGAACAGCAGCAGCGCCGCGCCAATGCCGACGATGACAAACCGGACAAGCCGTACCGCGGCGAATTTTCGTAGAAGCCGGCTCATTTTTCAGCGGTCGCGGCGGCTTCGCCTGATCCGCCGGGCTGGCCGGCTTTCAGCCGCTTGACCGGGATCTCGAGGACGCCGAGCAGGAATGCCGAGAAGAAGGCCTGGAACGAAATGACGATCAGGCTCAGGCCCAGCACGACGATGCGCGGGATTTCGGAATCGTTCAGCGGGCCGAAGCCAAGATGCGCCCAGCGCAGCACCGCATAGCCGAAGAACAGGACGCCGCCGGCAAAGCAGATGCCGGCATTGGCGGCAAGACGGTCGGTGCTGATGGTCCTGGTCAGCCAGTCGGACCCGCGGCTGCGCGGCAGGATACCGGTGATCTCGGCATAGTATCGCGATATGGCGCCGAAGGTGATGAGCTGGATGCCGGTGATGATCATGAAGCAGGCGGCGACGAAAGTGTTGAGGTCGAGCGAAAGATTGTCGATCACCCGCAGCGGCCCAAACACCAGCAGGGCCGCGAACAGCATGCCCAGGCCGCACAGCGCTGCCCCCGGAATGAAGAACATCCAGCGCGGATTGTAGACCAGCAGGAATTTGAGATGCCGCCAGCCGTCACGCCAGGTCCTGAGATGCGGCGGCCGGCTGCGGCCGTCGGGCTTGAGCGTGGTCGGCACTTCCTCGATGCGCAGGCCGGCAAGCGCGCTGCGCACCACCATCTCGCTGGCGAATTCCATGCCGGTCGTCTGCAGGTCGAGCTTGCGGATGCTCTCGGCGTTGAAGCCGCGCAGGCCGCAGTGGAAGTCCCCGGTCTTGATGCGGAAGAACAGGCGGCCGACGAAGCTCAGCACCGGATTGCCGAGATAACGATGCAGCGGCGGCATGGCGCCGCTTTCGATGCCGCCCTGGAAGCGATTGCCCATGACCAGGTCGGCGCCGTCGCGCAGCCGCGCGACGAAGGCCTCCAGCGCAGCGAAATCGTAGCTGTCGTCGGCATCGCCCATGATGATGAAACGGCCCCTGGCGGCGGCGATGCCGCCCAGAAGGGCCGCGCCATAGCCCTTCTGCGCCACCGGCACGACGCGGGCGCCGCCCTGGGCCGCGATCTCCTGCGAACCATCGGTGCTGCCGTTGTCGGCGATCAATACCTCACCCAGGATTCCGGCCTTGTCGAGGAAGGCCGTGGCCTTGCCGATGCAAACGGCCAGCGTCTCGGCCTCGTTGAGGCACGGCATCAGGATGGTGAGTTCAAGCTGTTTGGTCGCGGCGGCGCGGATGGCGGTGAGCGCGTTCATGGTCGTTGTTCCATCGAGGACCCCCATCCGGCGGCTGCCGTCGGGGCATTCGAGGCCCATTCTTGTACGGCAAGGCTTAAGAAAACGATGACGCGGCCCCTTGCCTTGTCGCGATCGGGCTAGCGTGGATTGCGTCCTGCTGTTGCCATTCTTCAGATGTCGCGATTGGCAGAAGGCGCGGCGACCCTTATATCGCTCTCGTCGACTGCGCTGGGGACCTGCCATGAAGCTGAAAATCGCCGTCCAGATGGACCATATCTCCAGCGTGTCGATCGCCGGCGACACCTCGTTCGCGCTGTCGCTGGAGGCGCAGCGGCGCGGCCATCAATTGTTCCACTACACGCCTGACCGGCTGTCGCTGCGCGACGGCAAGGTGTTCGCCCGCATCGAGGAGATGCAGGTGCGCGACGAGAAGGGCAGCCACTATTCGCTGGGCGAGAAGGTGCGCACCGACCTGTCGGAGATGGACGTGGTCCTGCTGCGTCAGGACCCGCCCTTCGACATGAATTACATCACCACCACGCACATCCTCGAGCGCATCCACCCGAAGACGCTGGTCGTCAACGACCCGGCCTGGGTCCGCAACAGCCCGGAAAAGATCTTCGTCACCGAGTTTGCCGACCTGATGCCGGACACGCTGATCACCAAGGACAGCCAAGAAGTCGCCGCCTTCCGCAAGGAGTTCGGCGACATCATCGTCAAGCCGCTCTACGGCAATGGCGGCGCCGGCATCTTCCATCTGCACGAGGCCGACCGCAACCTTGCCTCGCTGCTCGAGATGTTCGGCCAGCTGTTCCGCGAGCCCTATATCGTGCAGCGCTACCTCAAGGATGTGCGCAAGGGCGACAAGCGCATCATCCTGATCGACGGCGAGCCGGTCGGCGCCATCAACCGCGTGCCGGCCGAGCACGATTCCCGCTCCAACATGCATGTCGGCGGCCGCGCCGAGAAGACCGAGCTGACCGAGCGCGAGCGCGAAATCTGCGCCCGCATCGGGCCGTCGCTCAGGGAACGCGGTTTCATCCTGGTCGGCATAGACGTCATCGGCGACTACATGACCGAGATCAACGTCACCTCGCCGACCGGCGTGCGCGAGGTGCAGCGCTTTGGCGGCGCCGACATCGCCAGCCTGTTCTGGGACGCGGTCGAGGGGAAGCGGCGCAAGTAGGCCGTTTTCAGTTCGTATTAACCATGTTCCGCCTTTTCAACCGGACTCAATTCGGCTGCAACCATAGCGATTGCCTTGTTCCCGTAATGTTCTTGATTTGACCGGCAATCTGTGATTGTCTTCTGCGGGGGCCACATTCTAGGCCAATCGCATGGGTTGCGGCCCATATCCGGGGTGGGAAAATGGTGGCGCGGGTTCGCACGGTCGCTTTCCAGGGCATCGAGGCCGTGCCGGTCGACGTGCAGGTGATGATCGCGCCTGGCAAGGTCGGCATGCAGATCGTCGGGCTGCCCGACAAGGCGGTGGCCGAAAGCCGCGAGCGGGTGCAGGCCGCGCTGCATGCCTCCGGCCTGTCGATGCCGTCGAAGAAAGTGACCGTCAATCTGGCGCCGGCCGACCTGCCCAAGGAGGGCAGTCATTACGATCTGCCGATCGCGCTTGGCCTGATGGCCGCGCTTGGCGCCATTCCGGGCGACATGCTGGCTGGCTATGTCGTGCTTGGCGAACTTTCGCTCGACGGCACGATCGCCGCCGTCGCCGGCGCCTTGCCGGCGGCGATCGGCGCCAATGCCGAGGGCAAGGGCCTGATCTGTCCGTTCGCCTGCGGGCCGGAAGCGGCCTGGGCCGGCAAGGATTTCGACATTCTGGCGCCGCGCAGCCTGATCGCCATCGCCAATCATTTCCGTGGCACGCAGGTGTTGTCGCGGCCGGAGGCCGGTATCCACGCCGCGGCGCGCGACCTGCCCGACCTTGCCGACATCAAGGGCCAGGAAACCGCCAAGCGGGCGCTGGAAGTGGCAGCGGCCGGCGGGCACAATCTCTTGATGGTCGGTCCGCCGGGCTCGGGAAAATCGATGCTGGCGCAGCGGCTGCCGTCGATCCTGCCGCCGCTGGCGCCGAAGGAATTGCTCGAAGTCTCGATGATCGCCTCGGTGGCGGGCGAGCTCGGCGAAGGCAAGCTGACCGACCGGCGGCCGTTCCGCGCCCCGCACCATTCGGCCTCGATGGCGGCGATGGTCGGCGGCGGGTTGCGCGCGCGGCCGGGCGAAGTGTCGCTGGCGCATCACGGCGTGCTGTTCCTCGACGAATTCCCCGAATTCACGCCGCAGACGCTCGATGCGCTGCGCCAGCCGCTGGAGACCGGCGACTGCATGATCGCGCGCGCCAACCACCGCGTCACCTATCCGGCGCGCATCCAGCTGGTGGCGGCGATGAACCCGTGCCGCTGCGGCATGGCCGGCGAGCCGGGCTATCGCTGCCTGCGCGGCGAACGCTGCCGCACCGACTACCAGGCACGTATTTCCGGTCCGCTGCTCGACCGCATTGACCTGCGGATCGAAGTGCCGGCGGTCTCGGCCAGCGATCTCATCCGGCCCGACCGGGCTGAGAAGAGTGCTGATGTGGCGCTGCGCGTGGCGCGCGCCCGCACCTTGCAGCGCGAGCGTTTCGAACGGCTCGGCGTCACCAGCGCCACCACCAACGCCCATTGCGCGCCGGCGGTGATCGAAGACATCGCCATGCCCGACGCGTCAGGCCTGTCGCTGCTCAAGGACGCTAGCGAGAAGCTCGCCTTCTCGGCGCGGGCCTACCACCGCGTGCTGAAAGTCGCGCGCACGCTGGCCGACCTCGACGCCAGCGAAACCGTCGGCCGCATCCACCTGGCCGAAGCGATTTCCTATCGCATGAGTTCGGAGCGCGTGGCGCAGGCGGCGTAGGCGAAGGGCATCTGCAGCTACGCCAGGTCCGTCTCTGCGGGCCGATCCGCCTTTGCCCGGATCAATCGGTCGCGGGGATCAACTTCTGCAGGGTTGGCGCCATGATCATGCCGAAGGTCAAGGTATCGCCGTAGGCTCGCGCGGAAAGCATTGCCCCATGGACGGTCGCCATGAAGGCTTCCGCTTCCACGCGCGGCGCATTCGATATTGTCAGTGTCCTCTGTTCGGCACCGCGCTCGATGACGCCAGTCAGCCATCCCGAGAGAAACCGAAAATACGCCCGGACTTCCACGGCAACCTCCGGCGGAAGCGCCGGAAGTTCACTGGCAAGCAGCGCGCAGACGCAGAACGGCATGCTCGCATCCTCGATGCACCGAGCCCAGATGCCGGCATAGGTTCGAAGCAACTCGGGCGGCTCAGGGATATCGCGCTCGAGCCCTCCCATGCCCGTGACGGCATCCTCGAGGTAACGCTTGAGCAGGGTCCGCACGAGGTCGACCTTGCTGGGGAAATGGTGATGGATGCTGGCTTTGCGGATGCCAACCACGTCGGCGACATCCGCGTAGCTGAATCCATTGTAGCCGCCGGCGACGATGAAGGCTCGCGCGGCGGCCAGGATGTCATCGGCAGTGGTCGAAGGCTTGCTCATGAACGTACCTGCCTTTCCGCAAGGAGACCTTAACTTGCGACCCGCGGCGACTTCCGAAGGACATCGCTGACCGACAACCACACCGCAGACACAAGGAAGTAGAAGGCGCCGAAAGCGGCATAAGGTGCGACGTTGGCGATGCCAATAGTCTCCGTGCCGCCGGCCATCTTGACGAAGAAGAGACCTGCCAGCGCCGACTGGGCGCCACTTAGGATCATCGCCCACTGGGCGCCGTTGGTTTTCCAGCGACGCACCGCCGTCAGGAGCTGAAACAGGCCGGAGACAACGGCCCAGACGCCGTAAACCGAGAGCACCGCGTTCATGCTGTGACCGAGCGCGATGGCGACCGCAACCGTGGCGAGGATGCTGACGGCGAAGTTCAGCAATTGCGACTTGTTGCGGCCGAGCCCGCCGGTACGCCGGGCGTCGATGTAATTCGCGAGCGCGTCCCATGCGGGGTAGGCAACCAGCATGGCGGCGGCGAGCGGCGGGCTGCTCTTGGCGACGGTGAAAGCCGCCGCGACCCAGGCTGCCGATACGGCAAACCGCAGATAATAATAGCTTTTGAGCCAGCCATTTGGTGACAGGGCGCGGCTCTGATCATTCATTTGTCCAGGCATGATGGGGATCTCTCGTTTCAATTGCCTACCAACTAGTAGGTAGATAAACGACCGTCAAGGCATCGGAAACCGATTGCCGGTCACCCCGACATCTCATTTACGTGATCGGCGCTGGCTTGTGCCCTCGCTGGCGCCGGGACCAAAAGGCGGACGCTTTAGACGTGTTTTTGACTTGCCATGAGCGGCAGCTTTCGCTGGCTGACACTGGCCGGCGCCAGCGAGACGGTCGGACGCATCCATCTCGCCGAGGCGATTTCTTATCGCATGAGCCCTGAGCGTGTGGCGCAGGAGCCCCGGCGCTTGCGGCCGGTCCTGCTTTTCAGGTCCTGTCGCGCGCCTTCAGCTCCAGCCGCCGCGCGTGCAACACCGGCTCCGTATAGCCGTTGGGCTGGCTGGTTCCCTTGAACACCAGGTCGCAGGCGGCCTGGAAGGCGATGGACTTGTCGAAGTCCGGCGCCATCGGCCGGTAGAGCGGGTCGCCGACATTCTGGCGGTCGACGATGGCCGCCATGCGCTGCAGGGAGTCGCGCACCTGGATCTCCGAACATACTTTGTGGCGCAGCCAGTTGGCGATGTGCTGCGAGGAGATGCGCAGCGTGGCGCGGTCTTCCATCAGGCCGACATCGTTGATGTCGGGCACTTTCGAGCAGCCGACGCCCTGGTCGATCCAGCGCACGACATAGCCGAGAATGCCTTGCGCGTTGTTGTCGAGTTCGCGCTGGATCTCGTCGGGCGTCCAGTTCGGCCGCACGGCCACGGGCACGGAGAGTATGTCGTCGAGCTTGGCCTTCGGCCGGCTCTTCAGCGCTGCCTGCACGGCGTGCACGTCGACCTTGTGATAGTGCGTCGCGTGCAGCGTCGCCGCCGTCGGCGACGGCACCCAGGCGGTGTTGGCGCCAGCCCTGGGATGCGCGATCTTCTGTTCCAGCATCGCCGCCATCAGATCCGGCATCGCCCACATGCCCTTGCCGATCTGGGCGTGGCCGGCCAGCCCGCATTCAAGCCCGGTGTCGACATTCCACGCCTCATAGGCGGAAATCCAGGCGGCCTGCTTCATGTCGCCCTTGCGGATCATCGGGCCGGCTTCCATCGAGGTGTGTATCTCGTCGCCGGTGCGGTCGAGGAAGCCGGTGTTGATGAACACCACGCGTTCACGCGCGGCGCGGATCGCTTCCTTGAGGTTGACGGTGGTGCGCCGCTCCTCGTCCATGATGCCCATCTTGATGGTATTCTTGGCCATGCCGAGCAGGGCTTCGACGCGATCGAAGATCTCGACGGCGAAGGCGACTTCCTCCGGTCCGTGCATCTTGGGCTTCACGACATACATCGAGCCGGCGCGGGAATTGGCGCGTCGGCCCTTCGGCCCGACATCGTGCAGCGCGATCAGCGCCGTCAGCGCGGCATCCATGATGCCTTCCGGCACCTCGTTGCCGTCGCGGTCCAGGATCGCCGGATTGGTCATCAGATGGCCGACATTCCTGACCAGCATCAGCGAGCGGCCGGGCAAGGCAAGCTGGCCGCCGGCCGGCGCGGTGTAAGTGCGGTCGGGATTGAGCTTGCGGACGAAGCTCTTGCCACCCTTGATGATCTCTTCGGCGAGGTCGCCCTTCATCAGGCCGAGCCAGTTGCGGTAGACGACGACCTTGTCCTCTGCATCCACCGCCGCGACCGAATCCTCGCAGTCCTGGATAGTGGTCAGCGCCGATTCCAGGACGACGTCGGCGATGCCGGCCGGATCGGTGCGGCCGATCTGGTTGTTGCGGTCGATGACGATCTCGATGTGCAACCCGTTCTTCACCAGCAGCACGGCATCGGGGTTGGCGGCGTCGCCGCGATAGCCGACGAATTGCCTGGGGTCGGCCAGCGTGGTGTCTCCGGCGCCGGCGCCGAGCTTCAGCGCGCCATGCGCCACCGACAGGCCATTCACCCCCGCCCATTTGCCCGAGGTGAGCGGCACCGACTGGTCGAGAAAATCCTTGGCCCAGGCGATGACCTTGGCGCCGCGCGCCGGGTTGAAACCCTTGCCCTTTTCCGCGCCGCCGGTCTCGGGGATGGCATCGGTGCCGTAGAGCGCGTCGTAGAGCGAACCCCAGCGCGCATTGGCGGCATTGAGCGCATAGCGCGCATTCATCACCGGCACGACCAGCTGCGGCCCAGCGACGACGGCGATTTCCGGATCGACATTGTCCGTCGACACGCTGAAGGCCGGCCCCTCGGGAACGAGGTAACCGATCTCTTTCAGGAAGCCCCTGTAAGCCTCCATGTCGACCGGCGCGCCATTGTCGCGATACCAGCCGTCGAGCTTCTCCTGCATGGCGTCGCGTTTTTCGAGCAGCGCCCTGTTCTTCGGCGCGAGGTCGTGGACGATGGCCGAAAAACCGTTCCAGAACGCATCGGCGGCAATGCCGGTGCCGGGCAAGGCCTCGCCAGCCACAAAATCATGCAGCTCGCGGGCAATCCGCAATCCGGCGATCTCGATGCGATCGGTCATCAGGCTACTCCAGATGAAAGGCTTTGCGGGGCGTTTGGCATGTTGAGGTTGCAGGGTCAATTCAGCTTAGGGTGAAGGTGGGGCATTTTGGCAAGTTGGCGAAGGTGGCGACAACAGCGTCCTTCTCCCCGTTCTACGGGGGTGAGGCATGATCCGCATAGCGGACGAAAAGCCAATTGCTTGGCTTTTCGAATGACGAACGCCTGTAGAACGGGGAGAAGGAAGAAGGCTACACCGCGATCCGTGGCCTGCCCGAGGCCACCGCCACGACATGCGCCTCGATGAACATGCGCTGGGCTTCGACCGTGGAAACCTTAAATTCGGTCGCGACGTCGATCTCGGCGCTGTCGGTGCCGGCGTCCCGGGCGCGCGCGGCGACGATCGCCCGCACATCGGCCTCGGCGGCGGCGATCGCAGTCGCTTCGTCCAGGAAATCGCGCACCGTTTCTCCGGAGGCAAGCCGGAACAGCCCTTCCTTGGGCTGGCTGACCCGCGCCTCGGCCGAGACCCTGACCTGGCCGACGACGGCGCCAAGCGCGTTGGCGACATCGGTGTCCTCCGGCACCACGCAGTCATTGCCGACCAGCGGCGCCAGGGCGGCATAGTGCAGCGGCGCCGAGGCGCCGAGGCCGATGACAGGACGGTCGAGCGCGACGCTCAGCCGGGCGATGCCGGGATGGGCGTCGACGGCACGCTGCACCAGCGCGTGCGCCACCGTCGCGGCGCCATCGAGCCCGTCCTCGGCGAAGGCGGTTTCGAGGATATATTCCGCCGACCAGCGCGTCAGCGTCACCAGCACGCGCTCCGAGATCACCTCCGGCGACTCGGCGATAGGCTGGCCACGACCATCGCGCTTGCGGGCGAACAGCTCGGCGCCGAGGCGGGCGGTGGCGGCATCCCAATTGGCCTGCTTGCCCAGCACATGCGCCGCGTCCGACGGGGTGAAGCCTGAGATATGCACCAGCCCGCGCGAGACCAGCCGGTTCAAAGTGGCGTTCTGGGCATTCGACGTCAGCAGCCTGTCGAGGGCAAGCGGGGTCGCGCCGATCGCCTCGTAGAGCCGCGCTTCCGGAGCCGTCAGCCCGGCGGCAAGCCTGTCCGGCACGCCGGTGCGCACCGCGAAGCGGCCATCCATGCGGCCGGGGTTGGGCGAACGCAGCTGGCGTTCGAGTTCCGATCTGACGGCGTCGCCATGCGCCATGCCGGCCAGCGCGAGCGGCACCAGGCGGCGCGGCCCAAGCAGGATCCTTGGATTGAACGCGCCGTCCTCCAGCGCCACTTCGGAATCGCCGCCCAGGCCGAAGGTGCGCATGGCGACGGCCTCGACCATGGTGCGGAAACCGCCGACGGTGGCGCCTTCGGGGTCAAGCCGCGGCCGGCCCTTGTCGAGCACGGCGACGTCGGTGGTGGTGCCGCCAATGTCGGAGACCACGGCATTGTCGAGCCCGGTCATGTGGCGGGCGCCGACCAGGCTGGCCGCCGGGCCGGAGAGGATTGTCTCGATCGGCCGCTGGCGGGCGAACGCCGCCGAGACCAGTGCACCGTCGCCGCGCACCACCATCAGGGGAGCGGCGATGTCGCGGGCTTGCAAAAACCCTTCGGTCGCCGCCACCAGCCGGTCGATCATCGAAATCAGCCTGGCGTTGAGCAGGGTGGTCAGCGCCCGGCGCGGGCCGCCGAGCTTGGCCGACAGTTCGTGGCTCGCGGTGACCGGCAGGCCGGTTCTGTCGCGGATCAACTCGCGGGTGGCGATCTCATGCGCCGGGTTGCGGGTGGCGAAATAGGCGCAAACGGCAAAGCCCGACACCGAGGCGCCGAGTTCCGGCAGGGCCTCTTCCAGGCCCGACAGGTCGAGCCTGGCGGCATTGCCGTGGACGTCGTGGCCGCCCGGGCAAAAGACCACCGGATCGGTGCCGAGCGCCGTCTTCAGCCCGTCGCGTGCGAGGTCGGCTTCGGAAAAGCCGATCATGACGAGCGCGACGCGGCCGCCCTGGCCTTCGACCAAGGCATTGGTGGCAAGCGTCGTCGACATCGAGACCAGCTTGATCGCGGCCGGATCGGTGCCGGACTTTTCGAGCACCGCGTCGACGGCGCCGGAAATGCCGACGGCGAGATCATGCCGCGTGGTCAGCGCCTTGGCCTTGGCCAGCACCTTGCCCTTGTTCGGCCCCTGCTGCGGGCCTTCGGTCTCGGACCACAGCACGGCGTCGGTGTAGGTGCCACCGGTATCGATCCCGAGGAACAGCGGCTTTGGCTTGGTCTTGGCGGTCATATGGTAGGTCCGAGAGTTCTTCTGCCCCGCCCCTTAGCCGATACGGGCCTACGGATAAAGGCGCGAGCGCTGGGCCAACACGCGATGACCGCAATACGAGCCCCGATCCCCCGAGAGGGGATCGGCGGCTTTGACCGCAACGCCAGGGACCATCTCTCTCGCCCACGCAATAGGTCTTCTTGCGTTGGCGGGAGAGGGTCTGGCGAGGATGCCGCTATTTGGCTGTGACAATGCCCTTCATCGAGCTGTGGATCGCACAATGGAATGGATGTGCGCCGGCAGCCGATACCTTGACCTTGGCGCTCTTGCCGGTGGCGAGATGGCCGGTGTCGAAGGAGCCATCGAGCGCGGTGGCGGTGTGCGTCATCGGGTCGGCATTGGTGAAAGTGATGGTATCGCCAACGGCGACCGAGATTTTCGACGGGTTAAACTTCATGCCCTTGATCTGGACCGCATGATTGGCGGCATAGGCGGGCATGGCAAAGGCAAGCAGAGCAAGAACGAGCATGGTGCGCATGGTGGATTTCCTCCTGAACGCGAACCCTCAACCTACACCAACGCTGGCGAACGGCCTTTTATGCCACGAAGCCGATCTTCTTATGCGTATTGTCGCAAAACGGCTTGTTGGCCGAGTGGCCGCAACGGCAGAGGAAGGTGCGTTGCGTGCGGTCGATCGTGTGGCCGGTGCCGGTGACGATCTCGACATTGCCTTCGAGCTTGAGCGGGCCGTTGGCGGTAGGCGTCACTTTCAACGGGCCGTTGCGCGCTTCGAGCGCCGGCGTGTCCTTCAGCGGTGGTTCGCCGGTGGCGGCGAAGCCGGCCTTGTTGTGGCTGCCGTCGCAGAACGGCTTGTTTTCCGACGCGCCGCAGCGGCACAGCGTGGCGCGATAGAAGGTTTCGCCGTCGAGCACGATCTCGGCGTGCACGGCGAGCGGGCCGTTTTCGCGCAGCCGCACGGTGTTGACCACCGGCGGCTGTTCCTGCGGCCCGCCATCCTTCCTGACATAGGTGATGGCGCCGGACGGACAGCTTTCGGCTATGGCGACGATCTTCTCGACGCCGGCCGCATCGGGATGGATCCATTGCCCCGGCGCGTTGGGCTCGAAGACATGGGGATCGCCGAGCACGCAGTTGCGCGAATGGATGCAGCGCTTGCCGGCGAAGCCGACGTCGATCTTCTCACCTTCGACCGTGCCTGCCATTGCCGTGCTCCTCTTGCCTGGGGCGCGTCGCGGCTGAACAGACGCGGCGCGCTTTGGGTATCGGCACAGGCTATGGCTCCCATGGGGAAAACCGTCAAGCTGGCAAACCGGTCAGGGGACGAGATTGATCTCCTCGGTCTCGCCGCCGCTGCAGGTGTAGCAGCAATCCTCGCATTTTTCCTTGTTGCCGGGTCCGACGCCCCAATAGGTGCCCTCGTCGCCATCGACCCAGGCGCCGTAGCAGATCGATTCGCCTTCGTTGCAGGAGATCGGCAGCGACTTGGTCTCGCCGTCATCGAGATAGAAGTCCTTGCCGTTGCCAGGCCAGACATAGTCTCGGTCCTGGCTGTAGAGCTCGAGCCGCATGGCGTTGGGATGGCTGTTCTTGATGGCAAAGGTGACGTCGCCGGCATGGGCGGCTGGTGCAAACAGGATGGCAAGCGAAAACGCGGCGGCAAGCCGGCGCGCTGGTGTCAAAGACATGGAAACCCCCCGATGAAGAATCGGCCCCCACGGCCGATCGGGTCATCATGCCATGACAAGGGCCGACGCTAAAGGGATGATGGCGACAATCCCTGATATAATCGCTGGAGCTAAACGACCAGAGCGTTTCACCGTTTCATGGAAACGGCGAACCACTCTAACTCTTTGTTTTGACGCAATTCCCTAGGGAAAGCGCTGCGCGCTTTTCCCGGGAAAACCGCTCACACTTTTCCTGGAATTGCTCTAACCCGCGTCATCGCAGGCTTTTGCCTAGCGTTGCCAGAAGGGCAGCTTGGCGATCTCTTCATCGACCTGCCGTGGGGTCAAACCGATATCGTCGATCAGATGCGGGTTAACTTCCGAGATCCGTTTGAGGTCCCAGCGAAAGCGTGTCTGTTGACGCCAGGCCGCGATGGTGTTCCGCAAGGTGGCAAGGCTGTAGCGCCGGCGCGATGTCTGCCCGACACACAGTCCCCGCCGCACTGCCTGATGCGGGGCCGATGCAAGAATATTGGTCATGACAACCTCCATATGGTTGGCGCCCACAGGCTTGAGAATGGGCGGCCTTTGATCTGAACGAGGTTGAATTCTGCAGGATATGGAGGGCGCCGTAATTAAGCCCTGCCAAATAGTTCTCAAAAGTTCCAAACAGACCCTAACGCGTTGTTTTGGCGTCATTCCCTGGGAAGAGGCGGTACGCTTTTCCCTTTGAAACCGCCTCACACTTTTCCTGGATTTGCTCTATAGATGCGCCCTATGCAGGGATCGCGCTTTGCCTTTGGTCCGTTCGTGCTTGATCCGGGTGCGGGAACGCTGCTTCGGAACGACGATCCCGTCGCCGTCGGCTATCGCGGCCTGAAGCTGCTTGCCGCACTCGTCGGACGGCCCGGCGAAATCCTGGAGAAGGCCGAGCTGATGGACGCGGCGTGGCCGGGCACGGCGGTCGAGGAGGGCAACCTCACCGTCCAGATCGCGCAGCTGCGCAAGCTGCTTGGTCCGCCCGCCGATGGCGGCGAATGGATATCGACGGTGCCGCGCGTCGGCTACCGTTTCACGGGCGCCATCGAACAGCTTGACCGGGCGAAACGCAAACCCTTGCCGCTGCCCGACAAACCATCGATAGCGGTGCTGCCTTTCGTCAATCTCAGCAACGATCCCGAACAGGAGGCCTTCGCCGACGGGTTGACCGAAGATTTGATCACCGATCTGTCCAGGGCCCCGGGCCTGTTCGTCATCGCGCGCAACTCGACCTTTGCCTACAAGGGCAAGGCGATGGATGTGCGCGCGATCGCCGAGGAGCTTGGCGTGCGCTATCTCCTGGAGGGCAGCGCCAGGCGCGCCGCGGGGCGCGTGCGCATCAACGCACAGCTGGTCGACGCCAAGAGCGGCGAGCATCTGTGGGCCGAACGCTTCGATCGCGGCCTGGACGATATCTTCGCCGTCCAGGACGAGGCCACGGCCAAGATCGTGGAGGCGCTTCTCGGCCGGCTACGGCCGCCGCCACCACGCAACCGGCCGACAAATCTCGAGGCCTACGATCTGTGCGTAAGGGGGCGCAAGCTGATCGAGGAATCACCGCAGACCGCACGGGAAGCGCATCTGCTGTTGACGCGCGCGGTGTCCCTCGATCCGGACTATGCCGAAGCCCATCGCTGGCTTGCCATGAACCATTGGATGGGATGGGTGCATTGGGGCGAGCCCGTCGACCCCAACCGTCGCATCGCGCTGGAACTGGCGCGCAAGGCGGTGGCGATCGATCCCAATGATGCCGGCTGCCGTTGGGTGCTTGGCAATCTGCTCGCCTATGAGCACAGCTTCGAGGAGTCGGAAGCCGAATTCGCCAAGGCGTTCGAACTCGACCCGAACGAGGCCGACGCCTGGGCGACCTTGTCCGACATCGCGGTTCTGGCCGGACGGGTCGAGGAAGGCCTAGAGCATATCCGCAAGGCGTTCCGGCTCAACCCCTATCCTGCAAGCTGGTACTATCTGACGCTCGGCGAGGCGCAATATGCGGCGCGCGATTACGAAGCCGCCGTCGAGACCTTGCGCCGGGAGGAGACCTACCGGACGAGCTCACGCCGCTTCCTGGCGGCGAGCCTGGCGCAACTCGGTCGGCTCGACGAAGCGCGCGCCGAGGTCGAAATGTTCCTCATCGGCAACCCGCATTTCACGACCAGCTACTGGGTCTGGACGGAGCCCTTCCGCGACGACGCGATGCGCGATCATTTCGTCGATGGTTTTCGCAAGGCCGGTCTTCCGGACTGACGCGACCTCCCGCGCGCAGGCGCGCCAATCACGGCACCAGGTCGATCGTCTCGGTCGTGTGCTCCACGCAGATGAAGCAGCAGGTGTCGCAAGGCTGGTCGTTGTCAGGCCCGACGCCGGCCGAAATCCGGTCATTGCCGTCGACCCAGGCGCCGTAGCAGATGCGCTCGCCCTGATTGCAGGAGAGCGGCACCGATTTCTGGGAATTCGGGTCGATCAGGAACACCTTGTCGTTGCCCGGCCAGACCGTTTCGCGGTCGCGGCTGAACAGCTCGACCGCAACCGCTTCCTTGCGCAGGTTCTTGACGAAGAAGGCCATGTCGGCCGCCTCGGCCGAATTGGCGCAGACGAGTGCAGCGAGCACGGCCAAACGAAACAGTGTCACGGTCGGACCTCCCGAATCACCGCCGCAGAATCGCATGGCCGCCCATGCCTGTCGCTCGCTTTTGGAACTATTTCCCCGAAGGTCCTTCCGCCATGATCTCCCGCCCGAGCCTCACCGTTTCGCCGACGAGAAGATCGAGATCGTCACGCCTTGTGCGGTGGTTGGCGATCGCCACGCGCAGCCAGTGTTCGCCATGCACGGTGGTGTCGGAAAGGACGGCGATGCCCAGTTCCTGCAGCCGCAGCATGATCTCGGTGTTGAGCGCCTTCACCGCCTCGCCGGTGACGCCGGGCTGGTAGCGGAAGCAGACGATGTTGATGGTCGGCGACATCGCCAGCTCCAGCAGCGGCTCGGCCTCGATGAGTGCGGCGAGATAGGAGGCTTGCGCGATGTTCTGGTCGATGAGGCGACCGAATTTGTCGACACCATGTTCCTTCAGCGCCATCCAGACTTTCAGCGCGCGAAAGCCGCGCGAGGTCTGCAGGCCGTAATCGTGCAGCCATTCGCCGGAGGCGAGGCCGCGTGGCGTCGATTCAAGATATTCCGGCGTCACAGCGAAGGTCCGGCGATGCGCGACGGCATCCCTGACCAGCGCACAGCCGACCTCGAACGGCGCATGCAGCCATTTGTGCGGGTCGAGCGCGACGGAATCGGCCCATTCGATGCCGGCAACGCGATGCGCATTGTCGGGCGCGATCGCGATCAGCGCGCCGATGCAGCCATCGACATGGAACCATAGGCCTTCCTCATGCGCGAGTTTGGCAAGCGCGCGCAGATCGTCGACCGCGCCGGTGTTCACCGTGCCGGCATTGCCGATGACGCAGGCAGGCTTGAAACCGGCTTCGCGGTCTTCAACGATCGCCGCGCGCAAGGCCGGTATGTCGATGCGCAAGCCGGCATCCGTCGGGATGCGCCGCAGCGCCCGGTTGCCGAGGCCGAGTGCTTCCATCGCCTTGCGGTGGCAGGAATGGATCTGGTCCGAGCCATAGAAACGCAGCGGCTTTTCGATCGCGGCGACGCCGTGCTCGCGCACGTCGATGCCGGCCTTGGTGTTGCGCGCCACGGTCAGGCCGATGATGTTGGCCATGGAGCCGCCGCTGACCAACGTGCCTGAGGCGGAAGCCGGAAAGCCCAGCATCTGCTTGCACCAGTTCACCACCTGGCTGTCCATCAGCCCGGCGGCGTGGTTGCCGCCGCCGAGATTGGAGCCCTGGATTGCCGCCAGGAAGTCGCCGAGCGCGCCGGTGAAGTTGCTCGACCCCATGTACCAGGCCCAGAAGCGCGGATGGATGTTGCCCATCGGGTACGACATCACCGTGCGCGAGACCTCGTCATAGACAGCGGCCAGCGGCACCGGCGATCGCGGCAAGGGTGCCGCGAAGGCTTCTCGCACCTCCGCCGGCATCTCGCGCCATGCCGGCCGGTCCCTGACATCGCCGAGGTAATCGACGGCATCGTCGATGATCTGGTGCGACAGGGCTTGCACCGCGGCCCAGTTGGCGGGGTCGAGCGTTTCCTCGGCCTGCATGCCGAGGGTTTCCTGCGCGATGTCCATGGCCGGTCTCCCGTCAAGCCGCCGGGAACTGGCAGCCGGGCGTCGAGCGCGACAGCGCCATCTCCTCGGCATCCATCTCGGCCTCGATGCCGTCGAACAGCGGCGTCGACATGTAGCGTTCGCCGGTGTCGGGCAGCATGCACAGGATCACCGATCCCGCCGGCGCCTTCTCCGCGACCTGCCGCGCCACGGCAAAGGTGGCGCCGCCGGAAATGCCGGTGAAGATGCCTTCCTTCTGCGCCAGGGCCTTGGCCCATTTGATGCCTTCGGGTCCGGCAATCGGCATCACCTCGTCATAGAGGCTGGCGTCGATCGCTTCCTGCAGCACGTTGGGGATGAAGTCGGGCGTCCAGCCCTGGATCGGATGCGGCTCGAAGGCCGGGTGGCTGGCGGCAGGGGCGCCATGGGCACCACGCTGCTGCGCCTTGCCGCTGCCGATCAGCTGGGCATTGGCTGGCTCGGAGAGCACGATGCGGGTGTCCGGCCGCTCGCGGCGCAGCACGCGCGCCACGCCGACGACGGTGCCGCCGGTGCCGTAGCCGGTGACGAAGCAGTCGAGCCGCGAGCCGGCGAAATCATTGACGATCTCGCGTGCCGTGGTGGCTTCGTGGATGGCCGCGTTGGCCGCCGTCTCGAACTGGCGGGCGAGGAACCAGCCATTGGCCTCGGCCAGTTCCACCGCCTTCTTGTACATGCCGAAGCCCTTTTCGGCGCGCGGCGTCAGCACCACCTTGGCGCCGAGCATGCGCATCAGCTTGCGGCGCTCGACGGAAAAGCTGTCGGCCATGGTGACGACCAGCGGATAGCCCTTCTGCGCGCAGACCATGGCCAGCCCAATGCCGGTGTTGCCGCTGGTGGCTTCGACCACGGTCTGGCCCGGTTTCAACGCGCCGCTGCGCTCGCCCTCCTCGATGATGTTGAGCGCCAGCCGGTCCTTGACCGAAGCGCCGGGGTTGAAGAACTCGGCCTTGACGTAGATCGTCGCATGGGCCGGTCCGAGATTGTTGATGCGCACCACCGGCGTGTCGCCGACAGTGTCGAGAATGCTGTCGAACAGGCGACCGCGACCGACGGTGGTTCTGATTTTCCGTTGCTGCAACATGGAAGAACTCCTTGTCTGTGCTCGTTGTCGTCACAGGCCGGTTACAAACCGGCGGGTTGGGCGGCGAGGTTTCGAGACCTTGCCACCCTAGGCTGACGTGCCGGCGATGCGGCAACAGCCGCATCCGGCGCGCGATTCGCCACCGGATGCGTCGTGTCGTGTTTGGTGATAGAACATCGGCCGACGGGCCAGCGTGGGAGCAGGCGTGGAAACGCACGTGGAATCCGCACCATCGAGGCTGGACGGCGATGGGCCGCGCCTGACCGTGCGCCTGCTCGGACCACTGGAAATCCTGCGCGATGGCGTGCCCGTGGCGCTGCCGGCATCACGCAAGTTGCGCGCGCTCCTGGCCTATCTGGCGCTGGCGCCGCACGCCGTGGGCCGCAGCCGCCTGTGCGAACTGTTGTGGGATGTGCCCAACGACCCCCGCGGCGAATTGCGCTGGTGCCTGAGCAAGCTGCGCGGCGCTCTCGACACGCCGGACCGGCGCCGGGTCACCACACAAGGCGATACGGTCGCGCTCGATCTCGAAGGCTGCCTCGTCGATGCGCTGGAGATCAGCCATGCCGCCGCGCAAGGGATCGCCACGTTTGATGTGGAACGGCTGCTGGCGCTGGCAAAACTCTTCGCCGGCGATCTGCTCGAAGGGCTGGAGTTGGTACGGAGCCCGCTTTTCGACGGCTGGCTGGTCGCCCAGCGCCGGCGTTTTCAAACCTGCCATGCCGCCATATTGGAACAGCTTGCCGTAGATCATCCGGCGGGCTCCCCCGAAATGTCCACGCATCTCGATAAATGGGTCGAGCTGGCACCATTCGACACGCGCGCGCATCTGGCCTTGCTGTCCAATCTGGCGGAGCGCGGCGCCGTTGGCGCGGCCGAGGAGCATCTGGCTTCGGCGGAACGGCTGTTTCGGTCCGAGGACCTGGATTTCGCGCCGCTTCGCGCGGCCTGGCAGGCAATCCGCGATCGACAGTCCGGCACCTCGCTCAAGGCGCAACCGGCCGGCCCGTCCACGCTGCCGCAATTGGTAGTCCCGTCAGGTGATGCCGGTCCGGTCGAGCCCAGCCACGCTTCGCTGGCGGTGATGCCGTTTGTCGACGAAAGCGGCGCGCGCGGCGGGCTGGCCGACGGGTTCACCCACGACATCATCACCCGGCTTGCCAAGCTCAGGGATTTCTTCGTCATCGCGCGCGGATCGGTGTTCGCGCTGGCCGAGAAAGCCATCGCACCGGAGGAGGCCGGCAGAAAGCTCGGCGTCGACTATGTCGCCACGGGCACGGTGCGCAACGCGGCCGCCCGCCTGGTCGTCGGCGTCGAGGTCGTCGAGGTGCGCACCGCCAGGATCGTCTGGGCGGAGACCTTCGAGCGCAGGCCCGACGACCTCTTCGCCGTGCTCGACGATATCGGCGACAGCATCGTGTCGTCGATCTCGGCCGAGATCGAGACGGTCGAGCGCAACCGCGCCATGCTGAAGGCGCCCAACTCGCTCAATGCCTGGGAGGCCTACCATCGCGGCCTCTGGCACATGTACCGCTTCACCCAGGCCGAGAACGAGCAGGCGCGGCACTTCTTCGACAAGGCCCTGCAGCTCGACCCGACTTTTGCCCGCGCCTATGCCGGCCTGTCCTTCACCCACTGGCAGAATGCCTTCCAGCGCTGGGGCGACCGCGACCGCGAAAGCGCGCTGGCCTATGAGAGTGCTGGCCACGGCCTGCTGGTCGACGACCACAATCCGGCCGCGCACTGGGCGATGGGCCGGGCGCTGTGGCTGCGCGGCGAGCAGGACGGGTCGCTCGCCGAACTGGGGCGGGCCGTGGATCTCAGCCCGAATTTCGCGCTCGGCCATTACGCGCTGTCCTTCGTCCACTCGCAGTCGGGCGACCCGCGGGCGGCGATAAGCTCGTCGGACCATTCACGGCATCTCAGTCCCTTCGACCCGCTGCTGTTCGGCATGCTGGGGTCGCGCGCCATGTCGCATGTTCGGCTCGGCCAGTTCGAAGAGGCGGCCGAATGGGCGCTGAAGGCGGCGGCGCGACCCAATGCCCACACCATCATCCTGGCGATCGCCGCGCACTGCCTGGCGCTTGCCGGCCGGCTCGACGAGGCGCGCGGCTTCGCCGCCGCCATCCGCAGGACATTGCCTGATTACCGCGCCGACGATTTCATCGGCACTTTCCGCTTCGACCCCGATGCCGAGGCGCTGTTCCGGCAAGGCGCGAGGCGCATCGGGCTCAACTGATTTCGCGCTTGCAGCCCCGTTAACGAAGTCGGAAGGAGTTGTTTAACGGTTCACCTCTATGTGACCTCTCGGGGGGTCCATGGCAAAGTGAGTATGATGAGCGACAGCCCCGACAAGCGCAGCAACGAATGGCGCGCCATTCTTCATGTACAGGCCCGTGTCGCCGTCCTGTTCGTTCCGGTGGTGGCCAGCCTGCTGCTCATAGCCGCGCTTGCCGGCAACGACCGCAAATCCGTTCCCGACGTCGACCGGACGGTCACCGGGTCGGTGCGATAGGCGGCAGCGAACGCCTGTTGGAAGGCCGCGCATATCGAGGGGCCGCCGACCCCCCTGCCAGGCGCTCTGCGTGCGCTATCGGCGCCTCAGCATTTGGCGCTAGCCAATGGCTACGACACTGAATGAATGGGCAAGAACGATCAAGCGCGACGTGCATGCGCTTTACCTCGCCGCGCGCGATCCCGAACGCCGTGGTGCGCCAAGGCGTTTGCAGTGTGCTACGCCTTCGCCAATCGACCTGATCCCCGATTTCATCCCCGTGGCTGGCTACCTCGACGAGGCGATCCTGGTCCCCTTGGGCATCCTTGCCGTGGTCAGATGATAACGCCCGAAGTCATGGCAGAACACAGGGAGGCCGCCGCCCTGGCGGTCGACAGGCCAGTGAACCGCGGCGCGGCGGTGATCATCGCCTGTATATGGGTCGCTTCGGTCGTGCTGGCGGGATGGCTGGCATATCGATACTTCGCGGGCCGATTTGAAACCGCCTCCCGTGGTTTGGGAACAGCTCGATCGCCCTCCCGAACACCTCCTTGGGCAGCGCCTGGCTAAAGGATTTTGGTCACCAGTTTGTCCAGACGGGAGTTCTCGCGGTAAGCCAGTCGCACCACGATGGCACCCAGGACGCCCGTGATGGCCCCGCCGACAACGTCGGTCAGGTAGTGCGTCCCGATGTAGATCCTCGACCAGCAGATCAGGAATGCCGTGGCGAACAGCGCAATCGTCCGGCGCGGCAGGCCTTGCAGCGCAAAGGCGGCGACAATCGCAATGCTGGCTGTCGCGTGATCGGATGGGAACGACCAGTCGGCACTGGGCGCAATCAACAGATGCGTCACGCCGGCATCGTAGGGCCGTATCCGATGCACGAACAGAAGAATGAACTGGTTGATCGCCAGACCGAGCAAGAACGCCAGACCGGCCGACACGGCCGCGTGGCGAACATGGTAGCGGTCAACCTTTGCCCACCATTGCAGGACCACAGCCAGCACCATGAGAGGAACGCCGATTTGTGAGACGCCGATCATCGTCTTATCAAGAAAGGGGCTGATACCAGCCGCGGCATTTATCCAGTGTGTTAAAGCTACATCCATTTGGCGTGGGTTTCCGTGGTTGGTTGTGAGGTGGATTCTTGAAACCCGTCAATGAACATCGCATCCATCAGATCTTCGAAGTCGGCGTATGGCTGAAGGGCGCGCATGCCCTGATCGAATGCATCGGCGGGATTCTGCTCTATGTCGTCACGACCGATACCATTGCCTCCTGGGTCAATGCCCTCACGGCAGAGGAGTTGATCGAGGATCCGAGCGATTTCATAGCTGGCCATCTGTCGCAGATGGCAAGCCATTTTTCGATCGCCAACAAGGAGTTCTATGCCTTCTACCTGCTCAGCCATGGCCTGATAAAGCTTGCCCTGGTTGTCGGGCTTTTGCGGGGCAAGCTCTGGTCGTACCCGGCATCGCTCGCGGCATTGGGCTTGTTCATGATCTACCAGGTCTACCGCTACTCATACACCCATTCATTCGGCCTGCTGGTCCTGACCGTCTTCGATGCTGTCGTCATGGTGTTGATCTGGCATGAGTGGAGGATCGTGCGACAGCACAAGCCGGCATGACCGTTAATTTTTCCCGCCTTGTCCTTGTCCCTGTTTCCTGAATGACGGCACGAGATGGGCCGACGGATCGATTGTAAAACGCTGCCGCGGTCCGGCTACGAACGCCTGATTGCAAGGAGCGCCCTGCTTTGCCGGCGGAACCCTCGTGCCCTCTCGAACATTGTCTTACAGGACAGCTTCTGGAAGACATCATGACCCGAGCCCTCGACGTCAACGAAAACACCGAGCAAAATCCTGAGCGCCCGCCGCGACCGCAGACCAGCGATGATCTCAAGAAAAGGAAGGTCGATGGAAAGGCCTTCCAGGTGAATGAAAACAGCGTCGACAATCCGGCGCCCCCTCCGATGACGCCAAAGCGGGACTGATCGCGAGGTCGGCATTATCGGTCGAAAAAACCCGGTCGCCGGGCTTTTTCGCGCCTCGGAAACTTGGCTGCCTGGCGCGGCACCTCAATAAAAGCGCGGGATCGGGCCGTTCTGCGGCGTCGTGCGGTCGCCGAGGTCGAGAAAGACCTCGTCGACATAGCACCAGCCCCAGCCTTCCGGCGGATCGTAGCCCTCGATGACGGGATGGCTGGTGGCGTGGAAATGCTTTGTCGCGTGGCGGTTGGGCGAGTCGTCGCAGCAGCCGACGTGTCCGCAGGTGCGGCAGAGCCGCAGATGCACCCACCACGAGCCGCTCTTCAGGCATTCCTCACAGCCGAGCGCGCTCGGCGTCACGTCCTTGATCCCAGCCGCATGCTTGCATTCGTCCGCCATCACACTCTCCTTCTCGGGACCATGCTTTGAGGCGTGACGGCGGGGCTGCCGTCTCGCGCGAGATAGGCATGCAAGGCCGCGACCACCTGGGCACCTTCGCCGACGGCCGCCGCGACGCGCTTGACCGAACCGCAACGGACGTCGCCGATGGCAAACACGCCGCTACGGCTGGTTTCCATCAGGCCATGCTCGGGTCCGAGCTCCGATCCAGTGCGGATGAAACCCTTGGCGTCCAGCGCCACATTGCATTGCGAGAGCCAGTCGGTGTTCGGGTCGGCGCCTATGAACAGGAAGAGGTGGCTGATCGGGCGCGTCGTCACCTGGCCGCTGACGCGGTTGCGCCAGCGGACAGTGGCGAGATTGCCTTCCTCGCCCTCCAGCGCCTCGATTTCGGTCTCGGTCAGCACCTCGATGTTCGGTTGCGCCTTGATGCGCTCCACCAGATAGCGCGACATCGAGGCATCGAGGCTGCCGCCCCGCGCCAGCAACGCCACCTTGCGCGCATGGCTGGCAAGGTAGACCGCCGCTTGGCCCGCCGAATTGCCGGCGCCGACCAGCGCCACCTCCTGGCCGGCGCAGAGCCGGCCTTCGATGGGCGAAGCCCAATAGTGCACCGAGGTTCCCTCGAACTGCGACAAATTGGCGACGTCGAGGCGGCGGTAACGCGCGCCGCTGGCGATCACGACGCTGCGTGTGCGCACCGTCTCGCCATCGCCGACATCGAGCAGGTAACGGGCGCCTGAATTGTCGGTCGCCGCACTCAACAGCTTCGCCTCGTCCGGGATCACCATTTCGACGCCGAACTTCTGCGCCTGGTTGTAGGCGCGCGCCATCAGCGCCATGCCGGTGATGCCGGTGGGGAAGCCGAGATAGTTCTCGATGCGCGAGGAGGCGCCGGCCTGTCCGCCGAAGGCCCGGCAATCGAGCACGATGGTCGACAGCCCTTCCGACGCCGCATAGACCGCCGCCGCCAGCCCCGCCGGCCCGGCGCCGACAATGGCGACATCATACAGCGTATCGGCATCGATCGGCCTGAGCAGGCCGATGCAGCGGGCAAGATCCTTCTCGCTCGGATTCATCAGCAGCCTGCCGTTCGGGCACAGCACGACGGGCAGATGGTGCGGGTCGACATCGAAGCGCTCGACCAGGGTTTTGGCGCAGGGGTCGCCGCCGGAATCGAGCACGCGGTGCGGCTGGCCGCTGCGGACCAGGAAGCCCTGCAGCCGCAGCACGTCGGCATTGCCTGATGGTCCGATGATGATCGGCCCGCTGGTGGCGCTTTCCAGGAGCCCGACGCGGCGCAGGATGAGCGCCCGCATGATGCGCTCGCCGAGATTGGCTTCCTGCACCATCAGGTCGCGCACCCGCCGCGAGGGAATGACGAAAGCCTCGACCGGCCCGGCGGCCTCGGCATTGACCAGCGAGGGCCGGGCCGAAAGCTGCGCCAGCTCGCCGACGAAGCTGCCGGGGCCGTGGGTGACGATCGTCTCGCGCCGGCCGAGCCCATCCTGGGTGATATCGACCTTGCCCGACAGCACGACGATCAGGCCTGGCGCGACATCGCCGGCCTTGATGATGTGCTCGCCGGCCGCATAGGCGCTGGCCTCGCCGAACCGGCGCATATGGTCGATGTCGGCCTCACTCAGCGTGGGAAAGGCCTGGTCGCGACGGGCGCCGAAGATCGCAGTGCTGGATTGAGACATGGCCGCAAGCGTAGCGAAGCCGCGGCCCGGTTTGAAGTGGTTTGTTCAGCGCCTAGCCGCGAGGGCAGGTTTGGTTGGCGGCCTCCGCCGTCCCGTTCGTTCCGGGATGATTACTGGGGGTTTCGAGGATCGGTGCTGTCGACGGTGTCAGCGCCTGACAGCCAATTGTCAGCTAGGTCGTGAGACATTGGTTGCGAATAGCCGCGAAGCCGATTCGCCGGCACGGGATTGAAGGTGTAACGAGCCGATGAAACAGATTGCCCTGTCACTTTTCGTGATCGCGTCTTCGGGCGCCTATGTATGGGACCAGGCAGGCAAGGGTCCTGCCGGCGACATGATCGACACGGCGGGTTCCGCCAATGCCGCCGAGGACAGTGTGGCGCAGCCCCCTGCTCCGGCCAGCCCCGCTCAAACTGATCCCATTCCAGCGCCTGCACCCCCTTCGCCTGGGATCCGCCAGCAGAGTGTGCGGCTCGATCCTCCCGCGACCACGCCGACACCGGTCGGTGACGAAACCACCGCCGCGATCTCCACGCCCGCCCCGAAGCAGCAGGCGACAAAGCCGCCGCTCTCGGCCAGCCCTCTGCAGCTTTCCCAAGCGCCGGCACCACGGCCGGAACAGGCGCCAGTTCAACGTGTCGCCGATGCCGCGCCGCGGACAGCATCCTTCACCGCAACCCCGGCCGTCTATATCCCCATTCCCCAGCCGAGGCCGGACTATCCGCAAGCACCCGCCCGCGTCTTCAAGACCGCCATGAAGCTGGCTGTGAACCCCGGCGCCAAGCCAGCGGGGCACGGCTTTGCCGACGGCACCTACACCGGTCCTGCCGCCGATGCCTATTACGGCCTCATCCAGATTCAGGCTTCCATCCAAGGCGGCCGTCTCACGGCGCTCAAGGTGCTGAGATACCCCAATGACCGCCGCACCTCGATCAGCATCAACAGGCAGGCGCTGCCGATGCTGCGTGACGAGGCGATCAGCGCGCAGAGCGCCAATGTCGACATCATTTCGGGCGCCACGCTGACCAGCAGGGCCTTCATCCAGTCGCTTGGCGGCGCATTGAAAAAAGCAGCGTCCTGATCCATGCGCGACACGAGGATCTTGATGGGCATGCCCATCACCGTCGACATCGCCGGTGCCTCGGGCGCGACGCTTGTCGACACGGTCTTCGATTATTTCGAGCATATCGACCGCCGCTTCAGCACCTACAGGACCGACAGCGAGATTTCGGCCATCAACCGGGGTGATCTTCCGGTCCGCGACTGGAGCGCCGAAATGATGGAAGTGATGGCGCTTGCCGCACAGACGAAAAACCAGACGGACGGTTACTTCGACATCCGCAAGCCCGACGGATCGCTGGACCCGTCCGGCATCGTCAAGGGCTGGGCCATCCGCAATGCCGCCGGGATCGTTCGCCGGGCCGGCGTCGGAGATTTCTTCATCGAGGCGGGCGGCGACATCCAGTCCTGCGGCCGAAATGCTTCGGGTCTCGACTGGAGCGTCGGCATCCGCAATCCCTTCAATGCCGAAGAGATCATCAAGATCGTCTACCCGCGAGGACACGGCGTCGCCACCTCCGGCACCTATGTGCGCGGGCAGCACATCTACAATCCGCTCGGGGCCGGCGATCCGATCACCGAAATCGTCAGCCTGACCGTCATCGGCTCGGATGTGTTCGAGGCCGACCGTTTCGCCACCGCCGCCTTCGCCATGGGCCGGGAGGGCATTCTCTTTCTCGAACAGGCGCCCGGCCTCGAAGGTTACGTCGTCGACAGCAACAGTCGAGCCACGCCGACAAGCGGCTTCGGAGCTTTTTGCCAGCCATGATCAAGACCATCGACCGGCTTCTCGACCATCAGACCATGTACCGGCTGGTCCTCTACTACCTGATCGCCCTGCTGGGCACGGCCTTCGTGCTCGGCTTCCTCAAACTGGTGCCGCATGATCCGGTCATGCTCGCCTTCACCACGGGGCTGATGCTGGCCGCCTGCTGGATCACCAACAGGGTTTTTGCCGCCGTCTTCAAGGTTCCGGCCAACAACGAGTCGGTCTACATCACCGCCCTCATCCTGGCGCTCATCCTCGATCCGGTGGCCGCCACGGACCTCAAGGGGATATGCGCGGTGGTGTTCGCCTGCGTCTGGGCGATTTCATCCAAGTTCATCCTCGCCATCGGCGGGAAACACGTCTTCAATCCCGCGGCGCTTGGCGTGGCGCTGACCGCGCTGCTGCTCGACCAGCCGGCCACCTGGTGGGTCGGCGGCAATTTGCCATTGCTTCCCGTCGTGCTCTTCGGCGGCCTCCTGATGGTGCGCAAGCTGCGCCGGCTCGATCTGGTCGCCACCTTCGGTGTCGTCGCGCTGGCGACGATCCTGGCAACCACCGAGCCGTCGCGATACGCCGCCGCGCTGACGGAGACGCTGGGCTCGTCGCCGCTGCTGTTCTTCGCCTTCGTGATGCTGACCGAGCCGCTGACGGCGCCGACAACACGGTGGCCGCGCATCGCCTTCGCCGCCATCGTCGGCTTCCTGTTCGCACCCAACATCCATGTCGGCTCGTTCTATTTCACGCCGGAACTGGCGCTTCTGACCGGCAATCTGTTTGCCTATGCCGTGAGCCCGAGAGGACGCTTCGTGCTGACGCTCGAGCGCATCGAGCAATCGGCCGTCGACAGCTATGATTTCATCTTCAGGTCACCACGAAAGCTTGCCTTCGAGGCTGGACAGTATCTGGAATGGACACTTGGGCTCGACCGATCGGACAGTCGCGGCAACCGCCGCTATTTCACGGTGGCCTCGGCGCCCACGGAGCAATCCATACGGCTTGGCGTCAAGTTCTACCCGCAATCGAGCGCCTTCAAGCGAATGCTGGGCACAATGAAGCCGGGCAGTACGATCCACGCCTCCCAGCTGGCCGGCGACTTCACCTTGCCGGCCAATCCCCAAAGCAAGATCGCCTTCCTGGCCGGCGGCATCGGCATCACGCCATTCCGCTCGATGCTGCAATATCTCATCGACAGCCATGAAAGGCGGCCGATCGTCGTCCTCTACGGAGCCGAGACCCAGCAGGACATCGCCTATCGCGATGTGCTCGGCGCCGCGAAACGGGAACTGGGCATAAGGACGGTGCTTGCCGTGGCCCGGGGGGCCGAGCGGGGCCAGTATCCCGGCTATATCGACGCGCGCCTGGTGCGCCTGGCCATCCCCGACTATCTGGAGCGGACCTTCTACATCTCCGGCCCGCAGGCCATGGTCAAGGCGCTGCGCCACATGCTGCTGGGCATGGGTGTTCGGCGCTCGAAGATAAAGGTCGACTATTTCCCAGGCTTTGCCTGAGCGTCGATCAACCGTGCCGGGGCAGGGTGATGGTCACGACCAGACCGGGATCGGCGTTGGTCATCGTCAGCCGTCCGCCATAGGCTTCGACAATGTCCGAGACGATGGCCAGGCCCAGCCCGCTGCTGCCGCCCTTGCTGTCCAACTGCACCCCGCGTGACAGGGCGGATTCCCGGTCCGCATCGGGGATGCCAGGGCCGTCGTCGGCGACCGCGATGGACACCTCGCCGCCGGTTGCCCACGCATTGACCTTGACCGAGGATCTTGCGAAGCGCGCCGCGTTCTCCACCAGATTGCCGAGGATTTCCGAAAGGTCGCCCTCGTCGACCGGCGCCATGAAATCCTCCGCGACGTCGATCAGGAACGAGAGCTGCTTGCCGCCCGGCGTGCGCTTGATGACGGCTATGACGCCGGCCGCGGCTTCCCTGACACGGCACGATGCCTTGCCGGAAACGCCGGGCGCCAGACGGGCGCGCGCGAGTTCGCGCTCGACATGACGCCGGATCGCTCCGGCGCTCTTCTCGATCTCGTCGGCCAGCTCGGTTTCGCCCTTCCCGCGCAGCGCGCGGATGTCGGCCGAGAGCACCTGCAGCGGCGTCTTGAGGCCATGCGCCAGGTCGGTGGCGCGCGACCGGGCGCGCGCAAGGGCCTTCTCCTGCGCATCGAGGAGGCGGTTGATTTCGTCGGCGAGCGGCTGCACCTCGCTCGGCGCCGCCACGTCCAGTCGTGCCGTCCGCTGCGCGATCACGTTTCGGACGGCGACCCGCAGGCTTTCCAGCGGCGCGAGGCCGACGGTGATCTGGACGAAGAAGGCCACCATGAGGGCGGCGGCGAGCAGGATGAGCGCCGGGACGAGATCGCGTACATATTCGCGCACCGACACCGTGACGCTGCTATGATCTTCCGCCACGATGGCGCGAAACGACCGGCCGTCGGCATCGGTTATGGTGCGCACGACGGCTACGGTGAGTTCGCCGCCAGGCCCCTTGAGCTCCTCGATCGTTTTCAGTTCGCCGCTCGCGCCTTGGCCGGGCAACGCAAGCGTTGCGTCCCACAAGGAACGCGAGCGCACCAGGCTATGGCTGGCCAGGTCTTCCACCTGCCAGTAATGACCCGACAGCGGATTGGTGAAGCGCGGGTCCGTCAGGCCCGGGGCGACCGAAAGCTGGCCGTTCGCCGCGAAGCTGGTCGCGCCGATCAGCTCATTGAGATCGGCGGTCAGTTCGCCGACGATACGCCTCTCGACATTCAGCTCGAACAGATAGCGCAGTCCGACCCCGGCGATTGCAAGGGCGACGAGAATCGAAATGGTGGCCGCCGACCAGAGCCTGAAGCGGATCGAATTGCCCATCAGGACGGCTCGTCGGGTACGAAATATCCGAACCCGCGCCGAGTCTCGATGACGTCGTTGCCGAGCTTGCGCCGCAGACGCGCGACGATGACCTCGATTGTGTTCGGATCGCGATCATTGCCGGAATCGTAGAGATGCTCGGCGAGTTCTGTCGGCGCGACCACGCGCCCGGCATGATGCATCAGGAACGCCATCAGCCGGTATTCCAGCGGTGACAGTGCGACGGGAACGCCCCGCAGCGAAAGGCGCATCTGGCGCGTGTCGAGGACCAGCGGTCCGGATTTCAGCACCGGTGCCGCCTGGCCTGTCGAACGGCGAAGGATCGCGCGCAGCCGGGCCAGCAGCTCGTCCATTTCGAACGGCTTGGGCAGGTAATCGTCGGCGCCCGCATTGATGCCTTCGACGCGCTCGGTCCAAAGGCCCCGTGCCGTCAGGATCAGGACGGGAAAGCGGCGCATGTTGGCCCGCCAGCGCTTCAGCACGGTCAGGCCATCGAGTTTCGGCAATCCGAGATCCAGGATCGCCGCGTCGTAATTCTCGACGTCGCCCGCGAACCACGCGGCCTCTCCGTCGCGCACGGTATCGACGGCCATCCCCGCGGCCTTGAGCACCGCCGCGATGTCGCTCGCGATGCGCGGCTCGTCTTCGGCAAGGAGTATCTTCATCAATCACCGCCCCTGCCGCGCATCAGCACGCCGGCGCCGGCGTCGACGTCGACGATCCGGCGGCGACCGTCGGGGGCGACGACCTGGAAGCGATAGACCCAGCGGTCGCCCATCCGGATGAAATCGACAGCCACGATGTCGCCGGGAGCATCGGCGTGAACCACGCCCAGGATATTGGCCAAGCCCTTTATTTCGCCACGCTCGTAAAGGTCCCGCGCCCGGTCGTGATCGCCGTCGTCGTCCTCGTCCGCGCGGGCGTGGAACGGTCGAAGCAGGACAAGCCCGACCAGGCTCGCCGTTGCCAAGTGTTTCAGTATCGGTTTCATCCAAGGGCCATGCAGCAGACCTTGTGTTTCAATCCGGCTCGTCATCCGGCCAGTCTCCTGGTCCGCAAGCACGACAAAGGGCATCGGCCTGCCGACGTTTGCCCCGCGATCAGGGGCCGCTTGTCCCCGGCAGCATACGCTTGAGTACGTCGTCCCTGCGGACATAGTGATGCCAGAGCGCAGCCGCCGCATGCAGACCGGCAAGGATAAGGATCAGATTGGCGCAGAGGCTGTGCAGTTCCCTTATGGTTCGGGCCGTGCCGCTGTCCGCGGAGACCGGAGCCGGGATGGTGAAGAGGCCGAAGAAGCTCAAGGCGTCGCCCCTGTACCAGGTCACCAGGATGCCAAGGACCGGAATGGCGACAAGCAGCGCGTAGAGCACGAGATGCGCGACCTTGGCCACCCACCGTTCCAGCTCCGACATTTCCCGCGGCAGCCCCGGGGTTCCCAAGAACAGGCGCAGGCCGATGCGGATGACGACCAGCGCGAACAGCAGCATCCCGAACGAGATATGGAACCACCAGACGAGTGCCCGGCCGGGGTCGTTGCGTGGAAAGATATCCGCGACGTAAGTCAGGCCGTAAAGGCCGATAACCAGCAGAAACACGGCCCAATGAATGGCCTTCTGTGCGCTTGTATAGGTGGGATTCATGCAGGACTGTCCAATTTCGAATGTTTCCAAACTAGCCGCGATCATGTCAAAGCTTTGTCGGGGCGGTCCCTTCGATGGCAATCGAGGAGGCCGTGACTGTTCCCCCGACGAGAGCGGTTCTGGAACCGGACTTTGGCGATCGTGATGCAGTGGGACATTGGCTGGAGGAACCTGTCAATTCGCTGACAGTCGAACATCGGACAACGCCGAGATGACGGACAAAGAAAAAGCCCGGACGAACCGGGCTTTTTCTTTTGGGTCTCTGAACCATCGAACGGTTCGAAACGGGAATTTGGTGCCCAGAAGAGGACTCGAACCTCCACTCCTTGCGGAACACGGACCTGAACCGTGCGCGTCTACCAATTCCGCCATCTGGGCTGGTGCGGGCTCATGTAAGCGGGCAAGCGATGGCTGTCAACGCGCTTTTTGGACCATGCCGCCGAAAGCTGGAAACACGGCTTCGGCAAAAGCGCTTGTCCAGCCGGGGCGGCAGTCTCCGCTTGCCGGCTCAGGACCCTCAGCCCTCCAACACTTCCTTCGACGCCACGGTCGAGTCGGCGTTGAGCTGATAGATGACAGGCACGCCGGTACCGAGTTCCAGCTTGACGATCTCCTCGCCCGACTTGCCGTCCAGCGCCATGATCAGCGCGCGCAGCGAATTGCCGTGCGCGGCGACCAGCACGGTGCCGCCGCGCAGCACGTGCGGCTGCAGATCGTGCAGGTAGTAGGGCCAGACGCGGGCGCCGGTGTCCTTAAGGCTTTCGCCGCCGGGCGGCGGCACGTCATAGGAGCGGCGCCAGACATGCACCTGCTCCTCGCCCCATTTCTTGCGGGCATCGTCCTTGTTGAGGCCGGAAAGGTCGCCATAGTCGCGCTCGTTGAGCGCCTGGTCGCGGATCGTCTTGAGATCGCTCTGACCGACGGCGTCGAGAATGTGCTGGCAGGTCTTTTGCGCCCGGCTCAGCGCCGAGGTGAAGGCGATGTCGAACTTCAGGCCGCGCGCCTTGAGTTTCTGGCCGGCGGCCTTGGCCTCGGCGTGGCCCTGCTCGGTCAGGTCAACGTCACGCCAGCCGGTGAATAGGTTTTTCAAATTCCATTCGCTCTGGCCATGGCGCACGAGCACGAGGGTTCTCGACATGTTTGCTCCCTTCAGATTGGCAAATTTGGCAGATTGGCCGCTTCAGCTCAGGCCGAGCACGTCCCGCATCGAATAGAGTCCTGGCTTCTTGCCACGGGCCCACAGCGCCGCCTTGACGGCGCCGCGCGCGAAGATGGCGCGGTCCTCGGCATGGTGGGACAGCGTGATGCGCTCGCCGGTGCCGGCGAGGATCACGCTGTGGTCGCCGACCACCGAGCCGCCGCGCAGCGTGGCGAACCCGATCGTGCCTTGCTTTCGCACGCCCGTATGGCCGTCGCGTGAACGCACGTCATTGCCGGCGAGCGCAATGCCGCGCCCGGCAGCGGCGGCTTCACCCAGCAGCAATGCCGTGCCCGAGGGCGCGTCGACCTTGTGCTTGTGGTGCATTTCCAAAATCTCGATGTCGAAATCGTCGGCCTCGAGCGCGCGCGCCGCCTGCTCGACCAGCACCGCCAGGAGATTGACGCCGAGGCTCATATTGCCCGACTTGACGATCGTCGCGTGGCGCGCCGCGGCAGCGATCCTGGCATTGTCGTCGGCCGAACAGCCGGTCGTGCCGATGACATGGACGATGCGCGCCTGTGCCGCGTAGCCGGCGAATTCGACTGTCGAGCCCGGCGTGGTGAAGTCGAGCACGCCGTCGGCCGTGGCGAAAACCGGCAGCGGATCGTCTGATATCGGCACGTTGATGATGCCGATGCCTGCGAGCTCACCGGCATCCTTGCCCAGATGAGGCGAATCCGCGCGCTCGACGGCGCCGATGACGCGGGCGCCCGGAATGGTGTGGATGGCGCGGATCAGTGTCTGGCCCATGCGGCCGGCGGCCCCCACCACCACAAGGCCCATATCGCTTGCCGGCTTGCCGGTTGCCGATGTCTCGCTCATGCCGTGCTCCGGGCGATGTTCCGGGTTTCGATGTCCTCAACCGAAGTCTGGATCGATACGCTGTCGTCGACAAGCCCCAACCCCTTCTTGCCCTGGATGCGGTGGAAGCGGGCATAGACGCTGTCCGGGTCCGCCATCAGCGTCGCATGGGTGCCTTCCTCGACCAGCCGTCCCTCTTCCAGCACGATGATGCGGTCGGCATTGACCACCGTCGACAGCCGATGCGCGATGACGATCGTCGTGCGGCCTTGCATGACTTGGGTCAGGGCCTCCTGGACGCGCGCCTCCGCCTCGTTGTCGAGCGCCGAGGTCGCCTCGTCGAGCAGCAGGATCGGTGCCTGCCGCACGATGGCGCGGGCGATCGAGACGCGCTGGCGCTGGCCGCCGGAAAGCGTCGATCCGCCTTCGCCGACCGGCGTGTCGTAGCCTTGCGGCTGCTGGCGGATGAACTCGTCGGCCGCCGCCTGTTTCGCCGCCTGCTCGATCTCGGCGTCCGTGGCCGACAGCCGGCCGTAGCGGATGTTGTCGCGGATCGTGCCCTCGAACAGATAGGGTGCCTGCGCCACATAGGCGATCGACTGCCGCAGCGAATGCTTGGTCACCTTCGAGATGTCCTGGCCATCGACCTCGATGCGGCCCTGATCGACGTCGTAGAAGCGCTGCAGGAGCGCTACCAGCGTCGATTTGCCCGCGCCCGACGCACCGACGACCGCCGTCACCTTGCCGGCGGCGGCGGTAAAGCTCAGATCCCTCAGCACCGGCATGTCGGCGCCGTAGCCGAACGTCACATTGTCGAAACGCACCTCGCCGGTGGTGATCCTGGCCTCGACGGCATCGGGCGCGTCACCTTGTTTCGGCTCGAGGTCGAGCAACTCGTAGATCATGCGCGCGTTGACCAGCGCGCGTTCCATGCCCACCTGCGTGCGCGCCAGGCGTCTTGCCGGGTCGTAGGCCATGATCAGCGCGGTGATGAAGGAGAAGACCGCGCCCGGCGGTTGCCCAAGCACCAGCGCCCGGTAGCCGGAATAGGCCAGCACGGCGGTAATGGCGAGGCCGCCCAGAATCTCGGAAATCGGCGACAGGCGCTCGGATACGCGGGCGATCTTGTTGTTACGCTGCTCGGCGGTATCGGCCATGATGCCGATGCGGCGCGCCAGCTCCTCCTCCAGGGTGAAGGCCTTGACGATGGCGATGCCTTGCGTGGCCTCCTGCACGGACCCGTTCAGCCGCGAATTGATCAGCACGGATTCCCGGTTGATACGCCGCAGGCGGCGGGTGATGTAGACGACGGCCCAGATCAGCGGCGGCCCGATCAGCAGCGAGCTGAGCGACAATACCGGGTCCTGGTAGATCATCACGCCGACGAGGGCGACCAGCGTGACCGCGTCGCGGCTGATGGAGGTCAGCGTCAGCGACAGCAGATCGCGAACGCCGCCGACATTCTCGTTGACCTGTGCCGCCAGCCGGCCGGAACGCGTATCGTTGAAGAAGTCGACGCCGAGCTTCATCAGATGGTCGAAGCTGCGCTTCTGGTAGCGTGCGACCAGGTTGTTGCCGATCTTGGCCAGCGCCACGGCCTGACCGTAACCGGCGAAACCGCGCAGCAGGGAGGCTCCCATGAAACCGGCGCAGATCCAGACGATCATGTCGCCGCGCCGTTCGTAGAAGATCTGGTTGATCATCGGGGCCATGATCCACGCCGTGAAGGCCGTGGTGCCGGAAACAATCAGCAAGCAAGTGATGGCGACGACATAGGACCAGCGATGATCGCGGCCGTTTTCGGAGAGGATGCGGCGCAGCACCGCGTTGACCTCGCCAACGCTGGCTTTCTGCTTGTTTGGAGCTTGAAGTGTCAAATCGGGAGCTTCGTGGGTTTTCCGCCTGGGACCGGGCTGCAATTCGGCACTCCTCTTAGCGCCATGCGGCCGCCTTGCCTATGCCCGCGGCTGATTAACTTCGTCGCGGGTCCCCGACGCTTCGCGCCGGGGCTTCAGGCCTGCCAGCGCCGGCCCGCCGTCTGGACACCGAACAGCGACGGGTTCCTGGCATAGGCGGCAAGGCCGAGAAGGGCCGCCAGCGGATGGGTGATGACATAGACGGGCATGGTGCGCATCAGCGCGCTGTGCGGCGCCTTGTCCTCGAAGGCGGCGCGGAAATTGCCCTCCTTCAGCGCCGGCACGATCTTCTGCGCGATGCCGCCGGTCAAGAACACGCCGCCACGGCTCATGAACACCAGGGCAAGGTCGCCGGCGGTGCGCCCGAGGCAAGTGACGAAGGTTTCCAGCGCTTCCTGCGCCACCGGATCGGTCTTGGCCAAGGCGGCGCCGGTGATCTCGGCCGGCGTGGTGAAGGGCGACGGCTTGCCGTCCGCCTTGGCGACAGCCCGGTAGACATTGACGAGGCCGCGCCCGCACAGGATCTGCTCGCCGGAAATGCGCCCCTCGAGCTTCTCGATATGCGGGAAAACCTCGAAATCGCGCGGCGTGCGCGGACCGATGTCCATGTGGCCGCCCTCGCCGGGCACAGGAATCCAGTGGTGCAAGGCATGGACCAGCCCTGCCACGCCGAGCCCGGTTCCGGGGCCGAGCACGACGCGGCCGGCATTGGGCTCGGGCGTGCCGCCGCCGATCTTTTCCATATGCTCTTCGCCAAGCGCCACGACGGCCAGCGCCTGCGCCTCGAAATCGTTGAGCACGACGATGTCGCTCAAGCCGAGATTGGCGAACATCTGCTTCGGCTTGACGACCCACGGGCAATTGGTGAGCTCGATCTCGTCGCCGTCGACCGGGCCGGCCACCGCCAGCACCGCCGAATTGGGGCGGACCGACGAGCGGTCGAGCACCGCCGCCTGGATCGCCTCGTCGATCGTGTTGAAATTGGCGGTCTGGACGATCTGCGGCTCGGTCGGCTCGGAATTGGCGTCGAGCACGATCGAAAAGCGCGCATTGGTGCCGCCAATGTCGCCGATCAGGATCGGAAACCGCAACGACGTGTCGGTATCGCTTACGCTTGGCATGCTCTCGTCCGTCCCCGGCGCCCCCTGACGGCGTCTCGCCGTTCCTCCGTTGACTAGCGCATGAGTTTGAAAAGGGAAACGGTTTTCGAAGCCCTCCGCGCGCGGAGAGGGGTTCTGCGGCCAAACGGCCACTATTTCCCGAAAACAGCTCGCTAAACCGATTGAGCCGACCGGTGGCGCAGAGGCAATCAGTTCGCCGGCGGCCGTGGCCGCGGCACCGGCGCGCCCATTCTGGGCGTCGCGGCGAAAGCATTTGCCGCGCCCGGCAAATCGTCACCGCCACTGGCCGTGGCGGCAGGCTGCGGCGTCGCTTCCGGCTCGGGCGCGGCGACCGGCACGGCGCCGCCATGATAGGTTGCCGCCTCGGCCGAGTCCGGGCCTGGCGCGTCGAGCACGGCGCGGCATTCCTTGGGCAGGTTGGCCATCGTCATCACGTCGCGGGCCTTCGGCGCGTCGGGGTTCTTGTTGGGCCGCCACGGCTCCTCGGTGAACCACCAGGCCAGCGGCTTGCCACAGCCGTCATCATCCGGCGTCGCCTCCTGCGCCTTGCAGTTGGGCGAGCCCGGCTGGCAGCCGATGCGCATGTGGAAATGATAGTCGTGGCCCCAGAACGGCCGGATCTTGCGCAGCCAGCTACGGTCGCCCCTGACGGTGTCGCAGAGCTTTTTCTTGATACCGGGATTGACCAGGATGCGTTCCACCTCGGGATAGCTCGCCGCCCGTTTCAGAAGTGCGGTGTGCTGTGGCGTCCACAGCGCGTCCTTCACCAGATGTGTCTTCTCGTCGACCATCAGGGTGGCGCTCATCGATTCGCGCTGCGCCCTGGTCATGGTGCGGCCAGGCATCGGCGTCAGCCAGATGTCGGCATCGAGCCCGATCTGGTGCGAGGCATGGCCTGTCATCATCGGGCCGCCACGCGGCTGCGAAATGTCGCCGATCAGAAGGCCCGGCCAGCCGTCGGCGGCGGCGTCGCGCGACAGTTTCTCGATCAGAGCGATCATCGCCGGATGGCCCCAGCGGCGGTTGCGCGACGGGCGCATCACCTGCCAGGTCGGGCCGTCCATGGGGATGGCGACGCCGCCGGCAAAACAGCCCTTGGAATAGAAGCCGATCGACTGCGCCGCGGTAGCGGTCGGCAGTTTTTCCGCGCCGAACAGGTCCTTTGCCCGTTCCTCGCCGCTTACAGGCTGCACGGCGAGGCCAAGCAAACCGAGCACCGCTGCCAGCAGTGATTTCTTGCCAAGCCGCATCGCTGTCTTCATGAAACCGGATCCCCACCGCAATCCCAGGCCGAATCATAGCACGCCGCGCAGAACGCTTCGATCGTCAGCGTTTCATCGGGCTGCGCGCCTCGCCGTCGCGCCAGTCGCCGCTTGCCAACATATGGTCGAAGGCGGCGCGGTAGTCCGGGAAACGCAGGCAATAGCCCGCCGCCTTGATCGCCGCATTGGCGACACGCTTGTTCTCGCCATAGAAGGACCGCGCCATGGGCGAAAGTTGGGCGGTGTCGAAAGGAATCTCCGGCGGCGGCTCGACGCCCATCAGCGACGCGGCATAGGCGACGACATCCTGCGGCGGCGCCGGCTCATCATCGGTGACGTTGAAGATGCCGCCTGTATTGCCTTCGACAAGCCGCCACAGCGCCCCGGCGATATCGTCGCAGTGGATGCGGTTGAACACCTGGTCCGGCTTGACCAGCCGCCGAGCGGTGCCGTTTTCCAGATTGACCAGCGCATTGCGGCCGGGACCATAAATGCCGGACAGACGCAGGATCGCCACCGGCTTGCCGATCTCCTCGCCGAGCTTCAGCCACGCCTGCTCGGCTTCGACCCGCATGACGGAGCGTTTGGATACCGGCCGGCACGCAGCCGTTTCATCGACCCAGGCGCCGCCATAATCGCCATAGACGCCGACGGTGGAGAGATAGCCGATCCATTGCAGTGCCGGCATTCCTGCGATCGCTTCCCGGGCGGCATTCAGGACGGGGTCGCCGGCTTCTTCCGGGGCGACCGAAATCACCAGATGGGTTGTTTTTTCCAGCGCCTCGCCGATTTCGCCGGTCAATGCGCCATCGAACAGCAGCGGGGCGATGCCGGCCTGGCGCAACGCCGCGAATTTTTCCTCGGACCGCGTCGTGCCGAGGATCGCTGCGGCATCCCTGTTGGCGCGGGCAAAGGCCTTGCCGGAATAGCCGGCGCCGAAGATGAATATCTGCTTTTCGCTCATGCATGCGCCCTGTCTGGCCGCGCCAGGCGCCATTCCACGCGCACCGCCGCATCGTTCTCGGTCTTCAGGCCGGTCGCGGCCCGCTCGGCATATTCGGCATCGGGCACCAGCCGCGCCAGCGCCCATATTGCCGCGCCACGCACCAGCGGCGAGGCGTCGTCCAGCAAGCCACGCACAGGGATGGCCAGGGCGGCATCGCCGGAATTGCCGGTGGCGATCAGCACGTTGCGGATGAAGCGGTCGCGGCCGATGCGCTTGATCGGCGAGCCGGCGAAGAAGGCGCGGAAGGCCGCGTCGTCCAGTTCGAGCAGGTCGGCGAGCGACGGCTCACGCAAATCGTCACGCGCGGCGAGCTTTGCTTCCGATGCCGCCCGGGCGAACTTGTTCCAGGGGCAGGCGGCCAGGCAATCGTCGCAGCCATAGATGCGGTTGCCGATCTTCTCGCGGAATTCGTGCGGGATCGGCCCCTTGTTCTCGATGGTGAGGTAGGAAATGCAGCGCCGCGCATCGAGCCGGTAGGGCGCGGGAAAGGCATCGGTCGGGCAGGCGTCGAGGCAGGCGCGGCAGGAGCCGCAATGGTCGATCTCGGCCCGGTCGGGCGCGAGCTCGGCCGTGGTGAAGATGGTGCCGAGGAACAGCCAGGAGCCGTGCTCGCGGCTGACCAGATTGGTGTGTTTTCCCTGCCAGCCGAGGCCCGCGGCTTGCGCCAGCGGCTTTTCCATCACCGGCGCCGTGTCGACGAACACCTTCACGTCGCCGCCGGCGCGCGCGACGATCTTGCCGGCGATTTCCTTCAGCCGGCCTTTTATCACATCGTGATAATCGCGGTTCTGCGCATAGACGGAGATGGCGCCCCGGTCGTGCCTGGCCTGCAGGTCGCGCGGATCATGGTCGGGGCCGTAATTCATCGCCAGCACGATGATCGAGCGTACCTTTGGCCACAGCGTGGAAGGTTCGCCGCGCCGTTCAAGCGTCTCGGCGATCCAGTCCATCGAGCCGTGAAAGCCGTCGGCAACGAATTCGGCCAGGCGGGCCGGCGCCAGCGGGATCGCATCGGGAGTGGTGACGGCAATGGCGTCGAAGCCGGCGCGCTGCGCCTCCGCGTCGATCAGCGCGCGCAGTTTTGCGGCGTCAGAAGTCGAGGTCCGCATAATGCGACACCGGCGACAGGCCGCGCACGCGGTCGGTCAAGAGCGGCCGGAAGGAGGGCCGCGACTTCACCCGCGTGTACCATTCGCGCGCCGCGGCATGTTCGCGCCAGTCGATCTCACCGAGATAGTCGAGCACCGACAACGTCGCGGCGGCGGCGAGATCGGCATAGGTGACCCTGCCGCCGGCCAGCCAATGGCGGGTGCCGGCCAGCCAGTTGGTGTATTTCATGTGCTGGCGGATGTTGGCGCGCGCGGCGCGGATCGCGCCCGAATCAGGCGAACCGCCGCCCGCCGTTTCCGGCATGATCGGCTTCAGCACGCGTTCGCGCACCAGATGGCGGGTGACTTCGCTTTCGGCCTTGTTCAAGTACCAGTCGATCAGCCGGCGGATTTCGGCGCGCTGCATCGGGTCCTCGGCGAACAGCCGCTTGTCGCGCTTGAGCACACCGCGCGTCTCGTCGAGATATTCCGAGATCACCGTCGCGCCGACGATCGGCACATCGCCTTCGGCGAGCAGGATCGGCAGCGTGCCGGCCGGGTTCAGCGCCAAAAACTCCTTGCGCCGCGTCCACGGCTTTTCCTCGATCAGCGCCAGCTCCTCGCCATACTCGCCGAAAGCAAGGCGGACGAAGCGGCAGGTTGCGAACATGGGATGGTGGAAAAGCGTCAGCATGGTTCCGCGATGATAAAGCGCACTGGCGAATCGCCGGGCGCACCGGTAAGTCTTGGCCGCCCGGTTAGCGGGCCGTCAGGGTGTTGCGACCTATAGGGGGACTTCAACGCCATGACAAGCAAGCCGTTCAGTTAGCCGTCGCGCAAAGCCGAGGTAGCCATGGAAAGCCAGACCATCGTCGAAGCCCTGCTGCTCGGCCTGCTGGAAGGCCTGACCGAGTTCATACCGGTGTCCTCGACCGGCCATATCCTGCTCGCCGGCCATTTCCTCGGCTTCAATTCGACCGGCAAGGCCTTCGAGATCCTGATCCAGCTCGGCGCCATCCTGGCGATCCTCAGCGTCTACTTCCGCCGCCTGTGGCAGATGCTGCTCGACCTGCCGCATGACCGGCTGACGCGGCATTTCGTCATCGGCATCCTGATCGCCTTCCTGCCGGCGGCGATCATCGGCGCGCTGGCGCACGATTTCATCAAGACGGTGCTGTTCGAATCGCCAAGGCTGATCTGCATCATGCTGATCATCGGCGGCGTCGTGCTGCTGGCGGTCGACCGCATGAACCTGAAGCCGGTCTATCGCGACGTCGAGCGCTTCCCGACCCGGCTTTACCTGCAGATCGGCCTGTTCCAGTGCCTGTCGCTGATCCCCGGCACGTCGCGCTCGGGTTCGACCATCGTCGGTGCGCTGCTGCTGGGCGTCGACAAGCGGGCGGCGGCGGAGTTTTCCTTCTTCCTGGCCATCCCGACCATGGTCGGCGCCTTCGCCTTCGACCTGTTCAAAAACCGCAACGTGCTGACCTCGGCCGACCTGCCGATCATCGCCATCGGCTTCGTCGCCGCCTTCGTCACCGCGCTGTTTGTGGTGCGCTACCTGCTCGATTACGTCTCGCGCAACGGCTACTCGCTGTTCGGCTGGTGGCGGCTGGTGGTGGGTATTGTCGGGCTGGTGGCGTTGATGATCTGGGGGTGAGCCTACCCTCCCCCTTGTGGGGAAGGGTGAAGGGCTCAATTCCGCCCATAAAACGCGTTTTCGACATGCACCGGCCAGCGCCAGGGCAGCACGGCGACCATGTCGAAACGCATCGACAGTTTGCCATAGTCGGGCTGGCGAGACAGCCAGATGTCGGCGGCAGCCTCGATGCGGCGCTCCGATTCATGGCCGATCGCTTCCATGGCTTCCATCAGCGTGCGCCGCGCCTTGACCTCGACGAACAGCACGAGGTCGCCACGCCGCGCGATCAGGTCGATCTCGCCGAAACGCGTGCGATGACGGCGCGCGAGGATGCGATAGCCCTTCAGCATCAGCGCCACTGCGGCCAGCCATTCGCCGCGATGGCCGCGCCGATAGGCTTTCTGGCGGCCGGCGCTCGGGCGCTCAGCCACCGTCGCCTTCTTTGAGCTCAAGCAGCCGCCGGTAAAGCGCCTGCTTCTGGCCGCCGGTCATCTTCGCGGCTTCCGCCGCCGCCTTGGAGGCCGGCATTTCGGCGGCGAGCGACAAAAGCAGGCGGTCAATGTCTTCGGGCTCGTCCGCCTTGGCCTCGGCCGGCCCGACGCAGACGACGATCTCGCCCTTCGGCGTGTCGGCCGCCGCATAGTGGTCGGCCAGCGCCCGCAGCGTGCCGGTGCGCATTTCCTCGAAGGTCTTGGTCAATTCGCGGCCGATGGCGGCTTTACGCTCGCCGCCGAGCGCCTCGACCATGGCGCCGAGCGATTCGGCCAGGCGGCGCGGCGATTCAAAGAAGATCAGCGTCGCCGGTACCGCTTTCAGCGCCTCCAGCCGCGTCAGCCGCTGGCCAACCTTGACCGGCAAAAAGCCTGCGAACAGGAAGGCGTCTGATGGCAGGCCTGACGCGGTGAGCGCCGCAAGCGGCGCCGAGGGACCGGGGATCGGCACGACGCGAATGCCGTGGTCGATCGCCTCGCCGACCAGCCGGTAGCCGGGATCGGACACCAGCGGCGTGCCGGCATCGGAAATCAGCGCCACGCTCTGGCCGGCCTGAAGCGCCGCGATCAGCTTCGGCCCGGCCTCGCCGGCATTGTGCTCGTAATAGGCCGTGGTGCGGCGGCGGATGCCGTAGCGGTCGAGCAGCACGCGCGACACCCTGGTGTCCTCGCAGGCGACGATATCGGCGGCGGCCAGCGTCTCCAGCGCGCGCAGCGTGATGTCGGCCAGATTGCCGATCGGGGTGGCCACCAGATAGAGCGCCGGCTCGAGCCGACGGGCCGGGATTTCGGTCTGCCCGACCACATAGCTGCGTCTGCCCGTCTCATCGGTCACTGATGCCGTCTCCGTTCGGCCCTATTTGGCCTGCCAGACCTTGTTTGGCCTGCCAAATCCTACTTGGCATGGCTGGCGCAGGCTTGCAAAAGCTCACGCCGAAGTAAGGTGACCGCCATTCCTTCGCCACAGTAGGGAACCAAACCGGCATTGGCAGATTTAGCCCCTGATTCCTAAAGGGAGGACAGGATGGACAGCCTGAAGATACAGGACGCTTTCGAGCCTTACTATGCCGGCCGCAAGCGCGTTGCCGCCCCCAGGGACAAGCGCCTGCCTGCCAAGACCGACACCAGCCTGACCGAGCGGGCGACAACCGCCCTGCCGACGAATGTCAGGCTTTGCGACAACAAACCCGACAGCACGACGGAGCACTGACCGGACGATGCCCAATCGCTTCGATATCTTCATCACCCGTCTTGAAACGAAAACCGCCAGGGAAGGCGTGCCTCCACATCCGATGAACGACCAGCACAGCGTTCGCCGCGAAAAGGCCGACGCCAAACCGGCCCGCAACGGAGAGGCGCATGCCGAGAAGGACCGCGGCAAGCGGCGTTTCAAGCACGACGCCTGACAAGCGCGACCTCCGTGACCTGCTCTTGGCTCGTCATCGTGCGTGGAGATGGGGAGATGCGGCGTGAACCCGAGGATAGCGGGGATCTGGTTCACACCAGATAGCGTGAAACGCGCGCCTTCAGAAGGTCAATCAGCTCGAGATCCATGAATTCATAATCATCCGGTATATCGAGACAGATGACCCGGGCCTTCTTAAGGCTCGTCTTGAATTTCTTCTGCAGCTTGGTGCGGTGCACCTTTTCCATGACGAAGATGATGTCGGCCCAGGCGACCAGCTCATGCGTCAGCGGCGTATCGGCGTCGTGATTGGTGCCGGCCGACGCAACTTCGATATCGCGGCGCGTTGAAAACACCTGTTCGGCGGTCGGGCTGCGCAAGCGGTTCTGGCTGCAGACGAAGAGGACGTTTTTCAAGACTTTTGCTCAAGCATGATCTCTGGACAAACGGAATCGTTTGCCCGAGAAAACCGGCTTCCACTTTTCGGGATCATGCTTAGCGCGCCAGATCCGCCACCACGGCGTCGAGGACGATCATGCCGGCCGGCGTGGCGCGCAGGCGGGCATTGCCGATCGGCGCCACCAGCCCCTCACCCTGCAGCACCGACAGCCGCGCGCTCGACAGGCCACGGCCGGAAAACGCCTCGTAGCGCGAGAGGTCGATGCCTTCGGCAAGTCTCAGCCCCATCAGCAGGAACTCGTCGGCCTCCTCCGAGCGTGTCAGTATCTCACCGCCGGTGACACCGTGGCCCTTGGCCTCGACGAGGTTGGCCCAGGTCTCCGGCATGCGCTCGGCGATCGTAACCGTGCGGCGGCCGTTCTCGACGAAGCGGCCATGCGCGCCGGGCCCGACGCCGACATACTCGCCATAGCGCCAATATGTCAGATTGTGCCGGCTCTCCGCGCCGGGCCTGGCGTGGTTGGAGATCTCATAGGCCGGCAGGCCGTGCGCCGTGGTGATCTCCTGCGTCAACGCATAGAGGTCGGCGGCGTGGTCATTGTCGGGAATGGCGAATTTCTTCGCCGCATGCAGGGCGTGGAAGGGGGTGCCCTCCTCGATGGTCAGTTGGTAGAGCGAGAGATGGTCGGCGGCGTGGCCGATCGCCTGTTCCAGCTCGGCTGCCCAGGCCTCCGGCGTCTGGCCGGGGCGGGCGTAGATCAGGTCGAAGGACAGGCGCGGGAAGATTTCGCGCGCGAGCCCGATGGCGTGCAGCGCCTCGTCGACATTGTGCAGCCGCCCGAGGAAGCGCAGATCCTTGTCGTTCAGCGCCTGCACGCCGAGCGAGACGCGGTTGACGCCCGCCGCCCGATAGCCGCGAAAGCGTTCGGCCTCGACCGAAGACGGGTTGGCCTCCAGCGTCACTTCGATGCCATCCGGCACTGTCCAGTTCTTCGCCACCGCATCCAGCACCCTGGCCACGGTTTCCGGCTTCATCAGCGACGGCGTGCCGCCGCCGAGGAAGATGCTGGTGACCTCGCGCGGCCCGGTCCGCTCGCGCATCGTCGCCAGTTCGGCCTCGAAGGCGGCGGCAAAGCGCTCCTGGTCCACCGGCTGGTGGCGGACATGGCTGTTGAAGTCGCAATAGGGGCATTTGGCCGCGCAGAACGGCCAATGGATGTAGACGCCGAAGCCGGGGCTGCGATCCAGCGGCATGGTGATGCCGGATCCAGTCATGCCGAACCCAATCTCGGCAGATCCAACCGTGCTTGGGCGAATTTCTGGAAGGCACGGGCACGATGTGAGAGCGCCGTGGCCTGGCCGGGTTTCCAGCCGTGCTTTTCCTCGGCGCTCATCTCGCCAAACGTCTTGTCGAAACCATTGGGCAAGAACACCGGATCATAGCCGAAGCCGAGCTCGCCGCGCGGCGGCCAGACCAGCGTGCCTTCGGCCTCTCCGCGATAGTATTCGGCCGCCCCGTCGGGAAAGGCGAGGCAGATGACGGCGACGAAGCGGCCCTTGCGCTGTTCGGCCGAAGCGGCGCCGACTTCCTGCAGCGCCACTTCGGTGCGCTGCATGGCCATGGCGAAATCTCTGCTGCCGTCAGGGGTTTCGGCCCAGTTGGCGGTGTAGACGCCGGGCGCGCCGTCGAGCGCGTCGACGCAGAGGCCGGAATCGTCCGACAGCGCCGGCAGGCCGGTCGCCTTCGCGGCGGCGAGCGCCTTGATGTAGGCGTTTTCCTCGAAGGTCGTGCCGGTCTCGTCAGGCTCAGGCAGCCCATAGTCCTTGGCCGACTTTGCCTCGAAGCCGAACGGCCCCATCAAATCAGCGAATTCGCGCAGCTTGCCGGCGTTGTGGCTGGCGACGACGATCTTCTTGCCATCAAGTGTATGCATCAAAGGCCCCAGATTCTCGGCTCGGCGAACTCGATCGAATTGCCCGAGGGGTCGCGTATATAGAGCGAACGGCCGCCCTGCGGCCATTCGAATTCGCTTTCGATGACGATCTTCTTCGCCTCGAGATGCGCCTTCCAGCCGGCGATTTCATCGGCGCTGGCCGCAAAGCAGAGATGACCTTCGCCGACCGCGCCATGCGGCGGCACCGGCAGCCGGGCGTCGGGCGCCGGAGGTATTCTGGTCGCCTCGGCATTGAAGACCAGCAGCACCCCCGGCCCGCAGCGGAAGAAAAGATGCCTGCCGTCGACCTTGCCGAGCAGGTCGAGGCCGAGCACGCCGACATAGAATTCTTCCGCCGCCGCCAGATCGGTGACGTAGAGGGCTGATTCAAGGATGGCGGAGGGGGTCACCAGAAGATCGATGGCTTACGCCACCGCCATCTGCTGCAGGCTGACCAGGCGCTGGATGCCTTTCTTGGCGAGGCCCATCAATTCGGCGAACTGGTCCTCCGAGAAGGGCTCGCCCTCGGCGGTGCCCTGGATCTCGACGATGCCGCCCTTGCCGGTCATGACGAAATTGGCGTCGGTGCCGGCCGCGGAATCCTCGAGATAGTCAAGGTCGATGACCGGCTGGCCGTCATGGATGCCGCAGGAAATCGCCGCGACATGGTCTTTCAGCACCTTCGAAACGCTGGCCATCTGCCGGGCTTCCATCCAGCGCAGGCAGTCATGGAGCGCCACCCAACCGCCGGTGATCGAGGCGGTGCGGGTTCCGCCATCGGCCTGGATGACGTCGCAATCGACGGTGATCTGCTGTTCGCCGAGCGCCTGCAGATCGACAACGGCGCGCAGCGAGCGGCCGATCAGGCGCTGGATTTCCAGCGTGCGGCCGCCCTGCTTGCCGGCCGAGGCCTCGCGGCGCATGCGCTCGCCGGTCGAGCGCGGCAGCATGCCATATTCGGCCGTCACCCAGCCCTTGCCGGAATTGCGCATCCAGCCCGGCACCTTCTCCTCGAGGCTCGCCGTGCACAGGACATGGGTGTCGCCGAACTTCACCAGGCACGAACCTTCGGCGTGCTTGGAGACGCCGCGCTCGAAGGAGATGGCGCGCATTTCGTCGAATTGGCGTTTGGAGGGGCGCATTCAGGCTTCTTTCCCAGTCATTTTTCGGAATCTTGGCCGGCTTTTAGACGCATGGGGAGCAGCGCGCAAAGGAAAACGGACCGGGCGATCCGATACAGAGACCGGGTTGCGCCCACCGTGCCGAAGTCTATATCCTGAGCAAGGAGGTTTTTGGCCGAATGACCAAGGCAATCGATCCCGGTTCGCAGTCGCTTGCACTTCAATCACTCGACATGCGCTCACGTGACATCTTCCGGCGCATCGTCGATTCCTATCTCAGGGACGGCGAGCCCGTGGGCTCACGCAGCCTGTCGCGCATCCTGCCGTCCTCGCTGTCGCCGGCCACCATCCGCAATGTGATGAGCGATCTCGAGCATCTCGGGCTGATCTATGCGCCGCATATCTCGGCCGGACGACTGCCGACGCAGGCGGGCCTGCGCTTCTTCGTCGATGCCTTCATGGAACTTGGCGACCTCTCCGACGAGGAGCGCCGCACCATCGAGGCGCAGGTACGAGCCTCCGGCTCGGGCGCGACGCTGGAACACATGCTGACCGAGGCCAGCCAGATGCTGTCGGGCATGTCGCGCGGCGCCGGCCTGGTGCTGGCCGCCAAGAACGAGGTGGCGCTGAAGCATATCGAATTCATCCAGTTGGAGCCGACCAAGGCGCTCGCCGTGCTGGTGTCGCAGAATGGCGATGTCGAGAACCGCGTCGTCGAGCTGCCGGCGGGCATCACCGTCTCGCAACTGCACGAGGCCTCGAATTTCCTCAACGCGCATATTCGCGGCCGCACGCTGGCCGAGGCGCGCACCGAAATCGCCCGCATCAAGGAAGAGACGAGAGCGGCGCTGGATACGCTGTCGCAGGACCTCGTCGAGAAGGGCCTGGCGGTGTGGGCGGGCGCGGAAAGCGGGCTGCCGGCACGGCTTATCGTGCGCGGCCGCGCCAATCTGCTCGAAAACGTCACCGCCCAGGCCGACATCGAATTGCTGCGGCACCTGTTCGAGGACATGGAGACTCAGGACGGGCTGATCCAGCTGCTTGACCTCGCCGAGCAGGGATCGGGCGTGCGCATCTTCATCGGTTCGGAAAACAAGCTGTTCTCGCTGTCGGGCTCGTCGCTGGTGGTCGCGCCCTATCGTGACAAGGATGCCCGCGTCGTCGGCGCGCTCGGCGTCATCGGCCCGACGCGGCTGAACTACGCCCGCATCGTGCCGATGGTCGATTATACCGCGCAGCTGATTTCGCGCATGCTAAGGTAGGGGCCCGGACAGCAAGAGACGGGCAGCAAGGAGAAAAACAATGGCGCTCGAAGAACTCAAGGCCCGGATCAGCCTGCTGCTCGAGGAGATGGTCAACCAGCCGGAAGACCAGCACGAAATCCAGGAACAATTGCGCGAGAAGCTGCAGGAAATGCGCGCCATGGGCTTGCCGCTGCCGGCCGATCTCGTCGCGCTGGAAAAACGCCTCGACGACGATTTCCTGGCTGCCGGGACATAGGCAGGGAACCTGCTTCCCTCAACTCGTCGTGTGAGGCGGAACCCGAGGACAAATCGGCCGTTGGTTTCCTTCGCGACCAGATGGAGGACAAGATGATCCGATTGGCCGGACTGGTGATCCCCGCCCTGTTTCTCGCGGGCGCGGCGTTCGCCCAGCAGGCGGATCAGCCTGTTTTGCGGGGCGCCGCCGCCTTCGGCGACTGGCGTGCCGACAGGCCGGGCGTGCGCCGCCTGATCAAGCCGGAAGACCTGCCGAAGCCATACGTCACCAAGTCGGTGTCGAACAGTGCCGGGCTTGCCGACATGCCGGCGGGCGAGAAACCGCAATTGCCGCCGGGTTTTTCGGCCGAGCTGATCGCCTCCGGCATCGACAATCCGCGCGTCGTGCGCGTCGCACCCAATGGCGACCTGTTCGTCGCCGACAGCGAGGCCAACCAGGTCCGCGTCTATCGCCTGGCCAAGGACAGTGCCAAGCCCGCCGAGGACGGCATTTTCGCCGGCAATCTCAACCAGCCCTATGGCATTGCCTTCTATCCGCCGGGCGATGATCCGCAATGGGTCTATGTCGCCAACAGCGACAGCATCGTGCGCTTCGCCTACCAAAAGGGCGAGCTGAAGGCATCCGGCGAGCCCGAAATCATCGTCGCCAACATTCCCGCGAACCATCACTGGACCCGCGACATCGTCTTTTCGCCTGACGGCAAGACGCTCTATCTGTCGGTCGGTTCGGGCTCGAACGTCGCCGAGGACATGGGCAAGGCGCCCGATGGCGGCCTTGAAGCATGGGAGAAATCGCAGCCGCTGGGCGCGACCTGGGGCTCCGAAGAGGGGCGCGCCGACGTGCAGGCCTTCGATCCCGACGGCAAGAACGGCCGCATCGTCGCCACGGGCCTGCGCAACTGCTCGGGCATGACCATCCAGCCGGCGACCGGCGCGCTGTGGTGCGTGGTCAACGAGCGCGACGCGCTGGGCGACAATGTGCCGTTCGAATACGCCACCTCGGTCAAGGACGGCGCGTACTACGGCTGGCCCTGGTACTATATCGGCAATCACGAGGATCCGCGCCACAAGGGCGCGCGGCCCGACCTCGCCGGCAAGGCAACCATTCCCGACGTATTGATGCAGGCGCATTCGGCGCCGCTCAACATCGCCTTCTACGACCGCAAGGATCTGCCCGCCGATAGCGGTTTTCCCAAGGAATACCGAGGCGATGCGTTTGTCGCCCTGCACGGTTCGTGGAATCGCGGCAACAGGACCGGCTACAAGATCGTCCGGCTGCTGTTCAAGGATGGCAAGCCGACCGGCGAATACGAGGATTTCATGACCGGCTTCGTCGTCTCCAATGGCGAGGTCTGGGGCCGGCCGGTCGGCGTGGCGGTGGCCCATGACGGCGCGCTGATCGTTACCGAGGACGGCAACGGCACGATCTGGCGCGTGACCTATGACGGCGGCCGTTCCTGAGGAACCTTGCTTGGGCAGCGCGGGCTCCCTCCGTGCGATCTGGTGCAATGGATTCGGCACCCAGGAAATTCAACCCTCGCCCGTTCCATGCGATAAGGCCCTTCAATCTGGGACCGCATCCATGACCCTCACCGGCTTCCTCGCCTACAGTGCCGCCCTCGGCATCGCCGCCGCCATTCCCGGCCCCGGCGTCACCGCGCTTGTCGCGCGGGCGCTCGGCTCCGGCTTCCGCTCGTCGCTGGCCATGTCCTTTGGCCTGATGCTGGGCGACCTCACCTACCTGACCGCGGTGGTGCTCGGCCTCGCCTTCGTCGCGCAGACCTTCGGCATGGTGTTCCTCGCCATCAAATGGGCCGGCGTTGCCTATCTGGCATTTCTGGGCTGGCGTTTCTGGACCGCCGGCATCACGCCCGAGACGGTCGAGGCGAAAAAGGGCAAGGGCGGACTGGTGTCGAGCTTCATCGCCGGCCTCACCGTCACGCTCGGCAATCCGAAGACGATGATCTTCTATCTCGCCATCACGCCGACCATCGTCGACCTGAAGACCATCACCCTGGCCGATTACGGCATTCTCGCCGCGCTGACGGTGGTCGTGCTGTTCGTCGTTCTGGTTCCCTATCTGGCGCTGGCCGCCAAGGCGCGCTGGTTCCTGAAATCGCCGCGCGCGCTGAAGCTGCTGAACCGCACCGCCGCCGGCTTCATGGTGGGCGCGGCGGCGGCGATCGCGGCCCGCCAGTAGCACGCTTCCCGCCAAAACATTCCGGGGTCAGGCTTCCCCGCGAAATGCTTTTCCGTGACACGGGCGTTTTAGACACAGACCCCACTCGGATATTTCCGGCCGACAGCTTATGTTGCGCGGCTGAAAGCCCTATCTTGCCGGCTGTAATGCCACTTGCCTGAAATCCTGGGAGCGAAACAATGAACAAGCCCGTCACCTCCGCCCGCGTCCCCGGCCGCGGCCGCATCTACAGTTCCATCACCGACACGATCGGCGACACGCCCCTGGTCCGGCTCGACAAGTTCGCCAAGGAGAAGGGCGTCGTCGCCAATCTCGTTGCCAAGCTCGAGTTCTTCAACCCGATCGCCTCGGTCAAGGACCGCATCGGCGTGGCGATGATCGAGGCGCTGGAGGCGGCCGGCAAGATTGCGCCCGGCAAGACGACGCTGATCGAACCGACCTCGGGCAATACCGGCATCGCGCTTGCCTTCGCCGCCGCCGCCAAGGGCTACAAGCTGATCCTGACCATGCCCGAGACGATGTCGGTCGAGCGCCGCAAAATGCTGGCGCTGCTCGGCGCCGAACTGGTGCTGACCGAAGGTCCCAAAGGCATGAAGGGCGCCATCGCCAAGGCCGACGAGCTGGCCGCGACGATCCCCAACGCCGTCATCCCGCAGCAGTTCGAAAACCCCGCCAACCCGGAGATCCACCGCAAGACGACAGCGCAGGAGATCTGGAACGACACGCAGGGCGAGGTCGACATCTTCGTCGCCGGCATCGGCACGGGCGGCACCATCACCGGCGTCGGCCAGGTGCTGAAGAAGCTCAAGCCTTTGCTGCATGTCGTCGCCGTCGAGCCGGAAGCCTCGCCGGTTCTGTCGGGCGGCCAGCCCGGCCCGCACAAGATCCAGGGCATCGGCGCCGGTTTCGCGCCAAAGATCCTCGACACCACGATCTATGACGAGATCGTCAAGGTTTCCAACGAGGATTCGGTCGCCAATGCGCGCCTCGTCGCCCGCCTCGAAGGCGTGCCGGTCGGCATTTCGTCGGGCGCGGCGCTGCAAGCGGCAATCGTCGTCGGCTCGCGACCGGAGAACAAAGGCAAGACCCTGGTCGTGGTCATTCCGGACTTCGCCGAACGCTACCTGTCGACGATTTTGTTCGAGGGGCTGGGGGCTTAGGCTTCATACCTCGAAGATTGGCCTTAGCGGCCCTCACGCTTCGTCATCCCAGGGCAGAGCAGCCGCGCAGCGGCGTCGCGGAGACCCTGGGATCCATGCCGTGAGCGTGGCCGAGGAATGCCACGGTCCAGAATGCCTGTCTTCCGCTGCATCTTGTCGAATTCACGGAGCTGCTGTTCTTCGAGACAGTATCTGCAATGTCGTGACGTGGAGGCGTCACGGCATGGATTCTAGGGTCTGCGCGCGTCGCTTCGCTCCTTGCTCCGCCCTAGAATGACGAAGTCGGTGGTGTCTTCTCCTCGCTGGACCGTTCAAAAAAGCGGCCGTGGCGCCTGCCACCCGGCTTGAGCGGGACCCTGCTTCCGGTTCATATCGCCCGGCCCGCTTTGCGCGGGCCAGGGGAGAATTTCATGTACAAGCTTTATACCCGCCCCGGCAGCGGCGGCTTTGTCGTCGAGGCAGCGCTGGCACTCGCCAACGCACCATTCGAGCAGATCGACGTGCCGAAGACCGACCGGCCGGATCCAGCTTTCCTCGACATCAGCCCGCTGAACCAGGTGCCGGTGCTGACCCTGCCGGACGGAAGCTCGATGACCGAGTCGGCGGCGATCTGCATCCTGCTCGCCGAACGCCATCCTGACGCCCGCCTGGCACCGGCGGTCGATGCGCCTGCCCGCGCCGATTTCCTGCGCTGGATGGCGTTCATGTCGTCGGTGCTCTACCCGGCGGTGCTGCGGTTCTACTATGCCCATCGCTACACGGCCGATGCCGACGGCACGAAAGCCGTCAAGCAGGCGGCCATCGCCGAGATGGACCGCGGCTTTGCCGTTCTCGACAATGCCCTGAAGGGGCGTGACTGGCTGGTTGGTGACCAGATGTCAGTGGCCGACATCTATCTCGTCATGCTGGTGGCCTGGCATCCCGACATCGACAGCGCGCGGGCGGCATGGCCAAACATTGAACGTCTCTGGGCCCGATTGCGCGAGCATCCGCTGCTGAAGACACTCAACACCTCGCACGAGATGTGGCCGGGCTGAAGGTCAGTTTCGCAGCGCCGCCCTTTTGCCTTGCAGGAACCGGCGCACCGCCGGGTCGCGTTCGAGACCGATTGCCCTGTCATAGGCCTCGCTTGCCTGCGGCACCTGGCCAAGCCTGGCCAGGAGACCGGCCCGCGCCGCCCAATAGGGCTGATACTCGTTGAGACGCTTGTCGTCGCCCAGCACGTAAAGTGCCGCCAGCCCCGCCACGGCGCCTTCCGTCTCGGCAAGCGCCACCGCGCGGTTGATCGCCACCACCGGTGACCCCACAATCGAAAACAGCGCGTCGTAAAGCGCGCGGATCGCCGGCCAGTCGGTGCGGCCGGTCAGACGCCGCGCCGCGTGGGCGGACTGGACGGCCGCCTCCAGCTGGTAGCGGCCGACGACGCCGCTCGACGCGGCATGGGACAGGAGCATCTCCGCCTCGTCGATCAGGGCGCGGTCCCACAGGTCGCAATCCTGTTCGGCCAGAGGCACGAAGTCGCCTTCGGCGCTGCGCCGGGCAGCGCGGCGCGCCTCGGCAAACAGCATCAGCGCAAGCAGGCCAAGCGCTTCCGGCTCTTGTGGCATCAGCTTCGCCACCAGGCGGCCGAGCCAGATGCCTTCGGTGGCGAGGTTGCGGCGCTGCGTCTCGGTGCCGGCCGGATCGGACCAGCCCTCGGCGAAGGCGGCGTAGATCGCCTCCAGCACCGCGTCCAGCCGTTCGCCGAGTTCGGCCCGCTCCGGCACGCGGAACGGAATGCCGGTTTCGCGGATGCGCATCTTGGCGCGTACCAGGCGCTGGCCCATCGTTGCCGGCGAGACCAGGAAGGCGGAAGCGATCGTCGCGGCATCGAAGCCCAGCACGGTCTGCAGGATCAGCGGCGCGCGCACGCCGGGTTCGATCGCCGGATGCGCGCAAGCAAACATCAGCCGCAGCCGTTCGTCGGGCAGCTCTTCGTCGGTCATGCGCGCCTCCATCTCCTCGGCAATCAGCTTGAGATGATCGCGGGCCGCTTCCCGGGTGAGCCGCCGGCGAACCGCATCGACCCGTCTCCGCCGCGCCACGGCCAGCAACCAGGCTTCCGGCTTTTCAGGCACGCCTGATTTCGGCCAGCGTTCGAGCGCCGCGGCGAAGGCATCAGCCAGCGCATCCTCGGCCGCGGTCACGTCGCGCGTGCGCGCCGCGAGCCAGGCGACCAGCTTGCCATAGCTCTGCCGGGCGGCGGCCTCGGCGGCCGCCCGGGCGATCTCCGGGCGACTGTCCATCAGATGGTCATTTCTTGGCACGTCGTCATTTCTGGGGCATGTAGTCGGCCATTTCCCAGATCGGCCGCAACTCGACCGTGCCGGTGCTGGCCGCCGGGCAGCGCGCCGCCCATTCGATGGCGGTATCGATGTCGGCCGCTTCGATCATGTAGAAGCCGGCAAGCTGCTCCTTGGTGTCGGCATAGGGGCCGTCGATCACGTTGGTCTTGCCGCCGGCGATCCGCACCGAGGTGGTCGCCTGGGTCGGGCGCAGCCGTTCGCCGGCCAGCCAGGCGCCGGATTGCTTCAACGCTTCGGTGTAGGCGCCATAGGCCGCGCTCATCTGCTGGGCCTTCTCGATCGGCATGGCCGCCATTGCGGCTTCGTCGTTGTTGATCATCAGCATGTATCGCATGGGTCTTCTCCCGTGGTTTCGAAGGCCGCGTCCTTGCGGGGCCAGACGTATGTCGCGCGGCGTCGACCGATTTCGACAGGGCGCCAAGAAAAAACTTTCGGCCCTGATCGGGCACGGCGCAAGCGCAGAGCGCGCACCCGTGCTGGTCAACCATGCGCCGCTCTGCAGGGCTTTCAGCCGATCAGGCGCCCGCGCAGTTCGGCCGACGGGATGTCGCAACTGTCCTTCCTGCCGAACGGGGCGTAGCGGTTCCCGGCGATGCCGATGTAAAGCCAGTCACGCAGCGGGCGCGGCAGCAGCAACAGCACCTTTGCCGCACGCCACGGCCAGCCGAGCTCCGACATCACGGCGACGAGACTGTCGAGCTTGGTGAACGCGAGCCCGTCCACGAGGACGAGATTGGTTTCGTAGGCGTCCGTGCGCAGACCATGTTTCCTGAACAGCGCTTCGCCAAAGGGAGATTGCGCGGTGGCGAAGCGGAAGCGGCTTTGGCGGTCGAGCCTCACCACCATGCGCACGAAGCCGGAGCACAGCACGCAGACGCCATCGAAGACGATCAGCGGATGGCTGACATCGAAAGATGGTTCAGCGGGAGGGCCGGGCTTGGCGCGATTTGGCCGGGACAGACTTGATTGGGGAAGCTCGGTCACGTGGACCTCGGCTGCTCGTGTCGCGGGACACTAAGCCAGCCGGAGGCGAGATCAAAGACGTGGCGATGTCGCACGCCGCCTGTCGCCGAGGAGTCGGTCGCCCAGAAGGGGATGCTCGGCGCGATAGGTCGTGGCGCGGGTCGCGGCACCTGGCCTGCAGATGCGGCTGTTGTGGCGGCTCTCGAACGTCATGGTCAGTGCGCGCCGAGCGACGTGCCGCGACGGGCGCAAGCCGGACCAGGGCCGCGCATGTAGTAGCGCTCCGGCCGATAGGTCGGCGCGACGAATTCGCGGATGGCGGCGGCGTAGCCGATGAGGTGTGTAAGGAAGTTCATTTACCCTGTCCCTGTCCCGATTTTCGGATGTCCCTTCCGAATTGCGCGAAGGATAGCATCGAGGCGTGAATAGTGGGTGAACACGATGTTAATATCTGGTCGAAAACCCGTTGCTTCGTGGCCGGATTGCGGCTGTTTCGGGGTGTTTCCACGCCTTTTGTCGCCATTCCGGCCTGTGTGACTTTTGCATCACATATGTTTCGTTTGAATGTCGCCTGGGCGCGGTTCTGTTTCAATTTTTGGCTGGCCGATGGAATTTCCTTGCTCAGGCAGGAAAGGAAGGAACCGGCATATGGGGCGGACGTTGACCGTCGGGACTGGCGTGGCCGGCCCGCGATTGCCTGCAAGCCGCAGGCTCGTACACCAACATCGCAAGAGCAAATGGAAAGGCTAGAACAATGGGCTTCTTTTCGAAGGACATCAAAACGCTGGACGACCTGTTCGTGCACACGTTGCGCGACATCTATTACGCGGAAAAGCAGATCGAGAAGGCGTTGCCGAAGATGATCGACAAGGCCACCAACGCGCAGCTCAAAGCAGGCTTCGAAAAACATCTTGAACAGACCAAGGGTCATATCGAACGCGTCGAAGAGGTGTTCGAGTTGCATGGCGTGAAGGCCAAGGCGATCAACTGCCCGGCCATTGACGGCATACTCGAGGAAGCCGACGAGGTCAGCGGCGACATCGCCGACAAGGAGGTCCTGGACGCCGCCCTGATCGCGTCTGCGCAAGCAGTCGAGCATTACGAAATGACCCGCTACGGCACGCTGATTGCATGGGCCAAGCAACTCGGCCGCAGCGATTGCGCCAATGTACTCGCGAAGAATCTTAAAGAAGAGCAGGCGACCGATCGCAAGCTCACCGAGATGGCGGAAAGCAAGATCAATCTCCAGGCTGCCGAATAGGTGGGGTGGCCGGCAAGACGGCGCGGCAAGGGCGCCGACTTGCCTTGTCGCGCGGTCGGAACCGGAATGGGCTTTGCCCGTTCTGGATTGAACCCATTGCAAGGAGTTTGTCATGGCGCCGCGTCCAGCCTGGAAGGGCTATCTGAAGCTTTCGCTGGTCACCTGCGCGGTCGAACTGACCAACGTCGTCACCCATACCGAACGGGTCTCGTTTCGCATTCTCAACCGCAAGACCGGCAACACGGTGAAGCGCATTTATGTCGATGCCGAGACCGGTAAGCCCTTGGACGATGGCGACGAGATCAAGGGCTATGAATTGGACGACGGCGACTTCGTCCATGTCGAGGAAGACGAGATCGAGGCGGTGCAGGTCGAATCCTCGCACACGATGAGCCTCGACGGCTTCGTCGACAAAGCCTCGATCCAGCAGATCTATCTCGACACGCCCTACTATGTCGCGCCGGCCGACAAGGTGTCGGAGGAGGCGTTCGCCGTCATCCGCGATGCCATGGCGGGCAAGAAGATGGCCGGGCTGGCGCGCATCGTGCTCTACCAGCGCGAACGTCCCGTGGTCATCGAGCCGCTCGGCAAGGGCATGGTGCTGACGACGCTGCGCTATGACAATACGGTGCGCCAGCCCGATAGCGTGTTCGGCGAGATCAAGGCGGTGAAGACCGACCAGGAGATGACCGATCTCGCCGAACTGATCATCGACAAGAAGAAGGCGAAGTTCGACCCCTCGAAATTCGACGACAAATACGAGGATGCGCTGCTGGAGCTGATCCGGGCCAAGAAGGCCGGCCACAAGGCGCCGAAGGCCAGGCCCGCGCCCAAACCCTCCAACGTCGTCAATCTTTTCGACGCGCTGAAGAAGAGCCTGTCGTCGGATTCCAGCCCGCCGAAATCATCATCCGCGAAAGCCAGGCCGGCGGCCAAACGCGCCAGGCCGAAAGCGGCCGCGCCGAAGCGCAAATCGGCCTGAGGAGACCAAGCGATGGCCGACCTCGAACAGTATCACGCCAAGCGCGATTTCAAGAGGACGTCGGAGCCGGTCGGCAAGGTCGCACACAGCCGGAAGAGCGAGGCGGGCGGCATCTTCGTCATCCACAAACACGCGGCGACCAGGCTGCATTACGACCTTCGCCTCGAGCATGGCGGCGTGCTGTGGAGCTGGGCGGTGACGCGGGGACCCAGCCTCGATCCGCATGAGAAGCGGCTCGCCGTGCATGTCGAGGATCACCCGATTGACTATGCGCCGTTCGAAGGCACGATCCCGAAGGGCGAGTATGGCGGCGGTTCGGTCATCGTCTGGGACGAGGGCACATGGCTGCCCGAGACCGATCCGGCCAAGGCGATGAAAAAGGGCCATATCAGTTTCGAGCTCAAGGGCCACAAATTGCATGGGCTGTGGCATCTGGTACGGCTGAAGCCGCGGGCGGGTGAAAAGCGCGACAACTGGCTGCTGATCAAGTCGGATGACGCCGCTGCGCGCCCGGGCGAGGACATTTTGAAGGAGAAGCCGGAATCGGTGAAGTCGGGCCTGACGATCGAAGAGGTCGGCGAAGGCAAGACCGCCAAAGGCCGAAGGCCCGAGGTCTGGCACTCCAACAAGCCGGGCGCAGGCAAGGCGAAGGCCGCAAGCCGGAGACTCGATTTCATCGAACCGCAGCTTGCGACGCTGGAGCGGGACGCACCGCCGGGCAAGGACTGGCTGCATGAGGTGAAATTCGACGGCTATCGCATGCAGGCGCAGATCGCCGGCACCGATGTGCGGCTCTTGACCCGCACCGGCCTCGACTGGACGGAGAAGTTTGGGAGCGAGATCATCGCGGAGCTGGCCGCGCTGAAATGCAGCGACGCCATCCTCGACGGCGAGATCGTCGTGCTGGCCGACAACGGCGTCTCATCCTTCGCTCTGCTGCAGCAGGATCTGTCGGCGAAGCGGACAAACCGCTTCCTCTACTACGTGTTCGACCTGATGCGGCTCGACGGCAAGGATTTGCGCGCCGAGCCGCTGGTCGAGCGCAAGCAGGCCTTGCAGGAGCTGCTCGGCAAGCGGCCGGATAATGCAGCTGTGCGGTTCTCCGACCACTTTTCCGAGCCCGGCAAGATCATGCTGGAACATGCCTGCCGCATGGGCCTGGAAGGCGTCGTCTCAAAACGCGCCGACGCGCCCTATCGCAGCGGGCGCGGCCCGACCTGGGTGAAGTCGAAATGCACGGCGCGGCAGGAATTCGTCATCGGCGGCTATCTGCCGTCGGACAAGACCGGGCGCGGGCTGCGCTCGCTGCTGGTCGGCTATTACGAAGCCGGCAAACTGCATTATGCCGGCCGTGTCGGCACCGGCTTCTCCGCCAAGGGCGCCACCGCGCTGAAGAAGAAGCTGGACGCGCTGAAGGCGAACGCTTCGCCCTTCGACAAGGCCGTGCCGAAAGGCAAGGGCCTGGTCTGGGTCAAGCCGGAGCTTGTCGGCGAAGTGGAGTTTCGCAGCTGGACGTCGGACCGTATAATACGCCATGCTTCGTTCCAGGGGCTGCGCGAGGACAAGCCGGCGGAGGACGTTGTGCAGGAAAAGCCCAAGGCAGCGACAGGCAAGGACAAACCGGCGTCAAGCGGCCCGGGCACATCCGCCGGGGCGATGACGACCAGCGTAAAACTCTCCCATCCCGACAAGCTGCTGTGGCCCGACGAGAAGATTTCCAAGCAGGGCCTGCTCGACCACTATGCTCAGGTCTGGCCGCGTATGGAGCAATTCGTCGTCAACCGGCCGCTCAGCCTGGTGCGGGCGCCGGACGGCGTCGGCGGCCCGCGCTTCTTCCAGAAACATGCCTCGGCTGGCATGAGCGACAGGATAGCCCGGATGAAGGACCCGACCGATGGCGAAGAAATCCTGTTCGTGCGGGATTTCGACGGTGTAGCCGCGCTCGTCCAGTACGGCGTGGTCGAGATCCATATCTGGGGCTGCACGATCGACAAGCTTGAACAGCCGGACCAGATCATCTTCGATCTCGACCCCGATGAGGGCGTCGACGTGAAAGCGGTGCGCGAGGCGGCGCTCGATATCAGGGGCAAGCTTGACGAGCTTTCCCTGCCGAATTTCGTCAAGACGTCGGGCGGCAAGGGCTATCATGTGCTGGTGCCGCTGAAGCCATCGGCGGACTGGGACGCGGTGAAGACCTTCGCGCATGATTTCGCCAAGGCGCTCGAACAAGGTGCCCCGGACCGCTACACGGCGACGCTGTCGAAAAAGGCGCGCACCGGGAAAATCTTCGTCGACTATCTGCGCAATGGCCGCGGCTCGACGACAGTCGCGCCCTATTCCTCGCGCGCCAAGAAAGGGGCCACCGTGTCGATGCCGGTGACCTGGGCCGAGATCGAGGCCGGCCTGGCGCCGAACGCGTTCCCGATCGGCGACAAGACGACGCTGGCGAAGCTGGCGGAAGCCGACCCGTGGAAGGGGTTTTTCGAGCAGGGCAAGGTGCTGAAGCGGGGGTAGTTCGCCGCGCTCAGCTCAAAAACACCCTCTCGAAGGCCTGCTTGCCCGGCGGCGAGAAAATCACCGCGCGGCTGTCCTTTTCGCGGCGCGCCCATTTTTCCTGAAGTATCTTGTCGAGTATGGCGGCGCCCAGCGTGCCGGCGAGGTGCGAGCGGCGCACGCTCCAGTCCAGGCAGGCGCGGCATACCGGGCGGCGCGGTTTGGCGTCGACATCGATGCCGATCGCGGCAAAATGCGACGCCGCCGACGGCCCGAGCCTGATCTCCCTGTCGTCGCGCAGCAATATGTCCTTCTCGACAAGGCGGTCGAGCATGGCCACCGCCTGCTCGCCGGCGAGATGGTCGTAGCAGACGCGTGCCACGCGCATGGCGCCGTCGCGCGGACCCGGCCGCACGCGCTTGGGGCCAACGGCTTCGGCGACGCCGGTGATGGCCTCGATCATGCCCGCCACCTGCGGGCCGGCGAGGCCGTAATAGCGGTGACGGCCCTGGCTGGCCAAGGTCAGCAACCCGCCCTCCATCAGTTTCGACAGATGCGAGGAGGCGGTCGGCAGCGACACGCCGGCCTCAAGCGCCAGTTCGCTCGCCGTCAGCGCCGTGCCGCCCATCAGGGCGCTCAGCATGTTGGCGCGGGCCGGGTCGCCGACCAGGCTGGCGATGCGGGCGATGTCGGGTCCTTCACGCATAGTTCGTTCCTCATCGAAGCATTCTTGTCAGATAAGCATTATTCTCCGACCAGATCAAGGAGACGACGATGACCGCAAGAACCGCTTCCACCTCCGCACCGTTCCATGCCCGCCGATCGTTCCCGTTCATCACCTGGTTCCGTTCACGGCTTTTGGCCCGCTGGTATGACCGCCATCTGCAGCGTCTCGACCTTGGCGAGATCGACGACCATTTGCTGCGCGATCTCGGTCTGACGCCGGAAGACGTGCGCCGCGAATGCGCGAAATCATTCTGGCAGGCATGACCGCAGGGGCAATTGCCGAGCAGATCGGATGCCTAGCAGATCGGGCGGCACAACGTTTCGACGACGCTCGAACTATCGAAGCGAAAACACACTCCAAAGGAGACGACCATGACCATCACCTGCTTCATCCGCTATGAGATCGACCCGTTCGGCAAGGCCGCCTTCGAGGAGTATGCCCGCAACTGGGGCCAGGCCATTCCGCGCTGCGGCGCCGACCTGATCGGCTACTATGCCCCGCATGAAGGCTCGGCGACGACGGCCTACGCCGCCTACAACATCGAGAACCTGGCAGCCTATGAAGCCTATCGCGCACGGCTTGCCGCCGATCCCGCCGGCAAGGCAAACTATGAGTTCGCCAAGCGAGAACGATTCATCCTCAAGGAGGACCGCATGTTCCTGAAACACGTCTCCGGACCGCACGCGAAGCTGGTGCTGCCGTGATCGCCGTCATCTTCGAGGTGCAGCCCGCCGAGGGCCGGCGCGATGCCTATCTCGGCATCGCCGCCAATCTGCGTCCCTTGCTCGACGGCATCGACGGCTTCATCTCGATCGAACGTTTTCAGAGTCTCGCCGACACGAACCGCATCCTGTCGCTGTCGTTCTGGCGCGACGAGGAAGCGGTCAAGGCCTGGCGCAACACGGAAGAACACCGGCAGGCGCAGCAGGCCGGCCGCGGCGGTATCTTTGCCGGCTACCGGCTGCGCATCGCGCATGTGGTGAGGGATTATGGGCTGACGGAAAGGGACGAGGCGCCGGCGGACAGCCGGGCGGCTAATGGGTAGCGGAGAGGCGCGTTTCTTCCTTCTCCCCTTGCGGGAGAAGGTGGCCTCGCGAAGCGAGGTCGGATGAGGGGTGCTCCAGGGAACACCAGCGCCTCACTTCGCTGGAGCACCCCTCATCCGTCTCGGCGCTACGCGCCGATCCACCTTCCCCCACAAGGGGGGAAGGAAGAACTATGCATTCCCGATCAGCACGCCGGCGGCGAACACCAGCGCGCCGCCCAGCACCACCTGGAAAGCGGCGCGCAGGAAGGGCGTCTGCATGTAGCGGTTCTGGACGAAGGCGATGGCCCACAGTTCGAAGAACACCACCACGGCGGCAACGGCCGTCGCCGTCCAGAAATGCGGGATGAGATAGGGCAATGCGTGGCCGAGACCGCCGGCCGATGTCATGACGCCGGTGGTGATGCCGCGTTTTATCGGCGAGCCGCGACCCGAGAGCTTGCCGTCGTCGGAAGCGACTTCCGTAAAACCCATGGAGATGCCGGCGCCGATCGACGCGGCAAGCCCGACCAGGAAGGTCTGCCAGGTATCATGCGTGGCAAAGGCGGCGGCGAAGATCGGCGCCAGGGTCGACACCGAACCGTCCATCAGGCCGGCCAGGCCCGGCTGCACGTAAGTCAGGATGAACTGGCGCTGCTCGGCGGCGGCCTCTTCATCCTTCACGTCGCCGGGCACGTGCTTCTGCTCCAGCCGCTGGGCCAGCGTCTCGTGACCCTGTTCGGCTATCGCCAGGTCGTTGAGAAGTTTTCGCGTCGAGGCATCGGTCGTGCGCTTTGCCGCTTCGACGTAGAACAGGTAGGCCTGCCGCTCCATGGCTTCGGCCTGGCTGCGCACATGCTCGATGCCGAGCGGCCTGACCAGCCAGTCGGGCTTGCGCTCGTAATAGCCCTTCACATGTTCGCGCCGGATCAGCGGGATGCGCTCGCCGAAGCGCTTGCGGAAGATCTCGATCAGCGAGTCGCGATGGCCGTCCTCTTCCTCGGCCATCTCCTCGAACACTTTTGCCGATTGCGGAAAGCTTTCCGCCAGCCCGTCGGCATAGGCCCGGTAGATGCGCCCGTCATCTTCCTCGGATGAGATGGCCAGCGCCAGGATTTCCTGCTCGGAGAGCGATTCGAAGGGGCGGCGGCCGAAGCCGAAAACACGGGAAAGCATGAGGAAAGGACCCTAGTTTAGAATTGTTCTAAACTAGGGTTTGCGGCGCCCCGGGTCAATCTCGCTGAGGGCCACAGGTTCAAGAATTGTTGAAGCGCCCGAGCGGCCTCGATCCCCGTTTATTGCCAAAGATTCACCTATATAGCTGAACCTAAGACAAGGATGAGGATTTTGAGCATATGACGAAACCGCACCCCCAGCACTTCGACCCGAAACCCGTTCTCGATCTCATCGCCGGCATCGAGGCCGATCTGCAGCGCCTGAAGGGCCTGGTCGAGCAGCAGATCGAGAAATTCGACCCCGCCAACCCGCACAACAAGGCCCCGGACGGCAAGCTGACCGAGGAAGGGGTCGAGTGCTGCTACCGCCTGTTCGACGAAGGCAAGTCGCGCTACTCGGTCGCCCAGCAGATGAAGATCTCCTTTGCCGCCGCCACCCACCGCTTCAACAATTGGCGCAAGTTGGGCGGGACGAAGAGGCAGCGGACACTTCTTGGTTGAAACTGGCGAGATGTCGGCGGGGGGGTGACTGCCGAGAGGACGGAGACAGTGCCCGGCCCATATCCGCCAACTTTGTAACGGTCACATTTTTTCAATGGTGCGCCACGTGCCTTTGCGGGCATCATGAGAAGAGACCGCCTCTCTTGCTGGACCTCGCATGACAGCCACCGCCCCTCCCGGCATCGCCGACATCCATGCCGCCGCCGCGCGGCTTTCCGGCCTGATCGTCGAAACGCCATTGATCGAATCGGCCGAGCTGAACAAGCGCTTCGGCGGCCGCATCCTGTTCAAGCCGGAGACGTTGCAGCGTACCGGCTCGTTCAAGTTCCGCGGCGCCTACAACAAGCTTTCGTCGCTGAGCGAGGAAGAGCGTGGCCGGGGCGTTGTCGCCTTCTCCTCGGGCAATCATGCGCAAGGGGTTGCCGCCTCCGCCGCCATGTTCGGCGTCAAGGCGGTCATCGCCATGCCGGCGGACGCGCCGGCGATGAAGATCGGCAATGTCCGCAAGATGGGCGCGGAAGTGGTGCCGTTCGACCGCTTTCGCGATGACCGCATGAGCGTGGTTCGCCCGTATATCGACAGGGGCATGGTGCTGGTGCCGCCCTTCGACGATCCGGCCATCATTGCCGGGCAAGGCACGATCGGCCTTGAACTGATGCGCCAGGCCAGGGCGCTTGGCATCAGCCTCGACGCCGTCGTCATCCCTTGCGGCGGCGGCGGCCTGTCGAGCGGCATTTCGGTAGCGGTCAAGGATGCCTCGCCAGCCACCGCGGTCTGGGCGGTCGAGCCCGAGCATTTCGACGACACGCGCCGCTCGCTCGCCGCCGGCGCCCGGGTTTCCAACGAACCGGGTTACAGCTCGATCTGCGACGCGATCCTGACCGCCGAGCCGGGCGTCATCACCTTCGAAATCAACCGCAAGAACCTCACTGGGGCCATCGCCGTCTCCGACAAAGCGACGGCGCAGGCGATGCGCGATGCCATGGCCTATCTCAAGCTGGTGGTCGAACCAGGCGGCTGCGTGGCGCTCGCGGCGCTGGCGTCGGGCGAGATCGAACTATCCGGCAAATGCGTCGCCGTGGTGCTGTCCGGCGGCAATGTCGATTTCGGCACCTATGCCGGGATCATGGCGGCCGCCTGAACGCTCTGTCCTGGGTGCCATCTCGCTACCGGCGTAGCCCCCACGGGCGCCTCGGCCGCTCACAGCGGCCGGCCGAGGCGCCCGTTTGCGGTCAATCCAGCGTGCGCCTAAACCGCAGCAGCGCGGTGCCCGCGAAGACCAGCACGAACACGGCCAGCCAGCCGACCTCGGTGGCGATGGCATGGAAGTCGGCGCCCTTCAGCATCACCGATCGGGTAATGCGCAGGAAATGCGTCAGCGGGAAGATTTCGCCCAGCGCTTGAGCCCAGCCCGGCATGCCGCGATAGGGGAACATGAAGCCCGACAGGAGCAGCGACGGCAGGAAGAAAAAGAAGGTCAGCTGCATCGCCTGCATCTGCGAGCGGGCCATGGTCGAGATGGTGTAGCCGAGCAGCACCAGCGACAGCACGAAGACAAGCACCGACGACAGCAGCAGCGTCAGGCTGCCGACGAACGGGATGTCGAACAACAGCTTCGCCGCCACCAGCACCACCGCGACCTGCACCGCGCCGACGACGAGGAAGGGCAGCACCTTGCCCAGCATGATCTCGGCCGGGCTGGACGGCATGGCGAGCAGGTTCTCCATCGTGCCGCGCTCGGTTTCGCGGGTCAGCGCCATGGCAGTCATCATCACCATCGTCATCTGCAGGATGACGCCGAGCAGGCCGGGCACGATGTTGTATTGCGAAATGCCTTCAGGATTGTAGCGATGGTGCACCACCACCTGCAGCTGCTGCCTGGCATTCTCGGCGGCCGCCGCCTGCATGCCTTGCGCGCGCAGCAGCGCCTGGCTCGCCACCGTGCTCAGCGTGGAAATGGCGCCGCTCGCGGCCGACGGATCGGTCGCGTCGGCCTCGATCAGTATCTGCGGATTGTCGCCGCGCTCGACTCGGCTGGCGAAGTCGGCCGGGATGGTGACGACGAAGGAAACGTCGCCGCGCGCCATCAGGAACTCCGCCTCTTCGGCGCTCTCGGTGACATGGTCGAAATGATAGTAGCCCGTCACCTGCAGCGCCGAGACCATGGCGCGCGTATACTGGTCGTTGCTCATCGCCACCAGCGCCGTCGGCAAGCCCTTGGGATCGTTGTTGATGGCAAAGCCGAACAGGATCAGCTGCAGCAGCGGCACGCCGAGCATCATGGCGAAGGTGATGCGGTCGCGCCGCATCTGGATGAACTCCTTGATCAGCAGCGCGCCGAGCCGGGCGAAGGAGAAGACGCCATTCATGCCATGTTGTCCTTCGACCCCGACATGAACTGGATGAAGACGTCCTCCAGGCTGGTTTCGCCCGGCGCCACCGTCACGCCCTTATGCTCCTTCTCGATATCGGCAAGGGCTGCCTCGAGCTTCTTCCTGTCGGAACCGACGACATGCAGCGTGGCGCCGAACGGCGCCACCTGGTCGACGCCCGGGCGGCCATGCAACTCTTCGGCCACCTTGGCCAGCCGCGGCCCTTGCACCACGAACGTCGTCAGGCCGGCATTCCTGACCACCTCCTCAACGGTGCCGGTGGCCAGCATCTTGCCGTAGGAGATGTAGCTTATGCGGTGGCAGCGCTCGGCTTCGTCCATGTAGTGGGTGGAGACCAGCACGGTCAGCCCGCCGCTGGCGAGGCGGTGGATCTCGTCCCAGAATTCGCGCCGCGCCTTGGGGTCGACGCCGGCCGTCGGCTCGTCGAGCAAGAGCAATTTCGGCTTGTGCATGATGCAGGCGGCGAGCGCCAGCCGCTGCTTCCAGCCGCCGGACAGCGTGCCGGCCAGTTGATCGCGGCGCGACGTAAGGCCGAGTTCATCAAGCGTCCTCGCGACATAGTCCTCGACCGGTTTCAGCTGGTAGAGCCGCGCCACGAATTGGAGATTTTCGCCGATCGTCAGATCCTCGTAAAACGAGAATTTCTGCGTCATGTAGCCGACTTCGCGTTTGATGCTGAGCGAGTCGGTGCGGATGTTGAACCCCAGCACCGTGCCCTCGCCTTCGTCCGGCGTCAGCAGGCCACACATGATGCGGATGGTGGTGGTCTTGCCCGAACCGTTGGGGCCGAGGAAGCCGACGATCTCGCCTTCGGCGACCGACATCGTCACATGGTCGACGACGGTCTTGTCGCCGAACCGCTTGACCAGGCCATGAACGTCGATGGCATTCATTTTGCCGTTTCCGCGAGGTCGACGTCGACGATCTGGCCGGGCTGCAGCGGACCGGCATCGCCCTCCGGCCGCGCCTCGACCAGATAGACCAGCTTCTGCCGGTTCTCGAGCGAATAGATCACCGGCGGGGTGAATTCGGGATCGGGCGAGACATAGCTGACGCGCGCCTTCACGCCGTCGCCGCAGCCGTCGCAATGGACGCTGAGCAGGCTGCCGATCCTGACCGAGGCGAAGGCCGCCTCCGGTATGTAGACGCTGAGCTTGATAGCGCCGTCGGGCAGCATCGAGATGACCGGCGCGGTCGGCCCGGCCGTGTCGCCGGGATTGCGGATGACGTCGTTGACGCGGCCGGGCGAGGGCGCCGCCAGCGTGCGCTTGGACAGCCGCCACCGGGCCTGCTCCAGGGCGGCCTGCGCCTGCTTGACCTGATTGTCGGCGGCCTTGATCGTCTCGGGCCGCGCCGGCAGGCCGCCGACGGCGAGATTGGCCTGCGCCTGGCCGACCTGGGCGTTGGCGGTCTCCAGCGTCGCCGAGGCGGTGTCGTAGTCGGCCTGGGTGCCGGTGCCGCGCTTGAACAGATCGGCGGCGCGATCATATTTGCGCTTGGCGTCATCAGCCTGCGCCTTGGCCATGTCGACCTGCGCCTTCAGTGCGGCGATCTCTTCCGGCCGCTTGCCGACCTGCAGATCGGCGAGCTGCGCCCGCGCCTGGGCAAGGCTTGCCTCGGCCTGCGCCACCGCGATGCTGGCGTCGGCGCTTTCCAGCGTCACCACCGTCGCGCCCGGCGTGACGCGATCGCCGCGCTTGACGACGACGGTCTCGACCTGCGCCACCTCGATGGGCGCCAGCAGCACATAGTCGCCCTCGACATAGCCGACGGCGAGTGGAGCGGCGGGCGCACAGGCACCGAGGAGCTTCGCGGCGAGCGGCAAGGAGCAGAGGAAACTCATTGTTTTGATCCAATTGGGGGTGTTGATCCCATTCGGGCGGCCAGTATGGCGCTGAGATTGTCCGTCGTGACCGCCACGACCTTGGCGGCCTCGGCGGCGCCGATGTCGTGCCAGCCCATGCGGCGCTTCACCGCCTCGCGGCCGATGCGGAAATAGACGACCTGGCCGACCAGCGTGAACACGGTGAGCCGGGTCCGCTCGCTTTCGGCCGGCTCGCCGGTTGCCTGCTCCCAGAGATGACATAGACGGCGATGCGTCGGCTCGAACACGCCGTCATAGACGCGGTCGAGCGCAGCGGTGGGATGCTGCAGTTCGCGCAGCAAGAACTGCACGATCTCGCCTGCCCGCGGCTGCGCCACGACGAAGCCGACGATCCCCTCTATTGCGGCGAAAAGCTGCGCGCGCGCCGCCTCGGGATCGCCCGCCGGCGCCGCCTGGCCACTGGCTGGCGCCCGGCCTGCGGCCAGTGCCTGGCCGGCAACCGCCTGGATGGTCTCGACGATATAGTCGGCGACGGCGGCGCGGAGGCCTTCCTTGCCGCCGAAATGATAGGCGATGGAGCCGATATTGGCCTGCGCTTCGGCCGCGATCTCGCGGGTCGAGGTGCCGTCGAAACCCTGCCGGCCGAACAGTTTCAGCGCCGCCTGCACGAGTGCGGCACGCGTCTGCTCCGGAGAGGTCTCGCGGCGTGGACTTTTGGGGTTGGGCAATCTGGTCATGGCGAAACTTTAATCAATCGATTGATTAAAGTCAACTTGCGTTCGGAGCCGTCTTGCCATCGCCCGCGCCAAGCGCTTTAGTGCGCGGCCATGGGCAAGGAAGTCGAGCGCAAGTTCCTGGTCTCCAGCACCGCGTGGCGGGAGCTGGCCGAGGCGAATATCCGCATCCTCCAGTTCTATCTCGCCACGGCGCCCGGGCGAACCGTCCGCATCCGCATCAGCGACGGCGCTTCCGCCAAGCTGACGCTCAAGTTCGGCAGCGGCGCTCGCGAGCGCGACGAGTTCGAATATCCGATCCCTCTGGCGGATGCCCTGGAGATGCTGGACTTCGCCATCGGACGTGTCATCGAGAAGACACGTCACCATGTTAGGCATCGCGGCTATCTCTATGAAGTCGACGTCTTTGGCGGTGCACTCGCGGGACTTGTGGTGGCCGAACTCGAGACTCCGGAAGATGTGCCGGACGAAATGCTGCCTGACTGGCTCGGCCGTGAAGTGACCGGCGAGCAGAAATTCTACAACGCGTCGCTCGCCCTCGGGGGGATACCGGAGATCGCCGCATGAGCTTTCGCATCGACCCGCGCCTGCCGCTGACCGGCGAAGTCCGGCGCATCCTTGCCGAGGAAATCGGCAAGGCGCTCCAGCATCTGGATGCTGCGCGCAGCCGGCCGGAACAGGGCCTGCACAAATGCCGCAAGCGGCTGAAGAGCGTGCGTGCCTTGTTGCGCCTGGTTCATTCCGGCGACGAAACATTCTGTACGACAGAGAACCAATGCTATCGCAACGTGGCGGCGCTGCTTGCCGGCCCGCGCGAGGCGACGGCACTGATCGAGACCATCGACCGGCTGGCGGCGGCCTTTCCCAAGGAGAGCGCCGATGGCGGGCTCGATGCCGTGCGCGACAGGCTGATCGCGCGTCAGCACGATCTGCATGAGGGCGCCGGCCTCGAAGCGACGATCGGCGCGGCGACCGCCGCCTGCGAAGACGGCATGAAGCGGATCGAAAGCCTTGCCTTGCCCGACCAGCCCGAACAGGCGGCCGACGTGCTTGCCGAAGGCGCCCGCGTCACTCTGCGCCGTGCCAAAAAGGCGCTCGACAGGGCCGGCTCGCGCGGCGAGGCCAATGATTTCCACGATTTGCGCAAGGCGGCCAAGACGCATGGCATGCACCTGTCGCTGCTGGGCAGGCTGTGGCCGACGCCGATCAAGGCGCGGCGCAAGGCCGTCGATGCCCTGGGCGAGCGGCTCGGCGAACTGCACGACCTGTTCGTCATGCGCGCGCTGCTCGAGGCGGATGACGAGCCGCTGGGGCCGCGCGAGGACACCAAGCTTCTGGGCAAGCTGTTGAAGCGCTCGGAAAAGCAGCTGCGGAAGTCGTGCCTCGCCGATGCAACCGAGCTGTTCGGCGACAGCCCCAAGCGCTCGACACGTAAACTGGCCCGCAAGGCGCGCGACGACCTGGCCAGCCCGGCGTCGCACGACGAGACGAGCGCTTCCGCCGGCTGACCAAGAGGCGGCGCGCTGGCACTTCCCCGCCGGCCCGTGCTAGTCACGCTCTACCATGACCGAGCCCGGCGACACGCTTCTGGATCGACTTGGCCGCTGGCTTGCCGGCCGGCTGCAGGAAGAATCCTCCGGCTATGAGCCCTATACCCCATCCGACGCCGAGACGCTGCGCCGCACGCTGGAGCCGGGCGACATCCTGCTGATCGAGGGCAACCAGAAGATTTCGGCGGCGATCAAGTACCTCACCCAGTCGACCTGGTCGCATGCGGCCTTCTATGTCGGCGACGCGCTGGCCGAGCCGGAGGATGGAACCGAGCGGCGGCGGCTGATCGAGGTGACGCTCGGCGAAGGCTGCGTGGCGGTACCCCTGTCGCGCTATCGCACCTACAACACCCGCATCTGCCGGGCGAGCGGGCTGACACCGGAGGACCGCGATCATGTCGTCGCCTTCATGATCGGCAAGCTTGGCCTGAAATACGACCTCAAGAACATTTTCGACATGTTGCGCTATTTCCTGCCGACACCGCCGGTGCCGGTGCGCTGGCGCCGCCGCATGCTGGCCTTCGGCTCCGGCGATCCGACGCGAGCCATCTGCTCGACGCTGATTGCCGAGGCCTATGGGCAGATCCGCTATCCGATCCTGCCCGAGATCACCCGTGCGCCGGGCCGCGCCTCGGCGCAGTCGGCCTATATGCGCAAGGAAATCCTGCACATTCGCCACCACTCGCTCTACACGCCGCGCGACTTCGACCTGTCGCCGTTTTTCCGCATCGTCAAGCCGACGCTGGAATATGGTTTCGACTACCGGACAATGACGTGGGATGACAGGGCCGCCGATCCTGACGCGAAAGCCGCCGAGTAGCGACGATCAGGCAAGCCCGGCTTTGCGCACCGCGTCGATGCAGGACCGGCTAACCGGCAGCGTGGCATCGTCAGACAGGTTCAGGAACAGCTTGCCGTCCTTGCGGCGGCTGCCGATGACGGCGTCCAGCGCCACCCAATGCGAGCGATGGACCTGCACGCCCGGCGTGTCGCCCACCTCGCGGATGGCGTCGGCCAGCCGCATCAGGATCAGCGTCGAGCCCTTGTCGGTGTGCACCTCGACATAGTGATCCTGCATCGAGAGATAGAGCAATTTTCCGCGAGCCGCATGGGGCAGCCGGTCGAGCAGCGGCGGCCGCGTCGGTTGCGGCGGAGACGGTTGTGGCGACTGGGCCGAACCGCGTGGCGGCGCAGCGGCGGCCGGCGCCGTCACGGCCGCGCCTTGCGGGTTTCTCCCCATGGCGATCAGGAAAGAGATAGCGGCCGAAATCAGGCTGCAATTGAGAAACAGCCCGGCGGCGGCAGCGGCAGACGGGAGCGGCCCACCAAACAGCGAGCGGTTGAACAGCACGACCATCGCGGTGATCGGAATTCCGGCAACGGTGCCGGCGACGACGCTGCGGACCGGCCGCGAGCCCGCGGCGCCGAATACGGCGGCGAGCGTCAGCCGCATTGTGAGATAGCCGACCGAAAAGGTCGCGAGTGCCAATGCCAGCCAATAGGCGAAGCGGGGCAAGGGTGCGAGTTCCTGGAACGTGCCGAAAGGTCCAGCGACGCCGAGGATCGCCGACACCGCCACAAGCGCGCCCCAGAAGCGCGGCGAGGCGAACAGCGCCTGCATTTCGCGAAGCGTGGAATGCAACAGCGTGCTGTTCACGTAGCCATTCGTCCCTTGCCGAAGAGGCGTTTGATGCAGGGCTGGCGGCTCTGCATGGTGCCGGTCAACCCGCAGCGCCAAGCGATACCGCGCCTGCGGCAAGCCTTCAACCACGGACGGAGTTCCGCAATGTCTCTTCACCGCATCCAAGCGATTCAGATAACCACCTTGCCTTTCGGCAAGCCGGCCACGCTTTTGTGTGCCGCCGGCCTGTTGCCGGCGTCAAGCCGCATCGCACTGGCCGCGAACATCGCTGCCGACGCCCCGATGCCCGGTGCGGTCGATATTCTTTCGCGCACACCGCTCTGGGTCTGGCCGCTGATCCTCTACGGCCTGTTCATCGGCTGGAGCCGCACCCGGGACCGCGTTGTCTCGCCTTCACGCCTTCTCGTGTTGCCGGCGCTCGTCAGCGGCCTTGCCCTCTACAATCTCGTCGCCTCGGGCATTTCGGCGACCGGACTGCTCGGCTCCGCCTGCGGCGCGGTGGCCGGCGCCCTCGCCGGCACGGCCATGGCGCGTCGGCGGCCGGCCAGGCTGCTTGCCGACGGCAGGCTGGCGCTGCAAGGCGACTGGTTGCCCCTGGCGCTGATCGTCGCCATCATCATCATCCGCTATGCCAGGGGCATCGCGCTTGGGGTAGATCCTGCCCTGGCGCAGGAGACCGGTTTCGTGCTGGCAAGCGCGGTGCTGTCGGGTCTCTTTGCGGCGATGATGATTGCACGCTCGATCGGTGTTCTTCCGCGTGGACTCTTCAGGCAACCGGCCTGAGAAATCCCCGGTCACGCCGGCTGCGGCCGCTTTGCCGGATCCTTCGGGCGCGCGCCGGCATCTCGCGCGTGCGGGCCGATGGGCATGATCGCGGGGAACGGCGTCGCGCCGAAGGCAAAGGTGAATTTGTAACCGGTGAGCCCGTCCTCGGGCGTCGTATGCTGGTCGTGATGGGCGAGCAGCTTGGCACGCTCGGCCAACTCCTCCGCCTCGCGCCGCACCATCTCCGCCGTCTCCGGCCGCATCCGCCTGGAGAAGCTGACGAAGGTCGCCTCCTTGTCGATATGGGTGATGGCCCAGCCGATGAAATTCTTGTTGGTCATCTCGAACAGCGGCCTCAGCGGCCCTTCGAAATTCCACTGGATCGGCGTCTCGACCAGCAATCTTGCCGAAAGACCCCGGCCGAGCGCGATCAGGCCGAGCTCCTCGAGGTCGCGCAGATAGAGGAACATCGAGGCCTCGCTCAGGCCTTGCGAACGCATGATGCCTTCGGGCGTGAACTTTTCCGACAGCATGACGAAGATGAACAGCAGCGCCGGCCGGCCGGCCAGCCTGCGCTCGATCTCGGGCGCGATGTGGTTGAGCGGCCCCGGCCCCCGGTTCATCGAGCCGAGCACGTTTTCCAGCTCGACGCCGGCGGCCGCGCAGATCTCCACCAGCCGGTCGAGCTTGCAGTTGCGCTCGTGGAAGATACGCTTCACCGTCGGCTCGGAAACGCCCATGCGTTCGGCAAGCTCGCGATAGGTGACGCCCTTGGCTTTCAGCGTCCGCTTCAGCGCCTCGAAGATCAGACCGTTCATGGCATGCACCCTCTTGCCGGCAGTTTCGTATCGATATTCGATACTAGCGGTAATCGGACTTCCAGAAAAGTATCGAAAATCCTAGCTCTCGCCTGCCATCACAGGAGAACAGCCATGAACCGCCTCATCCTCTTAGCATTCGCCGCCATCGGTATTAGCGCCGCACCAGCCGCCCGGGCCGGCGAGCTCTGGCGCGCCACGGGCCTCGAACAGCCGGAATCGGCGCTGTTCGACGCCGCCAACAACCGCATCATCGTCTCCAACATCGTCGGCAATCCCGGCGAAGCCGACGGCAACGGCTATCTCTCGGTGCTGTCCCTCGACGGCAAGACGATCGCCCAGCACTGGACCGACGGCATGGACGCGCCCAAGGGCATGGCGATATCGGGCGGCAAGCTCTATGTCGCCGACATCACCAAGGTCCGCGTCGTCGATCTGGCCAACGGCAGGCTGGTCGACAGCATCGCGGTGCCGAATGCCGTCTTCCTCAACGACATGACCTCGGACCACACAGGCAAGGTCTATGTCAGCGACATGCTGGCCGACACGATCTACCGCATCGACGGCGGACGGCCGGAGCTGTTCGTCAAGGATGCGCTGCTCGCCTCGCCCAACGGCGTCTTCGCCGATGGCGACAGGCTGATCGTCGCCTCGTGGGGCAAGGGCATCAAGCCCGACTTCAGCACGGCGGAACCAGGCGGGCTGCTCGCCATCGATCTCGCCAGCAAGGCGATTTCGCCGCTGCCCGGTGCGCAGACATTCGCCGATCTCGACGGCGTCATCGCCATCGGCGACACCATCTATGCCACCGCCTACCTGACCGGCACGCTCTACCGCTATCATGCCGGCGGTGCGCCGGAAGCGGTGGCCCATTTCAAGCCGGGCAGCGCCGACATCGGCACCGACGGCAAGTCGATCCTCTACGTGCCGCTGATGAACGAGGGCGAGGTGGCGGCGCTGAAGCTCGATTGAGAGCCGGAGGCTCAGGGCCGATCCGTGCGACCTCTCGCTAACAGCCGTGGGATGGACCGTGCTACGACAGTCCATCCCACGGTCCAGGAGGAGTATTGCCATGGAAGGCCGGGACATCCCTGCGGCTCTGCATCGTCACTGGACTGCCTCCGATGCCGGTGACTTCGAGGCGGAGCATGACATTTACCGGGAGGATGCGGTGCTCGACTATCCGCAATCGGGCGAGCGCATCCGCGGGCGGCGCAACATCCAGTCCTCCCGCGCCGCGCAGCCCAACCGCAAGCGCTTCAGCGTGCGGCGGATCACCGGCGCCGATGATCTCTGGGTCACCGAATATGTCCTGACCTATGACGGGCGGCCCTCCTTCACCGTCAGCATCATGGAGTTCGTCGACGGCAAGGTGGCCCGCGAGACGCAGTATTTCGGCGACCCGTTCGAGCCGGGACCATCGCGCGCGCAATGGGTCGAGCGCATCCCGTGAACCACAGGACTGATCATCCGCCGATCGCCCGTTCGGAGCTGCCCGACGACACGGCCGCTCTAGCGCGCTTCCTCATCGGCAAGCTGGTGATGCGGGCGCTGCCTGAAGGCATGGTCAGCGGCCGCATCGTCGAGACCGAGGCCTATGTCGTCGGCGACGCCGCCGGGCATGGCTTCAGGGGGATGACCCCGCGCAACCGCTCGCTGTTCCTCGAGCGCGGCCACGCCTATGTCTATCTCGCCTACGGCGTCTCCATGATGCTCAATGTCTCGAGCGAGGCGGAAGGTACCGGGACCGGCGTGCTGATCCGGGCGCTCGAGCCGCTCGAAGGCATCGCCATCATGCGGGAGAATCGCGGCGTCGAGCGCTTGCGCGACCTGGCGCGCGGGCCGGGCAGGCTGGCGGCGGCGCTGCGGATCGACCGGTCGCTCGACGGGCTCGACCTCTGCCGGAAAGGGCCTCTATGGCTGGCGAAGGATGGCCAAAAACCCGGCGAGATCGGGCAAGGCACCAGGATCGGCATTACCAAGGATGCGGACCGGCTGCTGCGGTACTATGTCAGGGGAAGCCCGTTCGTCAGCGGGCCGAGGTCGCTTCAGGAATAAGAGACCAGCCAGCTTTCGCAGCGCGACGCGCTTAAGCAATTCCAGGAAAAGTGTGAGCGGTTTTCCCGGGAAAAGCGCGTAGCGCGCTTTCCCTTGGGAATTGCGTCAAAACAAAGAGTTAGAGCGGTTCGCCGGTTCCATGAAACGGTGAACCGCTCTAGACGGCGATTTGCAGCGTCCCGTAACGCTTTACCTCGGCCTCGATCTCCCTGACCAAAGTCTCAAGCGCGGGGTTTCTGGGGGCACGCGCGCGCCTGATGACATAGGCCAGGTCCGGAGGCTTGGGGAATTTGTTGTCGACGATCTCCATGTCGGGCTGCAGGTACCGCTGACTCAACAGTGCCACGCCGAGCCCCGCGGTCACGCCTGCAATGATCCCGGCTGCGCTGGAACATTCGAACACGGTCTCCAGCACCGTATCCTCGTCCTGCCCGACGTCGATGCCCCAGCGCCGGTAAAAGCAATTTTCATCGAAGGAAAGAAACGGGACCGGCTTCCCGGTCGACAGAACCAGATCGCGCGATTTCACCCAATGCAGCGTCTCGCGGAACAGGAGGACATCGGCGGGGCGGACCTCGTGCTGGAAGACCTGGATGATGGCGGCATCGAGGGCTCCCTGGCTGAGCTGTTCCTGCAAGACGAGGCTCATGCGCACCTGCGTGCGGACGCTGACCTCCGGGTAGAGCCGGCGAAAGCGGCCGAGAATGCGCGAAAGGTCCGTGCACGTCGTATCCTCGGTCATTCCCAGCGCGATCTTGCCTTGCAAAGTGCTTTTCGACAGGCTCAGGACCGCCTCGTCATGGATGCCCAGAATGCGCCGCGCGTAGCCAAGCAGATCCTGTCCGGCCGTGGTGAACATCGGCGCATTTGCTTTCCGGGTGAGGATTTCGCAGTCGAGACTCGTTTCAAGCCTCCTGATCTTGTGGCTGACGGCCGACTGCGACAGGCCGAGAACTTCGGCCGCGCGCGTCACGCCGCCGTGCTTCTCGATCGCGACCAGTGCGCGCAAGGCGTCGACATCCAGGCGGCGGCTCATCACTCCGGCCATGACAATCCTCGCTTGAAACGACAGAGACGCGCCAATCTCTGATCCTCTGATCAAGTTGGTATGCCAGCGCTTCGAACCACTTCATGGTCATATCGAAATTTGTCATGTGCAAAGATACGTGCGTGTCGTCAATAGTCCGCGCCAAAATTGGCCGTGATCCCTTCCGGGTCACAGGCGCTGACCAAAGAGATGCCATGACCCTCCCGCACGCCAAACCCCATCGCCTCGTGTGGCCAATGATGGCGACGGCGTTGGTCGTAAGCTGGAGTTCCGGCTTCGTCGGTATCCGCTACGCCAGCGAGAATGCCGATGTCATGCTGGTGCTGTTCTGGCGGACACTGATGTCCGGATTGATCCTCCTGCCATTTGCTCTCCTGATCGGACCGCGCATAAGCGCGCGTGCCCTGGTCCAGCAGATGGTCTTCGGCGTGGCGATAATGTTCCTCTATCTCGGCGGATTCGCGCTTGCCATCGGCCAGCGCGTGCCGACCGGCCTTGTCGCGCTGATTTCCGATCTTGTCCCGCTCGCCATCGCGGCCTTGTCGCAGCCGGTGCTGGGACACCGATTGACCGGGAGACAATGGATCGGGACGGCCCTTGGAGTGACGGGCGTTCTGATCGTCTCGGCGGACAGCCTCAGCCTCGGGACGGCCCCGGCCTGGGCATATCTGTTGACAGTCGCTTCCATGATGGTTCTGGCGCTGGCAACCCTGGCGCAGAAGCGGATGGGGACGATCAACATGCCCATCCATCAGAGCCTGTGCATTCAATGCCTGACGGCAGCAGTCCTTTTCGCCGCTTGCGCCGAATGGAATGGCAGGCTGATGCCGCCCCTCGATGCCCGGTTCGGATTCGGCATCGCCTGGCTGGTGCTGTTTTCGACTTTCTTCTGCTACAGCACGTACTATGTAAGCCTGCGCCTCTACACCGCCTCACAGGTCAGCAGCGTGATCTATCTCAGCCCACCGGTGACGATGCTCTGGGGTTGGTCGATGTTCGGCGAGCCGCTTTCGAAGGCGATGTTGGCTGGCCTTGCGGTGACACTGTTCGGCGTCTGGTTCACCTCGCCGGGCAGCGCAGCGTCGAAGGACTTTCAACTCAGTCAGCAGCGGATCGGCTAATCACCGAGGCGAAATCGGCCTCATGATTGGTCGCGATCCACGCCGGCGTCGTTTCACCCGCGGACATCAAAGGAGGCAAACGCATGAAGCTCGCAGATTTCAAAGCCCTGACCTTCGACTGCTACGGCACCCTGATCGATTGGGAATCCGGCATGATCGACGGGCTGAAGCCGCTGACCGAACGGGCTGCCCGCAAGTTGAACCGCAACGACATTCTGGAGGCGCACGCCCGGCACGAATCCAGCCAGCAGAAATGGACGCCCGGGAAACGCTATCGCGACCTTCTGGCGATCGTTTACAAGCGACTTGCGGAGGAGTGGGGTGTCACCGTCACTCCCGAGGAATGCGTGGCGTATGGCGAAAGCGTGAAGGATTGGCCGGCTTTTGCCGACTCCAAGGAAGCCTTGCAGTACCTCAAAAAGCACTACAAGCTGATCATCCTCTCCAACGTCGACAACAAAAGCTTCTCGTACAGCAACAAGAAGCTCGGCGTGGACTTCGACGCGATCTATACGGCGGAAGACATCGGCTCCTACAAGCCTTCCGACCGGAACTTCGACTATATGCTCGAAAAGCTCGGTACTATCGGGATAGACAAGCGGGAGATCCTACACACCGCGGAAAGCATGTTCCACGATCACGCTACCGCCAACCGCTTCGGCCTGACATCGTGCTGGATTTATCGCCGGCATGCGGATCCCGGCTTCGGCGCCACGATGAACCCAGGCGAGGCACCGGCGGTGGATTTTCGCTTCGACAGCATGGCCGACCTCGTGAGGGCGCACGCCGAAGAAATACGAGGCTCTGACATCTGAGCCGCCAGGCTGCCTATTGCGTGGCAACACGCGCCGGCGGAACCGCCAGCTGCGCCCGCGCATCGCTGATCGAAGCGGCATAGGTTACCAGCGGACGCTTGACGCCGTGGTTGATCAGGGTGCGCCGTATCTGCGGAGAGGCGCCCGATATGATGAAGCGCACACCAGCGCGCTGCGCCTTGTGTGCGGCGCCCTCGATGACGTTGGCCGCCGTCGAATCGAAGAAGGGCACCGCCGAGCAGTCGAGGATGAAGTTCTTGCGCTGGTCGGCGATGCGGTCGAGCACGCTGCCGACCGTGGAGGCGGCGCCGAAGAAGAAGGCGCCCGAAATGCGGTAGACGACGGTGTCGGCGTCGCTGGCCTCGCTGGCGTCATAGGCGCCGGCGGCGTTGACGCTATCGGCGACATCGTCCTGTACCAGATGCGCCTCGACCGCGATCGACTTGGCCATGCGGTCGATGAACAGGATCGAGCCCAGGGCGAAACCGACGACGATGCCTTCGGTCAAGTCGCGGAAGACGACGATCAGGAAGGTCGCCATCAGCACCAGCGCATCGCCGCGCGAGGCGCGCAGCAACGTCGCGAAGGCCTGCTTTTCGAACATGTTCCAGCAGACCACCGCCAGCACGCCGGCAAGCGCGGCAAGCGGGATGTAGCTGGCGAGCGGCGCCGCCACCAGCATGAAGACCAGCAGGAACAGCGAGTGCAGCATGCCCGAGACCGGCCCATGCGCACCGGCCCGCACATTGGTGGCGGTGCGGGCGATGGTGCCGGTGACGCAGATGCCGCCGAACAGGGCGGAGGCGATGTTGGCGAAACCCTGCGCCACCAGCTCGCAATTGGAGCGGTGCCGCCGGCCGGTCATGCCATCGGCGACCACGGCCGACAGCAGTGATTCGATGGCGCCGAGCAGGGCAAAGGCAATGGCGTCCGGCAGCACCGCGAGCATCTTGCCCAGGCTGAGCGCCGGCAGTGCTGGAAACGGCAGGCTGCGTGGAATGCCGCCATAGCGCGTGCCGATGGTTTCAGCCGGCAACGCCAGCAGCGCCACCACCAGCGAGGCAAGCCCAACGGCGATCAGCATGCCCGGCCAGCCCGGCCGCCAACGCTTCATCGCGACAATGGTGACGATGGTCAGCACCGCCACCAGCGTCGCCGAGATGTTCACCGTGCCGGCTGCCCGCCCGATCGCCATCAATTTCGGCAGCAGCGGCCCGGGCTCCGGCCCCGCAAGCTTCAGCCCGAACAATTCAACGATCTGGCCGGAGAAGATGATGATCGCAATGCCGGCGGTGAAGCCGACCGTCACCGGATAGGGAATGAATTTGATGTAGGTGCCAAGCCTGAGGTAGCCGATGGCGAGCAGGAAGACACCGGCCATCATCGTGGCCAGGAGCAATCCATCGACGCCTTCGCGCTGGACGGTTGCCGCCACCAGCACGATGAAGGCGCCGGCCGGCCCGCCGATCTGGAAGCGGCTGCCGCCCAACGCCGAAATGATGAAGCCGCCGACGATGGCCGTGAACAAGCCGCGCTCCGGCGTAACGCCCGATGCGATGGCGATCGCCATCGACAGCGGCAGGGCCACGATGGCGACGGTCAGCCCGGCCATGAAGTCGGACTTGAACTGCGGCAGGTGGTAGCCTTCGCGCCAGACCGTCACCAGCTTGGGCGTGAACAATTCGGAAAATGTCGGCTTTGCCGACCCGTGGGCCGACTTGTAGGCCGACCTTTTGATCGGTTGATGCACTGCCTGCCGTGTCTGATCCATGGACTGCCTTCCGCAAGGCGGCGGGATCGTCGGCAGGAATGTCGGCGGTCGCCGTCGCGACTTATGCCGGCTCAGCCCTGGGATCTGGCGGCACGGCGGGTTTGAGGCGCACGCCCCTGCCGCCGCGCTCGCTGGCCTGGTTCTCGCCGATCAACTCCACCCCGGCCTCGTCGAGCGCCTGGATGACCTTCATCAGCGTATCGACCACGCCCCGGACCACGCCATCGCTCGCTTCCATGCGCTGGATGGTCGGAAGCGAAACGCCTGCGCGCTCGGCGAGCGTCTTCTGGTCGATGCCGGCCAAGGCCCTTGCGGCACGCATCTGCGCGGCAGTGATCATCGGCCGGACCCCATGTCTGAGTCTGCAGGAATAACGTATAATACCATTGTCATGATGTTTCAAGCATCAATATGAATGTCTGAGGCGTAAGCGCCTTCGCCTGATTGTCCATTTTCTCCGATACTTCCCGAGGATTGCAGGCTAGGGTGTCGCGATCTGGGCAGGGGTAACGCGGATGACTGTTTTCAAGACCTTGATGACATCTGCATGCCTGCTGTCGATGGTTCTGGCCCTGGCAGGCTGTGGTGGACACCTCATCAACAGATTGATCTGAGGGCAAGCCCGAGGGTGCGGTCAGTCGCCATCGGCATCGTCGCCCACCACCTTGCGGCGCTGCAACATCCGCGCCACCAGCCAGCACAGCATCGCCCAGGCGAAGCCCGCGCACCAGCCGGCCAGCACATCCGACGGCCAGTGGACACCGAGATAGACGCGGCTGACACCGACCAGCACCGTCGTCAGCACGGCCAGCGACAGGACGTAGATCTTCGTCGCCCTGCCGTGCAGGAAGCGCGCCGCGAGCGAACCGAGCGTGAGATAGGTCACCGCCGACAGCATGGCGTGGCCGCTCGGGAAGGAAAACGACGTCTCGTTGACCAGATGCGAAACGAGCTCGGGCCGCGGCCGGTCGACGCCAACCTTCAGCAGGCTCGACAGCACCTGGCCGCCGGCCACGGCGACGAAGATGAGCAGGGCCGTCCCTGGCCGGCGGATCAACAGCAAATAGAGGATCGTCGCCGTCGTGATCAGCACCAGCACGCTGGCGCTGCCGAGGCTGGTGATGTCGCGCACCGCCCCTTCCAGCCACGATGGGCCGATCGGGATCCCCGGTTGGCCAACCTGGCGGAAGGCAAGCAGGATTTCGGTGTCGAAGGCGTGCGGCGCGGTTGCCCGCGCCACCTCCATCAGCTCCACGAAGCCCCACAGCCCGCCGGCGATGACCAGGCCGGCCAGCAGCACCGGGAATTCGATGCGATTGAGCAGGGTGCTTGCGGTGTCTTTCATCGGGCCGGTGTCGCAATCTTCATCTCGATCAACGCCCCTGCAGATAGGGTCCGAGCGTGATCAGCGCCACAGCGGCGATCGCCAGCACGATGCCGGTGGCCTGCAGTGCGTTGACGCGCTCGCCGAAGAACACCAGCGCCACGACGTTGACCGAGACCAGCTGGATGACCGCAGAGAGGCTGAACGACACCGACATGCCGAATTCGCGGATCAGCCGCAGCATGATCAGATTGCCCAGCGAGTAGAGCGCGAGCGTCAACAGGATCTTGCCCAGGCTCGGCGCCAGTCCCCATTGCTTGGCGGCGGTTGCCGCCAAAAGGAAGATCACCGTCGAAATGCCAAGCTGCAGCAGTCCCGAAAAACTCAACGTCCCATCCCCTCGAAGCGGCTGCCGCCGCATGTGCCGCGGACCTTGTTTCCCAAGCGCCTCGAGACGTCAAGCAAACTCCTTCCAACGAAGGTCTTGGCAACGGCAAGACTGAGGCTCAATGTGCCGATATCGCCCAGCTGATCGATGGAAGGGCGGTCAGGGGCTCATGATTCGTATTCTGCAGAATTTGGCGCGGCGCTGGAGCGAGCTTTCCCTTGCCCTGCAATTCCTCGTTGCCGGCGGCTTTGGCCTGCTGGCCGTCATGCTGGTGGTGGGTGCATGGGTGACGTCGCAGATCCGGGACGGCGTCACCCGCAATTCGGCCGCCACGACGGCGCTCTATGTCGACAGCGTGATCGCGCCGCTGCTGCCGGACCTGCGCAAGAGCGAGGAGCTCAGCGACTCCGTCAAACAGGCGCTCGACGAGACGCTCGGCCAGGGCGCGCTCGGCAAGCGCCTGGCCTCGTTCCGGCTCTGGCGCCGAGACGGCACCGTGCTTTATGCCAAGGACGCGGCCTTGATCGGCCGCCGCTTTGATCTGACCGACGATCTGCGGTCCGCCTTCCAGGGCAACGTCACCGCCCAATTCGACACGTTCGACGAAACCGAAGGCAAGGAAAAGACCGCCGGCGTGCCGTTGCTGGAGATCTACAATCCGGTGCGCGAACCCTGGTCCGGCGAGGTGGTGGCCGTCACCGAATTCTTCGAGATAGCCACCGATTTCAAAGCCACGCTGGCCTCTGCCCTGCTGTCGAGCTGGCTGATCGTGGCCGGCACCACCCTGACGGCTTTTCTGCTCTTGTCGAGCATCGTGCTGCGCGCCAGCCGCACCATCGACGATCAGCGCGGGGCGCTGCGCCGCCAGGTGTCGGAGTTGCAGGGCCTGGTGACGCAAAACAGCGCCTTGCGGCAGCGTGTGCAGCGGGCGTCGCGCCGCGCCACCGCACTCAACGAACGATATTTACGCCGGATCGGCGCCGACCTGCATGACGGACCGGCGCAACTCGTGGCCTTGGCGGCGCTGCGCATGGACAGCCCGGTATTCTCCGGCGAGGGCCATTGGGGCGAAAACCGCGCGACCGAGGTCGCGATGATCCGCAAGACGCTGGAGGATGCGATGCGCGAAATACGCGGTATCTGCACCGGTCTCGTCTTGCCGCAGATAGAAACGGCGGCGGCAACGGACATATTGCGGCTGGCCGTCGACGAACATGAGCGCCGGACGGGAACGTCGGTGGCGCTCACACTGCCCAAGCATTTGCCCGAACTCGGCGCTTCCGAGAAGATCAGCATCTATCGTTTCGTGCAGGAAGGGCTCAACAATGCCTATCGCCACGGGCGGGCCAAGGATCAGGCGGTGCGGGCCGGGATGAAGAATGGCAGGCTTTTTGTCGAGGTGTCGGATAGCGGGCCGGGTTTCGATCCGGCGCGGGTCGACGGGTTGGGGCTCGCCGGCCTCAGGGAGCGGGTCGAAAGCATTGGCGGCCAGTTCGAGACCTTGACGGGAGCGCAAGGCACGCGATTGGTGATCAGTCTTTCGGTCGAGGAGCAAGCATGATTGGCACTATCCGCATCGCTATTGTCGACGATCATCCGCTGTTTCGCGAAGGCGTGACGCGCAGCCTGTCGGAGATC